>VOFH01003465.1_pt1 | contig 29356 bp, 28 predicted proteins | sample 5384091 | NCBI WGS metagenome assembly VOFH01 (sample SAMN12384727, study PRJNA508395) | human gut metagenome | isolation source: healthy gut G | host: Homo sapiens
GCTGTTAGTCAGGGAGTGAAGTGGGGGTATTGCACGGAAGGAGGGCCATAGAATCGCAGGCACATCCGCAAAAGAAAGCAACGAAGCATCAATGGGAGGTATTGCGATGCGCAGTGGGGGAGCATTCAGTGATGAGGAGATTCAGCTGTTGCGTGGATTGCCGGCTGTTTCCAATGTGACTCGTGATCGTATCACCTATTCCGACACATTCAGACAGATGTGTACTCATCCGATATCTTGCGGGGGAGTCGCCCACCAAGATCTTTTCGTGAAGCGGGTCTGCCGCCGGAATTGGTTGGTTACAAGCGTATCGAGCGCAGTGTGGCGCGGTGGAAGGATGCGGCCATCAAGTCGGTGAGCGGCAGCGACACCATGACCGATGGTGAGATCATAGCGCAGCTTGCGGCGCGGTATAAGCGTGCGTTGGCGACGAGGCGGAGTCTTTGAAGACATCGCCAATACGGCCACTGAGCCGAAGCTCGCCGCAACGGCTGCGTCGAGCATTATTATCAGGCAACAGGCTCGTCGTATCGACGAGCTCGAGCGCGATAATGGTGAGGTTGCGCAACAAGCTGGACCAAGAAGTCCCGGGCCCAATCCTGCACTCCGCTGGGCCTGACTTATGCTGTCAAGCTTATAGATGGCGGATGGTAACCTTATTTGCCAGTTCAGGGTACAAAACGCTTTGAACTGTATTCCCCGTCAACACCCGCCATCTGCCAGCGAATAAACAGGATCAGTCCGATTAGAGTTGAAGCCTCGAGACTGTCGAAGTCAGCACTTTGCCGTGCCGTGTGGAAGGATTCGCTGCCGCCATAGACGACGAACCGATGGTCTGTCCTCAGCGATGGCGCGAGATCCTCCAGGTTCTCGGAAAGCGCTCGGCCGGTACGTGGCGGACGATTTGACCTCGACTGCGTACAGTGGCCTGTCGCCCTGCCGATGCCCAGCAGATTGGCCGCCAAGCCAGTGTCATAGAAGTATAGTTTTAGAAAATCGCTCATGCTTAAGCGCACTAGGTAGGGTGCAAAGTCCGTCCGGAACGCCATATAATGTCCCTGTACTAGGTGGTTCAAGGGGGCTTAAACTGATGGCAGGCATTTTGCGAGGAGGCACGTGTGGCGGGTCGAGAAGCAGCGAGTCGCAAGATATGCGCACCTACGTTCCGCCGACGTTCGCCGAGGCGACCGATGTCCGAAGAAATTCGCGAGCGTCGCGCCGACGTGGGTAGATCCATTGCCTGCGTGTGCTTGCGGCGGTGCTGATTTTCTCCACCGGCATTGGTCTTTTCCCGAAAGTGCTGCAATACCAGTCCGCGCAAAAGCTGGCGAGCACGTCCGCCCGTTCCGAACAGAGCGTCGCGGGTTGGCCGTATCCGCAGGCCGACGAGGCATTCGCCGCGGCTGGGGCGTACAACAAGCGTCTCGCCAAGTCGGGGCAGCCGGTGATTGGCGAGGCTGAGGATCCGCTCGCCGAGTTGTACAACAACAATCAGTCTGGCTCCAGCGACGGTTCTGGTTCCAGCTCGACGGGCGCAGACGCCACTGGCGATGGACAACCGGATTCCGCTAGCTCCAAAGACGCGGAATACCAGCGTTTGCTGATACTGGCGATGGCGTGATGGGTTCCATCCGCATTCCAAAGATTTCTGTGGATTTGCCGATCTACCATGGCACGTCGGAGCAAACGCTTGCGTCCGGTGCGGGGCATTTGTATGGCAGTAGTCTGCCGGTGGGTGGCAAGTGATACGCATGCGGTGATTACCGGACACAGTTTGGGTTGAAGCCTCAATGTTTACGCGTTTGGATGAGATGCGGATTACTTCTATATCGATGTGATGGGCCATACGTTGGCTATATGGTGGATCGTATTACCGAAATCGACCCTAACGACACATCGCAATTGAAGATTACTCTGGCGAGGATCGGGTCACGTTGATGACATGCACCCGTACGGTGTGAATACGCATCGTCTGTTGGTTTCGGCATTACGTTCCGCCATTCCCGAAGAGATTCCCGCGGAGGATGATGCGGCAAAAGATGTGCGTGTGATTGCGGGCGTGGTGTCAGCTGCCACGTTGCTGGTCGGTTTGTTGTTGGTTTGGCTGCTCCGCTGTCCGTGGCATGTCCGTAGGCATGCCGCTTGGTGGCCAAAGCGCAACTAGGGGTTGATGGCGTTAATGTTGCACTTGACAGATGCTTTTTTGTCGGGGAAAATTCTGAAAGAGACATGACAACGTTTGCTTATAGTTTTTGCATCGCGATTTACGGGGGCAAGAATACTCTAGAATCGCGATGATATGTGCGATTTCAAGGAAAGTATATCCCCTTGATTACCTCGTTGGGAGGGTATGTATCCCTCTGTTTTTCTCCTTAAGGTTTAGGCAACGAAGCGATTGTCGGACGGTATGTGAAGCGAAGACGCATCAAATATACCGGTCGAAGGAGGAAGGTATTTCCCCGATCGCTTAACGGTACAAGGGGGTAGGCGTATGAGACACGTCTTTGAGCGAAACAGGGCGAGGGGCACAGGTCTGTTCACGCGTCGTGTCATTGCGGCCGTCGCGACGGTCGCAATGCTCGCCGGCGGGGGTGCGTCACTGCTTCGTCAGCGGCGGCGGAAGATGCCACGGGAGCCTTGGAACAACAAATCGAGCAGCCGGTATTGCAAGAATCTGGGCAAGAGGATTCACAGCCGGTGGAACAAAATTTGATGGTGGGAGAAGAGCAGCCGTCAGAGCAAGAGCAGCCGTCAGATCAAGAGGCTTACCAGCAAGTCGAACAAGAAACGGAACAAGAAACGAAAGAAGAGACTGAGCAGTGGGTTGAGCAGGAGGTTGAACAACAATCTGAACAACCTGATGAGCAGCCAGTTACGTTGTCCGCTCAACCGATTGCGCGAGCAAATCGGGCGCAGTCGGTTGCGCAGAACGAGACCGGTTCCCAGTTGGGCGCTCCGGAGAAGCATAAGCGCATCAAGAAGAACGATAATGGCAGTTACACCGTGAACGTGGATGTGAAGGGCGCTTCCAGCACCACCACGGTCACCACCACCCAGCCGATCGACTTCACGCTGGTGCTGGATGTGTCCGGTTCGATGGACGATCCGATGAGTAAGACGGATCGGACCAAGCGGTTAGACGCACTGAAAGAAGCGGTTAAAGCATTTCTTGATGAAGCCGCGAATACTAATACGGAGGCCGGTTCCGAACTGGTTCGCGTTGGACTGGTGAAGTTCGCCGGCGATAAAACGGACAAAATCGGGGATGACATGTACCGAAGTGGTGAGTACACCTACAACTACTCCCAAATCGTTAGCAATCTGACTGCGGATATGAACGGTTTGAAGAACAAAGTCAGCAAACTCAAAGCCGCTGGCGCCACCCGCGCCGACAATGGATTCAATCGTGCGGTCAAGGTGATGGGCAGTGCTAGTGCCTCGAACCGATGCGAAGAAGGTCGTTATCTTTTTCGCGGATGGTTCGCCTACATCGTCTAGTGGCTTCGAGGGTAAAGTGGCAAATAAGGCCGTCGAAGCTGCCAAGGAATTGAAAGATGGTGGCGCCACGGTGTATTCCATCGGCATCTTCGCCAGTGCCAACCCGTCCTCGCTCTCCAGCAACGAGAACCAGTTCATGCATGCGGTGTCCAGCAATTTCCCAAAGGCAACGAAATACAACCAGCGCGGTGAAGGGAATATCGAAGCCGGCTATTATAAAAGCGCGACGAACGCTTCGGAGCTGAATACCATCTTCGACGAGATTGAAAAAAGTGAGACTACCACGTCCGCATACACCAAGGTGACCATGGAGGACACGCTCTCCGGCTATGTCGAGCTTGCGGATAGCAACTACAAGGTCGTTGCCAAGGATGCTTCCGGCAAGGTGGTCTCCTTGACTAAGAATGTCGATTACACCTTGACGTATGACGCGAGCACGAAGAAATTCACGGTCGCATTCCTGAAGCCTCTGGTCAACAACGTGACATACACGCTGGAATACAACGTGAAACCCACGCAGAAAGCGTATGACGAGTATGCCGCCAACCTGAACGCCGGTAAGGATGGATATGACGGCGTAAAGGGTAACGCGAACACCGATCTGCCGGGAAACGCCACGTCCTCGAACCAGCCGGGTTTCCATGCGAACGATTCCGCGTGCCTGGCGTACTCGGCCGATGGCGTGGATCATAAGTGTAGTGAGAACCCGTATCCGCACCCGGTGGTGCAGGTAGTCTCCTCGACGTTGCACATCGACAAGCAGTGGAGCGGTAACGGCCAGAAGCCGGAAAGCATCACGGTGGATATCAAACAGGGCAACGGCACCTATAAGACGGTCACGCTGAAGCGTGACGATAGCGGCAAATGGTCCACTGACGTGATTATTCCGGCAGGCGCCCAAAAGACGTACACGGTGACGGAAGTCGAACCGGACAGCCACTTGTGGAAGGCTTCCTACCAGCACAAGGTCGGCGATGGAAATCTTGCTGACGGCAATGTGGTGACGGTGCCGGAATCCATGGCATCGCAGAACGCCACAGTAGTCATCACCAACACGTTGAAGCAGACCATGCTGACGCATGCGATTGGCGTGCAGAAGGAGCTGGTCGGCCGCGATTGGAAGGATTCCGACGAGTTCACTTTCAAGCTGAAGGCAGACGATTCCAATCCAGACGCGCCGATGCCGTCCGACTGCAAGGACAAGCTGTCCTGCACGGTGACGGTGAAACGCGATTCGTCTGACGATCACGTTGCTTACTTCGGCGACATCACGTATGACGCAGGTGAAGCCGAGTACACATATCTTGTGACGGAGAACGCTGGTAATGTTTCCGCAATGTATTACTCGCAGGCGGAATACCGGGTGGTCGTGTCCGTGATGAAAGACGGAACGTCCGGTGAATGGAGGGCCGTTGTCGAATCCGTGACCCAGCTGAAAACCGATTATGGTGTCGCTGGTTCGAATTGGGATAGTACCCGGCCAATGCTGTTCACCAACAAATACATTTCGGCATCGTCGCTGCCATTGACGGGCCGCATGGGCGCGGAACGATGGTGGCAACTGGCGGCGAGCGGGATTGGCGTGCTGGCATTGCTGGCCGTCGCTGCGGCCGACCAGTGGAGACGCAAGAAGCGGCTCGGCTGAACAACACAGGATTTGCGGATCGCGGGGGCATGTTGGGTTCCCGCCTCCCGCGATTGCAGAACACAGTAACCAACAATTAGGAAGAGGAGATTCTCATGAAGATGAGGAAGCTTTTTGCAGGGCTGGCCGCCGCGGCAACGTTGCTGAGCGGCATGGCCATCGGCGTCGCCGCCGCACAGGCTGATGATGCTCCATTGCTGCAAGTTAACCACGCACAGGAAGGCCATACGTACACGCCATACAAGTTTGCCACGTTCGAGAATCCTGGCGATGGCTCGGTCGAAGTGAAAACGGTTGACGCATGGAAGGGAGCTGTGACCACCGCTGCTGACGTGGCTGATGGAAGCCACAACGGCATCCCGACAGAGTACAAGGATAATCCAGCCGCCTATGTGGCGACGTTCACTGCGGATCAGCTCCGTGTCTTCGCCAAGACCTTGGCTGGGATTACTCCGCCGGCAGGACCTGATGGTACTGGCCTGACCGTAGCCAAGGATCAGGCAAATACGAGCCAGGCGGTCAATGTGAACGGAGAAGGCTGGTATCTGGTGAAGGATACGTTCACCAAGGCTGGCGAAACGACTGTGACGTCGGGGACTCCGGCTGTGGTGGCCACCACCGTCAATGGACTGTCCAATCTGAGGATTGCGGCCGATACGACGACCGGTCAGGGCAACATCACGACTGAAGGCCAGTTCAACGCGAAGAACGCGAATCCGACCGACGAGCCGCTCAAGTTCGCCCGGATGAATGACGTGGATGTGAACGGTAAGAGCGTAAAGGTGGGCGACACCGTGGACTTCACTGTGGCCGCGGACGTTCCTCATGCTGCGGCTGGCTGGGATGCGTACCCCTTTACCATTACCGATACCGCGTCCAAAGGTTTGCAGATTGCGGCAAAGAGTGCCTTCACGGTCCAGTTCGGAGATCATACTACTGTGGATCCCGATCTGTACACGATAACGCAGGAAGGCAATGCTCAATCCGGCACCACCACGACCATCTATTTTGCCGATGCCACAACGCTGGCCGGTAGGACGATCGTCGTGTCGTACCAGGGCACCGTCACCAAGGATGCGTTGGATGGCTTGAGCGGCAGTGTGGACAACAAGGCCACAATCACCACCAAGGATGGTACCAGCGGTGAAGGCAAGACTGTCCTTAAGACCTACGGTTTCCAGTTCACGAAGATTGGCAAGGAAGGGAATGAGGCCAAGCCTCTAGCCGGCGCCAAGTTCGTTGTCAAGAATGCGGAGGGCAAGTTCCTTAAGCAGGCTGAGGACGGTGCGTGGTCGTTTGTTTCCGATCAGAATGATGCCAAGACGTTCACTACTGAGAATGATGGTTTGGTGAAGGTCGCGGGTCTTGCGGCAGGAACCTACACGGTTGTGGAGACTCAGGCTCCGACCGGCTACGCCCAGAACTTCAGGGTCACTTTCAATGTGAAGATCACAGATGAAGGTCTCGTCACTTTCGAACAGGATGCCCTTCGTCAGGTCCAACCGGTCGATAACACCACTGCGAATGCCACCGCTACCGTGCTGAACGTGAAGAATGTCACTCAGCTGCCGCTGACTGGTGCTGCGGGAACCGTGCTGTTCACGGTCGTGGCGCTGCTGGTGGGTGGCGCTGGCGTGGCTGTGGCGGTCAAGAGCCGTCGCCGCACGTACTGAGCGCATGCGTTCGGTGTGAGTGAGTTGTGAATTGACTCACGCGCAATAAAAGTCAATGCGGGCGGTTGTGGATATTCCATAATCGCCCGCATTGATGTGTGACCGACCGGTTGAAGTGATATACGGTCAGCAATATTTGAAAAGCTGCTTGTGAGAAGTCGGATATACACTTGCTTCATTACGGGGTATAGCAAAGGGGGTAAAACGATGCGCGGTGGAGGATCATTCAGCATGGAAGAGCTCCAAATGTTGCGGGATCTGCCGGCGGTGGCTAACGTGTCGAAAGACCGCATCACGTACTCCAACGCTTTCAAACAGGTGTGTGTCATACGGTATCTTGCGGGGGAATCGCCGACCAAAATCTTCCGCGAGGCGGGATTGCCGCCGGAACTGATTGGGTATAAACGTATAGAACGAAGTGTGGCGCGTTGGAAGGCTGCCGTCCTCAAATCCGTGAACGGTAGCAGTAACATGAGTAACGGCGAAATCATTACGGAGCTCGTCAACCTGTATGTTCATGCGGTGACGCGCAAGGAGAAACTCGACGACATCGCAGGAATCGCCAATCCCGATAAGGCAAATATTGAAAATGCTCCGAATTCGCTGGACGGGGCGAACGTGTCGGGGGGTGTATATCCGCTGACGTGCCCGTCCCATCCGATGCGGCTGCCATCGCCGTGCCGCCTGCACCTCTCAGCGCGAGCAGCGGCCTTGACAGCGAGACGGCGCTTGTCATCATCAAACAACAGGCTCGGCGCATCGACGAGCTGGAACGCGAAAACGAATCGCTCCGTGGCAAGCTGAAAACCTTGGCAAGCTGACTCCACCCGTCGCAAAGCGTTTTTTGGAAAAGATGCGAATCTGCCACATATAGCGCATTTCGCGGTGCGAACAACGGCGGAGATTGTGCGGTTGGCGCGGTAGGGTGTGAACATTATGACTTTTGGGAATACGAAAACCGGAAAAACTGGTACAAGCACGTCCGAAGCGACGGAAACCGCGCAAATCAAATCCGTCGAAAGCCTCGACAAAGGCAACGACATGGAACGCGGCCTGAAAAACCGCCACGTCCAATTCATCGCCATCGGCGGCACCATCGGCACCGGCCTGTTCCTCGGCTCCGGCAAGTCGATCGCGCTGACCGGACCGAGCATCATCCTCGTGTACATCGGCGTGGGCCTCATCATGTTCCTGCTCATGCGCGCCATCGGCGAAATGATGTACAGCGACCCAAGCCAGCACACCTTCATCAACTTCATCACCCGCTACCTCGGCCGCGCGTGGGGCAAATTCGCCGGCTGGACGTACTGGATCGTGCTCATTCTGACCGGCATGACCGAAATCACAGCCGTCAGCACCTATTTCGTCACATTCTTCGGCACGTTCGGCATAGACCTCAACGCGTGGAAATGGCTTATCGAACTGTGCTTCCTTGTGGCGCTCACCGGCATCAATCTCATTGCCGTGAAAGTGTTCGGCGAGGCGGAATTCTGGTTCTCCATGATCAAAATCACACTGATTGTGGGTCTGATTGTCACCGCCGTGGTGATGCTGTTCCTCGGTTTCAGCTACCCGGCCACGCATATCGAAGGCGTGGACGGCACGGTTTCCGGTGCCACTGTGAGCCTTACGAACATTACCGACGGCTTCCAGCTTGCGCCGAACGGCTGGATGAACTTCTTCATGAGCTTCCAGATGGTGTTCTTCGCCTACCAGCTCATCGAATTCGTAGGTGTGACCGTATCCGAAACCCAGAACCCGCGCAAAGTGCTGCCGAAGGCCGTCAACGAGCTGATCATGCGCATCCTCATCTTCTACGTGGGCGCGCTCGTGGCCATCATGGCCATCGTGCCGTGGCGCAACTTCCATCAGAACGCGGACGGCTCGTTCGGCTCCCCGTTCATCATGGTGTTCAAATACGCTGGGCTCGACTGGGCTGCCGCGCTCGTGTTCTTCGTGGTGATCACCGCAGCCGCGTCGGCACTCAATTCGCTGATCTACTCGGCGGGCCGCCACCTATACCAGCTTGCGCAGGACTCCGAATCGCCCGCTATGCAGCGCCTCGGTGAGGTGTCGGATCACAAGGTGCCGGCGAAGGCGATCATCGTGTCCGGCTGCATGATTCTGTTCTCCCCGCTGGTCAACGCGATCCCGGGCGTTTCCGGTGCGTTCGTGCTGTTCGCTTCGGCCGCCAGCGCCGTCGTGATCTTCATCTACATCCTGACGATGCTTGCGCACCGCCGCTACCGTCAAAGCGCCGACTTCCTGCCGGACGGCTTCGTCATGCCGGCATGGCAGGTGTGCGACTGGATTGCGATTGCGTTCTACGTGTTCGTGTACGTCACGCTGTTCCTGTCCGCAGATACGCGCGGTTCCGCCATCGCCGGCCTGCTGTGGCTCGTCGTGTTCGGCGGCTACTGCCTGCTGCACGAGCGCTTCCAGAACCGCGATTTGAAAGCGGCTCTAGGGAAGTAGACGTATTGCCTGTCGCTGCGGTATGCGTGGCATGCGCGTGTTGCGCTACGTGTCGCGCATCCGACGAAAGAGGGCCGGTGGAAACCTTGCGAAAATGTGCGTTTCCACCGACCCTCGTCGTGTAATCGCAATAAAACAGTGCGAAACGTTAGTGCACGAATCGTACGAAATCGGCGCGAATCAGCCGATGTAGTCGGCCTCGTTCGTCGGGCTGGACGGGACGGCGTGGTCCTCCGTAACCTTTCCCAGGCCGGACAGGTACGCTTCACGGCCGGCCTCAATCGCATTCTTGAAAGCGCGCGCCATCAGCGGAATGTTGCCGGCGGAAGCGATCGCTGTGTATGCCATCACCGCGTCCGCACCCATCTCCATAGCCTCCGCAGCCTGGCTCGGGCGGCCGATGCCCGCGTCGATAATCACCGGAACGTTGGCATTCTTGATGATCACTTCGATGAAATCGCGTGCGCGCAGGCCCTTGTTCGAGCCGATCATCGCGCCGAGCGGCATCACGCATGCCGCGCCCGCGTCCTCAAGACGTTTCGCTGCGATCGGGTCCGGGAACATGTACGGCATGACCACGAAGCCCTCCTTGGCCAGCTTTTCCGTGGCCTTGATGGTCTCCTCGTTGTCAGGCAGCAGGTACTTCGACTCGTGCTCGATCTCCACCTTCACGAAGTCCGTCTGGCACACCTCGCGGGCCAGACGTGCGATGCGCACCGCCTCCTCGGCATTGCGCGCGCCGGACGTGTTCGGCAGCATGGTGATGCCCTTCGGAATGTAGTCGAGCAGGTTGTTTTCGGTGGTGCGGCAGCGGCGCAGCGCCATGGTGACGATTTGCGTGCCCGCGTTCTCGATGGTGGCCTTGATGAGGTTCAGGTCGTAACGACCGGAACCGAGGATGAAGCGGCTGGTGAACTTGTGGCCGCCGAGAATCAACGGATCGGCGTCTCCTGTGGCGATCTCGTCGTACGCGTGCGCGTCCGGCTCTGGCAGAATCGCCGTGTTCGTGGTGGTGCCGACCAGCTCGTCAAGCGTGGCGTTCGGTGCGGCCGCAACATCGGCTGCTGCGGTGGTGATGGTGTTTTCGGTGCTCATCGTCGGTTCCTTTCGTTGGGGTGTTTGGTGTTGCTGTTGTTGCGATTGCTGTGTTGCTGTTGTGTTGTGTGCAACGTGCGTTTGTAATCGCAATAAAAAATTCGATTACGGCAGTGGAGTAACGTAGCAGTGCGTCAGGCGTCTTCCTCGCCGAGGATTAGTCGCGTGATCATATTGGCTTCGTGGCAGGCGACCACGCCCACGCGCGGCGCCATCAGGCCGGCACCCGGTACCGGAGCCGTCTCGCCATCGCCACAGAAGTAGAAGTTCTTCGAAACGCGACGCGTGCTCACTAGGTTGGAGCTGCGGAAGCCGGCCATGCCGGACGCGCTGACGAGCTTCTTGCCCGGCAGATTCTCCAGCACCGCGTTGACGAGCATCGTCTTGTTTTCCGGCACGTCGAACGCCTCGCAGATGATGTCCTCGTTTTCGAACAGCGTCGGCACGTTCTCGTCGGTCACCTTGACGGTGTCGATGGTGATGTCCGTGAACGGGTTGATCTGGCGCAGATTGCTGCGCAGCGCCTCCGTCTTGTACTGGCCGAGGTCCTTCAGGAAATACTGCTGGCGATTCAGATTCGTCATATCCACGCGGTCGAAGTCGATCAAGTGCAGGTGGCCGACGCCGATGCGGGTCAGCGCCACCGCGATGGTGGAGCCCAGGCCGCCGCAGCCGCAGATGGCCACGTGCGCCGCGTCGAGCTTGTCCTGCGTGGCGGCCGTGTGACGGTCGAGCAGGGCCGCGCGGATCTCCTCGCGGCTGACCAGGGTGGCCGGGTCGGGCTGGTTGTCGAAAGCGTGCTGGCGGGCGTCGATCTGCGCCTGCGATGCGGATGGTTCAAAAGTCATGGTTGTTCTCGTATTCTCGTTTCCGTTCGTATGGTTTGTTTCGCTGCTGTGCTCAGCCGCCCTGCACGAACGTGACGATTTCCAACGTGTCGGTGCCCTTGAGCTGCGTCTGCGCACGCTGGGCGCGCGGCACGATCTCGCCGTTGAGCTCCACGGCCACGCGGTCGGCGCGCAGACCGCGCTGCTCCACTAGTTCGGCCACGGTGATCGGCGTGGCGACGTCCTCTTCCTTGCCGTTGATGATCATTTCGGTTCCCTTCTGTATGTCAGGCCCCACGAGTGCCGTTCCCGCCGAAACGGACGTTCAGAACTGCTTTGTGGGCTTCCGAGCGTCTGCTTCCGGTGAATCGGACATTCACGGTTGGTACGAAAAAAGGGTCGCCGAAGGAACCGTACCCTATGAGGTGGTGCGCCCCTCCGTGACCCTAATCACGCGATATTCGGTTATCGCGAACGGAAATGAGATGCGCCTCGCGGCGCGAACAACCCGTCTCCTTACGTCGGCATTACCCGCATCAAGTCCTCGGTCGAAGCTCGTCGCTCCCTCTCAGCCTTTCGGCTCCCGTTCGGTTGTGCCCTCATCTTCCCGCACCCGCCCGACAACCCGCTCCGCGCTGTTTTGTGCAAGAATGGGTGGCGGATTTTGTAGCGACGGATGTGGCGACGGAAGGGAGACGGTTATGACGACCGCACGAAACATGGGCGAATTGGCGGGATTTGCGATTCCACGGCTCGGCATGGGCACGATGGCGTTGGCGATTGAGGGGCGTCCGGACCGCGATACTGCGATCCGCACGATTCACGCCGGCTTGGACGCGGGCGTGCGATATCTGGACACCGCCTGGTCGTATTACCTGCCAAGCCAACCCGGCACCGGCACCGCCGAAGACCTAGGCTACGGCGAAAAAATGGTGCGCGACGCGCTCGCCAGCTGGGACGGTCCGCGCGACGAAGTGCTGATTGCAACCAAAACCGGCTATCGCCGCACCATGGAGGCGCCGAACGTTGCCGAAAACGAGCCGGAACGCCAGCATTTGCAGGCTGTGGGCAGCCAGTACGGGTGGATGGCGGATTCGCGTCCGGAAACGATGATCTGCGACGCAAAGGAGTCGGCCGCGCACCTCGGCGTGGAGGCGCTGGACCTGCTGTACTCGCACGGACCGGACCCGGAAGTGGCTTATGAGGACCAGGTCGGCGCGCTGAAGCAGCTGCTTGACGAGGGCGTGATCCGGTACGCGGGCATTTCCCGCGTGGACAACGCGCAGATCGACATCGCCCGCGAGATTCTCGGCGACAAGCTGATCGCCGTGCAGAACCAGTTCTCGCCCTCGCACCCCGACCCTGAGCATACGATGGAGCACTGCGCGGAACTTGGACTCGCGTTCGTGTGCTGGAGCCCCCTCGGCGGCTTCCTCGACGCGTTCGACCAGCGCGCGTACGACCCGTTCCGCACGGTCGCCGGCAACCACGGCTGCTCCTACCAGCGCGTGGTGCTCGCCTGGGAACTGAGCCGCTACGAGCGGTTGTTCACCATCCCCAGCGCCCGCAATCCGCAGGAAATCAACGATTCCTTCGCCGCCACCGAACTGACGCTCACGCAGGATGAGCTGGCGATGCTGAACGCCTCCGTCGACGCCCGTCGCGGCTGAATTCCGCGCAATACGTACGATTGGCCGCGCCCGATTCCGCACAATAATCGCGATTCGGGCCGCGGCCTTTTTCGTGCCTTCTGTAGCTTGCTCGCTGCAAAATCGCCCTGGGAATAACTTACACTGTAAAATGTTTACACTGTAAGATATTATGACGGCGATTGCGACGGAAGGAGGTGCCGCGTGGGCTTTGAAGAGGAACTGTTCCACGAATTGGCGACCAACACATGGGACAAACGCTCGCGCATGCAGCAGGAGATGGTGAAAGGCGCGAAGGGCGAACCCTTCGCCGTGCAGGAACTCTATAGGAAAGGCCCGCTGACGCCATCGCAGCTCGCCTCTTCAATGAAAACCACCACCGGACGCGTGTCCACACTGCTGTCCGCGTTGGAGAAAAAAGGCCAGATCACACGTGAATCCGACCCCGACGATCGCCGTGTGGTGCACGTGAACCTCACCGAAGCGGGCAGGGAACGCGCCGAACGGCAGCGCGAAAGCATGCGCGAGGCGATCTGCTGGATCTTCTCGCAGATGGGGGAGCGCCGCGCGCGCGAATTCGTTGAGCTCACCGAGGAATTCACCACGTACATGTCGCTGTGCATGCCCGGCAAACCGCGCCCCACGGCGGACGAGGTCAAAGCCGCGTTCTCAGGAAACGCACAGGAAGACGCGTAGTATCTTACGCTGTAAATAATTCACAGTGTAAGTAATCGCAATCCAGTAATCGCAAAAACCGCGAAAAATCGCAAAAACTAATCGTAAGAAAACAAGCAAAACACAAAACAAGAGAAGGAACCAAGCATGCTTCGCATCGTACGATACCTCTCCAAAGCGGAGATCGGTCAGATGCTCGTCGCGCTGGTCAGCATCGTCGGTCAGATTTGGCTTGACCTGACCCTGCCGGACTACATGGCCGACATCACGCAGCTCGTCGAAACCCCCGGCAGCGAAATGCACGACATCTGGGTGGCCGGCGGCAAAATGCTGCTCGTCTCGCTCGGCTCGGCGGCCTGCGCCGTCGTCACCGGCTTCATCGCCGCGCGCGTGGGCGCCTCGTTCAGCCAGCGCCTGCGTTCGCTTGAATTCAACAAGGTGGAAAGCTTCGGACCGGCGGAAATGAACCGTTTCTCCACCGCGTCGCTCATCACCCGAACGACATCCAGATGCTTGTGGCAATGGGCCTGCAAATTATGATCAAATCTCCGATCATGGCGATTTGGGCGGTCATAAAGATCATCAACAAAAGCTGGACGCTGTCTGTTATCACCGCCGGCTTTGTCGTGGCGCTGCTTGCCATGATGGCAATCGTCATTGCGGTGATCGTGCCGCGTGTCCGCCGTGTGCAGAAATTGACGGATAACATCAACCGTGTATCCCGTGAAAATCTGACGGGCATCAATGTGGTGCACGCTTATAATGCCGAGAAATATCAAGCGGAAAAATTTGAGCAGGCCAACGACGAACTGATGAGAACGCAGCTGTTCAATCAGCACGGATTTGCGATGCTTATGCCGGCTGTCTCGTTCGCTATGAATACTTTGGCATTGACCGTCTATTGGGTAGGCGCATCTATCGTGGAAAAGGTCGCACTTACAGATGTCGCAGCGAGGATCGCAACATTCGGTGACATTATGGTATTCGGCACCTATGCAACCTATGTCATCATGTCCATTATGATGATGGTCATGATTGTAATGTTCTTCCCTTCGGCCCAGGTTTCTGCCGGGCGTATCAATGAGGTGCTGAATGCAAAAATCACCTTACGGGAAGGAAAATCGGACAACGCTCCCGAAGTGGGCACAGTCGAGTTCAAGGATGTTTCCTTCCACTATCCCACCTCGGATAAGGATGTATTGGAAAACATCAGCTTTAAGGTGAATAAAGGTGAAACCATTGCATTTATCGGTGCGACCGGCAGCGGTAAAACAACGCTCATCAGCCTGGCAGCTCGCTTTTACGACACGACCTCCGGCACGGTCCTGATCGACGGAAAGGATATAAAAGAATACACCTTCGACGCCCTTTACGACCGTATCGGATATGTAACGCAGAAAGCGGTTCTGTTTGCCGGTGACATCCGGGATAATGTGCTGTTCGGTGAAAGCGCCGCAGTTCCTACCGACGAAAACGCACAGAAAGCCTTGGAACTTGCCCAGGCAAGTGAATTTGTCGAAAAACTGCCCGGCAAATTAGATGCACCGATTTCACAGGGCGGATCCAATGTTTCCGGCGGACAGAAGCAGCGTTTGGCAATCGCCCGTGCGTTGGCGAGAAATCCCGAGATTTTGATTTTCGATGACTCCTTCTCCGCATTGGACTACAAAACCGATGCAGCGCTGCGAAAAGGTCTTGCCGAAAAGCTCGGCGGCGTTACCTGCATGATCGTTGCCCAGAGAATCGGTACGATCCGCAACGCCGATAAGATCGTCGTTCTGGATGAAGGCAAGGCCGTTGGGATCGGTACGCATGAGGAACTGATAAAGAATTGTGCTGTCTATCGAGAAATTGCCATGTCGCAGTTGTCCGCCGAAGAACTGGGCGCATAAGGAGGTGCTCTGTAAATGAACGGAAATCAAATGATGGGGCGCCGAACAGGCGTGCCCGAAAAAAGTAAACGAGGAATAAAGGGCGTTCTGAAAGAACTGTTTACCTATTCTTCAAAATTGCGGCTGCCAATGATCATTGCGTTTGTGTTTTCCATGATCGGCGCTGTCTTGACGATCATCGGGCCAAACCAGCTTAGTCGTATCACGGATCTGATCTCAGACGGACTGATGACCGGCATTGACCTTTCTGCCGTTGCAAAGGTGGGAGGCGTCCTGCTGGCGATCTATCTGATCGGTGAAGTGTGCGGATATATTGAGCAATATATCATGGCTACCGTTACGCTGGATCTGTCCAAGAAAATGCGGCGGGATCTTTCCGATAAAATCAATAAGGTCCCTATGAAGTGCTTTGGGAAAATCTCGCACGGCGATATTCTGAGCCGTGTGACAAATGATGTCAGCACGCTTCAGCAGGCACTTTCCAACAGCCTTCCGTCGATGATCAGTGCAGTTGCCCAATTCGTAGGCTGCCTGATTATGATGCTTGTGACGGAGTGGCGAATGGCGCTTGCAGCGATCGCCATTACGCTGATTGGATTCGTTGTAATGGCGGTAATCATGTCCCGTTCTCAAAAATACTTCGTCGCCCGTCAGCAGAGTCTCGGTAAGCTCAACGGCTATGTGGAGGAAATGTACTCCGGCCATGATGTTGTACGCATTTCCCGTGCCAACAACGAGATCAAAAAGAACTTTGCCGGGATGAACCGTGCGGTTTACGATGCAAACCGGAAAAGTCAGTTTCTATCCGGCGTTATGCAGCCGCTGATGAATGTGATCGGCAATCTCGGTTATGTAGCGGTCTGTGTGATCGGTGCGGCTTTGGTTATGGATGGGCAGATCACCTTTGGCGTAATCACGGCATTTATCATGTTTGTCCGCTTGTTTACCTCCCCGCTCAGCACACTGGCACAGGGTATGACGCAGATGCAGACGGCAGCTGCCGCCGGAGATCGGATATTCGACTTCCTGCAGGAGGAAGAACTTTCGGATGAAAGCTATAAGACCGAGAAATTGACCGAGGTGCATGGCGAGGTCGAATTCGACCATGTTCGCTTCAGCTATCCGGATAATCCGGACAAAATCATTATCAAAGATTTTTCTGCTCACATCAAGCCGGGGCAGAAAGTCGCTATCGTCGGTCCTACAGGTGCCGGTAAGACAACAATGGTCAACCTTTTGATGCGGTTCTTTGATCTGGTCGGCGGCGATATCCGCATTGACGGTATTTCTACCTCCGATTTGACACGAGAAAACATCCACGAGCTGTTTGGCATGGTGCTGCAGGACACCTGGCTGTTTGACGGAACCGTGCGTGAAAATCTCGTTTACAACAAAACAGGGGTTACGGACGAAGAACTTGAAAAGGCCTGCCGTGCGTGTGGGATCTATCACTTTATCGAGACGCTTCCGAATGGCTTTGATACCGTGCTTGGAGAAAATGTGGTCATTTCCGCAGGGCAAAAGCAGCTCTTTACCATTGCTCGTGCCATGATCAAAAAAGCTGCAGTTCGGCCTGATGCACGCGCAGATGGTCAGCGACGAGCTGATGACCAACTCCGGCGCCGAAGGCATGGTCGTGGCCAACCATTCGGACGGCCTGCTGTCCTACTCGCGACTGCGCCACATGACCATCCAGGCGTGGAGCCCGTTCCAGTCCGGCACGGAATACGGCCCGTTCGTAGGCAACGAGCACTTCCCGGAGCTGAACAAGGCACTGGACGAAAAGGGCGCCAAGTACGGCGTGAGCGCCAACGCCATCGCCACCGCATGGGTGCTCAGGCATCCGGCGAAGATCCAGATCGTGCTCGGCTCGATGAACCCCACCCGGCTGGGCGAAATGCTCGACGGCGCGGACATCGACCTCGACAAGCAGGATTGGTGGGACCTGTACGTGGCCGCCGGCAACCTCATTCCGTGAGTTTTGCTTGCGATTGGCCGGTTTGCGGTCTGCGATTGGCGGGCCGCCAACCGGCCAACCTGGCAATCAGTGACCGGTCGGCAATCAGAAGAAACGGCCGGGGAAACCGGCGCTGATGGTGGCGTGACGGTCGGCGTCCAACGTGGCGCAATCGAAAACAAAAACGCTGCGCAGTTCATTCGGATCCGCAACGAACAGCGCCGTAGCCAACCCGTCCGCCACCGCAGTCGGATAGTCGCCAAATGACGCGGATCGCACCGCAACCCAGGCGGCTTCCGTTTGTTGCACGGGCAGGCCGTCGATGGCGTTGAGCAGGTGGTGAATCGCCAGATGCGTCTGTTCGTTCACCGCCACCTCCCAATGGCGACGGCTGGGCGCGCTCGCACAGAACGCGCCATCGCCGATCAGTGCGACGCCGACCGCGCAGGACGGATCATCCGGATCCTCAAGCGCCACACGGATCGGCTTGTTCGTGCGCGCCAGCAGATCGCCGCCCGCATCAATCACAAATTCCGGGGCAGCGCTTTCGCGTTTGCTGTCTGAGGTGGAAGATTGGCATGTCGGGTTGGTCGTTTCGGCTGACTTGACATGCGATGTGCGCGAAAGTTCTGAATCGGTGAGCAATCCGCCCAGCGAATCCACCAGATAACCCTTGCCGCACGCGCCGAAATCCACATGAACCGGACTGCGTGTAACCAATGTCGTACCACTCGAACGAACCACATCACGACCCCATACGGCCCGTCCGTGCAGCGCGCCCAGGCGCTCGCCGGCGTCGGCTTCAACGGTGAAACTCAACGCGGGATCGTAACCGAGACGAATCAGGTCCTCGCCCACGCACGGGTCGATCGCACCGCGCGTGGCGGCGTGCAGCGCGTCGTACAAATCGAATAGCGGGCCGGCCCAATCGGGAAAATCGAAATGCCCGCCATGCTCCGCATTGCCGATGTGCGCAACCAGCGAATCAGCGCGAAACCGCGAAAGCGCATGCTCGTATTCATCGATGAACCGTTCCATCTCGCCGCGCAATTCCGCAGTGATCGGGTGAGGCGTCGAAATCAACAACCCCGTGCCGAGCGCCTTGGGAAACGCGGTGGTATACGGCATGCGCTGTGCGAGCGGTGCAATGGAGTCCATACCACGATGCTAGCGCGTGCCCGGCTTGGCGTAGTTCGTGCTTGGGCAACCTGATATGCGCTATATGTGGCATGAGGCATCGCCTTATTTTGATACCCCCGTAGCTTTGTATGGTTACGATTATGCTAATCGTGATTATGCAAGTCGCGATTATACAAACTGACGCTTTGGCATGGAGTTCGCTTCACGTTTTCGGGCGGACGGGGGTGTTGCGGAACGGCGGTGAGCGTCACAATGTGAGACGACACGCGGAAAACGGGAAAAATAAAAACGGCGGAATTCCAACGTTTTTTCATGCGCGATACAACAAGACCAATTAAAAATCAAGACTGTTATTCAAAAAACTTTCGTTCTATCTTGGCTTCCGATGCGCGCTTCGTACGTCGGGTACGTCGGGGAAATCGCGCCGAAAAGATTTGCGGAAGGAAGGTTCGACCCATGTCATCTCGCGTCGCGCAGCGCCACGCAGCCGGTTCCTACGATTCGTGCGATTCGCGCGTCTCGGCTTCCGGCCGTCTCATCACGCTCGTCGCCGCGCTGATGATCGCGCTCGCCACGCTGTTTGTCGGCATCGCGATGCCGCGGCAGGCGTCCGCCGCTGACGGCAACCAGACGAATTTCGATTCCTGGACTGCCGTCGCGCAGAATATCGCCAAGCAGCTCGCCACCGCCGAAAAAGACTACAATGACGGCGATTACGGCCAGGCCGGCACCGGCTTCCAGACCGCGCATTGGATCGGCTACGACGCATCCAACTTCTCGAAGGCCGTCAACGACACCATTTCCGCCGACAAGCAGCAGGCGCTGCTCACACAGTTCACCGATTTGGAAGGACTCGCGTACCAGCAGGGCCAGGGGAGCGCGATCGCAAACGGAATCAACGCGCTGAACGCGGACCTTGACACGGCCGCGCAGACGCTTGACGGCAACGCGAACCTCGCCGACCCCAAAACCTACGCGAAGCAGCGCGCCGAACAGACCGCCGCGGAACGTAAGAAGCTCGACGCGGCCAAAAAGAATTCCTCCAAAGGCAAAGGCGACCGCACGTGGAGCGAAGTCGCCAGCGAAATGAACGTCATCCTCGACAAGGCATACAAGGCCGCCATCTCCGGCAAGGGCGCGGAAGGCTCCAGCCTCGTCAACGACGCGTACTACCAGTACTACGAAAAGCTCGGCTTCGAAAAGAACGTCATGAACGCCATCTCCGGCGACCGCGTCTCGCAGGTCGAATACCAGTTCAAAATGACCCGCAAAACCATGCGCGACGGCAGTTCCGACAAGGAGATCAAGAAGCTCGTCGACGACCTGAAAAGCTGGCTCGTCGAAGACGCGGCCACCCTCGACGGTGGCGCGGCCGGCAACGTCAACGCCTTCACCAAAGCCATCACCAGCTCCGCCGGACAGGCGTTCCTCATCCTGATCCGCGAGGGCCTCGAAGCGCTGCTGGTGGTGGCCGCCGTGGTGGCCTACTTCGTCAAATCCGGCAACCAGCGTTTCACCAAGTGGATTTACCTCGGCGTGCTCGCGGGCCTTGCCGGCTCCGGCCTGATCGCCGTGCTCTTCACGTTCCTGTTCGGCGGCTCCGGCCCGGTTCAGGAAATCAGCGAAGGCGTGTGCGCGCTGATCGCCATGCTCATGCTGCTGTGGACCAGCAACTGGATGCTCAACAAAAGTTCCGTGGAAGCGTGGAACCGTTACATCCGCACCAAAACCGAGTCCGCCGTGGCCGACGCGCAAAACAAAGTCGCCGCCGACGAAGGCGTGGGCCTGGGGTATGGTCGTTTCGCTCGCCATGCTGAGCTTCCTAGCCGTGTTCCGTGAAGGCGCCGAAACCGTCATCTTCTACGAATCGATCTACTCGATGAGTCGCGACGCGCAAGGCATGTGGATCGGCGGCATCGCCGCAGGCGTGGTGCTGCTCGTCATCTTCCTCGTGCTGCGCTTCACCTCCGTGAAGATTCCGATTGGCCCGTTCTTCCTCGTTACGTCGATCCTGATGGCCGTGCTGGTCGTCATCTTCGCCGGCGGTGGCATCCACGCGCTCATCGAAGGTGACCTGATCGACGGCCACTACCTGTCCAGCGTGCCCACAAACGACTGGATCGGCCTGTATCCGTACGTCGAATGCCTTGCGGCACAAGCGATCGCGGCGATTGCCGTACTCGCGCTGTTCACCGTCGGCTTCGTACGCAAACGCAAGTTGCGCACGCCTGACAATCGCAAGTAATACGCAAATTTTCCGAGATTTACCGATATTTTTTCCACATCCAACAACAAAGGAAAGAGAAATGAAGAACAAAAAGATCGCCGCTCTGCTCGGCATCCTGCTGGCCGGCTCCATGGCCTTCTCCCTGTCCGCATGCGGCAATTCCAACGATTCCGCCGCTTCGGACAAGTCCAGCGCCTCCGCGTCGGCTTCGAAGGCCGACGACTCCAGCAAGGACGATTCCAGCGATTCCGCCGGTTTCGAAGAGATCCAGGTCGATGAGAAGCACTCCGACCAGGAATGCGGCCCGCTGACCGTCAACGCCGTCTACTTCCAGCCGATCGACATGGAACCGTCCGGCATGGGCCTCAAGGCCGCCGATGCGAGCTTCCACCTCGAAGCCGACATCCATGCCAACCAGAAGGGCACCGAACTCGGCTACGGCAAGGGCGATTTCGTGCCGGACCTGACCGTCAACTACGACATCATCGACAAGACCTCCAACGCGTCCGTCGCCTCCGGAACCTTCATGCAGATGAACGCCTCCGACGGCCCGCACTACGGCGCCAACGTCAAGCTCGACAAGGCCGGCGCGTACAAGCTCGTGCTGAAGATCGAATCCCCGGAGAAGAAGGGCTGGATGCTGCACGTCGATCCGGAGACGGGTGTGAAGGGACGCTTCTGGACGGAACCGATCGAGGTCACCTTCCCGGACTGGAACTATACGCCGCAGGAGTGGTGATCTCCTAGCGTAGCCCGTTCGCGGTTTCGGTATGCATTACCCGACACACTCAAGGCCGTTCGGCCAAGCTTACGGTCGGGCAATGCATACCGAAACCGCTCTCTCGCGTTTAGGGGGATGGATTCACCTCTGCGATTGTGGAGGGGGTCCGGGAAATCCTCGCATTTTAGGGGAGGGATGAGAGGGGTGGGACTCTTTGGGATGGGGCGGAATGGGAATCGTTGGGCTCTTTGAGTTGGGTTTTTGGATGAAAGGATTTTGGGATGCTGCTGCAGTTTGTGACGGTGTTGCAGGGGGTGTTGGCGCCGGCGCTGCTCGTCATGGCGTTGAGCGTCATGCTCACCGTCGGTGAGGGGCGTGACAAGCCTCTGAGCGCGTACTGGCGGCTGGCCGGTTTCGTTGTTGGATTCGCCGGCGCAGTCGTATTCGCCGCGCTGCGCGCCACCGCCGTCATCACGCAACGCACGTTCGTCAACTATCCGACCCTGTGGTGCTGCGTGATCCTCGACGTGGCCGTGTTCGTCATCGTCCTGTTCGCCCGCCGCATCACCGCCGACTGGCACAACCACCGCGCGCTGCTCGACATCGCGAATCTCGTTGCGGCGCTTGCGATCGCGGCCACCACCTTTCGTGCGCTGCCCGACGTGATTCTGCGACTGACGATCTTCGTCGAGCCGGGCGATCCCATCTTCACTTCCGACATGCTGTTGCGCGCGCTCGGCTTCGCTTTGGGCGCGGCCGTCGCAATCATCGCCGCGCTTATCTTCCGCACGATGCGTTCCACCGCCGTCCGCTGGTCGTTCACGACGGCGGTGCTGCTGTTGGTCGCGCTGCTGTTCGCACAGCATTTCACCGACCTTGCGCAGATCCTCCAATCCAAACGCATCGTCAGCTTCCCGACCGCCGCCTTCCTCGCGCTCGTGTGGGGCATCAACCATCAGCGCAGCCTGACCATCGCAATGGCGCTCGTCTTCGCCATTCCGGCAATCGCCAGCATCGTCATGGGCTTCAAAGTCAAGCCGACCGGCGCCAACGAGGCGATCGCACGCACGCATATCGCGTTCCGCCGCCGCGCGAAAGCGGCCGGCGCGTTCAGCCTGGTCGCCATGATCTGCGTCACCGTGGCCCTGACGTACGGCGTCGCGCAAACGCAGAAAGTCGTCACGCTGTCGCCGCCGGAAGACTACTCGCTCGCCGACGGCGTGGCCACCATCAAATTCAGCCAGATTTCCGACGGCCACCTGCACCGCTTCGAATACCGCGCGAAGGACGGCACCTCCATGCGATTCATCATCATCAAGAAGAACGGCGGCGCGTACGGCGTCGGCCTCGACGCGTGCGACAACTGCGGCGACGCCGGCTACTACGAGAAGGACGGCAAAATCATCTGCAAGAAGTGCGATGTGGCCATCAACCTCGCCACCATCGGCTTCAAAGGCGGCTGCAACCCGATACCGTTCGACTACCAGGTCAAGCCGGGCAAAATCGTCATCCAAACGTCCACGCTCGACGCGCTGTCGAGCCATTTCCAGTGAGCGCCGAGAAAGGTAAGGGGGTGCCATGTTCTTCCTGAAAATGATCTCTCGCTCGTTCAGCCGGCAGTTCAAACGCCGTCTGCTCATCGCCGTCACCGTGTGCCTGTCCGCCACCGTCAGCGTGGCCATGCTCGGCGTGGTGTTCGACGTGGGCGACAAGCTCAACGCGGAGCTGAGCACGTACGGTTCGAATATCGTCGTGCAGCCGAAGTCCGATGCTGTGGTGAGCGATTTGTACAATACCGGCGATTCTGCTGGCTCGGCTTCGGGTAGTTCGTCCGGTTCGGACGGGGGTTCCACTTCCGACGGCTCGGCTGCGGCGGACAGCGCCGACCCGACCGCGTTTCTGAAGGAGTCGGACGCGCAGAAGATCAAGACCATCTTCTGGGCGTTCAACATCACCAATTTCGCGCCGGAATTGAACATCCACGCGGATGCGGGGTGTGTCGGTTCGGGGGCTGGTTCGGCTGGTTCGGCTGGCTCTGCTGGAACGGCTGGTGCGTCAGGTGCGGCTGCTTCCGCGGCGAAATGCAAGGCGACCAACGTGCCGATCGTGGGCACGTGGTTCGCGAAAACCCTGCACATGGACTCCGGCGAGTCCACCGTGGCCGGCATGAACGGCATGCGCTCATGGTGGAAAATCAACGGAACCTGGCCGAAAGACGACAGCGAGCAGGCGATGGTCGGCAGCGCGCTCGCCGCGAAACTGGGCGTGAACGTCGGTGACAGCGTTACGCTCGACAAGACGATCGCCGTCGGTGCGGACGACAATACGAACGGAGGTACCGGGAAAACCGGCAAATCCTCCACCGAACGCAATCGCGTGAAAGTGAAAATCGTCGGCATCTTCGATTCGGGCGATTCCGACAACAGCGCCATTTATATGCCGTCCATCGCCGCGCAAACGCTTGCGAATCTGCCGAATTCCATCGACAAGATTGAAGTCAAGGCGCTCACCACGCCCGACAACGACCTCGCGCGCAAGGCGTCGAAGAATCCGAACGTGCTCACGCAGGACGAGTGGGAGACGTGGTATTGCACCGCGTATCCGTCGTCGATCGCGTACCAGATCGAAGAGGTGCTGCCGGGCGCGGTGGCCAAGCAGGTGCGCCAGGTGGCCGCGCTGCAGGGCGATGTGCTGAACAAGACGCAGGCGGTGATGGTGCTGATGACCGTGCTGTCGCTGGTTGCCGCCGCGATCGCCGTGGCAAACCTGATGGCCGCGTCGATTGGCGAACGCGGTTCGGAATTGGCGCTGTTGAAGGCGATCGGCGCCACGGACGGTGCGGTTTCGCGCCTTATGCTCGCCGAAACGGCGGTGATTTCGCTGGTTGGTGCGATTGCCGGTGCGCTGCTTGGCTCGGGCGTTGCACAGATCGTGGGGCACGTGGTGTTCGGCTCGGGCATCACCATGCGTCCGATGGTGTTCGTGTTGGTTTTCGTGTTGCTGGCGGTCACTGTGCTCGTGGCCTCGCTTTCGTCGATTCGGGCGATTCTGGGCTTGCGTCCGGCGGAGGTGCTGCATGGTAGGTGAGTTGTGCTTGGCTTTCGTAGGGGGTGTGCGATGACGAATCGCAAGATGTTCTTCACCATGCTGTGGGGCGCGGTGTTCCGCCGTCGCTCCCGTGCGATGATGGCCGTGATCGCGTCGCTCGTCGGCGCGGCCACGCTGTTCTGCCTTGCATCCGTGTGCGTCGCGGTGCCGCAGCAGATGAACGAGGAAATGCGCGCGTACGGCGCGAACCTGATCGTCACGCCCGCGTCCGCAACGGGCAAATCGCAAGGCATCGATACTGCAACCGTACGCAACGTGACGGCGCTCGTCGGCGCCGGACACAGCGTGAAATCAGCCGCATACCGGTATGAGAGCGTGCGCATCAATTCCGCGCCGTACACCATCGCCGGCGTGGACGTGAAAGCCGTCCGCGCGCTCAATCGCCATTGGAACGTGACGGGCGATTGGCCCGGCTCGGGCAACGTGATGGTCGGCCGCGACGTCGCCGACGCGCTCGGCGTGAAAGTCGGCAGCCGTGTCACCATCGGTTACCGCGCCGCCGACGCGTCTGCTTCAGCGTCTTCTTCCGCGTCCGCAAAATCCGATTCGGACGAATCAACTGAAACGGCAGAATCGTCCGCGCAGGGCACGCAGAGTACGCAAACTACGCAAGGCGAACAGACCACGCAAGCCACGGAAAACGGCCGCGTCTCGTCCGACATCATGGATAACAACGGCACCGAATTCCGTATCGCCGGCATCGTCGACACCGGCGGCAACGAGGATTCCATCATCTACGCCACCACCGCGGACGTGGCCAAACTCGCCGGTTCCAAGCGCGGCGCCGACGTGGTCGAATACTCCGTGAACGCCATGGGCGACGAGCTCAACGACATCGTCAACAACATCAATCGCAGTGCCGACAAAAACCCGAACAGCGCCGTCAAAGCGCAGACCGTCACCAGAATCACCTCGTCCGACACCCGCATCATCGCCATGCTGCAGACCCTGTTCTGGATTGTCTCGCTCGTCGTGCTCGTGCTGACGCTCGTCGGCGTGGGCACCACCATCAGCTCCATTGTGAGCCAGCGTCGCAACGAAATCGGCCTGCGCAAGGCCCTCGGCGCCGATTCACGCGCCATCGGCGTCGAATTCTACGTGGAATCCGGCATCTACGGCTTGATCGGCGGTCTGCTCGGCACCGCCATCGGTTATGTGCTGGCGCGTGTGCTGTGCTCCACCGTTTTCGGCCGTGCGCTCGGCCTCAACTGGCTGCTTTGCGTTGGATCGCTGTTGCTTTCCGTGGCGATCGCCGTCATCGCCTCCATTCCGCCGGTCCGCCGCGCCACCCGTATCGACCCCGCCATCGTTTTGAGGGAGGAATAATCATGGACAACGAACATATGCTGCTGGAACTCGACCACATTTCCAAGATTTACGGCGATCTGCACGCCGTCGACGACCTGAGTCTGACCGTTCCGCAAGGGCAATGGCTGGCGATTGTCGGCTCGTCCGGTTCCGGCAAAACCACGCTGATGAACATGATCGGCTGCATGGATACGCCGTCGAAGGGTTCCGTCATGCTTGAAGGCCGGCGATTGGAGGATTTGAACGCCCGCCAGCTTGCCGATGTGCGTAAGAACATGATAGGACTCGTGTTCCAGAAGTTTTACCTCGTGCCGCATCTGACGGCGGTGGAGAACGTGATGGTGGCGCAATACTACCATTCTGTAGTCGATGAGAAGCAGGCGATGGAAGCGCTGGAACGAGTGGGATTGAAGGAGCGTGCGCATCACCTGCCCGGCCAGCTGTCCGGCGGTGAGCAGCAGCGCGTGTGCATCGCCCGAGCGCTCATCAACTGCCCGAAGCTGATTCTCGCCGACGAGCCGACCGGCAATCTCGATGAGAGGAATGAGAAGATCGTGCTCGACCTGTTCCGTCAGCTGCACGAGCAGGGCACTACGATCATCGTCGTGACGCACGATGCGCTCGTCGCCTCCTGCGCACAACGCGAAATCATGCTCAACCACGGTGTGCTCGTCGGCGAGCAGTGGAACGACGAGGAGGCGAAACGCGCGTACGAAGCGGCCGGCGGCAAGCCCGCATTCACCGGTTCCGCCGCGGAAGGCGCGCAGAACGGGGGTATTGCGATTTTGTTCGCCGACCCCACGAAAGCCGCGAAAACCGGCGATACGGACGCGGCCAACGTTGCCGTTGCGGCTGGCGTTGCCGACGATACGGACGTAGAGCCCGACGTCACGAAAGGGGAGCAGGCATGAGCACCGCACAATCGAACGCAGTCAAAGTCATCGCACTGTCCGCGGCGAGCATCGCGCTGCTATCGGCATGCGGCGAGCCGAAAGCCACGCCGATGGACGACGAATACGCCGGCAATTCCGGCGAAAGCGTGCAATCGCAGGAAGAGAAGTCGAAAACTGACGGCAAGGCGTCCGGCGACACGGCAGACGACGGCGACGCCACCAAAAACCGTGCCGACGCGAATTCCGCAACATCCGACAAGCAGGACACCGGCAACTACGCGGATGGCGACTATTCGATCAACGGCCAGTACGGGCCGGTCGGCGAGGACACCATCGACGTGCATCTGACCGTTAAGGACCAGAACGTGACGGCCGTGAAGATCGTCGGCCATCCGTTCACGTCCATCTCCAAAAAGCATCAGAACGACTTTGCCAAAGCCGTGCCGGACGCGGTGGTCGGCAAGCCGTTGAAGGACCTTAAAGTAGACAAGCTCGCCGGTGCCAGCTGGACCTCCGAAGCCTTCAACAAGGCGTTGGAAGTGGCGCGTCAGGAAGCGTCAATCCAATAGCCCATTCCTTCTGAAACCGACACGGCATGCCCGTCTTGCGTCGGTGCGGACGGTTTTCCTGTGGTTACCGTGCGGATTCGGCGCATACGTTCGGCCAGAGCAACGTGGCCATGTTCTCGGCCCAGGAATCAGACTTGCGTTCCTTGCCGGATTGCCGTTCCCCTCCGGCTTCCTGTCCCGCCAACGCTTTGCAAGCCAGCATGGAACCCAGCACCGTGCTGAACAGGAACGTGTAGTCCAAACGGTTTTGAAACACTCCGTCGGCGATGCCACGTTCCATGAACCCCACGAACCGTTCTTCGGCCGGCGCCAGCACTTGTGCTGCGATCGCCTTCAGCGTGGCGTTGTCGGAAGACAGCACCACGCCCACGGCTTTCAATCCGAGTTCGCTGTCGAAGCAGTCCTGGATGCGTCGCAGCATGGTGGCCAGTCCGCTCCGCGACGGCTTCAAATCGTTGAAATTCGGTAGTCCGGCAACTTCCGGTTGGATGCGTTGCAATAAATCGTCGGCGTTTCGGTAGCGTCGGTAGATTGTGGTCTTTGCTACCCCTGAACGTCGTGCGACCTCTTCGATGGTCACCGCTCCGATACCATCGGAAATCACTATCCCCAATGTGGCTTTCATGATTTTGCGGTCGGTTTGCTCCCGTAATCGCTCACGTCGGCCACGTACTGTGCCGACGTCTTCCTGCGTGGTTTTTTGCACCGTCTTCCGCGTGCCCTCTTGCGTGGTTCCGCCCATCATGCCGCGATCACTTTCGTGCTTTCCAGCTTGCTTACGTACCAATGGTTGAACTTGACCAGTGGAATGCGCAGTAACAGGCCTATCAGCAGCAGCGGCGGAATGAACAGCAGTAGCGCGCCAATCGCAAACCAGTAATCGTTACTGTAGATTCCGCCGATCGCCGCGCGCATTGCTGTGATTGAATGCGTCGCAGGCAGGAACGGGCTGATGCCGCTGATGATTTTCGGCAGCACGGCCAGCGGATATGCGCCGTTCGCTCCGGAGATCTGCATGACGAGAAACAGCACGCCGATGGCTTTGCCGACGTTGCCGAAGCTGGCCACGAGCGTGTAGGTGAAGAACGAGAACACTAGGCTGCTCACCCAGCCGGACAGCATGAACAGCAGCGGATGCACCGCCTGGACATGGAGGAACAGCAGACTGCCTCCCAAGGAGAACGTGCTCTGCAATAGTCCGATCACGCCGAACACACCGTAATGTCCGAGAAACAGCTGATGCGGTTTCGGGTCGCCGAGTTCCTTGCGCACCTTACGCGAGACGGTGGTCTTGAGCGTCACTGCCATGAGCAGCGAACCGACCCACAGTGGCAGGATCGTGTAGAACGGTGCCATCTGCGAACCGAAATTCTTGACTGGGAACACCGCGTTGCGTTTCACTTTTACAGGGGCTGCAAGCGCGGCGGCCAACGAGTCGGTATTATCGCTGAGCACATCTTTGACGGCGCTCATATCGCCGCTGTTCAGCGCATCGGTCAATGTTCCTGTGAATGCGCCCAGTTTTTTGCCCGCGCCGGCCAGACTATCGGCGGTGGAATCCAACACGCTGCTGATGGCGGTCAGATTCTTATCCGCGGTCTTGGTGGTGCCGTTCAGATTGCCCAGCGCGCCTTTCAGATCGGCCGCTGTGGCATTGAGCGCGGTGGTGGTGCTGGTAATGGACGTGGCGATATCGTCAAGTTGCGGTTTCAGTTGGCTCTCATAGTCGGTTTTGATGCCACTGACGGACGTTGCCGCCTGCTGCGCCAGTTTCTTGATCTCCGCACGTTCGGCCGTGGTATCGCTTACTTTGGCGTCGATGTTGTCGGCGCTGCCATTCAGCGCCGATGCTAGGTCGTTGAGCTGTGTGATGGTGGTGCCGACGTTGGTTTTGAGATGGTCGATGGCGTTCCTCACCGCTTCCGGCAGCTTTTCGTTTGCGCTGAGCGCGTCGAGCGAATCATAGATCTGCTGGTAGCTTTGCGCCTGCTTGCTGATGTTCGT
>VOFH01003024.1_pt1 | contig 29332 bp, 56 predicted proteins | sample 5384091 | NCBI WGS metagenome assembly VOFH01 (sample SAMN12384727, study PRJNA508395) | human gut metagenome | isolation source: healthy gut G | host: Homo sapiens
CTTTTGCATCCAAGCCCAAAATCGTTTCAATCTTGTTTTTCACAGGCGTAAAGCCGGTCGCAGTGTTGCCCGCCCGCGCCCGATTCCTGATACAACGCCGCATCCGCGCTCTCCGCCGTCATGCCCTCGCCGCGCAGCTTGGGTCGCTGATACGCAGGGTTGCGCACCACGCGGTACTGTCTGCCCTGATGGGAAAACGTCAGCGACACAAAGCTTTTGGTCTGCGGTTCGCAAAATCGCTCCGCATGCTGTCCACGCCACGGTTCGAGCCGCTCGCCTCACCGAACAGCGCAAAGCAGATGGCATCAAAGAGCGTGGTTTTCCCTGCACCTGTGTCGCCGCTGATGAGAAAAAGCCCCTGCTTTCCCAGCCGTTCAAAGGAAATCTCCGTTTGCTCCGCAAAGGGGCCAATGGCGGAAATCGTCAATTCTAATGGTTTCATGCCTTCTCCTCCGTTCCTTCCAGATGCACTCCAATAGCTTTTTTCTGCGTTTCATCCAGCTCCTTTTTCATTCTGCTTTTCAAAAAGCGCGCAAACAATTCCTCCGGACGGGCAGTCTCTGTATCCAAAAGCACCTCATCGGAAAACGAAGCTGCCTGCTGTTCAAATTCCAGCGTCATTAAATTCGTAAATGCGCCGCAGCTGTCCCACAGGGTCAAGCAGGGCTTCGCTGTTCGTCAGGATGCAGCGGATATAATCCTCCGAGCCGCCCGCTTCCCTTCCTGCCGCAAGGATTTCCTCCAACGGACCCTTGATTTCCCGGAAATTTTCGTTTTGTTTTCAGTGGATAAAATCCAGAGAGGTCACGCCCTTTTCCTTGAGTTCGACCACCGTAATGCCCTTTTTTCTGCGGATTTCCGAAAAGGAATATGGCATGGAGAGCCGGCATAGCGCACCGTTTCCCTTCCCATTCTCTGCGGATTGTGCAGATGCCCCAATGCGACATAATCAAAATCAAAAACAGCCCTGCGTCAATTTCATCCACACCGCCCAAGGAAAGCGTTTCGGAATCACTGCGCTCCGCCGCCCCTCTCCATGTCACAAACTGATGCACCAGAATCACGTTTCGCTTCGAAAAATCAATCTCCTCTCGTTCCAACAAAAGCTTTGCCGCTGCCGCATAGGAAGAAACCTCCTCCTCGTGCAGCAGGGCGTTCACATGCGCCGGCTTGAAAAACGGCAGCAGCCAGATTTCCACCGTACCGTATTCATCCGTTTCCGTAACATGCGCCAGTCCTCGCCGATGCTGCCGCTGATATGGATGCTTTCCTGCCGAAAATTTCCTTTTGCCGAATTCCAGACGCTGTGCGGAATCATGGTTGCCTGCAATCAGATAGGTATGCAGTCCTCGTTTGGATACTTCCGTCAGAAAATCATCCAACAGCTTCACCGCCTCTGTCGGCGGCACAGGCTTATCGTAAATATCACCGCTGATGAGCAGTGCCTGCGGCTGTTCCTCGTCTATGCTCCGCAGAATTTCCAAAAGCAGCTCCCTCTGCTCCTCCAGCATGGAAAATTCATATATCCGCTTGCCTAAATGCAAATCACTGATATGAAATAGCTTCATAGTTCCTCCCGCATCCTTCCTAATAAAAAACGGTATCACAGAAAACTCCTTTCGGAATCAGAGCCATGTCATACCGTGTTTCTTTCTATTTAAAATGCCTTTGCGACCTCTGCCGCCTTCTCCTTTGCCTGTTCCATCAGCTCCACAACAGGCCATGCGCCGATATCCAGCCCCTCCGCGGCAACGCAGTCGAATTTTGCAATGCCGAAGAACGCCGCCATCTGCTCCAAATAGCGCGCACCCTGCTCCATGGGGGAATCCGTATAAATGCCGCCCCTTTGCCGTCAGGAAAACCATGTGGTCTGCCTTACAAAGCCCATGCAGCCCTGTTTCATCCGAATGAAAGGTAATACCATCCACGCAGAGGTTTTCAATATACACCTTCAAAAGCGCAGGAAAGCTTAAATCCCAGAAGGGCGCGGCAATCACAATTTTATCCGCCGCCGCAAACCGGTGCGCATAGCGGAAACGCGGATGGTCGAATTTCCCCTCCGCCAGAAGGGCTTCTCTCTGCAAAAAGAACCCATCGGAAAATAAGATAAACCTTCATCCATCAGGCACAGCCGTTCCACGTTGTATTTTCCCGTTTTTTCTAATTGGTCAATAAAAAATTCCGCTAATTCCTTGGAACGAGAATTTTCCCTGCGAATACAGCAATCGATATACAAAACTTTTTTTTCATGGCAGCCCCCTCTTTTCTCTAAAAACTTTTTCCTTAGTATAGCATAGTTTCTGTTTTTCTTCAAAGGGGCTGTCTCTCCTAAAGCCTCGACAAATATTTCTCACAGTCTTTTGCGAAACAGCCCATCCTTATTACAGCAAAAGATACAATTTCCCTCTCTGCGCTGTCTGGGCAGGGCAGTTCGCCGCTCTGCTCGGGATACAGCCGCACCACTGTTGCCCTGTCCCACGAAACAAGTGCTGCAAAGACGATATAATGCTCCTTCGTCATTTCGTGGTCGAAGGTAACAAAATATTCATTGTCGATTTCCTCAATTTTTCACATCGTGCATTTTATCCATAGGCTGTGCGGTAAGCGGTGTCAGCTTTCTGCCGCAACAGGAAATTTCGCCACCGCCTGTACTCCAGAAAATATTCCCACAATGCACACAACGAGTAAATTTCATACGTTTCATATTTCCGACTTCCACTCCTTTTTCCTCTAAATTGCCATCTAAAATTTTTTCGATATCCACGTCATAAAAGCGCTGAGATATCCTTCAGCAGAAGAAACATCCGGCAAACCTGCGCCCCGTTCCCATTTGGAAACCGTGCGGTCGCTAATCTGCAGCTTTTCTGCTACCTGCTTCTGTGTCATGCCGCACTCCTTGCGCAATCGGCTGAGCAGTTCTCCTGTTTTCTCTAAGTCCATGCGTTTCCCTCCTTTTCCTTTATCTTAATCTATCCGCTTTGAAAAACAACAAACGCTCCGTAGAGTGATTTTCTCCATCAAAAAAAGCCCTCCAAATCTTATTGAGAGCTTCGTCTTTCTTATGGATTTACGCACGGGGATGTGTTTTTGCGTATACGTTTTTCAGCTTCTGATTCGTCAGCTTCGTATAAATCTGCGTGGTGGAAATATCGGAATGACCCAGCATTTCCTGCACAGAGCGCAAGTCCGCACCGTTTTCGATTAAGTGCGCCGCAAAGGAATGCCGCAGAATATGCAGTGTGATATCCTCCTCGATGCCCGCTCGCCTTGCGTAGGATTTGATAATCTTCCAGAAGCCGTGTCTGGTCATGGGTCTGCCGTTGCAGTTGACAAACAGCGCCTCCTCCTCCGGAACGGAAATCATGTGCTCCCGCACCCGTTCCATATACTTATGCAGAGATGCCTTCGCCTGTGCGCCGATGGGAATGATACGGCTTTTTGCTTCGCCGCCGCAATGGATATATTCAAGGGCAGATTCAAATCCGAAACCTTCAGAGAAATCAGCTCAGTCACGCGAATGCCGGTCGCATAAAGCAGCTCCAGCATGGCTTTATCGCGCACCTCCTTATCCTCTTCCCCTCTCGGCTGCTCCAAAAGCAGCTCCACCTTTTCCCAGAGAAAGAATCTCAGGGGCTTTTTTTTCTCCACCTTCGGCAGCTCTATATCCGCCGCAGGGTTTTCCGTCACCATGCCCTTCTTCTGCAAAACTGGTAAAAAAGAACGAATGGACGCAATATTTCTGGAAACCGTTGCCCCTGCCTTTTTTCTGCTTTTTGCAGCTCATAGACATACGCCATCACATTCGTGCGGATTCACCTTTGCGGCATCCGAAACTCCCGCCTCCTGCATAAAGCGGCAGAACCCCTTTAAATCTCTGCTGTAGGAGAGAACAGTATTTTCCGGTGATTTTTTTCATTCCGTAAATATGCGGTAAAATCAGCAATACATTGTTCCATTTCAACAATCCCCTTCGTCTTTAGTTCTTTAAATTATACTTATTTTTCCATGGCTTGTCGATATGATTTGCTGAAAATGTTAATTTTGTGAACTTTTAGAACAATTTGCAAAATTTCATGAATTTTTTACAAAACAACGTTTATTTTTTCGATAAGAAGCCCTCACAGCAGTAAAAGCATCCGTTCCACCCCAGAAGCCGCCGCAAGCAGCAGCACACAGATCCCCCAAAGAGAATGCAATATTCCAGCTGCTTTCGCCGTTTTTCTCGCTGCAGGTCCGCTTGCCGCCCTCCTCCTGCCAGGAAAGCAGATAATACACACAGGCGGACATCATCAGGATATAGCAGGAATCAGCAGAAGATTCTGCGGCAGAAACGCAGTCGCGGGAAAGAAGCACCCATGCCATACGCCGCCATCATCATGGCAGAGGTGAAGCCGACACAGACGCTCCGAAACAGGAACGCCGCCCCCGCAAAGAAAAAGCCCCAGCTGCATCCATCCCCTAACCAGATGATAACATCATATTTCAGATATTTCCAGAAAATTGCCGCAAAGCTGATTTCGTCTCCATCTGCCAGCGCCTGCTGCAAAAATGCAGAAAGCTGCCCCTGCTGCCCCTGCGGCAGAAGATTCGCCAGAAGCGCGCCGCCTGCCGTCCCCATTAATAAAAAGAAAGGCAGACAATGCCTATAATTCGTTGCAGCTGTTTGTCTGTCCTTCGTTTCTGCCTCTTCATTGCCATCCCCCTGATACAAGGTATGGCTCGTCTGTTTTAATTATGCGTTTTTTCTTGCCTGCCATGCAAAAAGCGCCGCAACGGTCTTTCCGTCCTTGATTTCGCCCTTATGAATCATTGCGATGGCTTCCTCCAGAGTATATTTTTCAATCTCCACAAATTCATCCGCATCCAGCTTCTGTGTGCCTGCGGTCAGCTCTGTGGCAAAGAAAAGCTGAATTTTTTTCCCGTACAAAAGCCGACAGAAGGATACAGCTCGCAAAAGAAATTCCGCCCTGCCTGCCCTTTTGCCCGTTTCCTCCTCCAGTTCACGCAGCACGGCTGCTTCGCCGCTTTCGCCCTCCTCTATCACACCGGCAGGGATTTCAGCAGCATTTCCCGAAACGGATGCCGATACTGGCGGACAAACAGAATCCTCCCATCCGTATCTACCGCAAAGCACGTCTGCGGCATTTTTTCTTACGGATTACAGTTTCGCGATAGGCCTCACTGCCATCCGGCATCCGCAGCTTATCGACCGTAATCGTCACAATCTTCCCTTCATAGGTTTTCCTGCTTTCCAAAACCTCATAGCTCATTGGCTCGCTCCCTTTCTCTTGAAAAAGGCGGCCTCCCTTTATCATTCAGATATAAGATGCGCCGCCTGCGTTTTCTTATTTCAATTCCTTTACCATTTCTTCGATTCTGTCCATGCCTTTTTAATCAGCTCCATGCTCGTTGCATAGAAAGGCGGATATAATCCGGCATGCCGAAATCGGCACAGGGCACAACAGCCACATATTTCTTTTCCAGCAAAATGGATGCAAAATCCGCTGCCGATTCGATTTTCTGCCCCTCGTATGCCTTTGCCGTACAGTCCGGAAACATCCACAAACAGATAGAAGGCACCTTCGGGCTTGAGTGCGGAAATGCCGGGGATGGCTTCCTCTTTCATAAATGTAATCTCTGCGCTTTTTAAATTCCACGCACATTTCGTGCCACACAATCCTGCGGGCCGTTCAGCGCAACCACCGTTGCCGCCTGCGCGATGGCGTTAGTTAGCCATGTGGGACTGCAGAGATGCCATCAGCTTTGCAATCGGCAAGCGGTGCCGCCGCATAGCCGATTCTCCAGCCTGTCATAGCATAGCTTTTGGGAAACACCGTTGATAACGATGGTTCTGTCATAAATATCCTGCCCAAGGGATGCAATGCTGATGCTGCTTATCATCCTCATAAATCAGCTTTTCGTAAATTTCATCGGAAACCACCAGAATATCATGGCTGACTGCAAATTCTGCCACCATTTCCAGATCTGCTCTGCTCATCACCTGCCCTGTGGGGTTGGAGGGTGTTGTCAGCACAACTGCCTTTGTTTTTTGCAGAATAGGCATTTTCCAGCTCCTCCTTGGTCATCATGAAGCCGTTTTCCTTTTTTCGTATGGATAATCACAGGCACACCGCCGGCAATACGCACCATTTCCGCATAGCTTAACCAGAAGGGCGCAGGAATAATCACCTCGTCCTCCTCATGCAGGATTGCCATAAAGGTATTCATCAGGGAATGCTTTGCGCCGTTGCTGATTACCACCTGTGCCGGTTCGTATTCCAGACCATTATCCCGTTTCAGCTTATCGCAAACCGCCTGTCTCAGCTCCGGTGTCCCTGCCGCAGGGGTGTAGCGTGTCTGCCCGTTCTGAATGGCATCAATGCCTGCCTGCGCGATGTGTGCAGGGGGTATCAAAATCGGGTTCACCTGCGCCGAAGGAAACCACATCCACCCCCGCTGCCTTCATTTCAGCCGCACGGGAGGAAATTGCCATTGTTGTAGAAGGTTTGATACTCATTGCTTTTTTCGATAATTCCATTTTCTTCACCTCATTATTTTCTTTTGTACTCATGCCTGCCGTCTGCCAAAGGAAAATACGCACCCCGAAGATGCCCATTGCCGCAAGGCAGATAACCATGAATTTGAGATACATCATCGGTCTCACCTCATCGCTGAACTGAATCCCGATGTCATTGCCAAAGCGAACCGTTGCCTGATAGGCAATCGCGCCGTCGTTTACGGAATAGGTGATGCTGTCACCCGTTATGGTGTCGTTCCTCTCCGCATAAACAATATTTTCCGCAGGCTCCTCTCCCTGCACGCCGGTATAAAATTCCAGCTCCTTATATTTATCAAAAACATGCTGCGTCCATAGGTTGCACATGCCCGCTTTGCCGTCTGCCGTCTGCATGGCAAAGGTAATGCTGTTGCCATAGGTTTCGAAATCACCTCACCCTCGCCGCTGACACTGCGCGCGGCTGCCTCCTTGCGGAACACGCCCTCCAGCTCATCCGGCTGATAGGGATGCCGCCCGATGCCATTAAACAGCAGAAAGCCTGCCAATGCAACAACCACCATCGTCAAAACGCCTTTCAGCACTGCTTTTTTTCGTATCCATCCCAACCGCCCTTTTCTGTTTTCTCAAAAAAATACTCTTTCTAGTTTCTTATTTTATAATGATATGGCAAAATTACAATGAAAATTTGTGAATTTCGACCGAAAAAAAGAACGAATTGTCATACAACAAGCTTCGTTCCTTTTTCTTCCTATTTATTTTCAGCTAATTTTTTCGATTTTCCTTTTTTCCTTAATGCGAAAATATTCCGACAGGGCGGCAATAAACTGTCCATTCGTCGGCTTTTCAGTCGGCAGATAGCCTGCCACCTCAAAATAAACCTGCGGCCCGTTCTTTTCCAGACGCTTTCGATTGCGTGGCGAATGGCTCTTTCCACCTTGCTTGCAGTTGTTTTTTATACTGCTTGGCAATATCGGGATACAGCCCCTTCGTAATGCCGACCAGCACATCCTGATTTTCCACTGCCATCATCACCGCTTTGCGAATAAAGTGGTACCCCTTTATGCTGGCAGAGATTCCCATGCGACTGAGCAGAATGGAAATTTCGCTTTCCAGCTCCTCGAAAGGATTTTCCCTCTGTTCCGCTGCTTTCGGTTTTGCTGTTTCCTTTGTTGGCGTTTCCTGCTTCAGCATCTGATGGATGCGCTCCAGCAGAAGCTCCCCTGAATCGGCTTCGCCATAATACTCCGCACCAAGGCTGATTGCCTGCCGCACCAGCTTATCGCTGTCAATCGCGGAAATAAAAAATGCAGATGCACGGAAGTCCCCTCTTTTTGATGTTTTCCAGAACCCATAAGCCATCTCGCTCCCTCCAATAGGGATATCTGTCAGAAGCACAGCAGGCTTTTTTCTGTATCACCAAATCCAGCAGGGCCACACCGTTGTCCGCCATGCCTACCACTGTCATATCCCCCCTTCTTTCCAGACAGCGCTTCAAGCTGTTGCAGATAAAAACCGTCTCGATCCGCCAATACCACTTTTGTTTTTTCCTTTTTCTTTCATAAAATACACCCATTCTTTACTTTGCTGCTCCTTCTCCAAAAGAGAAGGAGGAAGATGCCCTCTTCCGTTTTTTATTATAAGATAATTTATCTGATTTTGCTACAGATTCCGAACGAAATACACAATTTTCAAACTGAAATGACGCAAAATAAATTGTTTGGCAAAATACAATCTTATCTTTATTTGCTATCCGCATTTTTTCACAAAAAACAATTTTTTTCTATTATTTTTGTTCTTTATTTCGGTTGTTTTTACAAAAAAACCTCATACCGCAGAACAGACTCCCACGGATATGAGGTTTAAAAATCGAATTATGTAATTTTTTGTCTGAATTGATTGCAGAAAATCAGAATTTCTTTCTTGTCAGAAAATCGGGAATCTTGATTTCGGATTCATAATCATAATCCAAATCTGCGAATCTTCTTGCGGCAGGACGTGCGTCCTCCTGTGCGGGTTCTTCGGAAGCCTCCCTGTTTCCGCAGCATGTTCCTCTTCTCTTTCTGCTCTTTCTGCTCTTTCGCCTCTTGCAGCAATGGTTTCCGCAAAGGAACGTCTGGCAGGTGCTTCTGTGTGGCGCTTCATCCTCCAGACCTGTTGCGATAACCGTAACCACAACCTCGTCATTCAGCTCTTCATTCAATGTAGTACCGAAGATGATTTCTGCTTCGGGGTCGATAGCTTCTCTAATCAGGCTCTGCTGCTTCCTCTGTTTCCATCAGACCAAGGTTCATGTCACCGCTGAAGTTAATCAGGATATGCTTTGCACCTCGATGGTTGTTTCCAAGAGAGGGCTCTGGATTGCCATTTTCGCAGCAACCTCAGCCTTATTTTCACCGCTTGCGCGACCGATACCCATGTGTGCAATACCTCTGTTTGCCATGATGGTTCTGACATCAGCAAAGTCCAGATTGATAACGCCGGGCTTGGAAATCAGATCGGCAATGCCCTGTACCCCCTGCAGCAGAATTTCATCCGCCTTGCGGAAGGCCTCTGTCAGGGTTGTTTTCTTATCAATAATGGAAAGCAGTCTCTGGTTGGGAATGATAACCAACGTATCTACGTTCTTTTTCAGCTCTGCAATGCCCTTTTCCGCATTGCCCATTCTTTTCTTGCCTTCAAAAATTGAAGGCTTTGTCACAACGCCGACCGTCAGGATGCCCAGTTCCTTGGAAATGGACGCAATGCGGGGAGCCGCACCTGTGCCTGTGCCGCCGCCCATGCCTGCGGTAATGAACACCATATCGGAACCACGCAGTGCCTGCGCGATATCATCCCTGTGTTTCATCCACGGAGCGCTGACCGATTTCAGGGTTGCCGCCTGCGCCCAAACCCTTTGTCAGCTTTTCGCCAATCTGGATTTTCGTTGCGGATTTGGATTTAGACAGAGCCTGTCCGTCTGTATTGATGGAAATGAATTCCACCCCATCCAAGCCGTCTTCAATCATTCTATCTACTGCGTTGTTGCCGCCGCCGCCAACACCGATTACTTTAATCTGCGCCATATTACTCATAGGGATATCTAATTCGAGCATGCTATAATCCTCCTAGGTTGTTCTGAAAATTTATCAACTTATATTATACACGAAAGAAAAGCCGATTGCCATAGCAAAACAAGTTTTCCTGCGAATTTTTGCTTTTTTTAAACGCCTTTTTCCGTTTTTGTCAGTTATATTCTATCATAGTATCTTTTCTCTTTTATTCAAGCAGAAAATAACAAATTCAGCAAAAAATATTTCAGTGCCGTTTTCTTTTTTCTCCGTCCCATCAGGTCAGATATTGGAAGGTAACATTCGCCTTGGGGTTGTCCAATCCGCTGAGGTCTAAAATCCTCTGTCCTCCTTGGGAATCGTTTTTACAATCTGCTGCATATACTGAATTTTCATATCACCGTTCGTCATATTCCCCAGATGAATCTGCACCTGATTCACATAGGCATAAATATCCTTCGGCTTGGAAACATCAATTTCCACAACCTCATCCAGAAGCTCATATTTTTCCATCAGCTGCGAAATTTCCAGAATCACCGCAAGCGCATCCGTATTCTGCACGGGAAGGATTTCCCCCCTCCGTAAAGCTGTCAAATTTCAGTCCCTTGACCAGCGGCAGTGCATCCCTACAGATGCCCGCCACCTCAAGCACACGCCCTTCCTCGTCTATGTAGAGGTATGACCCCATATAGGGCACATACCCTCTTGCCTTTCTTTCCTTTATCGTTATCCTCATGGTATGGGGCAGCTTGGCGGAAATCTTCGCAGAGGCGATATACGGGCTTTTCTCAAGCGTTTTTTCCGCTCTGCCTTTGCTGAACAAAGCAGATTATCCCCCTTGGAAAGACCGATTTTTCGCAAAGCGCAGATGTCGTAAACTGGCTTGCGCCATTCACCTCTATCTTTTTCACCGAAAACAGCGGCGAAAACAGCACGCATGCAGCCACAACCACCACAAGCACCAGCGCAATCACGATTTTCTGGTCAAGCCCCTTTTTCTGCGGCTTTTTCTGATAGTAGCCGATTTCCTCCATCAGGTCAATATCAAGCATTTCCTGTGATTTTTTCTGTTGTTTGTTCTTCCGATGAAACATATCGTATCCTTTCTGTTCTATCAGCCCTGCTCTGTCAGACGAATCTCGCCGCCCAAAAGCGAAAGCGCAGTCTCTATTTTTTCATAGCCACGCTCCACAAATTCCGCGCCATGCACAAGGCTTTCGCCCTCCGCCGCAAGCGCCGCGCACAAAAGTGCCGCCCCACAGCGCAAATCCTTGGCAAAAACCTCCGCACCAAAGAGCCGCTCCACGCCGAAAACCGAAGCCCTTCTCCCCGCAATGCGGATATCGGCTCCCATGCGGCAAAGCCCCTCTGCCTGCGAAAAACGGGCCTCAAACACTGTTTCACTAATCATACAATGTCCTTTCGCCAATGTCAATAAAGCCATCAGCAAAGGCTGCATATCCGTCGGGAAGGCAGGAAACGGCCCCGTTATAATCGAAAAATCCGACAGTAGCCGCCTTGGCGGACGCATCCACAGGAGACCTCCCTCCTCCCAGAAAAGCCGACAGCCCGTCATCCGCAGGGCTTCCGAAACCGCGCCAAGCTGCTCCCGCCCAGTCCCTTCAAGCATAGCTCTCCCCTGTCATGGCGGCGGCACAGAGAAACGTACCGCCCTCGATACGGTCGGCAGGAATCGTGAAAACCGCCCCATGCAGCCGCTTCACCCCCTCAATCAGAAGGCTGCCCGTTCCCTCGCCGTAAATTTCCGCCCCCATGGCACGCAGAAACCGCACCAGAGCTACAATCTCCGGCTCTCTCGCGGCGTTATGCAGCACCGTTACCCCTCCGCGCACACCGCCAGAAGCAGAATGTTTTCCGTTGCACCTACGCTCGGAAACGGCAAATCAATCCGACACCCCTGTAGCCGTTCCGCCCTGCAATCAAGAATCTCGTTTTCCTCCGCAATGGAAACGCCCATCCTGCGAAAGGCGGCAAGGTGCAAATCTATCGGGCGTTTGCCAATCGCACAGCCACCGGGATACGCAATCCTGCCCACACCGCTTCTGCCAAGCATTGCCCCCAGAAAAAGGATGGAGGAACGCATTTTTCGCACGGCTTCGCCGCAAAGCGCGGCTGCTTGCATATCGCGGCTGTCTATCACCGCCGTCCGCCCCGTCAGCGTAACAGAGCAGCCAAGCTCCCGCAGAATTTCCAGCGTCTGCGATACATCCCGAATCTGCGGCAGATTTTCCAGAACCACCTCATCCGCTGCAAGCACGCACGCCGCCAGAATGGGCAAAGCGGCATTCTTGCTCCCCCGCACCGCAAATTCTCCCTCTATCCGCTTCCCGCCCCGCACCAGATATGTCCCCATGGCGTTCCCTCCAAAAATCCCTTTACCTTCATGCTATCGGCAGAGAGCCCATTCGGTGCGTGTTTTATATTTACAAAAAAGAGAAAAACAGCTAAAATCAAGAGGAAACGATACTTTTGGACAAAAAAGGAGTGCTTCAGATGGAATTAAAAAGAAATATCCTTGATATAAAGGGCATAAGGGTGGGACAGGCGGAAAATCCGACTGCGAAAACAGGTGTAAGCGTTGTGCTTGCGGAGACCGGCGCGATTTGTGGCGTGGATGTGCGCGGCGCAGGCCCCGGCACGAGAGAAACCGACCTTTTAAACCCCATCAATACCGTGGAGAAGGTGCATGCCGTTGTGCTTTCGGGCGGCTCTGCCTTTGGTCTGGAGGCGGCAAGCGGTGTTATGAACTGGCTCGAAAAAAGGGGCATCGGCTTTGATGTCGGCGTAACAAGCGTGCCCATCGTCCCCTCTGCGGTGCTGTTCGATTTGGAATACGGGGATGCCTTTGTTCGCCCCGATAAGGAAATGGGCATGCAGGCATGCGAAAACGCCTCCGATTCTGTTCTTCTGGAAGGCGATGGCGCTGCGGCAGGACATGATCGTGATTCTGGACTTGGGCAGCGAGGAAAACCCGCGTCTTGCCCGGGAGATTCGCGCGTTGGGAGTGTACAGTGAGATCTATCCCCACGATATTACACTGGCGGAGTTGAATGCGCTGCCCAATGTAAAGGGGGTTATTCTGAACGGCGGCCCCAACCATGTGGTGGACGGTGTGGAGATCGACGCGTGCAGCGATATCTATGGCTGCGGCCTGCCGCTTTTGCAGCCTGGCCACAAAGGCGGCGCGCCGTGGCCCACGGATGCGGCGCAGCGGAAAGCCGTCCTGTCCGAATTTGTATTCGATGCCTGCGGTGCGCAGCCCAACTGGAACATGGAGAACTTCATTGCAGACCAGGTCGAGCTGATCCGCCGACAGGTGGGAGATAAAAAAGTGCTTCTGGCATTGTCCGGCGGCGTGGATTCCTCGGTCGTGGCGGCGTTGCTCATCAAGGCCATCGGCAAGCAGCTGGTGTGCGTGCATGTAAACCATGGTCTGCTGCGCAAAGGAGAACCGGAGCAGGTTGTGGAGGTGTTCCGCAACCAGATGGACGCCAACCTCATTTATGTGGACGCGGTGGACCGCTTCCTGAATAAACTGTCGGGCGTTGCCGAGCCGGAGCAGAAGCGCAAGATTATCGGCGCGGAGTTTATCCGTGTGTTTGAAGAAGAAGCACGCAAGCTGGACGGCATCCATTTCCTGGCGCAGGGCACGATTTATCCGGATATCATTGAGAGCGGAACGAAAACAGTGAAAGCTGTTAAGTCGCACCACAATGTGGGAGGCCTGCCGGAGGATTTGGATTTCGCGCTGGTGGAACCGCTGAAAATGTTGTTTAAGGATGAGGTGCGTGCGTAAATACAATCGATGCCATGACTGCAACCGTAGAAAATGTACCCTTCGAGTTGCTGCAGCATATCACCGACCGTATCACACATGAGGTTAAGGGCATAAATCGCGTGCTGTTCGATTTGACACCCAAGCCCACCGGTACGATTGAATGGGAATAATCCGAACTACCGTAAAAGCCAATGTTTATCCGGTTTGCGCCAGTCTTGCAACATTTCGACCGGCGCATTCTTGGCTAACATTTTAAAAGAAGTATGCTCGCCCGAATCCATTATAAGGAAGGTAGATGCACATGAATTTGAAAAAAATATGCCACCCTGCTGCTGGCTGCAAGCCTAACCCTAGGCGGCTTTGCGGCTGTGCAGCAACAAAAACGGACAACCAACAGCTACCACTGAAAACCGCTGTATATTCCAATCTGACGGATGAAGAATCTCGTAGCCTGCTTCGCCAAGGTCTCTCGGATGCAGGGGTAAAGGAAAACAGAATTGATACCCTTTTCCCTTGACAGCCTAAGTCAAAGGATGCCTGCGGGAAACTTCCTTGTATCCGCAGTCTTTCAGCTATTTCATTTTCTTCATGTTTTCTTATTGGGACACACCTCAAAAAGAAACAGGCCGACATTTGCCGACCCACTTCCCTTGCTATCATTCATTTTTTAGATATCTGTCTATGCTTCTGCGCCGCCCTTTCCTTTCAAATAATGAAACAGATTTTCCAGCACCTTTTCCTGCAAACGCTCCTAACGCCTGCGTTGTCCCACCAGGCTTTATTCTTAAAATATACATTTTCAAAATCCAACAAGGTTAAATCTCCCAAAGCTAAATCTGAATCACAGGAAAGATATGTACCGGTGCGTTTCAACCACTTCCGCACAGCCGAAATCTCATAGGAAGGACTCAGCCCGGTATTGATGAGCAGCTTATGCTCTCCCAGTGCCGCAAATTCCTCTGCCCCCAAGAGAACAACATTCTTATTCAAGCAGGTGCATACAACCTCAGCCTCCGTCAAAGCTCATGCAGCGGCAAATATTGAATCCCTCTTGCCTCCTGCTCCGGCTTTCTGCTTCTGCTGTAATAGCACATCTGCCTCAACGCCTGCAAAGCATGCGCAATTTTCTGCCTGTATCCCCCAAACCGATGATTCCCATTTTGACTCCTGTCATTTCCTTTGCATAGATTCAAAAATGTGTTTACCTGTATCCATGAAAGAGACCGATGATTTCATATAGTACAAATTCCACAACACCATTGTCACCATATTCCCTCACGCCTGTTACAGTAATTCCCAGCTCCTTTGCCGCCTGCATATCCACATTGGCACTTTCGGAGAATAAAGACTACAGCACAGTCCAATATAGTGCAGCTTCGGGCAATTTTCCAAAACCTCTCTGCTAATGCTGCTGGTGTAGCTCATCAAAATCCCATCTGCATCCTGAATACGCTTCAAAATCTCTGTATCATCCTTTGGTACGGTATCATAGGCAGTAATCTGTTTTTGCTGTTTTTTAAGCGTCTCCATCATTTCAGATGAAACATTGGAGGCTCCATAATCACGAGATGTTCAAAAGTAAACAACTGCCTCCCCCTTTTTACTGCAATGTGTCGCGAAGAACCTTACCTAGACGGCGAACCCCTCTACGATTCGTTCTTCATCCATATTCGAGAAATTCATACGAAAATGATTTTTGCCGCCGCCATTGGGATAAAAAGCATCACCAATAATAAATGCAACCTTTTCATCTAAGGCTTTTTCGGAAATATCTGCGGCATCTACGCCCTCAGGTAGGGTTACCCAAACAAACAAGCCACCCTTAGGATTGGTATAGGTTACGCTTGCAGGGAATTCTTTTTCCATCTCTGCCAGCATCAAATCTTTTCTCTTTTGTAAACCTCTTTAATCTTATCAATGTGCTTTTCAAGATCATACATCTCCATAAATTTCACAATTTCCATCTGAGAAATGGTGCTGGACTGCAAATCTGCGCCCTGCTTAATCAAATTAAATTTATCAATAATTTCCTCAGATGCGTTAATCCAGCCCAGACGCAGGCCGGGAGAAAAATCTTGGAGAAGGTTCCCAAAAATACAACTCTGCCTTCCGTATCATAATGCTTTACCGCCGGAAGCATTTCGCCCTCAAAGCGAAGCTCTCCATAAGGGTTATCCTCAAGAATGGCAACATCATATTGATTCGCCAGCTCTACTAAACGAATACGGCGTTCCTCCGACCATGTTTTACCGGATGGATTCTGAAAATCGGGAATCACATAGATAAATTTGATTCTATCATTGGAGGACAAAGGCTTTTTCCAATTCTTCCATATCCATCCCGTCATCATCTGTACGGATATCAATATATCTGGGTTCATAGGAGCTGAAGGCTGTCATTGCACCAAGGTAGCTTGGGCTTTCACAAACGATAATATCACCGGGGTCAATAAACAGCTTTGCCATGAATTCCAAGCCCTGCTGAGAACCACTGGTTACCATAACTTCTTCCATCCTTGTCTGAACCCCTGATTTTTGCATACGTTCTGCAATTTTTGTACGAAGCGGAATATAACCCAAGGTAGGTCCATACTGCAAGGCATCACTGCCGTTATCCTGAATTACACTCTGTGCTACCTTCGCATATTCCTCCACCGGAAACAGCTCGGTGCAGGCAAAACCGCCCGCAAAAGAGATGACACCGGGTTTTCTTGTAATATTTAGCATTGCTCTTGCTGCGGAACCCTTCATAGAATTGACTCTCTGTGCAAATTTCAACATACCAATTCCTCCTTTTTGCCATTATGCTTATTATTCAAAAAATATTTTTCACCAAATATTGTCAATACTATGCTTACAATTAGATTTAGCCAACAAAAACTGTATACGGGATGAACTGCATCCCATTCAACCGGAAAACAGGCTTGTGTAGTATAAATAACTGGAATGCCAGGGGAATGAGCGGTGTTGTAATTGTTGTGGTTTCCTCTATCGTTCGGGATAGGATACGCGGTCGATCCCCCCTTTCATCGTAGTATGCCGCAAACAACTCTGCAATCAATACAGCAGATACGTACAGAGAGGACAGCAGCAGAACCATGACAATACCGCAAAGTATGGTAAACAGAACAACCGCCCGTTCACTCTGAAAGCGTTCTCTCATGCTGACAACCAATACATCCAAAAAATCCCCATTTCTCCAATCAAGCCGCCAATCGCCAGTGCCAAAAGCACAATGCAAACGGTTGGCAACATCGAAATCAAGCCGCCCTTGGAAAGCATTGTATCCAAAAGCTCAATTCCCAAAGAGCTGTCACACCGCCATAAACAGCCTCCATTACCTGTGATGCTGTTTCCCTGCAATCCTATTGATAAAACCCACCCAAAAGCCCGACTAAGAGAAGGGATAAGGTTGCCGGCACCTTTTGATGCTCATTAAAATGATGGCTGTCGGCAATAGGAACAGTCCCCAGTGGAATGTGTAGCCCGCCTTCAAAGCCGCCCTCATTTCAGGTATGAAGGAATCCTGTATAACACGCGATTCTAAATGCTGCCCGATGACAATATAAATAATCCTTGTCAAAATCACGGTTGGGATTGTTGTCTTCATCATAGAACGACTGTGATCGTCAATATTCACATGGGTGATATAAGAGGTAAATACCGTTGTATCCGAAAGAGAAAGCTTATCCCCAACAGTTGCTCCGGAAATCGCAGCGCCCGCTGTGATATAAGCAGGAATCCCATGCCTTCCCCAATGCTGACACAAGCAATGCCGATGGTACCGCAGGCACCCCATGAGGAGCCGGTACAAACTGATAGCAGCACACACAGCAGGAAGGTGCAAAGAAGCAAAATTTGGGGAGAAAACAAACCCAGTCCATAATAAATAATCATCGGTACCATGCCGCTCTGAATCCACATGGATACAATTACGCCAACACAGAGCAACAATAGAATTGCCGCACTCCCCTTCTTCGCCCCATTGACAAAGGCATTTTCAATTTCCTGACTGCTCATACCAGAAAAAACTGCAACTGCGAAAAGCCAAATCAAAACAACAACGAGGATAGATGCTGTAGGAAAATGAAAAGAAAGGCCTGCTATGAAGATCAAAAGCAATACTGATTAGCACAAATGCCGAGAATAAAGCAGTATGTTTTTTATCTTTCCGTTTCATAGACACGCCTTCTTTCCACTCGCTCAGTTCTGGTTTCTTTTTATCTCAAACGTTGTTTATGTATTCTGTTTTCTATCGTTTTATACTCCTGCATTATTCTCCTACGGTATCTGCCACGGGAGGAACCGTCAAAAGGCTCCGTCAGCTTGTCATCCTTCAGCTTTACAACGCCAATTCCCAAATAGCCAAAGATGATGTTCATAATAATCGGCACATATACCAATGTCAGATAAGGAATAAATTGAATTGCCCTCACGCCTACAATACTCTGTGCATATACCGTAACCGCACACCAAAGGGAAGAACAGTACGCCCATTGTACAGGAGAACTGGAACGAAGTAACCATATTTCTTCTGCTGATGCCGCTTCTTTCATAAACGCCTGTAAACATCTTAGAGGCAAGCACGCCGGGTGCCATAACACTGCCGGTTGCTGCACACAGGAACATAGATGCAAAGGTGTTGACTGCAATTGCATTGCCTGCCTTTTGATATCCTTCAGCAATGTTTCGGAAATTACCTGTGCTACACCAATCGTTTGCAGCACACCGCAATAAGCCATCATGATTGGAATGGAAATCAAGAAATCTGCCATAGAGAACATGCCGCCACGGCTCACCAGACTGACAAACTGAGGCATCAATTCTGTGCCCTCCGGAAGATTCAGCATGGAGGTGTTAAATCCGGAATAGGCAGAAGAAAATGCCGCCTGAATGGAGAAGCCCTGATAGAAAATCCCTACCAAAAGAGCTACGATACCGGAGGTAAAGAGCGTCAGGGATAACATCAACCTTCTTAATAACCAGAAGAAACAGAACAACAGCCGGAAGTAAAACGATCGGAGAATTTTTAAAACAAGTGAAAACGGTTTCCACCAAACGATTGATTTCCTCCAAGGATTCGGGTGTGGTTTCTGCATTCATCCGCTAAAGAAGAAAAATGCAATAGATACGATTGCGCCAATCGCTTCTGCCGGCATACAAAGCTTGATTGCCGAAGACGGTGTATTGCCTGTGATGGAGGCATTGTAGTTAACCATATCTGCCAGCAGAGAACAAACCTGCCCAATAAAGGGCCGCTGATAACAGCCGCCGCTGCGATACCGGGGTTTATACCTTGAATAGGTTGCAACACCCAACATGATAACACCTATGGTACCCATCGTTGCACTGGAGGTACCGATAATCATAGCGATAATGCCGCAAAAAAACAAATGATAAAACCAAAACATATTTTACACTAATCAGTTCAGCCAACCAGCCAATCATAACAGGAACCGTACCGGCAAACACCCATGTGCCGATAACAAAGCCGATGCCCAGCATAATTACCATCATCTCTGCATTTTCCGCAACGCAACCAATCATCCGTCTTTGATTTCTTTATAAGTAAAGCCATCATCTTTTGCCAATATAGCCTACAAAGAAGATGGCTACAACAAACATCAACTCTACTGATAACCCGAAGAACACATTGCCCACAACAATAATTATGAGTAGGAACAGAACAGCCATTAAAGATTCCGCTAACGTTGGTTTCCTTTTTTACCTTCCCTTGTTCTGTCATTGTGCATCCTCCATATTTTCATTCGGTTATTTTGGGGGAGGGATACGATTCACCGCTATGAACCGTATCCCAACCTCTTTATTTTTCTTCTTCATACATTACAGCAAGGGCATCCATTGCAATGGCAACGCCTTCGCCTTTTGGATAAACAAACAACGGGTTCATATCCAATTCTTTTAAGGTATCCTTCTTACGATATGCAAAATCAGAGATTTTTACCATCATATCTGTCAAGGCCCCAATATCAGCGGGCGGATTCCCACGATAGCCGTTCAACAGCTTAAAGGATTTTAAGGACTGCAGCATGTGCAATGCCTCATCATGGTTCAGCGGTACCGGATACAAAGCAGCATCCTTGAATACTTCTACAAAGACACCACCCATGCCTACCAGCAGCATTGGACCAAACTGAGGATCACTATTCAAGCCAATAATCATTTCTGTACCGGCTTTTAACATCTTCTGCATCAGAATACCGTTGATTTTTCGCATTCGGTGCATGCTGTGCGGCATTGCTAAAATCTTGTCGCCAAGGCTTCTTCTGCCTGCTCCAAGGATTTGATGTTCGGCATAACACCGCCAACGTCAGACTTATGCAGGATATCATTGGATTCAACCTTCATAACCAGTGGATAGCCAATCTTTTCCGCATACTCTTTACCTCTGCCTTTGTTTTTGCAATATATCCCAAATCTACAGGAACACCATTATCTGCCAAAAGCTTTTTGCTTTCATATTCACTCAACGCCCGTGTGTTTGCAGAATGGGCTTCCGGAATTGCCAGACGCGCCTCACGCTTTATAGTATCATGCAAAATAAAATCCTGTAAATGCTGTAATGCACGGAACCCATATTTTGTTGTCGGCAAAACAGGAATACCTGCATTCTGGAAGCGTTCCACCAATTCCTTATTTCTTGCTGCCTCCATGAAGCTCATCACAGCCAAAAGGCTTATCGGGAATCTGCTCAAAGGCTCTGCGAATCCCTTCAAACATGATGTCATTGGAAACCGTTACTTTATCGGAAATTGTCAAACCAACCAAGCCCATTTCAATCGAAGGATCGGACATAACAGTTGTAATCCCCGATGCAAACGCATCTGCATCATAGCACAGGGCTGCTGTCATATCCAGAGGGTTTCTGGGTGTTGCAAAATCCGGCAGCATATCATTCAGCTTTTTCAAGGTTGCCTCAGAAAAATCGGGATATTCAATACCATGCAGGAAGCCGGTATCTGCGGAAACCGCTGTTTCCCCGCCGGATAAGCACATTGCAGAGAATGCAGGCTTTCTCGGCAATACCCGCAGTGTTGCCAGCAAAGAGGCTGTGCTACGCAAATCCTGCATATCATCTGCACGAATTACGCCGAATTTTCAAACACTGCATCGTAGGTCTTGTCACTGCCTGCCATACTGCCTGTATGAGAGGCTGCGGTTGCCTGCCCCTTCGGGCTTCTGCCTGCCTTCAAAATAACAACAGGCTTCTTCTTTTCCATCGCCTTTTGCAAACAAGCTTCAAACTTATGGGATTCTTTACCCCTTCAGATACAATGCAATTACTTTCGTATTGCTGTCATCAATCAGGAAGTTCAGGTAATCCTCCATCTGCACCATCGCACTGTTTCCGGCAGAAATTGCAAAGAATATTTCATTTCCGCACTCTTCATCATATCAATACAGAACTGACCGCTCTGAGATACAAAGCCGATGTTGCCCTTCTTCCCTTTATAATCCCCAATGAATGCAAAGCTAAAAATATCATCACCGAAATTGATATAGCCTGCACAGTTGGGGCCCATAACAACCATATCCAGTGCCTTTTGCCGCATCAACTAATTCCTTTTCAAAGCCTTCCCTTCAGCTGTACCTACCTCGGAATAGCCGCTGGCATAAACAACCGCTGCACCTGCACCCTTTGCTTTTGCCTGCTTCAGGAAATCCACAATGGTTTCTGAGAGGTACAAAGGATAACCAAATCAATCTCCTCCGGCAAATCTGCCAATGTCGGATAGCATTTTTTCCCAAATACAGTTTCTTTTCGGATTAACCGGATACACATGGGAAGTATCTGCTTGGTTTTCTAAAATATTCCGACAGGTGTCACCGCCAAAGCCGGATTTCTCACTGGCACCAACAACCGCAACTGCTCTAGGTCTTAATAATTTTGAAATATCCATACAATACCCCCTTATTTATGCACATAGGAAGCGCCTTCATCAAAACAAATATCATTTTTGGGTTCTTTTTTCCCCTTATCCGCAAAATATTGATTCATTGATTTTTTCAGATAATCCTTTTCAAAAATATCTGTTGCCTCCGCCAATGCGCCTAGCATAATGATATTCAACCCCTTGGGGTTATTGGTCTGCGCTGCAATGTCATTTGCAGGAACCTGAATCACACGAATGTCGTCACGGTATTCTCTGTTGGGAGATACGATGGAGCTGTTTACCAGCAGAACCCCGTTGGGGCGCAGCTTGCTTTCAAATTTATCAATAGATGTTTCGTTCATTGCCATCAAAACATCAATCTGTTTTACATAAGGGCTGGCAATTTCCTCTTCGCTGATTTTTACCGTACAGTTTGCTGTACCGCCACGCATTTCTGCACCGTAGGAGGGGGAACCATGTGACCTGCTTTCCTTCGCCCATGCCTGCATAAATAATAATCATACCGGCTACCAGAACGCCCTGTCCACCAAAGCCCGCACAAATGATTTCCTTCATAATCACATACCTCCTTCCGCATTTTTATCAACGAATTCGCCAACCTGAAAGAATGCTTTCTGCTTCTCTCTCATAAAGGTCAGGCTATCCACAGGAGAAAGTCCCCAGTTTGTCGGGCAGGGGCTAAGTACCTCAACCAAACAGAAGCCTTCGCCTCTCTGCTGCTTTTCCAGTGCCTTTCTGATATATTGTCTTTACCTTCATTACCTCGCCGGGGCTGTCCACAGAGCCTCTTGCCAGATAAGCAATATCAAAATCCTTTAATGCCTTTGTTACATCAAAGGGGGCACCGTTATATGCCAAATCTCTGCCGGCAGGAGAGGATGTTGTTTTCTGCCCTATCAGTGTTGCCGGAGACATCTGCCCGCCTGTCATGCCGAATACACAGTTATTTACAACCAGTGCCAAAATGTTTTCATTTCGCAGTGCTGCATGGATGGTACTTTCCATACCGATGGAATACGCCGAACCATCGCCGGGATGCGCAATAACCAGTGCATCCTTCCGCACTCTTTTTTACACCACAGGCTGTAATGATTGGTCTGCCGTGTGCGCCGCCTACGTTGTCAAATGTAACAACATTGGAAATCATTGCACCGCAAGCAACGTCTCTAACCATAATCACTTTATCGGAAACACCCATCTCTTCAGCGACCTCAGTCAAAATTCTTGCTACGATACCATGCCCACAACCGGGACACCAGCCGCTCTCCACAGATGTAATGGTTTTCGGAATTTGCAGTTTCATGTTTGATTCCTCCCTTATTTCTTGTACTGTTTCAACATATCTTCTGCCATCTGGATTGCAATATCGGGCTCCGGCACATTTGCAAACTCATTATAGCAGTGTACGGGATATTTGCCGTCTGTTGCCAGCTTGATATCATCTACCATCTGCCCCAGAATACTCATTTCCACTCAGGAACCCAACAACGGAATCTCCCAATGCATCGAATGCCTTTCTCGGATAGGGCCACAGGGTACGAGGACGAATCAGCCCAAGCTTCAAGCCCTTTTGCTCTTGCAATCTTCACTGCTTCTTTGCTGACTCTGGAACTAATGCCATAGGCAACCAGAACAATCTCTGCATCTTCTGTACAGAAGGATTCCCAACGCTGTTCTGTTTCTTCAATCTCTGATATTTTTTCAAAAGATATTCCTTATAATTATCTGCACCCATTGCATAATATACGTTTTCTGCGGTACGCTTCGGCTCGTCATCCTTTCTTCCTCTGACTGCCCAATCGTATGTATTGATATCATGCTCTTTAAATTCCTTCAGTTCTACCGCCTCTACCATCTGACCGATAGCTGCGTCAGATGCTACAATTACGGGATGTCTATATTTCTCTGCCAAATCAAAGGCTTCGTACGCCATGTCTGCATTTTCCTGCACACTGTTAGGTGCCAATACGATAGTACGATAATCCCCGTGACCACCGCCTCTGGTTAACTGCCAGTAGTCGCCTTGTCCTTGGAATACATTTCCCAGCGCAGAACCGATACGCATTACGTCTGCAATTACCGCAGGAAGCTCTGTCCCACAGATAGGAAATGCCCTCCTGCTTCAAGGAGAAGCCGGGACCGGAGGAGGAGGTCAAGGCTCTTGCCCCCTGCCGCTGCTGCACCAAAAGCATATTGATGCCGGCAACCTCAGATTCGGTCTGCACAAATTCGCCGCCAACCTCTTTCATTCTCAAGACATATATTCCAATATCTCTGTCTGCGGTGTAATCGGGTATCCGCTGAAAAATCTACAGCCTGCGCGCAAAGCGGATTCTGCTAATGCTTCATTGCCTTTCATTAACACTTTTGCCATCTGTCTACTCCCCTTTTTATAATACTTCAAATACATAATCGGGACACATTCTGTAACAGGAGCCACAACCAACACACTTCTCTGATCCACCTGGATTTCCGCATATCCTTTTTTTGTTTACATGATCGGAGATGGAAATCGCTTTCGTAGGACATACACTCATACATAAATAACAACCTTTTGCATCTTGAAATGTTCAGCTTCAACTTTTCCATAATAACCTCCTTGAAAATTTACCTCTTTTTTGCTAAAATTATTGTATTGGTTTTGTACAACACATCCTTTCAGGAGGGTTCTTCTTCTCATATTTTTATCCTTCCTGTTTGGATTTGTTGTATTTGCCTATATATAGAGCAAATTCCGTGCCAACTTTTACTGATACACTAAAAAAAATTTCATTATTTTTAAATTTTAATTGTTTTTTAACGTAAAAATAAAAATGGCATCTTTTTTGAGATTTTACGGCAAGCATAACGAAACAGTATGTCAGTTTATTTGCCAAATTGACAAACTCGGAAATTTTATTTGCCAAACTTAGCAAAAACTTAACAGAAAGTACTTATTTTGATACAAAAAGTGAGGGAAGTGGGATAAAATGACTCTTTTTAAAGAAATGTCAACGAGAGATTCAATCTATTTTTGCCATGCTCAGCCACCATTACGGGTTAACCTGTGCCATTTATGACACAAATATCGACTTAGTTGCCTATACAGATTCCTACGAAAAAATTTGGGGAACAAAGGTCTATAAACCCCCTATCGAAAAAGTCTTTCACTTAAAACAGGTCGTCAATACCTCTCCCGGCGAAAAGGATATTTGCGGCGGCTGCTCTCGCTACCATAATTGTCCGGCCACCTTTGAAATTTCTCAGTGTGTTTGCTGCAACGGCGTTCCGATTGGCGTTTTTGCTCTTTGTTTCTTTTTTTCCAAGAGCAGGCGCGCAAACACCCCGAAAAATATACAGGAAACGATTACCTTAATTGAGGACTGTGCTGCCTCCATCGGTACCATTGCCGCAGGCAAAAATTCTTTGAATATCCCTGATGCTGCGCAGGAAATCATGAAAACCACATTGGAAATTGCTCCCTATCCCCTTTTGGCTGTAAATTCTAATGGAAGTGTTTTGGCAGAAAATACCGCCTTCGGCTTTTTCCGTGATTCCCATATTTTTCAGGAGCAGACCTTTTTAGAGACCTTGCCAAAGGATTCTCTCTATCATTTATTATCTGGAAAAAGCTGAATAACTATATCGTCTCTTTACAGGAGGACACACAAATTCAAATTGAAACCTTTCCCATTTTTAATGCAGGTGGACAACTGATTGCCACCATTATTAAACCGGAATATACCAAACAAACCAAATCGACTTTTTCCGAAGAAACAAGCGCCCTCAATCAGGATATCGGCTTTTCCATTGACGATATCATCGGAACCAGTCCGGAAATCAAGCAGCTTAAAAGCAGGTAGTTCGGATTGCAAACAGCCCTTCCACTGTATTTATCCATGGGGGAAACCGGTACCGGTAAAGGTCTGATTGCAAAAGCACTGCATTATGAAAGCAACCGAAAGGAAATGCCCTTTATTTCTGTCAACTGCTCCAGTATTCCCGAATCCCTGTTTGAATCCGAGCTGTTCGGCTATGAAGAAGGTGCCTTCACCGGGGCAAGAAAGCAAGGAAAGCCCGGTAAATTTGAATTGGCAGACGGCGGCACCATTTTTCTTGGATGAGGTAAGCGAAATTCCTCTAAATATTCAGGCAAAACTGCTCACCGTAATTCAAGACCGGGTGGTAGAGCGCATTGGCGGCGTAACGCCCCGTTCCATTGATATCCGCATCATCGCTGCCCAATAAGGACTTACTGCAAATGATACAAGAGAAAACCTTTCGTGAGGATCTCTACTACAGACTGAATGTTCTTCCTGTCTATCTGCCTGCATTGCGCGAAAGAAAACAGGATATCGAACTGCTGAGTGAATACTTCTTAGCGCGCTATAACAAAATTCTGAATAAAAACGTATTACGGATTGATAATGAAATTATGAAGCTCTTCCAATCTTATGATTGGCCCGGCAATATCCGCCAGCTGCAAAATATCATTGAATATTGTGTAAATGTAACAAATCGCAGTATTCTCACTTCTGAGGATTTACCGATAGATTTCATTGAGAACAAAAGAGAGCCTATTCCGGAAGCCCTGCTGCATTTGAATGGGCATGCAGAACAAAAATTATTCTGGAAATGCTGAATCACTATGGTTGGGGTGTCGAACAGAAAAAATTATTGCCAAAAGCTGAATATGAGCCTTCGCACGCTCTATCGTAAGATACAAAAATATCAAATAGAGCCGACCTTTAAAGAAAACAATTCCTCGGAGCAATAAAAATAATAAAAAATATCTAAGCTACGCAAAAAAGGGAGTATCCCAAGGCTTTTTGCAAACCTCCAAACTGAGTAATTCTATCCTACATCAGTTTGAAGACTGCACAAACTTCGGGATACTCCCCCTTTTGAGTTTTCAAAAACCTTTTTTCATTTTTGGCTTAATTATAATACAAATCCGCCGCCGGCAACAAATTCCCCATCGTACAGCACAAGTGACTGTCCGGGCGTGATAGCTCTTTGCGGTTCATCAAAGACAACCTCTAATTTATCCTCCCCGACCATCTTCACAGTACACCATGCGAGCTTATGCGCATAGCGAATTTTCGCCAGAAAACGCTGTCCGTCCTCAAATTTATCATACGCCATGTATGCCAGATTGCCGGCACAAAGCGTTGTCCGGAATAATGCCGCGTTATCGGAAAGAACAACCTCATTTTTTCCGTATCCAGACGATACACAAAGGCAGGCTTGCCAAGCGCAATGCCAAGCCCCTTTCTCTGCCCGATGGTATAATGAATCAAGCCCTTGTGCTTACCTAAAATAGTTCCATCCATATCTACAAAATTACCGGGCGTTTCCGTCAGCTTGCCCTCTCTTTCAATGAAAGCGGCATAATCCCCATCGGGAATAAAGCAGATATCCTGACTTTCGCCTTTTTTTGCCACAAAAGCCGTCCACAGCTTCCGCAATCTTACGCACCTCGTCCTTGGTATATTCCCCAATAGGCAGAAGCATCGCGCCAAGTTGCTCCTGTGTCAGCCGATAAAGCGCATACGTCTGGTCTTTTTCGGCAGTTGCAGAATTTCGGATGGCATAACGTCCCGTTTTCGGATGCTTTTCGATACGGGCATAGTGCCCCGTTGCAATATACTTCCCACCGATTTCCTTCGCCTTATCCAGAAGGGATTTTTCCTTTACCATGCGGTTGCAGACGATACAGGGGTTCGGGGTTACGCCCTTTTTGATACTGTCCGATAAAATCATTCACCACACAGGTACGGAAGGCTTCTCTGCAATCCAGTACCTCATGGGAAACCCGATGGAATCTGCCACCCTGTTTTGCATCGGCAATGGCCTTCTCTGTGCCTTCTCCGTCCCACATCCGCAGTGTTACGCCTGTCACCTCATAGCCCTGCTTGTTTAAAAGATATGCCGCAACCGTGCTGTCCACGCCGCCGCTCATCCCTACTACTACCTTTCCTTTGTTCATCTCATTCACCTCTGTTTGCCCCGGCTTTTTTCCAAGACATTTTTCCATCGGCTGATTCTGTCCTTTTGCACCAGCTGTTTTTGCATAAGCGAAGGTCTTTTTCTCCCCCTCCTCTGCCAGCATTTGCAGTAAGTGATTTAGCAAAGCAAGGCTTTCGGTGCATCACCGCCTGTACACGCTTGCTTTTCTGATGATACAGCCAGGGGCTTGCATCGGTATAGTCTTCCTTCTGATAAACCTTGCATGCTGCAATGCGATCCATGAACATTTCCACCACATACCGCAGGGGCATTTTCATCCCAATCAAAAGCGGGCCTTCACTGCCGGGCATGGAATAATCAATCCAATATTCAAAATGGTGCTTATTTCTGCCCTTATGATGCAGCCAGAGGAGGAATAGCCCTTCTCCTCGCTTCTCTGCATTATTGGGGCTGCAATCACCCTGAAAATATTTCGCACCGACCAGAAATTCTGTCAGGCTATACTTGCTCAAATCATGCGTCAGCCCCTGCCAGTAAAGCCCCAACTCGGAAGCAGCTCTGCCGTACCAGCCTTCTATGGTATGTAATTGTCTGAAAATGTTCTTTTATGTGCATTCTTCTCATTCCTTCTTGAAAACCTACTCAAAAAAAACCCCCATTCTCAGGAATTGAGGCTTCCAATCATTATTTTGTCAGCTTTGAAATTGCTTTGAAATGGGGTGTGCCTGCCCCCTGTGTCATTTCATACAGCGCGCCCTCGCAGGTAGTTACAAATGCACCCTCCTGCACAGCTCTCTGGATTGCATACTCCTTATTGTATACCATTCTGGAGCCAACGCAGTCCGCCACAATAAATACACGATAGCCTTCACCAATCAAATCTATAATACTCTGCAAAACACAGATATGCGCTTCCACGCCGCAAACCAAAATTGTCTTTTGCCCTGTGCCTTTACCCATTCCACAAAGGCATCACAGTCCATTGCGGAGAAAGCTGTTTTTTTCCATGGGTTCAAATGCGCCGATGGCTTCCTTCATCGCAGGAACGGTTTCTGCCCAGTCCCTTTGTATACTGCTGTGTCACAGCCATGGGAACGCCAAATTCCTTCAACCCTGCCGCAAAAATAGCTGCCTTTGCAACAATTTCATCATGATCTGCAATGGCAGGCACCAGTTTTTCCTGAAAATCGATAATCAATGCCGCGGTGTCTTCTGCTTTTATTTTCATATTTTTCCTCCTGATATTCAAAAATGCTTCTTTCCTTCGGGTATCTAAAATTCCCTTTTGCTCTTCATTTTATCCTATCAAAAGAAAATTGTCTACACCTTTTTATAGGAATATTCGACTACCTTTTTCGTTTTCTTATAGTCCCTTACATAAACTTTCGCATGTGCTGCAATGCGGATTTTCCAGACGGGAAACCTGCGCCTGGCTAATGCCGATTTCTGTGCTGACCTCTGTCTGTGTTTGCCTTCAAAAAACGCAGATTTACGATTTTCTTTTCGCGCTCATTGAGGTGCTGCATGGCTTCACTCAGAGAAAGATTTTCCAGCCAGAGCCTGTCGCCGTTCTTTTCATCACTCACCTGATCCATCACAAAAGTGTATCTCCCCATCATGATAAATCGGCTCAAACAAAGAAACCGGATCTTGATTGCATCCATCGCCATCACGATATTTTTCGGCTCATCCCCCATTTCCTTCGCAATTTCCTCTATGCTCGGCTCCTTTTCCTGCTCTGCCATCAGCCGTTCCTTCACCTGTAACGCCTTATACGCCGTATCTCTGAGAGAACGCGATACCCGAATGGTGTTGTTATCCCTGAGATATCCGCGAATTTCCCCTGATAATCATGGGGCAGAAATACGTTGAGGGCATCACATCCATTTTCAATGTTAAAATTATCAATCGCCTTAATCAGCCCCACCACACCAATTTGAAACAAATCATCCATATTTTCATTGCGGTTTTCAAAGCGCTTGATAATGCTAAGCACCAGCCGCAAATTCCCCTCTATCAGCTGCTGACGGGCAGCTTCGTCCCCTGCCTTGCATTTTATAAACAGCGCCTTCGCCTCTGTCCTGTCAGAACGGGCAGGTTTGCCG
>VOFH01003709.1_pt1 | contig 29327 bp, 46 predicted proteins | sample 5384091 | NCBI WGS metagenome assembly VOFH01 (sample SAMN12384727, study PRJNA508395) | human gut metagenome | isolation source: healthy gut G | host: Homo sapiens
ATGAGAATGCAATGCCGCTCATGCGTGCGGAAGTACCGGAGACCGGAGGCGGATAAGCTTGTCCCAAAGGCAGACATACCGCAAGACTTTATATGGAATGTATTTTGTTCTGACAGCAGCAAGTGGTTTTCTGCTTTTTTTGGCGGAATGAACCTGTATGATGCACTTTACATGCATTCAGTACTGCCGGAACGGGAGGATTTTCTAATAGAGCTGCAAGCGTCAGCTTCTACGACAGTGCATATATTGATGGTGTGATCACAGTATTTATGATTTTGTTTGGAATTAACTTTAACTTGTACTTTTCATATTGCTCAAAGACTGGAAATCCATTCTGAAAAATGAAGAGCTGTGGGCATATCTTGGAATAGTAGGTGTGTCAATCGCTATAATCACAGGAAATATCCTCAAGATTTATGGAACGGTTGCACATGCATTCCATATGCATCTTTCAGGTCGGTTCGATCATTACGACAACCGGATTTGCAACCGCAGATTATGACCAGTGGCCGGAACTCTCGAAATCAATATTATTGGCACTTATGTTTGTGGGAGCCTGTGCAGGATCCACCGGAGGAGGTATTAAAGTAAGCCGTTTATTGATCATTGTGAAATCAATCCGCAGAGAAGTGCGTAAGATGTTACATCCAAATGCAGTTACGATCATTAAAGTCAATGGTAAAAAATTGGACAGGATACAATGAAGAATGTAAATCTCTATCTGACGTGTTACATTATAATTATGATTGTATCAATTTTACTTGTCTCTATTGATAATTTTGATTTTGCGACAACATTTAGTGGAGTACTTACTACGATGAGCAATGTAGGGATATGGAATTTCAAAGGTAGGGACCTGTGATGAATTTCCACCCATTTTCAGCAGTATCCAAGCTGGTATTCTGCTTTGATATGCTGATTGGAAGATTAGAGATCTTCCCATACCTGCTTCTTCTTTCTCCGGAACTCTGGAGAAGAAGATTCTAGATGATTTTTTTGTTAATTATGTGCGGAAAAATTTGAATGAAACAGATTTTTTTCGCACATTTTATTTTATATGATAAAATGGTAACTGTTCAGAGCTAAGCAAAATTTCAAAAAACAGGTGTAAAATGCGTAGCATTTTGGAGGTTGGCTCTGAACAATTACGTAAAATGAAAGAAAGGAAGAGGTGAGATGAACAAATTTAAAATGAAAGTGACAGCTGTCATAGGAGTGATTCTGTTGATTGGAATCTATTACTATGTGACACTCCCGGCGATCAATATTCATGCCTCAGAATTCTGGATGTATCTTGTGGTGTTGGTCATTCTGGCAGCTGTGGTATTTATCAGAAAAAAAAATTTAAACCGTTACGACTGGAAAGAGTCAAAGGGATTAAAAGGTGATCCTTGGAATCCTTGCGGTGCTTGTGATCGCATATGTGGCAGGATCAGTTTGTCTTCTCAATTGTGAATGCGAAGAAGTATCAGGAACTTTGACGGTGAAGAATGGAGAATTTACGAAAGATATCGAAGAATTATCTTTTGATCAGATTCCATTGCTGGATAAGGATTCAGCAGAGCTTCTCAGTGACAGGAAGATGGGAAGTATGGTAGATATGGTATCCCAGTTCGAGGTAGATGAACTGTATTCCCAGATCAACTATCAGGATCAGCCGGTGAGAGTTTCTCCTTTGAAATATGCCAGCGTGATCAAATGGTTTACGAACATGAGAGAAGGAATCGGCCTATATCAAGATTGATATGGCAACACAGAATACGGAACTCGTAAAACTGAGTGAAGGGATGAAGTACACGACAAGTGATCATTTTAACAGAAATATTTACCGTCATCTGAGATTTAACTATCCGACCTATATTTTTAATGATCTGAGTTTTGAAATTGATGAAGACAGGGGTTCCGTACTGGATCTGCCCGGTGAAGAAGTATAATATCGGATTATTCGGTGGAACAACAGTCGGAAGAGTTGTACTTTGCAATGCAATCACAGGAGAAACGAAGGATTATGCAGTTGAGGATGTCCACAGTGGGTTGACAGAGTATATTCCGCAGACCTGTTAGTTGAGCTTTATAATTATCACGGAACATTAAAACATGGTTTCTTTAATAGTGTATTGGGGCAGAAAGACTGCCTGAATACAACTGACGGATACAATTATCTTGCAATCGATGACGATGTTATGGGTATACACAGGTGTTACCTCGATTACCGGAGACCAATCAAATGTAGGGTTTGTTCTGATGAATCAGAGAACAATGGAGACAAAGTTCTATGAGATTGAAGGAGCAACAGAGAGTTCAGCGATGTCTTCCGCAGAAGGGCAGGTACAGAATCTGCACTATACGGCAACATTCCCACTGCTTTTAAATATTTCCGGTGAACCGACCTATTTCATTGCACTGAAGGATGATGCCGGTCTGGTGAAAAAGTATGCGATGGTAAATGTGCAGAAATATCAGATTGTTGCAATTGGAGATACGGTCAGTGAATGCGAGGAGTCTTACACTAATCTGATGTATAAGAACAGGATCAAGACAGAAGCTGAGGATACAAGATCCGTAGAGATACTGACAGCTAAGATCACAAAGATCGCCCAGGGCGTTATAGACGGTGATTCTCATTATTATATCATGCTTGAAGGTTCGGATGAGATCTTTGATGTATCTGTTGTAGATTTTATTGATATTATCGGTTTAATGTCGGAGATGAAGTCACAGTTGAGTATAAGAAGGGGAGCAGGTGGATACAGTTCTTTCCCTGAATGGAAAAAGCGAGTGAACAGATCAGCACAAAAGCTGCGAAAGAAGAGCAGGCAGAAGATACGGCAGGGGATTCTGCACAGACAGAATAAGAGAAAGAAGTGAAAAAAGAAGTACAACCGGAAAACGGAAGTACTTCTTTTTTTATAAAAATTATTGTAACTGTTCAGACCCAGAAGGGCGAATCCTGTGTTACACTACGTTGTAAATGCTTACAGAACTGTGCATCCAAGTGTGTCAACATCTGCAATCTCAGCTTTATCTGCGCTGACGCTGAGGTAGAAGTCAATCTTGGCATCTTCGGAAATCTTATTTAATTTCTCGATGAATGTTGGAAGACTTTCTAATGTGATATTAGCCTGCTTTAAGATACTGTCAATGAAAACAGCCTCGATATCGTGATTGCCGGCAGCCATACCATAGAGGAAACCTACGAATTCTTCTAAGGTAAGGATGTCAGGATAATCAGCCATCTTGATGACACGGATATTGAAATCTACAGAATAAGTGTCTTTGCTGCTCCTTTTAATAAATACGACATTACCGGAAGAAGTCTTAACCTTCTCGTTTGCAAGATCGATCATCTGCTGTGTTTTTCCGCTGCCTCTTGGTATGTGGGATTAAATTTACCATGGCGAATCTCTCCTTTATGTAAGTGTGTATAATGTTTGAGATTTTTCTCACCTCTCAAATATTTATAAATTCATTATACACTAAAGATATGTGAGTAACAACTAAAAAGTGTTAAAATTTGAAAAAGTTTTATGCGGAATTACCATAAGAAATGAGCAGCAAGATGCCACCAAGGTAATGAGAAAAGTTCTCAAAAACTGTATTGAAAATCATTTTCATTTATGATAACATAATACTTGAATGAAAACAATTCTCAAAATAAAGCTAAGGAGAACGATATGCCGACGGAAGTATTATCCTACTATCTAAAAAAATAAAGACCGGAAGGTGAGGCTTGGGTTTCAGGTTATATTACAGTGTGCCCTTTTCTGAAAGGGCTTAAAAGTATCTGGCCTGATTTCAATGGAAAATGAATCATATTCTGAATTGGAAGAAATGTTTTCCGGGATGGAGATCAATTTTTATAAATTATCCTGCTCAGAGGGGAAATGCCTTGTCCTTTTCTATCGCCCCAAAGAGCTGGAAGAATATATGAACCAGCCAAAACTCCGCGAACTGATCGGACAATACGGATATAAGGAAAGCAATATCGAGGAAATGCTGGCACATCTGTCAGAACGTATCTGCGAGTGTACTGCACAAGGAATTGGATTTCCACATGAGATTGGAGCTTTTCTCGGATATCCGACGGCAGATGTGCAGAGCTTTATTGAAAAGAAGGCAGAGATTTTATTATGACAGGATACTGGAAAGTATATAGTAATCCTGAAAAAGCGAGAATGATTTTTCATGAATATGACCGTGCAAAGGTTTGTGCGGTGAATGAGTATCTGGATGGAAAAACATCCGTGAAATTGCATTGAATCAAAGAAAGTGGAGGAATTTATAAAATGAGTATATCAGTTGTATATTGGAGTGGAACCGGTAATACACAGGCAATGGCAGAGGCGGTTGCCGAAGGAATCAAAGCGGCAGGTCAGGAAGCAGAACTTCTGGAAGTAGGGGATGCAGATGCAAAAAACAGTGGCAGAAGAAGCTGCATTTGCACTTGGATGCCCGGCAATGGGGGCAGAGGTGCTTGAAGAATCTGAGATGGAACCATTTGTAGAAGAACTGGAATCTTATGTGTCAGGGAAGAAGATCCTTCTGTTCGGTTCTTATGGATGGGGAGACGGAGAATGGATGAGAGACTGGGCAGACCGCATGAAAACGCTGGGGCACAGTTGATCCGTGAAGAAGGAATCATCGCAAATGAGGCTCCGGAGGATGATGTACTTGAAGAACTTAAGGCAGCAGGAAAAGAGCTGGCAGAATAATCTTATTGTTAATGTTTATTAATAAATATTAGTATTCTTAATTGAAAAATGTTTGAAACGTATTGCATTTCTTATAACATAGTGCTATTCTTAATTTTATCGTGTTAAAGCACGAAAGAGAAACTTGCTGTCATTTCATCTGACGTGAATGACAGCAATACTCAGGAGAGTCTCTTTAAAAGAGCGCCGAAGGTGTAAGCGGTCATGGATGCAGTTACATGCCGCGAGTCTCTCAGGCAAAGGATGGAGGAATAAAGAAATGTTTGCACAAATCGACAAAATCATCACTGCAATCGACAATGCTGTATGGGGTCTGCCATTGATCTGCCTCATCATGGCAACAGGTATCTTTCTAACAGTTCGATTGGTCTTGTACAGATCAGACATCTTGGAAAGCTTTCAAATTCATGTTTAAAGATGAAGAAGACGGACATGGAGAAGTGACCAGTTTTGGGGCACTTTGTACAGCTCTGTCAGCAACGATCGGAACCGGTAATATCACAGGTGTTGCAACAGCAATCGCAGCTTGGTGGTCCGGGAGCGTTGTTCTGGATGGTTATCGCGGCATTTTTGGAATGGCGACAAAATATGCAGAAGGTCTTCTGGCAATCAAATATCGTACAATCGACGAAGACGGGCATGTACTCGGCGGTCCATTCTATTATATTGAAAATGGAATGGGAAAAAATGGAAATGGCTTGCGAAGATTTTTGCATTTTTCGGAGCAGGCGTAGGTCTCTTCGGAATCGGTACATTTACACAGGTGAATAGTATTGCATCCGCAGTTAAGAACTTTTTTTGATCCGGATATGGTATACAGTTTCCCTGTTTGGAGGAAATTATTCTTGGGCAACTGTAGTCGCAGGAGTAATTCTGACATTATGCGTAGGACTGGTAGTTCTTGGAGGAATCAGAGAATTGCTAAAGTTTCGGAAGTTATCGTACCATTTATGGCAGTTCTTTATGTAGGACTTGCAGTAATCATCATTATTTACAAATATCACAGCTGTTCCGGCAGCATTTGGCTTCTATCGTGAAATCTGCATTTACAGGAAGTGCTCTTGCAGGCGGAGCGTTTGGGATCCATGTTCGTAGCAATGCAGAAAGGTGTTGCAAGAGGAATCTTCTCAAACGAGTCCGGACTTGGTAGTGCACCGATCGCAGCAGCAGCAGCAAGAACAAAAGAACCGGGTTCGTCAGGGACTTGTTTCTATGACAGGAACATTCATCGATACAATCGTAATCTGTACAATGACTGGTCTTTCTATCGTGATCGCCGGTTCCTGGCTGAACCCGAACTGGAAGGTGTGGCAATCACAATGGATGCTTTCCAGAAAGGACTTCCATTCCCATCGTTCGTAGCGACATTCTCCTGATGCTGTGTCTTGTATTTTTTGCATTCACAACAATTCTCGGATGGAACTATTATGGCGACGCTGTGCGTGGAATACCTGTTTAACAGAAATAAAGGAGTTGTAATGGGATATCGTATCCTGTATATCCTTGCAGTATTTATCGGACCGTATATGACAGTAAAAGCAGTATGGAATATTGCGGATATCTTCAATGCGCTGATGGCATTCCCGAACTTGATCGCATTCTTGCATTGAACGGAGTGATCGTCAAAGAGACAAAGATTTCATGCAAAACATAACGGGTCTTATTAGAAAAAGAATTGACCGAATTATCTGTGAATTCGAAAAATAAATAGAATTATTACCTGAAATAAAACGAGAAAAGGCAGCCAAAGTCCTTGAATAAGGACTGTTTGGCTGCCTTTTCCCATGAAAGGAGAATGAGTAGACAGATAATTCATAGACAGTTTTGATTTTGTATAACAGATGGGTAAAGATTATCAGTTAAATGAAAAACTCAAAAAATGTAGCAGATGTTCTGAAAATACATGATACTGTGTTTTGGGGATTGCATTATACTATATTTTGTATTAGAATAAGTATCAGACAGCTACGATAGAAACGGATAAAACACAAGATATCAGTGCAAGAATAAGAAAAAGTGAGGAGACTGATCAATGAAAATTATCAAGCGAAATGGGTCGGAAGAGACATTTGATATACAGAAAATCGTGGTTGCTGTGACGAAAGCGGATAAGGATAATGGGGGAGCGTACGCTGACAGACAGCCAGATTGAAGATATCGCAGAATATGTGGAATTCAAGTGTAACAAGTTGAATCGTGCAGTATCCGTAGAAGAGATCCAGGATATGGTAGAGAACCAGATTATGATGAACCAGCATGCTTTTACGAACTTGCCCGTAATTATGTAACATACCGTTATAAGAGAGCACTTGTGCGTAAATCCAATTCTACGGATGAACAGATTCTGTCCCTCTTAGAGTGTAACAATGAGGAAGTAAAACAGGAAATTCCAATAAAAATCCTACTGTAAACAGTGTACAGAGAGATTATATGGCAGGAGAAGTCAGCAAGGACCTATCACGAAGAGATTCCTGTTGCCAGAAGATATTGTGGAAGCACATGAAAGGACTGATTCATTTCCATGATGCAGATTATTTTGCGCAGCACATGCATAACTGCTGATCTGGTGAACTTAGAGGATATGCTGCAGAACGGCACCGTGATCAGCGAGACACTGATCGAGCGCCCGACAGCTTTTCCACAGCCTGCAACATCGCGACTCAGATCATCGCCCAGGTTGCAAGTAACCAGTATGGCGGACAGAGTATCTCACTTGCTCATCTGGCACCGTTTGTCAGGTATCAGTCGTGAAAAATCCGGAAAAAGTGATCACAGAACAGGAACTGGTCGGAATGGAATATGGATGAGACAAAAATCAATAAAGATCACGGAGAGCGTCTGAAGAAAGAGATCAAAAGGGTGTCCAGACAATCGAATATCAGGTGATCACACTGATGACAACTAACGGACAGGCACCGTTCCTTACCGTTTACATGTACCTCGACGAGGCAAAAGGACAGAGAAAAAAGACCTGGCGATGATCATCGAAGGAGACACTTGCGTCAGAGTTATCAGGGAGTTAAGAATGAAAAAGGAGTATGGATCACACCGGCATTCCCGAAACTGATCTATGTACTGGAAGAAGATAATATCCAAGAAGGATGCGAATATTTTATCTGACAGAACTTGCGGCAAAATGTACTGCAAAGCGCATGGTTCCGGATTATATTTCCGAAAAGAAGATGAAGGAACTGAAAAAGGCGAATTGTTTCCCATGTTATGGGATGCGTTCCTTCCTGACTTAAGCCCGTTGGAATGACTTGCGAAACGGAAAACTAAAGCGAAATATTACGGACGTTTCAATCAGGGCGTTGTGACGATTAACCTGGTTGATGTCGGCACTTTCTTCCAAGTGGAGATATGGACAAGTTCTGGAAAATCTTTGATGAGAGACTGGAACTTTGCCACCGCGCATTGATGTGCCGCCATGAACCGTCTAAAAGGAACACTTATCTGATGTGGCTCCGATTCTCTGGCAGTATGGCGCACTTGCCCGTCTGAAAAGGGAGACCATCGACAAACTTCTCTATGACGGATATTCCACACTTTCTCTTGGATATGCAGGACTTTTGAGATGTGTATACATGACAGGAAAATCCCATACAGCCGGAAGGAAAACAAATTTGCACTTGAGTTATGCAGAAGTTAAATGATACTGCACGAAGTGGAAAAGGCGGAGAATATCGATTACAGCATCTACGGAACCCCGCTGGAGTCCACAACCTACTACTTTTGCGAAGAGTCTCCAGAAACGTTTCGGTATCGTAAAGGGCGTAACCGACAGAAATTATATCACGAACAGCTATCATGTACATGTAACGGAACCGATCGACGCACTTCAGTAAGTTAAAATTAGAGTCTGAATTTCAGGCACTGTCCCCGGGCGGAGCGATCAGCTACGTGGAAGTTCCGAACATGCAGGATAATATCCCGGCTGTTCTTTCAGGTCATCCGCTTCATCTATGACAATATCATGTACGCGGAGTTAAATACGAAGAGCGATTACTGTCAGGTATGCGGCTACGACGGCGAGATCAAGATCATCGAGGATGACGGAAAGCTCGTATGGGAATGCCCGCATTGCGGAAACCGTGACCAGAGCAAGATCAACGTTGCAAGACGTACCTGCGGATACATCGGAACACAGTTCTGGATCTTTCATTAATTCTAATAATGCATTACACATATCTCGTTTCCTCCTTTTGCCGATTCTCGTTTGCTTTTACTATAATTTCCATAACAGCCTGATAAGCTGATCTTCTTTTTTCTTTATAATCCTCTAAAGCTTCCCCAACGACAGACAGGTCTTTCAGTGTATCTGTCAAACTATATAACCAGATTTTTCTCCGGCGATAATCGATTTGTTACAAGAATCTGAATCGGTAAGATATCTCCAATACATAATAATCCTTCTTCCGGATTATCAATAGTGTAGTGGCGTACTTCTTTCAAATGTCGGATCAGTTCTCTTGGATATCGTTTGATACTAAGGTGATCGTCAGCTCCTGAATCGATTTCATTTACTTTACCTGTATCTGCTTTATAAAAATTTGTATATCCATAAACCTTATAGAAATCGTCCACGGAAAGTGAATCGGATGGTGATTTATATTCGGATAATATTATACTGCGGAATATTTTCCGATATTTTTTATGGATCGGCTCTGCATTTTTCTTTTTAATGATCAACACATCAATTGCCATTGGCTTTGAACTTAATAGATACTCCCTGTTCAAATTTTAATTTTCTTTTTCTTCTCTGAATTCAATCTGCAAGTCTGCATAAAATGCTGGATGCCACTGAAGCAGCTTTTCCATCTGCCGGTTGCTGTTCTTCAGGCAATTAATTTTCTTTTTGTTTCATCTAAGAGACCTCCTTATGTGATTTTCACAGAAGTTATCCCTTCATCAAACCTCTGCTTTAAATAATGGATTTTAAAAACTTTGAATTTTCTGATTTGACAGGTGTATTCTACCTGTATTGAAACCTTTTATATGAATTTAGATGTTTTGAAAATTGAAATTAACATATTTATTACAATATTAATGCTTTTCGATAATGAACTGTTACTTCTGGGCGGTTACTTTAAGCAGCATCACTTAAGATAGCAAAAAGATGAAAAGATATGGTATGATAGGGATAAATGGAAGAAAATTCAATCAATATGATACGAAATGTATTTTGGAATAAATGAAAAGAGGATTTAAAGTGAACTACGGAGAAATCAAAAAATGTGAAATATTAAATGAGAGGGTGTCCGTGTTGCCCTTTTCGTGTCAGGCTGCAGGCATCATTGCAGGGGATGTTTTAACAGTATGACATGGGATTTTAATTATGGAAAGAAATTTACGGAAGAAACAGAAGAAGAAATTCTGGGCGTTGAAGCCGAATTATATTGATGGATTTGTCATTTGCTTGGTGGCGAACCATTCGGAACCGGAGAATCAGGAAGTGACTTTTAAGAAAAAGTGAAGGAACTTTTAAGCAAAGTTATTTGTTCGATGAGGAACTGGAAAACAAGCAAGTTATCCGGATGAGATGCTTTCTATGGATATTATGGATGGAAGATTTGGAAGATAGGAAAGGTTGTAGAATGGAAACCTGCAATAAAAGAGGACTTCAGAAAAAGCGGTGATGTGAAGTTTTATAATAATTGGAAAAGGGATGAGGTTGTAGAAGGAAAAGATGCTTTTCAGAGAGCTGCCGGTTGGTGTGAGGAAAAAAGCCTTGACTTATAATCAGGTAGTTTTCTAATAAATTGGGTATATATTGATTAGCCGGGCAGATGGAGTTCCATTATAGAATGAATGAGTGCATTGACTTTTTCAGATGAATGCCGGTTGGTGAATTAAAGCCTTTCGGAATATATGAGACTGAAAGAGGCTTTTCTTTCGGTGAGAAAGATAAGTACATGGTATGATGAGAATGGAAAGAAAAAAGAAAAATATTACTGCCTGGATATGTTCCCATATCCTTCAGGTAACGGACTTCATGTAGGTCATTGGAGAGGATATGTAATCTCTGATGTATGGAGCAGATATAAATTACAGCAGGGGTATTACATCATTCATCCAATGGGATGGGATGCATTCGGACTTCCGGCTGAGAATTACGCAATTAAGATGGGCGTTCATCCGGAGATCTCCACAGCTGCCAACATTAAGAATATAAAACGTCAGATCAATGAGATCGCGGCTCTTTATGACTGGGACAGAGAAGTAAATACAACAGATCCGAATTTTTACAAATGGACACAGTGGATCTTCGTAAAGATGTTCAAAGAAGGTCTTGCGTATGAGAAGGAATTCCCGATCAACTGGTGTCCGTCTTGTAAGACAGGTCTTGCTAATGAAGAAGTAGTAGGTGGCAAATGTGAGCGTTGCGGCGCTGAGGTTACGAAGAAGAACCTGCGTCAGTGGATGTTAAAGATCACAAAATATGCAGAAAGACTGTTAAATGACCTGGATAAGCTTGACTGGCCTGAAAAGGTTAAGAAGATGCAGACTGACTGGATCGGAAAATCTTATGGTGCAGAGGTTGATTCCCTGTAGAAGGAAGAGACGAGAAGATCACAGTTTACACAACAAGACCAGATACCTTATACGGAGCAACATTCATGGTTCTGGCACCAGAGCATGAACTGGCTAAGAGTCTTGCAAACGATGAGACAAGAGAAGCAGTAGAGCAGTACATTTACGATGCTTCTATGAAGTCTAACGTAGACCGTATGCAGGATAAGGAAAAGACAGGTGTGTTTACGGGAAGTTATGCGATCAATCCGATCAACGGTGCAAAAGTACCGATTTGGCTGTCTGATTATGTACTGGCAGATTATGGTACAGGAGCAATCATGTGTGTACCGGCTCACGATGATCGTGACTTTGAATTCGCTACAAAGTTCAATATCCCGATCATCCAGGTAATTGCAAAAGACGGTAAAGAGATCGAGAACATGACAGAGGCTTATACAGATGCTGTCGGAACCATGATCAATTCCGGAGAATGGAACGGACAGGAATCTTCTGTACTGAAGAAAAGAAGCACCACATATCATCGAAGAGCGTGGAATCGGACGTGCGACAGTGAACTTCAAACTGCGTGACTGGGTATTCTCTCGTCAGAGATACTGGGGAGAGCCAATTCCAATCGTACATTGTCCAAAATGTGGAAATGTGCCGGTACCGGAAGAAGAACTTCCGCTTCGCCAGCCGGATGTAGAATCCTATGAGCCGACAGGAACCGGAGAATCTCCGTTGGCAGCCATCGACGAATGGGTAAACTGCAAGTGCCCTCAGTGCGGAGCTGATGCAAAAGAGAGACAAACACAATGCCACAGTGGGCTGGATCTTCCTGGTACTTCCTGCGTTATGTGGATAATCACAATGATAAAGAACTCGTATCCAGAGAAAAGCAGATGAGATGCTTCCGGTAGATATGTATATCGGAGGAGTAGAACATGCAGTACTTCACCTTCTGTACTCACGTTTCTACACCAAGTTCTTATATGATATCGGAGTCGTAGACTTTGACGAGCCATTCCATAAACTGTTCAACCAGGGAATGATCACTGGTAAGAACGGTATTAAGATGAGTAAGTCAAAAGGAAACGTTGTATCACCGGATGATCTGGTAAGAGACTATGGATGTGACTCCTGAGAATGTATGAACTCTTCGTTGGACCACCGGAGTTAGATGCTGAGTGGGATGACAGAGGAATCGACGGAGTAAACCGTTTCCTGAAACGTGTATGGAACCTTGTTATGGACAGCAAGGACGCAGACATCACAGCAACAAAAGAGATGATCAAAGAGCGTCACAAACTGGTATACGATGTAACAACACGTCTGGAAAGCTTCAGCCTGAATACAGTAATCTCAGCATTCATGGAGCACAACAACAAACTGCTTGAGATCGCTAAGAAAGAGGGCGGAATCGACAAAGAGACATTATCTACAATGGCAGTACTTCTGTCACCATTCGCACCACACGTTGCAGAAGAACTGTGGGAAGAACTGGGACACACAGAGAGCGTATTCAAAGCCGGATGGCCAAAATACGACGAGAACGCTAAAAAGCATCAGAATTTGAAACGGTGGATCCTGAAGATGGGATTCTGGTAATTGTAGAATTTGATATGGCAGAGTATCGGAGAAAGCACAGATCAAAGGCTAAAAAAAAGACTCTCAGTATTCCAGAATGGTTAAATGAAGCGGCTATTCGAGAGAATCTTTAACTTTTCTCAGATCCTTCAAGAAGCTCTTATGGTGAAATTAGGAGTAAATGGAAGATTGCGGTAATATGTCTAAAAATTGTTCCTAAGCCCTCAGAGTATTATCAAATCCTTGGATGTTCCACAAGATCAAATGCAGAGTTATGAATCAGATAATTATAAGCAGCTGCAATCTCTTCCGGGGTATATGTGATATCATGCATGATTGCATATTTTACAGAATCTGCGAGCCCAAAGGTATAAAATCGCGCAATTGTCTCGCGACTGAGTATCTGAGCTTCGCAGGTGATTTCAATGGATATTTGTTTAATAATGTAAGCAATGTATCATAAATAAATTGGAACATCAGATGATCGAAGGAGTTAGGATACTTCGATCAAATAAAGTCTCTTATAAAATTCTTTGTCTTTAGAAAGACAGGTGAAAGAAGACGGAGAAGATCGTCTTCCATGTCATTTTCAATCAGTACCTGGATTTTATCTTTGATTTCTTTTTTGAGGATATATTCGATGATTTCGTATTTGTCCTGAAAATGTTTATAAAAAGTTGGACGGATCACATCAGCTCCGTCGGTGATCATCTTAACTGTAATCTTTTCAAAAGGCATCTTCATAATAAGTTCTTTGAAAGAGAGTGCCAGCAAATTTTTGTCAGTTCTTTTTCACTTCTGTCATTTGTTCAAATCCTTTCTACAATGGAAATATTATACCATAAAAGAGAATGTGATTAAAAAGTTTCTAAGATTGACAGTTCTTTAACATGACTTTTCAAGAACATAGTGTTGAAATTTCTTGATATTTCGGATACATTTCACATGATTTGTAGCCAAAAAGAACAACAAAAGAAAATGTTCAAATCACAGCACATTCAAAAAAATCTGAATCTTACATGAAAAAAAGGAAAATGCTAAAGTATGAAATAATAGTTTATACTTAAGAAGGTTCCTTGAAAAGTAAGGAAAAGGTGAAAAAAAATGGCAGGATTAAAATTTCAGGCAGAAAGAGCAGCATTTGGTTTGGCAGCAGATAAAGTACTTAAATATATGAACAAGACAGATGATAGAACGAAAGCACTTCTTAAGCTTGTAGATCTTACAGAAAATTTTGCAAAAGATCGTTTCCAGCCAGAGTCTTATGAAGCTGCAAGAAAGATGATTCAGGATCCGGACAACAAATGGGTTCAGTATCTGAACAGACTTTTTTGATGAAGTAGATCCGCATGTCCTTAAGACAACAGCATTAAATCTTGGATTTGACGCAATGCTTTATGGAACAAAGTTAATGCACGAGTCACGTGAAAAATATCAGTGTAACATTCCATGGCTGATCCTGATGAACCCAACCAGCGCATGTAATCTGAAATGTACCGGATGCTGGGCAGCAGAGTACGGACATCTTCTGAACCTTTCTTTTGAAGATATGGATCGTGTGATCACACAAGGAAAAAAGAACTTGGAATCTATCTCTATATGCTGACAGGCGGAGAGCCTCTCGTGAGAAAAAAAAGATGTCATCCGTTTGTGCGAGAAACACAACGACTGCGTATTCCACGCATTTACAAACGGAACACTTGTAGATGAAGAGTTCTGCCAGGAGATGCAGCGGGTTGGTAATCTGTCCTTGTACATCAGTCTGGAAGGATATGAGGAAGTCAACGACGGCCGCCGTGGAAAAGGCGTTTATGAAGAAAGTTATGCATGCAATGGATCTTTTGAAAACATATGGCTTGATTTTCGGAACATCAATCTGCTATACACGCGCTAACATTGAAACCGTAACATCCGACAAATTCCTTGATATGATCATTGAAAAAGGATGTCGCTATGCATGGTATTTCCATTATATGCCGGTTGGAAATGATGCAGCACTGGATCTGCTTCCAACAAAAAAGAGCAGCGAGAATACATGTATCACCGCATCCGTGAGATCCGTGGATTGACAGGTGGAAAACAGCTCTTTGCATTCGATTTCCAGAATGATGGAGAGTTTGTAGGAGGATGTATTGCCGGTGGAAGAAATTACTTCCATATTAATGCAAATGGAGATGCAGAGCCATGCGTATTTATCCATTATTCAAGTGCAAATATTAAAGAAGTGAGCGTGCTTGATGCATTACGCCAGCCATTGTTTATGGCTTATCATAACAATCAGCCATTTAACAACAATCATTTGCGCCCGTGCCCAATGCTCGAAAATCCGGAAAAACTGCAGCAGATGGTACACGAAACCGGCGCAAAATCAACAGACCTCCAGTCCCCGGAAACTGTAGAACACCTCTGCGGAAAAAATGTGAACATTACGCCAAAGAGTGGAAAACAAAAGCGGACGAACTTTGGGGAGAGAGATAAATTAAAGTAAGAGCCAGAACAGGCACCACACACGGTAACTGTTCTGGCTCTTATGTTTCATATTAATTGTATGAATCCAAGTTCAACAAATTCCTCTTACTTCTTCTGTGATTCTACTTCCTGCATCTTCATAGCACGAACTTTTAAAGGAAGTCCGAACAGGTTGATGAATCCGTCAGCGTCATGGTGATCATACAAGATCTCCTGTTGTGAAGTTTGCAAGGGATTCGCTGTACAGTGAGTATGGAGATGTCTCTCCGGCACGGATGATATTTCCTTTATAGAGACGGAACTTAACTTCTCCGGTCACATACTGCTGTGTGACATCCACAAATGCCTGGACTGCTTCGCGAAGCGGTGTGAACCATTTTCCTTCATATACGACCTGAGCAAATTTATTTCCAAGATCTTTCTTAACTTCATAGGTTGCACGGTCGAGTACAAGTTCTTCCAGCTGGTCATGTGCTTCCATCAGGATCGTTCCGCCAGGAGTTTCATACGCCACGTGATTTCATACCAACAACACGGTTCTCAACGATATCAACAATACCGATTCCATGTTTTCCTCCGAGACGGTTCAGCTCGGTGATGATCTCAGAAACTTTCATTTCTTTTCCGTTTACGCTCTTTGGAACACCTGCTTCAAATGTCATTGTAACATATTCATCTTTGTCTGGTGCTTTCTCTGGTGTTGTGCTCAGCACGAGAAGATCATCGTAGTTTGGCTCATTTGCCGGATTCTCAAGTTCAAGACCTTCATGACTGATGTGCCACAGGTTACGGTCACGGCTGTAGCTGTGCTTTGCGTCAAATGGAAGATCAATTCCATGAGCTTTACAGTAAGCCAGCTCGTCTTCACGGGACTGCATGGTCCATACATCGGTCATTCTCCAAGGAGCAATTACTTTGATATCGGAGCGAGGGCCTTGATGCCGAGTTCGAAACGGATCTGGTCGTTACCTTTACCGGTAGCACCATGGCAGATGGCAACTGCACCCTCTTTACGTGCGATCTCAACTAATTTTTTAGCGATGACCGGACGAGCCATGGAAGTTCCGAGAAGGGATTTGTTCTCATAAACAGCTCCGGCCTTTACGCAAGGAACGATGAAGTCAGCACAGAATTCATCTACGATATCTTCGATATATAATTTGGAAGCACCGGAAAGCTTTGCTCTTTCATCCAGTCCGTCCAGTTCTTCTCCCTGTCCACAATCGATGCAACAGCAGATAACGTCATAGTTAAATGTTTCTTTCAGCCACGGGATAATTGCTGTAGTATCAAGACCACCTGAATATGCTAATACAACTTTTTCTTTACTCATTTTATTGCCTCCTGAATGTATTTTATAAATTTCTGTTTTCTCAGTTTCTTGAGTTCTAAAGATTTCTGCTTTAACAAGCTAAAACATACTATACACCACATTTTATAATTATGCAAGTATTATTTTAAAAAATGAATAAAATGCATAAAGACACACATAATAAACAAAAAGAATGCATAAAACAATAGACTATAAGAAGAAATATACAAGATACGATGACAAGAATGAAATAAGAAGAAAATCAAAAAATAGTTAGGCCAATATCATCGCCTTTTTTATATATCTTTATATAGTAGGAAAATACTATATACAAACTTTTTGAAAAAATGCTTGCATATTATACATGAAAGATGTATTATTATGCAAGTAAAGCACGGAAGTGTATTTTTATACATTCAATTTCAGGAAATACTTTACATCCTGATTAAAGTGGTATATTATAAGGAGAAATGATTGCGGTAACACGTTACCACAGTACAGTAAATATGCAATTCCCAGGAACTTCTATTGGCTCCCATGGAAATGGTAAAAGAAAGGACTTGAGAACGATGATTAAGGTCGGAATTATTGGAGCAACCGGTTATGCAGGCGGCGAGCTCGTAAGAATATTGATGGGACATAAAAGAAGCAGAGGTTGTCTGGTACGGATCCAGAAGTTATGTAGATCAGAAATATGCAGATGTATATAGAAACATGTTTCAGATTGTAGATGCAAAATGCATGGATGATAACATGGATGAACTTGCAGAGCAGGTAGATGTGATCTTCACAGCAACCCCACAGGGACTGTGTGCATCTCTGATCAATGAAGAAATCCTTTCAAAGACAAAGATCATTGATCTCAGTGCAGATTTCCGTCTGAAAGATGTGAAGGTTTACGAAGAGTGGTATAAAATCGAACACAAAGCTCCACAGTATATTGATGAAGCAGTTTATGGACTTTGCGAAATCAACAGAGACAAAGTGAAGGATGCACGTATCGTGGCCAATCCGGGATGTTATACAACATGTTCTATCCTGACAGCATATCCGCTTGCAAAGGAAGGACTGATCGATATGAGCACTCTGATCATCGATGCGAAGTCTGGAACTTCAGGAGCAGGAAGAGGAGCAAAGCTTCCGAATCTTTACTGTGAAGTGAATGAAAATATCAAAAGCATATGGAGTAGCTACATCGCCATACCCCGGAGATTGAAGAACAGCTCGGATATGCAGCAGGAGAGAAAGTTGTATTGAACTTTACACCGCATTTAGTTCCAATGAATCGTGGAATTCTTGCGACAGAGTATGCAAAGCTTACGAAAAAAGTTACATATGAAGAGGTAAAGGCAATTTATGATAAATATTACGCAGATGAAAAATTTGTTCGTGTTCTGGAGAAAAATCAGTGTCCGGAGACCAAATGGGTAGAAGGAAGCAACTATGTAGACATTGGATTTAAGATCGATGAGAGAACAGGACGGATCATTATGATGGGTGCACTGGATAACCTCGTAAAGGGTGCCGCAGGACAGGCGGTACAGAACATGAACCTGCTGTTCGGGCTTCCTGAGAGCGAAGGACTTGAACTTGTTCCGATGTTCCCATAAGATATATAAATATAGAAGCAACAAAGTTGCTAAATCACATAATAGTGAGGACAACAGTGAGATAAAGGGTTGCTGGTCGCACATCGTGTGAACAGTAACGATAAAGGTGGTATGTATGATACGTGTAATGACAATAGAGGATTATGATGAAGTATATAAATTGTGGAAGAAGATCCGGGGATTCGAATTCGCAGTATCGATGATTCGAAAGAAGGTGTCGAACGTTTTCTGCGACGGAATCCGACAACGAGTTTTGTCGCAGTGAAAGAAGGAAAAATCGTCGGAAGTATTCTCTGTGGTCATGATGGAAGACAAGGAAGTCTCTATCATGTATGTGTGAATGAGGCATACCGAAGACATGGAATCGGAAAAGACATGGTCGTGCATAGCATGAAAGCTCTTCAGGAAGAGAAAATTAATAAAGTCTGCCTGATCGCATTTGCACAGAATAATGTAGGAAATGCATTTTGGAATACAATCGGATGGACGGAACGACTTGATGTGAATTATTATGATTTTATTTTAAATGAAGAAAATATTACAGCATTTAATGAACAGTAGGAAGGAAGCAGATCATATGAAGATTATCGAAGGCGGAGTTACCGCAGCAAAGGATTTGAAGCAGCAGCAACAGCAGCAGGAATCAAATACCAGGGACGTACAGATATGGCGATCATTTACAGTGAGAAACCGTGTAAAGTCGCCGGAACATTTACAACGAATGTAGTAAAGGCAGCTCCGGTGAAGTGGGACAGACAGATTGTAGAGAGAGCAAACAGAAATCACAGGCAGTTATTGTAAACTCCGGAATTGCAAATGCGTGTACCGGAGAGGAAGGTATGAAATACTGTGAAGAGACAGCAAAAGAGGCAGGAAAAGTTCTTGGAATCGATGAGAAAGGTGTTCTTGTAGGTTCTACAGGAGTTATCGGAATGCAGATCCCAATCGATAAGATCAAAGCCGGAATTACAGAACTTGCCAAGGGAAAGAAAGCTGATCTGGCAAGTGGAACAGAAGCTGCAAAAGCGATCATGACAACTGATACGAAGAAAGAAGTTGCGGTTACATTTATGGCAGGAGATACAGAAGTAACGATCGGAGGAATGGCGAAAGGTTCCGGAATGATTCATCCGAATATGTGTACAATGCTTGCATTTATTACAACGGATGCAAAAATTTCCAAAAAAGCACTTCAGGCGGCAATGAGCAGTGATGTTGAGGATACTTATAACATGATCTCTGTTGACGGAGATACTTCAACAAATGATACAGCACTTCTTCTCGCGAATGGAATGGCCGGAAATGAGAAGATCAAAGAAGGCACACCGGAATTCGATGCGTTCAAAGAGGCTCTTCATTATGTAAATGAGACACTTGCGAAGGCAATGGCGGGAGACGGAGAAGGTGCAACAGCACTTTTTGAAGTAAAGGTTGTCGGAGCACAGACAAAAGAGCAGGCAAAAGTTCTTGCAAAATCTGTTGTATGCTCGAATCTTACAAAGGCTGCAATCGCAGGACACGATGCAAACTGGGGCAGAATTCTCTGTGCCATGGGATACTCCGGAGCGCAGTTTGATCCGGAGCAGGTAGATCTTTTCTTCGAGAGCTGTGCAGGAAAGCTTCAGATCATTGCTAATGGAACAGCAACAGATTATAGCGAAGAAAAGGCAACAGAGATTCTTTCACAGGAAAAAGTGACAGCCATTGCTGACTTAAAAGCCGGAGATGCAGAAGCTACTGCGTGGGGCTGTGACCTGACACATGGATACATTGATATCAATGCGGATTACAGAAGTTGATTTATAGAGAAATTATTATTTCTTTAAAGACGCTGAAAAGATAAAAAAGGGAGACAGAAAAATGACAAGCAATATGCAGAAATATTTGGACAAGGCGGAGGTGCTGATCGAGGCACTTCCTTATATTCAGCGCTTTAACCGTAAAATCATCGTAGTAAAATATGGCGGAAGTGCCATGGTGGATGAAAGTCTGAAACGCAGAGTAATCGAGGATGTTACACTTCTGAAACTGTGTGGATTCAAACCGATCATCGTGCATGGCGGTGGTAAGGAAATCAGCAAGTGGGTTGGAAAAGTCGGAAAAGAAGCAGAGTTTATCAACGGACTTCGAGTGACAGATGCAGAGACAATGGAGATTGCAGAGATGGTTCTGGGACGCGTGAATAAGAGTCTTGTACAGCTTGTAGAGAGTCTTGGCGTGCGTGCGATCGGAATCAGTGGAAAGGATGGAAATCTTCTCCAGGTTGAGAAGAAGTTTTCAGACGGACAGGATATCGGATTCGTAGGAGATGTCAAGAAAGTAAATGCAGAGATTTTGTATGACCTTCTGGAAAAAGATTTCCTTCCGATCATTTGCCCGGTTGGTATGGATGACGAATACAATACTTATAATATCAATGCTGATGATGCAGCTTGCGCAATCGCCCGTGCAATGAAAGTTGAGAAGCTTGCATTCCTGACAGATATTGAAGGTGTTTATAAAGATCCAAAAGATCCTTCTACATTGATTTCTGAACTGGAAATCAAAGAAGCAAAGGAATTGATCACAGACGGATATATTGGAGGTGGAATGCTTCCAAAGCTTCAGAATTGTATTGATGCGATTGAAAGTGGTGTATCCCGTGTTCATATTCTGGATGGAAGAATCCCACATTGTCTGTTGCTTGAAATCTTTACAAACAAAGGAATCGGTACAGCAATTTTAAATCAGAAAAGAAAGCAGGTATTATGATGGTGAACAGTAAAATACAGGCGGCAGAAGAAATCTGATCCATGTATACAATCGATGTCCGATTGCACTGGATCACGGAGAAGGAATGTATCTGTATGATACAGAAGGAAAAGAATATCTTGACTTTGCAGCAGGATTTGCTGTGTCTGGACTTGGATATGATAATAAAGAACTGAATCAGGCATTAAAAGATCAGATTGATAAGTTATACCATACATCAAATCTTTATTTTCACGAGAGCTGTGGAGAGGCAGCAAAAGAATTAAACCGCATTTCCGGAATGGACAGAGTTTTCTTTACAAACAGTGGCGGAGAGGCAAATGAAGGTGCTCTGAAAGCGGCAAGAAGATATGCTTACACAAAGAAGACAGGAAGATATGAATTTATAGCGATGCAGAATTCTTTCCATGGAAGAAGCTTCGGAGCAGTTTCTGTGACAGGACATGATTCTTATCGTGAACCGTTTGAGCCGGTTGTTCCAGGTGTAAGATTTGCAGAGTTTAATGATCTTGACAGTGTGAAAGCACTGGTAAATGATAAGACTTGTGCAATTATTTTGGAACCGCTGCAGGGCGAAGGCGGAATCAATCTTGCAACACAGGAATTTATGGAAGGAATCCGTAAAATCTGTGATGAAAATGGAATCCTGATGATTTGTGATGAAGTGCAGTGTGGTATGGGAAGAACAGGTTCTATGTTTGCATGGCAGGGATTTGGAGTGAAACCAGATATCCTGACCATGGCAAAAGCAATCGGAAACGGAATCCCGGTAGGAGCCTTTGCAATGACGGAAGAAGTTGCAAAATATTCACTTCAGCCGGGTGACCACGGTGCAACTTACGGTGGAAATCCGCTGGCATGTACCGCTGTCAAAACTGTGATCGAGATTTTTGAACGTGAAGATATTGTAGGACATGTAAATCAGGTTGCTCCATATCTGACAAAAAACTGGATGAGCTTGTGGACGAGCTGGACTGTGTTGTCAAAAGAAAAGGAAAAGGTCTGATGCAGGGAATCGAGATTACAAAACCTCTTGCAGAAGTAAATAAAAAAGACAATTGAAGAAGGACTTCTGATTATTCAGGCACAGGGAAATGTGATCCGTTTTGTTCCACCACTGATCGTGGAAGAAAAGCATATTGATGAAATGATCGAAAAACTGAAACGTGCACTTGCATAACCGAGAAATCTTATACATAAAAAAGCCGGCATTTGCTTATACTATTTCTATAGGGAGGTATGAGCTTATGGCCGGTTTTCTAATTGCACTCTATCAGGTGCGTTGATGAGTGTGCAGGGAGTGTTCAACGCGCAGGTGACAAAGACGACAGGAATCTGGGTAAGCAATGGGTGGGTGCAACTTTCAGCATTTTTTTTGTGTCTGTGTTTGTCTGGTTGGCAACAGGAAGAGACTCTGTTGCAGCACTTATGGAAGTCCAGCCGCGCTATATGTTGCTGGGAGGTGTGATCGGAGCAGGGATCACATGGACTGTCATTAAAAGTGTGGATGCTCTGGGACCTGCAAAGATCAGCACTTTTCATTGTTGTTTCCCAGCTGGCGGTTGCTTATCTGATCTCACTATCCGGAATGTTCGGAATGGAAAGAACCATTTTCATGGAGAAAACTGATTGGATTATTGATCGCAGCCGGTGGAATTGTTCTTTTCCAATGGAAATAGAAAGTTTTGCAGGGTATTGTAACAAGTCTGTAACAAAGCGTTAAATTGTTATTGTATTTTTGAGAAAAATTCGTTACAATATTTATGTCCGGTTTTAAGGGGAAGTCTGACTGTCTGAGAACAGTGAGGCAATAGGATGAAGAACGGATGGAAGAAAATATGCAGATGCCGTAAAGGGCAGATGCTAAAAGGAATTGTATTGACTTTAACTTTGGCTTTTTTTGACCATGGGATTGTGTGGTGTGCAGAGAAGCATGACGCAGCGGAAGAACTTGAAGAGTTCACACTGGAGGAGAATCTGATGTAGAGAAGAATTCCCAAAATTCCAAAACAGAGTCAGAAAAAAGGGTCTTAGGGTGGTACAGATGCAGAAGAAGGACTGTCGGAGACGTTATATGTTCATGTATGTGGAGCTGTGAATGCTCCGGGGGTGTACGAACTGAGGACAGATGCACGGATTTACGAAGCATTGGAAGCGGCCGGTGGAATGACAGAAGATGCTGCCGCAGATTGGATCAATCAGGCAGAAGCTTTGAGTGATGGAGAGCGGATCTATGTGCCAACGCAGGAAGAAGCAGAGGAGTCAGCACAATCTGTTTCCGGTCAGTGGGCAGATCCGAATGGAAATGCAGGTGGATCAGTCAGTGATAAAATTAATATAAATACAGCCGCAAAAGAAGAATTGATGACCTTGAGTGGAATCGGAGCATCAAAGGCAGAGAGTATTCTGGAAGTACAGGCAGGAGCATGGAAACTTTCAGAGTATAGAGGATCTCAAGAAGATCGAGGGAATCAAGGATGGCGTATTTAATAAGATAAAAGACGATATTACGGTATAGGAGCAGGCAGAAGAACGGCCAGAAAGAATATGAGCAAGAAGATTATTAGTTGTTGATGATGAAAAACTAATCGTAAGGGCATCAAATTCAGTCTGGAACAAGATGAGATGCAAGTAGATTGTGCTTATGATGGAGAAGAAGCATTAGAATATGCGAGAAGAATCAAGTATGATCTTGTACTTCTTGATGTCATGCTTCCGAAACTGGATGGTTTCAGGTATGTCAGCAGATTCGTGAATTTTCAGATATGCCGATTGTTATGTTGACTGCCAAGAGTGAGGACATGGATAAGATCCTTGGTCTTGAATATGGGGCGGATGATTATATCGTAAAGCCGTTCAATATTCTTGAAGTGAAGGCAAGAATCAAAGGCAATCATGCGCAGAACAGCGAAAACAGACAGAGGAAAGAGCCAAAAGCCGGACAGATCGTCAAAGGGAAATATGAAGATCGACTGCGAAGGAAGAAGAGTTTCATCGGAGAACGGGAAGTGAATCTGACAGAAAAAGAATTTGATGTGCTTGAGCTTCTGGCAATGAATCCGAATAAGGTTTACAGCAGAGAGAATCTGCTGAATATCGTATGGGGATATGATTATCCGGGTGATGCAAGAACTGTAGATGTACATATCCGTCGTTTACGGGAGAAGATAGAAACAGAATCCAAGTGAACCAAAATACGTACATACGAAGTGGGAGTGGGTTATTATTTCCAGGGGTTAAGAATACATTTTCATTTGAAAAGAAAAAGACTTTAACAATCTTAGATTCCGAATTTTATTATGGTTCTTCTTGCCGGGCTTGTCCAGCGTAGTAGCACTATTTGGAATCGTAAAGTCTATGAAAAACGTGCTGTGAATGAACAGCAGAAATTCAGAATCAATGTACAATTTTAACGAATCAGATCAGTGCGAGCCACTATTTTGAAGGACACTTCACAAGAGGTGGTCAATGACAGTCTGAATCAGCTGACTAACATTTATAACGGAAGAGTTATGGTGATTGACGATAATTTAAGATTATGGAAGGATACTTACAGTCTGGACGATGGAAAGACCATGGATGTTTCAGGTGATGTGATGCGCTGTATGAAGGGGACGAGCACGAATAATTATGATAAGAAGAATCATTATATCGAGGTGACTGCACCGATTGCTGATTCCAGACCAAGGATCAGATTCGCGGTGTAATGCTGGCAGTGTTTCAACTGATAGTATTGAGGATTCTTTGGATGTATTATACACACAGGGAAGCGTGATTATTGGTCTTGTGATGATTTTTCTGACAATTGTTGCAGTGTTTACAGCAGATCGTGTAGTACGTCCGCTGCATCAGATCGCAGATCACGATCGAGAATGCAAAGTGCAGGGTATGCGACGATGTTTTGCATGTGGATACATTTACAGAAACGAGAAAGTATCAGCAGAAGCAATTAATAAGATGATGGGAAGGCTGAAGGTTTTGGATGATTCAGGGAAGAATTTGTATCCAATGTATCTCATGAACTGAAAACCCCGATGACATCGATGAAAGTACTATCCGATTCACTTCTGGAGCAGGAGAACCTTCCGGTTGAGATGTATCAGGAATTCATGGGGGATATTGCAAAGAGATTGACCGTGAGAATAAGATCATTACAGATCTTTTATCACTTGTGAAAATGGACAAGAAGGGAGACGCTGAATATTGAATCCATTAATATCAATGAACTTCTGGAACAGATTTTAAGAAGAGATTAAAACCAATTGCAGAGCAAAAAGAATGTGGAGATCGTAATGGAAGTTTTCGTCCGGTTACTGCGGAGATTGATGAGACAAAGCTGTCACTTGCGATTTCCAATCTGGTAGAAAATGCGAGTAAATATAATCATGATAATGGCTGGGTGCATGTATCATTGAATGCAGACCTCAAATTTTTCTATGTAAAGTAGAAGATTCAGAATTGGAATTCAAAGAGGATCAGGCGCATGTTTTTGAACGTTTCTTCCGTGTGGATAAATCTCATTCCAGAGATCGGTGGAACAGGACTTGGACTTGCAATTGCGCGAAATGCTGTGATTGCACATAGAGGGTGCGATTAAAGTATACAGTGAAGAAGGAAAAGGAACAACATTTACAGTGAAAATTCCACTGATCTATACAGCTTCTTAGGAGAAAAGTTATGAAAAAAGAAAAGGAATCGCAGTGTTGCTTATTCTGATTCTTTCTCTCCAGTAACTGCGTGTGTGGGGGATCGTTATGGAGTAAAGGAAGGCGAATCTTACATTTACTGTATGAATACAGACAAGACAGGACTTGTAAAGGTTGCAGCTAAGATCAGCGGCAATTCTGCGATAAAAAGGCGGAATCTGTAATCGATGAGATGAAGAAACCAACGAATGAAATTGAATATACAGGCAATTCCGGAACAGGTGAAATTTTTCGACTGTGCTTAAAGGGCAGTATCCTTGAGATTAATTTCAGCGAAGAATATTATGAAGTGAAATCCTTAGATGAGAAACTGATGCGGGCAGCAATTGTGCAGTCACTGCTTCAGATTGATGGAATTGATGCAGTATCTGTCCGTGTGGAAGGGGAACCGCTCACAAGATAATGAGGGAAATGATGTTGGCTTAATGAATGCGGATGATATTGTTGATGCAACAGGATCCTCGTTAAGTTCTTATCAAACGGATACACTGACATTGTATTTTTGCAGATCAGAATGGATCCAAACTGGTCAAGCAAGAGGTTGATGTTCATTACAGCAGTAATGTCTTGAAAGAAAAGCTGATTGTAGAAAAGCTGATGCAAAGGCCCATCTGAGGAGGGGGCATATCCAACGATCAATCCGGCGGCTAATCTGTTGAGTGTAACGACAAAAGGATGGAATCTGTTATGTGAATTTTGACAGCACATTTCTGATCAGTGCGTATGATGTACTGCCCTGAGATCACGATTTATTCTATTGTGGATTCTCTTGTAGAGGGAGCAGGAGTAAGGCAGGTACAGATTACAATCAATGGTGAATCGAATGCAAAATACATGGAAAAAGGTGGACTTGTCACAGCCATTGAATGAAGAGCAGGACTGGATAGCAGCAGATAACAAAGAATGAGAAAAACGCCCTCTGTATGGTATGTCTTATACTGCTTGCCATACAGCTTGTAAGAGTGAGTTTTTTTGCAGAATACAAAAGATCAGAAACCGTCCTTGCAGAAACATTGATTTCAGATGAGAAAGATGTGATTTGCGAGGGCACGGTTTATAGAATTGAAAATAAATCACAATCAACTGCAATTTATCTGAAAGATGCGGTTGTTTTTCTTGTACAGATCAAAAGAGTAAGAATCAGATAATCAAAGAAAAGAAAATCCTTGTAACAATAAAAATAATAAATCCGGTAAAAAATCAGAATGAAAATAGGACAGAAGCTGAATGTGTGGGGGACAAAACAGTCGTTTCATCCGCCAAGGAATCCGGGTAATTTTAACCAAAAAGTTATTATCAAAACAGGGAATCCATGTTGGGGTTTTAACAAAAGGCAGAACAGGTTGAGATAGTTTTGTCTGAAAAAGACAAGAACTGGATTGTATTACGATGGAATAGCATACGGAATCAGCTGGACCGGCTGAAAATTACTGGAACTGGAAGATTGTAAGCCAGATGGGAAAACACATGGCGCGATGCTTTCTGCAATCCTGTTGGGAGAAAAAAGCGGACTTGATCCGGAGATGAAAAAATTGTATCAGAAGAACGGATTAGGACATCTGCTTGCAATTTCGGGATTACACATGTCACTGATCGGAATGTCTGTTTACCGGTTATTAAGAAGAATGGAAATTCATTTCTGTTTTCCGGAATTGCCGGAGGAGGGATTCTGTTTTTATTTGGTTATGACAGGTACTGGTATCAGTCTTCGTGCACTTCTTATGTTTTTATCCGTATGGGGGCAAATTACCAGGAGAGATGTGGATCAACCTACAAGCCTGGCGGTTACAGCAGCTATTTTAAGCATATATCAACCGCGCTATCTGTTAGACGCAGCATTTTGCTTTCATTGGTGCAATTCTTGGAATTTTATTATTGTATCCAATTTTTGAACAGAAAATACGTTTGAAAGCATGGGAAGGATTTAAGATTAGTTTAGCTGTTAATGGAATGCTTCTGGGAATCATGCTGTATTATTATTTTGAGGTGCCGCCGTATGCACTCGTTTGAATGTTATTTTTAATTCCGGTGTTTCCATTTGTGATGTTGACAGGTATAGGTGGAATTTTGTTTTCAAATTATCGGGAACCGTAGGAAAAATTGGATTCAGAAGCTGTGATCGCCTGTTGTCCTTCTATGATAAATTATGTGAGCTGACATCAGCGCTTCCGGGCAGCAGGATCGTGACCGGACAGCCAGAGTTATGGTGGGTGCTTATTTACTATGGTGTGCTGTTGTTTTTGTGCTTCCTGTTTCATGCAATGAAAAATAAGACAGATAACCGAAGAAAACAGAGGCGGGATTTTCACTTCTTGTTTGTATTGTCATAGCAGGATCGATCTGCGGATGCGGAATACTCAATAATGATTCAAAAACCTTCAGGTGACTGTTCTGGATGTTGGACAGGGGACTGTATTTTTATAAGAGACAGGAAGGAAAGAAAATGCTGGTGGATGGAGGGGCAGTGATCTGTCTTCTGTCGGTACTTACCGGATAGAGCCGTTTCTATTATCGCAGGGGGTCAGAAAACTGGGTATGTTTTTGTGACACATGGTGATGCGGATCCATCAATGGAATTCAGGAACTGCAAAATCAGAAACAGGGGTGGAAATCGATGCGCTTGTTTGCCGCCGGAAGAATATATGGATGAGAAATTACTCCATCTTGCAGAAATAGCGAAAATGGGACGAGTGTTGACAATTTATGCCGGAGAAAAGTAGGAACGTATTTAAAATGCATCGCTCCGTTGACAACGAGGAAAAACGAGCGTATTCGTGGCAAGAAGAGGAGATGCCTCGTCTGGAAAGCGAAATGAAGCATCTGTTGTACTTGAATTGAAGGATGGGGCGTTTCAAATGCTTCTGACAGGAGATTTGGAAGGAAGAGGAGAGGAACAGCTGGTGGAAAGCGGAGCATTGGAAAGCTGTCAATCTTAAAAGCAGGACATCATGGGTCGAAGAATTCAGGAAGTGAAGAATTTCTTCAGATTGTGAAACCCAGATTAACATTAATCTCAGCGGGGATAGAGAACCGCTACGGACATCCACATGAGGAGACGCTGGAACGCCTGCAGGAAATCGGAAGTGAAGTATTGTCCACGCAGGAATGTGGTGCAATTACACTAAGGGCAATGGACGAAAAATAAAGGTTCACAAGTATTTGTAAAACAGGAATAGGTGATCAAAAGGCTCTTGTCAAAGTGTTGGTTATTCATTTTATAATAGAATAGTTATGAAGACCTTAAATGAAGATTTAAAATCAGGACAATTTAAGCAGGTATATCTTCTCTGCGGAGAAGAAGGATATCTGAAGAAACAGTATAAGAACCGTTTTGTGAAGGCAATGCTTCCGGAAGGTGATACGATGAACTATTCGTATTATGAAGGGAAGAATACGCCAGTGAAAAAGCAATCGATCTTGCAGAGACCTTACCTTTCTTTGCAGGCGCAGACTGATCGTATTTGAGAATACGGGATTTTTTAAAACTGCGGCAGGGGCAGATCTGGCGGATTATATTAAGGACATGCCAGAGACAACCTGTTTTATCTTTGTGGAAGAAGAGATTGATAAGAGAAATAAGCTCTATAAAGCAGTGAAATCAAAAGGATATATTGCCAGAGCTGTCCACGCAGGATGCAGGAACTTTGAAACGCTGGGTTGCAGGTCT
>VOFH01003318.1_pt1 | contig 29310 bp, 26 predicted proteins | sample 5384091 | NCBI WGS metagenome assembly VOFH01 (sample SAMN12384727, study PRJNA508395) | human gut metagenome | isolation source: healthy gut G | host: Homo sapiens
AATTCAAAATAAAGTAGTGCATTTTATTAGCTTTGTAATATAATAGAGAGTAATCAAATGTAATAAATAGGAGAAGTACTGTTTGCTTCCGTTGCAGAGAGAGAATGTCCATAGGCTGAAAGCATTCTTAATGTTGAACAGACAAGAAATGCACCTATTTGGCAAAATACAAGGTATTTTGCATGCAGATAAGGGAAACCGCTAATCTTGTGGAGTATCTTTGTACGGTTGGCACCGTTATCGGCCCTGAGAGTGATAAAACGGAGGTGGAACCGCGACTGTTATGCCGCCTCCGTCCCCTGTAACAGGGGACGCAGGCGGTTTTATTTTTGTATATAATGTTTGCCCATTGATTACATGGCAGAAGGAGGCAATTATGTTTAAACAGTTAAAAGAAGATTTGGATTCTATTATGGAACGCGACCCTGCTGCCCGTTCCAGATTAGAAGTGTATCTGCTGTATTCCGGTTTTTAAAGCCGTGCGTTCTTACCGCAAGGCCAACTGGTTTTACAGACACAATATGAAGTTTATTGCCCGCTGGATTTCTCAGCGTTCACGCCATAAAACAGGAATTGAAATCCATCCGGGTGCCAAAATAGGCAAAGGACTATTCATTGACCATGGTATGGGAGTGGTCATTGGAGAAACAGCTGAAATTGGAGATAACTGTACCATTTATCAAAATGTAACGCTGGGCGGTACAGGCAAGGACCACGGGAAACGACACCCAACGCTGGGCAATGATGTTATGATAGGTTCAGGGGCAAAAGTATTGGGACCGTTCCGTGTAAGTGACGGAGCACGTGTCGCATCCGGTGCAGTGGTGTTGGATGAAGTGCCGGACAATGCTACAGCGGTTGGTGTGCCTGCCCGAATTGTAAGAATCAATGGAATTAAAACTTGTAATTTAGACCAAATTCACGTTTCTGACCCGGTAGCGCAGGAGCTGTGCCGCCTGAGTGTAGAGCATACTAAATTAAAGCTGGAAGTAGAAGATTTAAAAGCAGCTTGCTGCAGCAACACAGCAAAATTATTGCCGGCTCCAACAGAAAGAAAACCGGTGATACAAAAGAAGAATGAGCATAAGATGAAATAGGAAGACAGAAGATGAGAGGAAGAGTTGGATGAGAATATACAATACCTTAACCAGAGAGAAAGAAAGAGTTGATTCCTCAAGAGGAAGGCCACTTCAAAATATATGCCTGCGGACCAACTGTTTACAATTATATTCACATTGGAAATGCACGGCCGATTTGTGTATTTGAGGTACTGCGCCGCTACCTGGGTACCGCGGAAATAAGGTAACGTTTGTACAGAACTTTACGGATATTGATGATAAAATCATCAAAAAAGCCAATGAAGAGGGTACGGATTATCTTACTGTTTCCAAAAATACATTGAGGAATATTGGAAAGACGCTGATGGACTCAATGTAGGTCATGCAACAGTGCATCCGCTTGCAACTGAAATATGGATGAAATTATCCATATTATTGCTGATTTATTGGAAAAAGGATATGCTTACGTTGCTGAAAAATGGGGACGTATACTTTAGAACCAAAAATTTGATGAATATGGTAAATTGTCACATCAGCCTCTGGATGATTTGCAATCCGGCGCCCGCATCAGTGTAGGTGAAATGAAAGAAGACGCCATGGATTTTGCGGTTTGGAAGGCGGCCAAAGAAGGAGAGCCGTACTGGGAAGCTCCTTGGGTAAGGGACGTCCCGGCTGGCACATTGAATGTTCTGCAATGGCACGCCGTTATTTGGGAGAAACCATTGATGTTCACTGTGGTGGTCAAGATTTAATTTTCCACATCATGAAAACGAAATCGCACAAAGTGAATGTTGTAACGGAAAAAAAATTTTCGCGCGTTATTGGATGCACAACGGTTATATCAATGTAGATAATCATAAGATGAGCAAATCATTGAATAATTTCTTTACGGTGCGCGATGTAGCAGAGAAGTATGGATATGAGCCGATTCGTTATTTAATGGTGGCCTCTCATTATCGCAGTCAATCAATTACAGTACAGAAATTATTGAGCAATGTAAAGCTGCTTTGGACCGTTTATATAATTGCCGTGAAAATTTGACTTTCTTACTAGAAAATGCGGAAATAGGAAAGAAAGAAGGCGAATCAGCACTAAAAGAGAAATTTAATCGTCATGAAGCGCATTTCATTGAGGCAATGGACGATGACCTTAATACTGCAGATGCGATTTCAGCATTATTTGACTTGGCCAAAGATATAAATACTCATTTAAATGCTTCTTCAAAACCATCGAAAGAAATATGTCAATATGCGCTGGATATGTTTAACCGTTTGGCAGATGTGTTAGGTCTGCTTTATAGTAGAAAAGAGCAGTCTTTGGATGAGGAAATAGAAGCTTTCATTGCACAGCGTACCAAAGCCCGTGCGGAAAAAGATTGGGAAACTGCTGACAGAATTCGAGATGAATTAAAAGCCAGACATGTTGTTTTGGAAGATACGCCTCAAGGCATTAAATGGAGAATTGAAGAATAAGTTGGCGGATAAAAAACGGCTTTTTTAAAAAGCCGTTTTTCATTTGCAATAGAGGAAACCACCTGTTTTACAGTATGACGTAAACTTTATGGCATGTTTGCTGACTTTTTAGAACTGTTTTGTATTCTGAAGAGGAAACTTTACTTAATTTTGATATAAAATTGAAGGCGTATTTATGCTATAATTATCCCAAAATAGATTCATATGAGGAGAAATAAATATGCAAATATTTGAAGTAACTGAAAGACCTGTATTGCTGATACAACAGTTATTACAAGTGTGGGAGAGCGCTGTGAAGAAAACACATCTGTTTTGTCAGACAGCGAAATAGAGGAAATCAAAAAATATGTCCCGCAAAGCCTTAGAACATATCTCATTTAATTATTGCGGAGAATGAACATAAAATTCCTATTGCCTTTATGGGTGTGGAACAACAAAAACTTGAAATGTTATTTGTTTCATCGGAAGATATAGGAAAAGGATTGGGGAAGGATTATTGCAATACGGGATAAAGCATTATTCAATTAATGAGCTGACTGTTAACGAGCAAAATATATCTGCAAAAAGGATTTTATGAGCATATGGGCTTTCGTACATATAAAAAGAACTGACTATGATGAGCAAGGAAATCCGTATCCACTGTTATATATGAAACGAAACGGTTAAGTCTGAGAAATGTGAAAAAAATTTATTTTTGTTTTGTCAGTGTGCTTTATCTTATAGCTATATACTTGGGAATAGATTATGAATCATATATTGATACTTAATTGGTGACTTTCTGTGGCTTTTTTTATTCCTCACAGAAATTATCCCGTTTGCGTATGATATCCTAGAACTATTTTTAGGAGTGGTGTCATGGGCAAACATAAATTGCAGGGGAGAAAAGCACTCTGTCAAACGTTCGTTGTTCATGGTACTGGGATTATTGGGACCGGGACTGGTTGCCGCTTTGGCCGACAATGATGCGGGCGGGGTGATTTCCTATGCAGTAACAGGCGCCAAATTTGGTGTTGGACTGTTTATTCCGCTTACATTGCTTATGGTGTTGATTACTTATACGGTACAAGAAATGGCAATGAGATTAGGGGTAGTGGCAGAGGATAGTTACAATACTTTGGTAAAACAAAAGTATGGAAAGTTTTGGATGATATACCAATTACTTTCCTTGGTCGTAGAGAATTTTATCACTTTGATGACAGAATTTATTGGCATGTCTGCAGGTTTGGTCATTCTTGGGCTGCCTATGTGGGCAGCAGTGCTAATAGGGTTAGTATTGGTATTGGCAATTGCGTTATTTCGCGGATATGCAACCAAGGAAAAAATAGCAGTAGGTGTTGGCTGTTTAAACATTGTGTTCATTATCATTGCCTGCATGACAAAACCTGATTGGAATGCAATTGCAAATTCATTTATAACATGGGCAGTTCCCAGTGGAGAACATGGCAATGTAATATGGTACATGATTGCATTGGTGGGTAATGCAATTGCACCTTGGATGATTTTTTATCAAAACAGTGCGTATATCAATAAGGGTTCTAAAAAGAAGATTTACGAAAAGGAAAAATGGATACCGTAATCGGTTGTGTCTTGCAAGTTGTCATTGCAGTGTTTATTATATTAATAGGAGCCGCTTTATTTGGATGTATTCCTGATATTGAAAATGCAGGTCCTTCCGAGTTAATAGGAGCGTTGCAGGAGAAATTTGGCTTTGTACCTGCAATGCTGTTTGGAATTGGACTATTTGATGCAGGTCTGCTGGCGGCAATTACAGTTTCGTTATCTTCATCATGGTCGGTAGCAGAAGCATTTGGATGGAGTAAAAGTTTAGATGACAGCATTACCAAAGCTCCTAAAGTCTATGGTGTATATTTTGGCTGTGTCATTGCGGCAGCAGTTGTAGTTATGATACCGGGTTTACCGCTGAATCATTTAGCTATCTTGGTACAGGTGATAAGCGGCATTCTCATGACGCCAATATTGGTATTTTTAACATTACTGACTTCCCGTAAAGATGTCATGGGAGAGTATCAAAATACAATGTTTCAAAAGATAAAAGCTTGGATTGTCGTTGCAGTTTTGGGAGGAGTTTCGATTCTTTCATTTGTAACCTTGTTTTAAAAGGAGTATCAGAAAGTTTATTTCGAGAAAATAGATGATATCAGATGTGCCCGATTTGACTTTATATGCTCCAAAAGAAGTATAGTGCAATATTGCCAGATGTATTTCCGTGAAATGTATTGCTATATCCGTATACACGAAAAGGTGCATAGGAGTTTATTTTGGAATCCCTGAAAAGCGATATTTTCCAAAATCTACTGTCTGCCATAGAAGTAAATGGAAAAGCAGTAGGAAGAATTGGCGTATTTGTCTAAAATGACATATATAGCAAAACTGCGGAGATTGTATATTGATTAGAGAACTGTTTTAAGATAATGGCATTGTGGGCAGGGGGATTGAAGAAATAAGCTGTACTGTATTTAAGCAATAGAATATTGTACGTTTGTATGCCGAACCTTTTGTTATCGACCATGAGTCGTGCAGGGTTTGTTTATAAGGTGTTTTATCGAAAATATATTTAAATTAGGAGAAGTATTGGATTTCTGCATTTATACAAAAAGAAAAGGAAAAAGAGGAATGAGCAGTGGCAAAGGAGCAAAAAACAAATGTAATGCGCATACTGGATAAAGCGCATATTCCATATGCAGAACATACTTATGACAGTAAAGACGGAGCGATTGACGGTATGTCTGTTGCGAGTAAATTACATCAAAATGTCAATCAAGTTTTTAAAACATTGGTGACACAAGGGCATAGTAAACAATATTATGTATTTGTAATTCCTGTTGCGAAGGAATTAAATTTAAAAGCGGCGGCAAAAGCGGTAGGCGAAAAATCTGTGGAGATGATTCCTGTTTCAGAAATACAAAAAGGAACAGGATACATTCGCGGTGGCTGTTCTCCTATTGGTATGAAAACAGTATCAAACTATAATAGATGAGAGTTGTACCAAATGGGGGACTATCATCATAAGTGGAGGAAAGATTGGAACACAAATCGAACTCTCCCCGAACAGTTGCTGGATTTTATACATGGAAAAGCGGCTATGATTGCTATGGAATAAACCAAATTTACCTCATTCACAATATTTGATAAAGATAGCTTCTAAAAATTTTATATTATCAATCAGTATAGCTGGAGTTATAAAAACTATCATTGAAAACAATCAAGATAAAAAAGCCAAGGGAAAATCATATGATTTTCCCTTGGCTTTTTTTATAAAGGTGTACTTTTACAAAGAATTTATATTATTCCATAATGTTAATTATATAATATCATTTTATCTTTTTCAATATTCATAAATTTATAATTTAAAGAATATGTCCATAATTAATTTTCTTTAAAAAGTACACCTTTACAAAGAATTTTATTCAAAATTAGGGAATAGGCAGAAAAAGTAACAGGAGGATTTTTTATGAGTAAGAAAAAAATAATCGCTATGATTATTTCTGTAGTGATGGTATTCAGCTTAATTCCGACAGCTGTTTTCGCCATACAAGTAGATGAATGGGTAACAGGTCAGGGCTACGGAAGTATAACACCTAATTCTGACGGTACATATACTTTTCAGGGTGATTCTGAAGTAAATACGGACAATTCACACAGCGGTCCTTATACCAAAGCAAAGGCTGCAAGTCTGGCAGATGGAGAAATAGTAGAATCTGTAGATGTATTTATTAATCCAAACACGATGAATGTTGCTGAAAAATTTGCATTAACTGTGTCTATGAATGATACTAACGGTGCTTATAAAACCGAGTTATTGGCGAATTTTTGGAAAAATTATAATAACGCAGTACAAGTAAGCGTTGGACTTGATACCTCCTTTACAGCTGAGTTAAAAAGAAACTGGTATCTACACATTAAAATATCGTTACTTTGATAAATCCGGAGATGTATATGCTCAATTTATCATTGAATACAATGGCAAAGTTGTTGCTTCTACTCAGGAAATCAACATGAATGCAAAAACAGCAGATTGTGGTACAAGAGGATATATTTGGTTTTCTGATATTTCTGTTGAAGGTGGTTTAAGAATTGGAACTCCAAATGTTCCATCTCCTGCTCCAACAGAACAAGCTGCGCCTATTCTATTGCCAAGTGATTGGATTAGTGGAAATGGATATGGCAGCGTTGAAACAGTATCAGATGTATCAGCTGTATTAAAAGGCGATACAGTTTTAGATCAGAATAATGCACACTGTGGTCCCTATGTAAATACAAAAGGTACTTTGTTAGAGAATGGTACTGTTGTTGATGAAGTGAATGTTTATATTGACCCTGCACAATTAACTGCAGGTGAAAAATTTGCATTAACCTCATCACTAAATGATGTGAACGATAATTATTTAACAGAATTCTTAGTAAATTTCTGGAAAGATAATACAAATGGTATTTCAGTAAGTGCAGGTCTTGACTCTAATTTCTCAGCTCAACTTACAGAAGCAGGTTTATATACTTTCAAATATTCTTATATTCCTGGCGAAACAATGGTATTTGGTAATTTCTCCATTTTGAAAGATGGTGTGGAAATTGCTTCCACCAATGATATTTTACTTCCTGGTACATCTTTAGATGTTGCAAAGGACGTCGTGCCGTTTGGTTTGTAGATATTTCTGTAGCAAACGGATTACAAGTTTATAGCATCACCGATGCGGATTATACTAAGGTTGATGAAGCAATTGCCAAAGCAAACGCACTAAACAGAGATGAATATAAAGATTTCTCAGGCGTAGATGCAGCAGTAAATGCAGTTGTGAGAGGAAAAATATTACACAACAAGCTGAAGTAGACGCAATGGCTCAGGCAATTGAAGAAGCAATTGCAGCATTGGAGAAAAAAGAGGAAACTCCTGTAAATCCAGCAGAACCTACTGAACCAACCACTCCAGGTGCTTCAGGAACAATTGATGGTTCAACAGAGCAAGAAATGAACTCACCTCAAACAGGAGACAACAGCAACACTGTAATGTGGGATTGCTGTGGCAGTACTGCAGCAGGTGCTATGACAGGTACTGTATTCTTTGCAAGAAAGAAAAAAGCTGAATAATATTTTTAAATCTAAAAGGGCTTCCTTTGCAATGGAAGCCTTTTTGCTTTTTAACAAAACATTTAAAATGTATTCTAAGAATTGATGAAATATAAAAATGTTTTACAGAATACCAGGTAGAAAAACAATCAATTTGCTACTTATTTCTGCAAATTATGCAGATTCTTGTTTATAAAAGAAAAGTGAATCTTTGTCAATCTCTTAACCGGATACACTTGAAAAGCGGATATTGACAAAGGTGATATAAATAGAAATAGGGATATTCTAAAATACGAAATTGGAATATCCCTTCATTATTATTTCAATTTACTATTCACAAAAATGTAAATGATGCAGCATGTTAGCATATATTATGGTTTCCTTTTTGCCATAATACCGCTGAATAAGGCAAAACCTCCGCACAATACAGCACAGGTACAGCCGCAAATAGAAACAATCATATATTCGCTTCTCAAAATCAGAGAAATAATAATGCCTGCAATGCCTAAAATCAATGTTAGAGCACCGATGATAATGGTGATTAAATCAAGATGTTTCATTAAAAAAACACTCACTTTATGTTAGTATGTCTTATATTATATGATAATTTTACATTTTCCACAAGACAGGGCGTATAAAAGATAAAATTCTTGTCAATCATTTTTGTATTTGTAAACTTTTCATAAAATATATGAAAATATTACCCCATAAATGCAAAACAGGCGTATAATGGATTTCAATGTGCATCATATTGTATGATGAAAATGATCTAAAAAAGATAGGGAAGAATCATGAAAAAGTAATTTGTCGCAGTATTTTTTTGTGCTTCTGGCCGTAGGAGGATTTGCAGCACTTGCTATTTGCGTATCCAGCTGGGAGTAACTCAAGGATTTGATGAGTGGGTGTATGGTTGGGTATCTCAAACAATTACCCCTGTGTTGACAGAATTTCTCAAAATTATTACATATGCAGGGGACGTTTTTTGTCATCATAGGAATATGCGTATTGTTATTGATTATACCCGGCACCAGGAAAAAGGTGGGGATACCGGCCTCTATTTCAGTAGCTGTTGCCATTGGTTTAAGCGTAATGTTTAAGCACATTTTTTTCAAGACCAAGACCGAGTGTATTGAGACTAATTGAGGAAACAGGTTTTAGTTTTCCAAGTGCACACGCTATGCTCAGCTCAGCTTTATATATTATGCTGATTATTTTGGTATGCAAATATTTAAAGAGTATATTGGCTAAAATCGTATTGGTTCCGTGTTTGAGTGCACTCATTTTAGTCGTAGCATATAGCCGTGTGTACTTAGGAGTACACTATATCACAGATATTATAGGCGGATGGTTAATAGGTTTTGCTATTACACTAATTGTATATACTGTATGCAGGCTAACGTTTTTAAAAAGAAAAAAAGAACAGCTTCACGCTAATGCGCGAAGCTGTTCTTTTTATTCTTCGATAAAGTCTAAAATTTCATCTATTGTTTTAGAACCAAATAAAAGTTTATCATTATTTTTGATAACAGCCGGAACACTCATAATTTTGAATTCTTTTTTAGCTTGAGGGAATAATGCAATATCCATCATAGAAGCCTCTACATGGGGATTCAATATTGCAATGCGCTGACATGCCGCTACAACATCAGGACAGAATTTGCAGGAAAGAGAAATACATACTTTTAATTTTACAGGTTTATCAATTGCTTTAATGCGATTTAATGTTTTATCATCAATGGCTTGTCCCGGACCGGCCAAATTATACAATGCCAAAATAAATGAATTCATTTCATGGCCGCCAGGAATTCCATAAAATTTTACACCGGTATATACGCCGTTTTATCTAAAAAGGCTACAACCGGCAGCTGGTCAGCGCCAATTTGTTCTTCAACCGCAGTGTTTGTACCTTCTTCATAGGAATTTAGATGAATGTGAGAATTTAAAGTTGGAAGTACTTCCAGCCAATTTTTTAGCTCCAGAGAATGCTCATTTTGAGAATTTACAATGGTAACCAATGTTACATCTTGATTCAATGCATTTAATATACCTCGTACTTGCTCTATCAGTTCAGCCGGCCACAATGATTCTTCAGCTTCTTCCGATGGTGTGGTGTTGGTTTTTGAAGGCGCAGGAGATGCGGCTGCGGATTCAGTGGATTTTGATTTTATTACTTTTTCTTCATCTTTGATGCCAAGACGTTCTTTTTCTTCTGCAACGTAGCGTTCTGCAGCGGTTGCTGCAATAGCGCCGTCTGCAACTGCGGTTACAATTTGTCGCAGTGCTTTTGGACGGAGGTCTCCTGCTGCGAACACCCGTGAACATTGGTGTTCATATTGTTATCGGTAGGGATATAGCCATAATCATCTAATTCAATGTGATTTTTAAATAAAGCGGTAGCTGGTTCATAACCGGCAAATACAAAAATACCGAATGTTTGGTCTTCCTCAGAAGCAGTATACGTAAATTCTTCTCCGGTTTGATTGTTTATGAAAGTAGCTTTTTAATAAATCATCACCATCGGCTTTTTTAATCTCAGTATGATAATGAATTGTAATATCCGGATGCTCTTTTACTTTATCAGCGATACTTTTAGCGCAGGTAAAGTCCGGTTCACGGATAATCATGGTGACATGCTTTCCGTAACGGGTTAAATACATCGCTTCTTCTGCCGCTGCATAGCCACCGCCGATGACAAAGATATCCAAACCGGAAAAGAATTCTCCGTCACAAGTTGCGCAGTATGCAATACCCCGCCCTGTATATTCTTTTTCTCCCGGAAAACCTAACTTACGCGGGCTGAGCACCTGTTGCAATAATTACAGCTCGGCATAAATATTCTTGCTTTTCAGAAATCAAACGTTTTACTTCACCTGAAAAGTCTACTTCCTTAATTTCATCTGTAACAAATGATACACCAAAATCTTTGGCTTGTGCATGCATCACTTCCATTAGTTCCGGACCGGAAGTTTTGCGTACACCTGGATAGTTTACAACTTCAGCAGTATTTATAATCTGTCCGCCAACTTGTTTTTTTTCTATAATTAGAGTGTTGAGCATTGCGCGTCCTGCATATAGTCCTGCTGAAAGACCTGCAGAACCGCTGCCGATAATAATTAAATCGTAAATTGTTCCCATATATATCCTCCTATAAAAAAATGCGACGGCAGTGCCGGCGACATTTCCAAAGCGTTTTCTTAGTAACTGACTATGAGCGAAAAACTTATAGTTTACCCACAAGGTCTAAGCTTGGTGTTAGGGTTTTGCTACCTGGTTTCCATTTTGCTGGGCAAACTTGGTCGCCGTGTTCTGCAACGAATTGAGCAGCTTGTAGTTTACGAAGCAAAGTTCTTCAGCATTTCTGCCAATTCCTAGGTCATGTACTTCATATGCTACAATTTCACCTTCAGGATTTACAATAAAGTTCCTGCGTAGAGCTTGACCTGCATCTTTAATAAGCACGCCAAAATCTTTTGATAGTGCCCATGTTGGGTCTCCTAACATAGGAAATTGAATTTTTCCGATTGTTTCGGAGTGGTTCTGCCCAAGCTTTATGTGTGAAGTGAGTATCAGTTGATACAGAATAAATTTCACAGTTTTCTTTTTTTGAATTCCTCGTAGTGGTCAGCCAAATCGCCTAATTCTGTTGGGCAAACAAAAGTAAAGTCTGCCGGATAGAAAAAGAAAATAGACCAATGACCTTTTGTATCTTGTAATGTAACCCTTTAAAAATCACCTTGATGGTAAGCTTGTACTTTAAAATCTTCTACTTTATGACCAATTAAATGTTTCATAAACAAAGACCTCCTTTTATTTTGTAAATGTATTATATTGTTGTGTATGAGTATATTATACATCATATTTTGGAAATGTCAATAATGATTCTTATTTTTATTTTATTTTATCAATATTTTGAAAGCGCTTTAAAGTGAGACTCTTTTAAAGTATGCATATATTTTTACTCCTTATTCCATCATTAGGTATTTTTATTTATAAATTTTTGTATATAAACCATGATTGCATAATAAGTCTATAAGCAAAAACCTTTATGTTTGTGTCAAGAGTAATGTATTTTGCAATACTTTTTGCATTTAGTTATCATTGGATACAAATTTTTGTATTTTTAATACAACATATGGAAGTTTTTTTGGTTATATGTTATTCTTAAAAATAACATATAAAAGTAAATTACTTAAATTATAAACCGAACTAGTCTGGTTATATATTAAGTATGCTTTTTATGAACATAGATGATTAGATGATATTTAATGAAATTATGAACTGTATGCTATCCCAAGCCATTGGCAGTTAGATGCAGTTCATTGGAAACATCTGATAATCTATCTGAGCCAAAAGGAGTCTAATTTAAGAAAGGGAATTTCATGAAAAAATTGAATGTACGTTCCAAGCAAGTTGTGGCAATGGTGTTATTTTTTATTATGACCATGACTGCCATACAACTGCCAAGTTTTGCTGCAATTGACAGTCTGGGTGGGAATATAATTCCCACACCCCAAGCGAATGTTGCAGCTGGTGAGGTAGAAACAGGTACACAGGTCACACTTACTTGCAGCAATCCTGAAGCCGTTATTTATTATACGGAAGATGGAAGCGAGCCCAGTGCGGTCAGTACCAAATATTCAGCACCAATTACCATTTATCAAGATACAACAATAAAAGCCGTATCCATTGTAAATGGTGAAAAAGCCAAACATTTGAAGCAGCTTATTCTGTGAAAATACCAGAGGCGGTGTATACGCCTCCTGCTAATAAAGAAGCGGTTGCCACAGTAGATTTAACGGATAAAACCGACCACTTTGAAATGGTACTTACACCGTCGGTACAAGATAGCGTTGCTGCGGGTCAAATTGTAGATTATGTGGCAAGCTTTCAAATGAAAACGGAGTAAAACCTCACGATTTAGGTTTATCTGAAGAAGGAAGTGAAGTTTGGCCGGATTTTGCAATTCAGAACGTGAAGTATGTGTTCACATTACCGGAAGGTATGGAGAAACATAACATTGCCTCATGATGCAGACGTGTACTCCTATCATCAGGCCACCAGAGAGCTAACATTAAATTTTGATGATTTTACAAACAACAATCTTGATAAAGCGTTAAGTCTCAGTTTTAGCGCCAAAATGCCGGATAAGCAAACAGCCCCGGGGGAATATCAAATTACCGGTAAGCTATATCAAGGTGAAAAGAGTTAAGTCCATTAGATACCATTACATTTGAAGTAACAGCAAGTACCAATTGGGAATATGTTGCTGTTGCGGATAATATTCAGTGTGAAGTAACAAACCCGGACCAATCCGTATTTCATGGCCAAGCATCCCAAGAATTAAAATATCAATTCAAATCTACAGATAAGGCAAATGGAAATTTGAATACAAAAAGTGTTTTATACTAAGTTTTCAATACAAACCGGAACAGGTTTGGAATTTGTTTCTGGAATGCCCGGCTCAGAATTGGTAGATTTAGCGTTTGCTTCTAACTTATCTCCGGATGACCAAGATATTACTTATACAGTTTCTAAAAAGGTTCAGGAAAACTGGAAGTAGAATTAACCGTAAAGTCAAAAAGCGGACAAAATGTAACGCAGGTGGATGCAACTGTTATTCCCAAAAATATTAATGTAAGCGGATTAAGCGACAATAATTCTTCTCCAATCACAGTAGCTTTTGATTCTGTAAAAGTAACCCCCTCTGTACCGGATGATGCATCAGAAATAGACATTACAGAACAATTTGCAGGCTCGAATTTAAAAATGGCAATTGTCAGAAAAAAAACAATCCGGATCAAGGTCCGTATGTTGAATCTGCTGTACAAGACGGTGATTTGTATTTTCTGTTACGCAGCTTACCAGTTATCATCTAACACCCGGTCAGCAAGTCAACTATAAGTTGTTTTATAAGAGCAATATCAGTGAACGTAAAGTGTTAAAGAACATGAAAGTTCGCATTTATGTTCCCGCTGACCAAAATATTACAGTTAAGGTTGGAGACTATCAATATTTAACAACAAAGTAGAAAGCACACCTATCCCGGTGGAAGGTGGCAAAGATGACGCCGGAAATAAAAGTTTTCAGTATATTGATGTAACAATTCCCGAAATATACAGCGATGGCCTGGACTCTGTTGGCCGTGAGATGACATTTGGTTTGTTGTGGCCTGAAGGCGCAACCAGTTCACGTGGAGAAACACCAATTCGTGTGGAAGTCCTTCAAAAGATTTATCGCCTGATTCAGAGGAATACCATGATGTAACAGATATTTCAAAAGTTACTTCAACCAATATTCCCAAAATTGAAACAAAATTTGATTGGAAACCGGCGACGCTTTATACAAGTAATACGGGCACAAATAATACGATTGTCGTTCCAAACGGCAATTTTAATACATACGATGCAGGAGAAAAAGGCGGATTCGGCCTTCGTCTGGACAATAATTTATATAGTGACGCTAACAGCATTCATCCGGACAAAATTGAGTTAAATGTTACATTAAAAGTTCCGGAAGGACTTTTTAAATATTACGGATGACCAGTATCTGGAAAATGTCAATAATTATAAAGGTTATTTTAATGTAAATGGCCGTACCGATTATTACAGCCTTAACGACAGTAATTCTTACTTCCGCACAGAAACGACAATAGAGCAAATTTCTCAGGTGGATGGAAGAACGGATTCTGTACGGTTAAAAATTACAATTACACCAACCAGCAGTTATGGAAAAATCAGCTATTTACAGATTCATTATTTGTATCCCTAATTTATTTGATGTTGGTACTATGGCTGCAGGTTCTGAAATCAAAAATGTAGAGTGGAAGCTGGAAAGTGCAAAACTTTACGGACGCGACAGTGACCAAACTGTTTTTGAAATAGATCCAAATGATGTGCATAGAGATATTATATTTAAAAAGGAAAATTTGGATGCCGGCAGTGCTTTAAAAGTTTCCAAATCTGTAGATAAAACATTGGTTACCAATGAGGATACCCTAACATTCAAGATTTCCAATTGGGGTTGCGAAATCGGTAATAACAAAATTTACGAATATAACGTATATGATGATTGGGGAGACGGAAGCAGGCAGCAAAAACCCAAATCAAAGAATGGAATTGCAGGGGGATACAATATCCTGCTATGAGCAGCGGCGATATTTATGTAACTCCTTATTACCGTTTAAAAGGTGAAACGGATTATACACATGCACTTCCCAGAATCAACGTGTATTCTTCATATAGAAAGACTATTTCTTATAATGAGATTAAATCGACGTTACCTTCTGGTTATACCATGGAGGATATTGTAGGTATCCGTTTTCATATGTATAGTTACAGTAGCGGAACCACATCTTATAACGGCAAAACATATTATTCGCTGTCCAATACTGTCAAACCATCAACCGGAGATGGCATAAACCTTACATTCAAGGTATTAAAAGAAGAAAGTGATTCAGCAGGCGGCGAAGATGCGGATTATCTGGGAGATAATCGTTTGGCAAATCGTTCTTGGGTATCTTTTCATACAATTGAGACACGTCTTGATGCAGATAAAGAAGGCGGCGGAGATAAATTAACATCCGCTACCTCCGAAGCTGTTTCTACCTTTTATGATAACCTGCCCGAGCCGGTTATGGATACATATAAGACCTTTGAGAATGGTAATGCAGACTTGCAAGACCGACAAGGGTTTGTTAAAAAGATTTATCCGGGAGACTGGGTAGACTTTACCATACGTGTTCCAATAGACAGTACACTATATCAATCCGGTGGATTTGCTCCGTATCATTTGCAATTACAGGAATTGTTTGGTGAAAACATGGGTAACGGTGGCGAACAGTTATTTCCGGCTTTGGAAAGAATCTTTAACGGTTCAGATACAGCATTGGCTGCCAATGGTACAGATTCCGCATGGGAATTTACCGCTTATGATGCTTCAGGCAAAAAGCTGGACAAATTCCAAACCGTTGTAAACGGTACCAAAATCAACGGGAAAAATGCTCTGAATTTTGAGATATGTTCTGATATGCATTCAACGTCCCATCAGGGTGAACCGGGAACAGATTCCGGTGTGCCAATTGGCGGATATGTCGAGTTGAAATTAAAATTAAAAACATATGATGTAGAAACATTACAGCAGTTATATCCTAATAGTGACTATCATGTGTATACGCCGCTTGGTTTTGAAAATGAATTTACATTAGAGAAACATCCTCATGGTAATTCCCCAAGTCAAAATGTACATTTGGCCAGCGGTAAAACAGCCGGAGGCACGGTGGTTCAACAACCACAATTAAGCTTATTGCAAACAACAGTGGTTGGTGGAAGCAGTGATACAACAGGTTCTATCCGTCCGGCCGGAACTGATAACGAAACTGCAACCTTAAAGATAAAATTAACAGCAGATTATGCAAAGAATATGAAAATAAAATTAGCTTCTTTGTTACCCACAGGTTTTACGTTTAAAGATGTGGTAAGTATTACAAAAACATCTGCAAAAGGTGAGCAGACAACTTATACACCTGTACAAGGTACGACTCAGGGCAATGGTATTTACATGTTTGGCACAGAAGAAGAACTGACTGTCAATACAGGTGATATTGTCGAAATTACATATACCGCAACAGCTCCTACAGTAGAACAAGTAGCAGGAAACTTAAATAGTTCCGGTTATGCAAGTTACAGCGGAGCATGTTATGTGTTTGCCGATGGTGTAACCAATTTAACAGCAGGGACAAACGGAAACTTAAATGTGGATGATAAAGACTACGACCTGGATAACGATGTACAAGAAAGAATCATTCAGAATGCAAGTACCATTTATGTACGTTCCAGCTCATTGGCTGCAAGTATCCGTAAAGAAATTCTATCTTATGGTTACAATAATTATTTTCACACCGGTGATGTGGTAAAATATCGTGCATATGTAAATTCAAGCAGTTCGAGCAACTATAACGGTGGTGCTGACCTGCCGCTTGATACATTGGTTGATGTATTGCCGGAAGGATTCATTTACACTGATGTCAATGGCAACGCACAGTCTGACCCAATTACTGCTAAGGTAGGGAATACAACTGTAAATGCAAGTGTGACTCAGGAAGGAAATAAAATGTATATTTCCTTAACCGATGACCAAGGACAGCCGTATGTACTTCCGGCAGGTTCTACCATCGAATTGCAGTATAATGTAAAATCACAGATTCTGCTATGGAAAGTGCTACAGGAAAATCGCTGCAAGTGACAAATTATATGTATGCATTTATCAATCGCAGTGAATACGACAGAATTTATACAAATGTAAACTGGAGTTCCAACCCAAACTACGGTAATCGCGGTGCTGCAAACGATACGAATGACCTAGACCGTAACCCGGATACCGATTATTATATTTACAGCAGCATTTATACTTATTTATATCAAGATGGCATTAAACCGGGTGTAACCAAAGTCGCAACTTATAATCAGCCGGTATTAACACCGGGTGTACAAATTTACTATGATATTACTGTTTCCAATGCAAGTACGGCGGGAACCAATATAGATGGTAAAATCAAGCTTCTAATATGGTAGATCCAACTGTTGTAGACGTATTGCCATACGGCTGGAGGTTTATCTCTGCGGAAAGCAGCAGTTCTTCCTATGATATTAGTGGATTATCCACAGATACCGTAGATGATGTTACAAAAGTAACCATTCCTGTAAAGGTACGTTTGCTCCTGGGCAGTCTGTGCGCATTCGCCTGTTGGTGGAGGCTGACCCTGTAAACTATGGTCCGGTGACAAACGAATCTTATTTGTTGCCCACAGAGAATTTTACAGAGAAAGATGTGCAGAATGGATTTAAAGTAAAATATGACGGTAAAGATGCTGTTAACTCCAATGCAGAAGTGGATATTGGTGGAGGTTTAGGTTTTACTGCAGAAAAATCTGTTACATCTGTTGTCAACGGCTCTACCTCTTATGTACAAAGCGGACGTAATTATGCATTTACAGAGCATAATGCGGATGTGACATATACGTTGACACTGAAAAATACATTGACCAATGCTTACACATATGAAGATGTATGTGTAATTGACCGTTTACCGGGTGTAGATGATACCGGTGCTTACAGTCAGCGTCCGAGAGGAAGCCAATGGTCTTTGGCAACAATTACAAATGTTACTACCAATGTAAGCGGAGCAAAAATCCAGTACAGCAGCAAAGCGTCTTTAGATACTCCTGACTGGATGGGAGATGATACAGGCTGGCACGATACGTATCAGGAAGGTGATATGTATATCAGAGTGGTAGCACCGGACGGATATCAAATGACAGGCAGTCAAAATTCTACTATGACCATTACCATTAAAGCAAAAGTTCCGGCCAGTGCAGCACAGGCAGCAGCGGGAACCACGGCTTATAACAGTTACGGATACCGTTTTTATGCTTACAGAGGTGAAGAGGCCAGTGTAAACGTAAAGGTGAAAGTAATAAAGTTGGTTTACGCTTAAGTGCAAATACAGTAAGCGGAAAAGTATGGAACGACGCGAATAAGAATGGTGTGCAAGATGCAGGAGAGCTGCCTCTGGAGAATGTTCTGTATATTTAAGTACTAGCAGCACAAGTATTTCGGGCAGCTATTTAAAAAAGGTTCTACTGTAACAAAGGCGGACGGCAGTTATTCCTTTGAAGGTGTTGCTGCTTCTACAAGCGGTATTACCTATTATGTAATTGTAGACCCGAATGCATTAATTACAGATGAGAGTCAAGGAGTATACCAATTCTCTCCGAGATTGCAGGGAACAGATGCAACCAAGGACAGCAACTTCTTTGCAAAAGATAACAGCTCTATTAACGGTAAGTCACATACATTCGGATATTCTAATCCAATTACCATGTATGAGAATCAATTACAGTAACATTGATGCAGGCGTATCTTTACTAAGAGGTACCATTGGTGATAAGGTTTGGTTGGATACCAATAAAGACGGATATCAGCAAAGAGCAGAGCCTGGTTTGGCAGGAGTTAAGGTAGAACTGCTCAAAGAAAACGGTGGAAATTACGAAGTGGTTCCGGGTGCTGCAGCGGTTGATGCGCAAGGCAGTCCGCTTACAAATAATCTAACAGGTGCTGATGGAACGTATTTCTTCCATGATTTGGACTTAAAAACAAATTATAAAGTCCGTTTTACATTGCCAAGCGGATATTCTTTCACGGAATCCAAGCCGGACAATACAACACTAAACAGTACAATTGATACAATCAGCTGTTCAGGAACTATTTTTACAGGCACCGGCGAGGCAGTAAATTTAGGTACGAATGAAACAGCAGCCAAACGTACCGATGTAGATGCAGGTGCAATTATCGCAAATGGCTTCCACATTGAAGGACGCGTTTGATTGACGATAATGACGATGGTATCAAAAATGCTGCAGAAAGTTATAATGGAGAAAATGGATTAACTGTTTCTGTGATTTCAGAAGATACACAAGCTGAAGTTGGCAGAACACAAGTGCAGGCCGACGGAACTTATATGGTAGACGGTTTATCTGAAGGAAACTATAAGGTTAAATTCACATTACCGGACGGTACCCCTTGAAATATACGATACCCAAGACCTATGATATTTATGATATAGCAGCATCAAACCGATACAGTACAGTCACTCCGGATGCTGCCAACGGTAAATTGGGGAGAGTATAATCAAACAGTTACCTTAAATTCTGATAAACCAACTGCTTGGCTGTATGTAGGCTTAGCGTTACCTAAAAGTCAATGTGAAAGGTACTGTTTGGAATGATGTGGATATTGATGGCACCATGCAGTCCAATGACCAAAAAATCAGTGGTGTAAAAGCATCTTTATATAAGGAAGACGGTACCTTTATCAATAACACAACAACGGGCAGTGATGGTACCTATGCATTTTACAATGTACCCGGCAATACCAATTATAAAATTATCTTTACTTTGCCGGATGGACGTATTGTGACCAATCATATGGAGGATGTAAAACTAAGTACTGACCCGGTATCCACTGCGGATAAAAACCATGCAAATACAACAGGCGTTGTGCCTCCGTTTGCAACCGGTACTTCAGGCGATTATATTGCAAACTTAGGCATCTATACTCCGGCAGTAGTAAGTGGTTATGTTTGGTTTGATACAGATACCAACGGTACATTAAATGACGGTGAACCAAGGTTAAGCGGATATACTGCATATTTATTAAAACCAAGTGACAAAACTGCTTTTGACGCAAGTCAAGATAAAATAGCTTTCTTAGAAAATTTGCCTGCCGACCAACATTACAGAACAAATAATGACGGTTCTTACAGATTTGAAGGCTTGTCCCCACAAGATGGTTATGCGGTAGTGGTATGCGATTCTGATACTAGAGCGTATTTCTCTGCACCGACCAACATCGTGACGCAAGATGATACAAAAAATAGCCATTCTGGGAGCATTTGGATTTGAGTTTAGGTGGAGAAAAATCTGACCAAAACTTTGGTTTATACAAACCGGTTCAAATTACAGGCCGTGCATTTTATGATGCGGACTACAATGGTATTTATGATGAAAATACAGACCGGCTTCTGGAGGGAATTACAGTAACCTTAAAAAGGATTGTTTGACAATGCTGAGGTTGCAACTGCTACAACAGATGAGAATGGTTATTATCAATTTAATGATGTAGTGGCAGGTCAATATTATGTTGAATTTGGAAAAACGACTCAGGACGGAACCACTTATGATATTGAAACCAAAGTTCCGGTTCATACAGAACCCAATGCAATTGCAAACAATGTTACGATAGACGGTAAATCCGATGGTTTTGCCGTTACAGGTGACAAGGATGCTACAGATTTTAATATTAACATTGGTTTTATTAACTACGCCCATGTAAGAACATTGGCTTGGTTTGACGACAATCAGAACCAACTCTGGGATAATTCCATTGACAGCCTCATTGGAACCTATATCAATGTTACTGCGGTACTGGAGAAAAAAGTAAATGATACATGGGAAAAAGTAAACAATGCACCTGTTGATTTAGGTCAGGTAACTTCAATAGATTCTCCTTATGTATTCGACCGTTACAAATTAATGCCGGGTACATACCGTATTACGTTCTATGGAACAACAACGGATGAACATTTTCATTTGAAACCAATGCTCAAATGGATTCCGACAGCTTTGGACATCTTCAAACAGCGGAAGCATTTGACCCTGACAGTGGTAAAATACAGGCAACTTCTTTTGAAGTTACTGTAAACAGCGGAGAAACAGTACAGCTAAATGCTCCTGTTGTACGCAATCAACAGACTGTCATTTCAAGAGAATATAAGGCAGAAGGTCAAACTGATTGGACAGCAGATGATAAAGCAGAACATCATCCTGGTGAACTGATTACATACCGTATTGGTATGCAGAATTTTAATACCGCTGAAAAACAAAATCTGAAGGTGACAGACCAGATAAACAGATTGTTGGAATTCCAAGAGGGCACGTTGCAGCTGCATGTGATAAATAACGATGGTACAGATACTGTAACACCGATTACTTCATATACGTTAAACAACGGCACTCTTGAGATAACGAATCTAACAATTCCGGGAAGAGCGGAGAATCGACCGGATGTACCGGTACAGGCATATGTTGAATTTAATGTAAAAGTGTTAGGACAAACGGGATTGACTGTTGATAACAATGCATGGACTGTTCCAAACCAAGCAACCGTTTCAATGGATGGAGCGGAAACGGTTACTCCAAATACTAATGTATATGTGACAAGTCCAATTGCGTCTATTACCAATACCGTAGAAAATCCGAAAGAATTCTATCAACAAGGGCAAGAGGCTGTCTTTAAGCTAACTGCCATTGTAGAGCAAGGGCAAAAGTACGTCAAATTCTCTTGAAAATGTAATAATAACGGATGTACTGCCAAAAGGTGTATGCTTTAGCGGATTGACATATGCAGATGGAACTCCTGTAGATACATCACTTTATACTGTCACAAAAGATGAGACAGGAAGAGACGTCCTTACATTAAATATTGACATACTGACAGATAAAGAAGTATTTTTGGTAAAAACCACTGTGGACTATTACAGCCAAAACTTTGATGACCCTACAGTAAATACATGGGAAATGGAGCATAAAAGCATCTATTGGTTGGCCTGTATTGGTTCAAGGCGGTACCGAATATGAATCTGCAGAAAGTGAAGTTCAAACTATCACTGCAAAACGTCCAAATGTTACTTTGAAAAAGATGTTTCAAAGCACACAGTAAAAACAGAAGAGGTATTTTCTTATACATTTTCTATCTATAACAGTAATGGAATTGATGTAGCAGATACAACCTTTACAGATATTCTGGATAAGGGTTTAAGCGTTGTCAATATGCCTCAGGGTATGACTGCTACACCGCAAGAGGACGGTACCACTGTATTGTCAATGGATATCAGTAATCTTCCCGCACAGGCAGACGATACGATTCCGTCTTATACGTTCCAAGTTGATGTAAAAGCTGTAGATAATCAGCCTGAAGACATCACTCAATGGACAATTCCAAATGCGTTTATGCTTGAAGGAGAACTGGATGGCGACCCAAATACAGGCATTGATATGACCAGAGCGAATAGAAAAGTAGACCAAATTACCAGTAATACAGTTGATGTAGAAGTATTCAGAGCCTATCAAGTAAGTATTTCCAAAACAGCCGACAGAGCTGATAAACATTATAATGTTGGCGAGCAAGTAAGCTTTACGGTTAAAGTTTCTAACCTAGGCGTTGAACCGTTAACAAATTTAGAAGTAGCGGATGTAATGCCAAATATAACATTGATGCAGCTTCTTTGAATAACAATATCAAGCAAGTGTCTTCCCAATCAGGGACTGCGGTCATGATTCAAACATTACAGCCCGGAGGAGACAGTGACTCTCGACTTCCTTTATACTGTACAGGAAAGCGATTCGGATAAAGCTGTAACGAATACGGTAACTGCAACAATACTCACGTAAATAAAGCAACAGAAACAATTACGATAGGAAAATATGTGCCATCGGTAATTCCGGAGACACCAAGTGACAGTCATCCAATGGAACAAAATCAAAATATAAATAATGTACCGACAGGATACAAGATATCTAATATTGGTACCTATATTAATTACAATATTGGCTGTTTCTTTAGTAATTGTTGTCACTTTAGTTTTACGGAATAAGAAATATACAGATAAATCATAAATAAAAACTCTAACGTTTAACGTTAGAGTTTTTTTAAAAAATACTCAAGTTTCCAATATTTGAAAAAATTTCTAAATGAAAGAATGTGAAATTTCTTCCGTTTTATTACAATTACATTGTAGTTTGTGATAATATAATTTTACATAAATTATTAGGAAAGTTAGGGGCGAAAAAATGAAAAAAAATTTACTGGTTTTTAGCGATTTTTATGGTAGTTTTATTGTGTGTACCATCGTTTACAGCTGTTTTTGCTGACACTTATTCATCGTCTGTATCAACAGTTCAAGATGGAAATGAATCAGAAAGTAGTACAGACAATACTACTGATAATATACAAACCTATCCATACGACCTTGAAGAAGGAATTTATAAAATTAAATATCAGAACAAAGTACTGACTGGTGTTAGCTCAGAACAAAATGGTGGACAAACCTTTATATTTGCTGACGAGCAAGAGTCTGATGAACAGCTATTTTGTTTTGAGAAGTTGGAACAAGACAAATATAAAATTGTACAGCAAAGTTCTCAAAAAAGTATTAACAGCACAAGATAATACAGCTGTTTTTCGATTGGAATGACGATGAAACTCAGTATTGGTCATTGGTATCCACAGAGGAAGAGACAGTATTTTAAAGTCCTACAATCATCAAATGGTGGTTGTTTCTTCTGAAAATACATTACAATTGTCTTATAATATGCCTAATGAAAGCTTTTCATTTGAACGTGCTGTAAACTCTTATTCTACAATTCCAACGTAGAAAATACTGTGGATTCACAAGAAAAACAGACTCTTAATTCTGCTCAACAAAAGATGTTGTCATCCCGGACGGCTATTACGAGATACGTTCTGCAGTAAGCGGAAAGAATCTGGAAGTATACGGAGTAAGTACACTGGAGCAAAAATCACCCAGTGGTACGCTACAGGAGGAAAGAACCAGAAATGGAAAGTAAAACCAGGCAGACGGAAGTGTCCGCATTACGAATGTAAACTCAGGCTTGGTATTGGACTATAACGGAAGCGTAAACGCGTATGAACAATGGGACTGGCATGGAGGTTCCAATCAAAGATGGGAAATTTCCAAAACAAGTACCGAGGGAAATTACTGCATCAGAAATCAGTCCAACGGCTATGCAATGGATGTATTGTATGGAACCATGGAAGATGGTCAGCATGTGGTAAGTTATGAGTACAACGGAGGGAGTTAATCAGCAATGGCAGTTTATTAAAACTGATTGTAACTTTGACACAGGTAGTACCCGATGGGTACTATGAAATAAAATCAGCAGTAAGCGGAAAGGACTTGGAAGTCTACGGAGCAAGCTTACTTGGCGGAGGAAAAAAGTGACCCAGTGGGATGCTACAGGGAGGCAACAATCAAAAATGGAAACTGGAGAATCAAAGTGACGGAACCATACGCTTGACGAATGTGAATTCAGGTTTGGTGCTGGATTACAACACCAAGCACAAACAGCTACGAGCAATGGGATTGGCATGGAGGCTCAAACCAAAGATGGCAGATATCCAAGTCGCAAGCCGGAAATTACTATATCAGAAATATGTCCAACAACCACGCAATGGACGTATTATATGGCAGTATGAATAACAGCCAGTATGTTGTGGACTATGAGTATAACGGAGGAATCAATCAGCAATGGCAGTTGGTACCTACTAAAATAGAACAGGTAATGCCGGACGGCTATTATGAGATACGTTCCGCAGTAAGCGGAAAGAACCTGGAAGTGTACGGGTAAGTACGCAGGGCAGGACAAAATTACTCAGTGGGATGCTACAGGGGCAACAATCAAAGTGGAAACTGGAGAATCAAAGTGACGGAACCATACGCTTGACGAATGTGAATTCAGGTTTGGTGCTGGATTACAACACGCAAGCACAAACAGCTACGAGCAATGGGATTGGCATGGAGGCTCAAACCAAAGATGGCAAATATCAAGTCGCAAACCCGGAAATTACTATATCAAATATGTCCAACAACCACGCAATGGATGTGTTGTATGGTAATACAGGTAACAGCCAGTATGTTGTGGACTATGAGTATAACGGAGGAATCAACCAGCAATGGCAGTTGGTACCTACCACAATAGAACAGATTATTCAGACGGCTATTATGAAATACGTTCAGCGGTAAGCGGAAAGAACCTGGAAGTGTACGGAGTAAGTATGCTAAGCGGAGCAAAGATAACTTAATGGTACGCTACAGGAGGAAAGAACCAGAAATGGAAATGAGAACCAAGATGACGGAAACGTCCGTATTACAAATGTAAACTCAGGCTTGGTACTGGAATACAACGGAAATACAAATGCATATGAACAACGGAACTGGAATGGAGGTTCCAATCAAAAATGGGAAATTTCAAAACAAGTACCGAGGAAATTACGCATCAGGAATCAATCTAACGGCTATGCAATGGATGTATTGTATGGAGCCATGGAAGACGGAGATCATGTGGTAAGTTATGAGTACAACGGAGGAGTTAATCAGCAATGGCAGTTTATCCAAACAGACCCTGATACAACACAGGTAGTACCTGATGGCTATTACGAGATAAAATCAGCAGTAAGCGGAAAGAATCTGGAAGTGTACGGAGCAAGTACGCAGGGCGGAGCAAAAATTACTCAGTGGGATGCTACAGGAGGCAACAATCAAAAATGGAAACTGGAGAATCAAAGTGACGGAACCATACGCTTGACAAATGTAAATTCAGGTTTGGTACTGGATTACAACGCAAGTACAAACAGCTACGAGCAATGGGATTGGCATGGAGGCTCAAACCAAAGATGGCAGATATCCAAGTCGCAAGCCGGAAATTACTATATCAGAAATATGTCCAACAATCACGCAATGGACGTATTATATGGCAGTATGAATAACGGTCAGTATGTGGTGGATTATGAGTATAACGGCGGAATCAATCAGCAATGGCAGTTGGTACCTGTAGAGTTAAAAACGCTACAGGGGATAGATGTATCCGAGCATCAGGAAATATCAATTGGCAGCAGGTAAAAGCCAGCGGACAGGTAGACTTTGCGATTATTCGTGCAGGTTACGGTAGAGAACTTATCAAAAGATAAGTTTTTGAGCAAAACATGCAGGTGCAAAAGCGCAGAATATTCCAATTGGAATTTATCAGTACAGCTATGCGGACAGTGTAGCTGATGCTGAACGCGAAGCAGAAACTTGCCTTACATGGCTAAACGGAAGAGCCGTAGATTCTTATGTCATTTTTGATTTTGAAGAATCAAAGATCATAGATAAGCTTAACAAGGACGATATACCTGATAATGACATTACGCCTGACGTTTTGTCTCAAATGGCAATTGCTTGGTGCACCAAAAAATTGAGGCAGGCTACACCCCCATGATTTACGTAAATCCTGATTTTATAACCAACAAATATAACTATAAAATGTTAAAAGAATCAGGTTAGTGATATTTGGATAGCCAATTATGGAAGAAGTATTACATATGATTGGCCATATCCGGTTAGAATGTGGCAATATACATCTTCAGGTAGCGTAAGTGGTATTAGTACAAAATGTGGATATGAATATTATGTACACTGGCAGTGAATATAGTGGTAAATTTGTACTTCCTGATGGACAAAAAGGTAAGTGTAATTCAAGTAATGTAAATGTTCGCACAAGTCCAACAACTACTTCGGGTAATAATGTACTATTTCAAGTTCATAATGGGTATCAATTTACTATATTGCAAGAACAAAACGGTTGGTATCAAGTATCCTTTGGAGCGGATAGAATTGGTTGGATATCTGGACTATATGTAACACTTATTTAAATGTATTTATAACCCAAACTTAAAAAGAAATTCCCCTTTAGCTTTTACAAAGCTAAAGGGGAATTTCTTTTATTCAAATTATGGTTTTTGCAGAATGCCTTTTTCCAAATCTTCAGGTGCTTGTGCTTTTACCACATAGTGTAGTTTTACCTGTTGCATTATATGGAATTTTATCTACAAAGCAGTAAAATCTAGGACATTTGTATGCAGAAGGTCAGGTGTGATTTCACAGTATTTGTTCAAATCTTTTATTGTAAGAGAATCATCTTTTTGGAATCACATAAGCTACAACTGCTTCACCGCGTGCCTTATCAGGTACAGCTGTTACAATACAGTCTGCAACGCTTGGATGACAGTTGATTGCCTCTTCTACTTGTGCCGGATAGATATTTTCACCGCTGCTGATAATCATATCGTCTTTTCTGCCGGAAACAGTAATAAATTGATTCTTATCCCATGTACCTAGGTCATGAGTATAAATCCAGCCTTTATAGAATTTATCTTTTGTAAGTTCCTCGTTACCGGGATAGGTCAGTGTAGATTTAAAACATGGGAAAATAATGATTTCGCCTGGGGTTTTTCCGTCCATTGGAACCAAATCATCTGGTTCAGCACGTTTATCGTCGTATACACGAACAATTCTAACTTCATCATCGGTGCAAGAACGTCCTGCAGAACCAGCCATTTCAGGCAAAATCATATGGTCTTAGAAAACAGTTCCAGAAGGTTTCTGTAGTACCGTAGCCGTTAAAAATATTCGGTGTTAACTCTTTTTGGTAACGAATACATGCTTCCTTCTCCAAAGGACTTCCCATGGTAACAATTCCTTTTTAAATGAGACAAATCCGCAGGATGTTTTTCCTGACAGGTTACCAAAGCTATTCAAGGCAGAAGGGAGCCGATTAGAAAAGTAACACCGTATTTTTCAGTGTATTCCATGCATAATTTGGTACTAAACACTCTCAATACAACACAAGTACCGCCAACATAGAAAGTTGGTGTTAAACCGCCTGAATGTAATCCTCCGCGATGGAACCATGGTGACATATTCATAGTAATGTCAATGGGCATAGCGGAAAATGCATGATAACATCGTGAGCGGATAAAACTTCATTTACATTGTTAAGAGGTACACTTTTTGGGCAATCGGTTGTACCTGAAGTATATAAACGGGTTACTTCATCATATAAGATTTGGCTCTTCTTTCATAACGGGTCAGCTGTACTGGAATCTTTAATATAATCGTCAAAAATATGTCCTTCAGGTAATGCAGGGCGCTCACCACGATAATCTACAGCCAAAAATAATAGGAGTTTTATATTCACATAGTTCTAATGCTTTGTGGGCAGTTTCTTTAATTTCACAGTCATAAATATAAGCTTTTGGACGATTATGGTCAAGCAGACGTGCTGTTTCGCCAGGGGCAAGATTAAAGTTAGCAGGAGTCGATGGCCCCAATTTTTGTGGTGCAATGTAACAAAATGCAAATTGAGGAGAATTTAACAGTTGAAACAAAACAACATCATTTTTCCAATCCCGTCATTTTGTAATGCATTTGCCAAGCGATTGCAGGTTTCGTTTAATTCGGTATAAGTCCAGCTTTGTTCGGCCAATGGGTCAATCATTGCGGTTTTATCCGGAAAACGACGAACATTTCGCATAAATCCGTTTAGCCAAGTAAAAAATTTTCTCAAAGATTTCTTTAAAGTTTTCTGCATCATATGTGTATCCCATAATTCACCTCTGATATTTTCCAACAATTATGCTGGAGTTTTGACCGCCAAATCCAAGAGCGTTGGACATAGCGGTTGTTATATTTTTTGTATTGGTTTTCAGCAATAATTTGAACGTTACATTCAGGGGTCAATTTCATCGCAGTTTATGGTAGGCGGTAGAATTCCTGTTTCAAAGCTTTAATGCAGGCAATACATTCTGCAATGCCGCCGGCACCCATTAAATGACCTGTCGCACCTTTTGTGGAACTAACGGGTACATCGTAAGAGTCGAATACAGTGCGAATTGCAAAACATTCGGCAATATCGCCTTTGACGGTAGCAGTTCCGTGTGCATTAATGTAACCAATATCTTCAGGTTTTAAATTGGCTTGATGTAATGCAAGACGCATACATTCTGCTGCACCAATACCGTCAGGGTCAGGTGCTACAGGGTTAAATGCATCTGTATTATTGGCACAGCCCAACAATTCAGCATAAATGGTTGCACCACGTTTTAGAGCATGTTCTTCTGTTTCTAAAATTAATGCTCCGCCGCCTTCACCTATAATAAAACCATCACGTTTTTGGTCAAATGGTCTGCTCATGCCTGTACGGGACAGCGCTCCGCTCATTGCAAGACTTTGAATTAAAAACAGGATTAATGGCGGATTCTCCTGCCATAACCACAATTGCATCAGCCATACCTGCTTTTAATAACATGAAGCAACAGTGATGGCATCTCCGCCTGAAGAACATGCAGTTGTAACAGTCAAACTGGGACCTTTATTCCATATTGGATAGATAGATGTGACGCTGCAATATTGCCCATATATTTCGTTAAAAATTTGGGACTGACATGTTTTCCTTTTGTAGATAGTTCTTCTTGTGTAGAAACTGCAAGTGTAAGTCCTTCCAAAGCAGTTCCCATAACAATGCC
>VOFH01000500.1_pt1 | contig 29286 bp, 22 predicted proteins | sample 5384091 | NCBI WGS metagenome assembly VOFH01 (sample SAMN12384727, study PRJNA508395) | human gut metagenome | isolation source: healthy gut G | host: Homo sapiens
AACCGTAAATATGAATGCGCTCCCCGTTCCAGCCTTCCAGCTGGTCTGTCATCAACGTGATGCTGCGGTTCAGATTCGCCGACCATCCCTGCCATGCATACTGCGCCGCCCCGGCGCACATGACGCACGCGTACAGGAAACACAGCGGGAGCATGATGTTGCGTAAAACGACGCCCTTTCCGGGCTGTAGTCGCCTGCGAACGGCGCTCACCGCCGTCCGCAGCCCGCACAGCACGAGGAGGAAGAGCATCAGCACCAGCGGAAACAAATTGTAACCGTTCGTGCCGGATTCCCGGAGCACCAGAAACGGCCAGTATGCGCCGGGCACAAACACCAGTGCAAGCAGCGCGTCCAAGCGCTTGTGTTTTTTCGCAAACACCGAAGCGATCCAGAGTAAAGCAATCCCCAGCAGAATCCCCGATAGAATGCGAACCGCCGGTTCAAACCCCGCATCAGGGCTGATGACGAAGAAGTAACTGCGTGAATTTTGAAAAGCCGGCCGGCGTCCCGAGAGAATCAGCATGACGCGCTGAAGAGCCTCGGGCAATGCCCGCGCCGCAAAAAAGGTGAATTTGTCCCACACCATGTCCAGCGCAATAAAGGCCCCGCGCCCCTGCTTCTCATACGCATCATACGCATACTGAAGGGTTTTGGCCACAATCAGATATCCCACCGCAGAACCGGCGTACACGCCGCAAAAACACAGCGCATCTTTCCACAAAGGTTTCCTTTTAATGAGCAATGCGGCCGCCCAAAGGGCAAGTATGACAGGTGTTGCAATCTGATAGAAGCAGAAAGCCGAAAACAGGGCCGCAAACACAACCACATATTTCAGCACAGACCGGTTTTTCCGCCAGAAGAGGACGGCGAATGCCGACAGTGCCAGTGCCGGACTGTACGGCATGATCGAGGCGTAGGCGTTGAGATCCACCGCCACAATACTCCCGCCCATAAGCATACAGGCGAGCGCGGAAAAGCGTTCGGACCTCGTGAAGTCCAGAAGGCAGAGATATACTAACAACACAAACACCAAAAACGCAGCGATCATCCCGGCCCGGGCCAGGGGCAGAAACCGATACCGGCCATCTGAAATCAACTGGTACACGGCGTTCTGCACACCGAAAAACGGCCGGGAGAGCGATATGCCCAGACTCACCGCATTGTCGGGCGCTTGCGCGCAAACCGACCACCAGTCGTCGTGAAAGGCATAATTCTTCACGACAAGCGGAAGTGAAGCCAACAGCGTCGCTCCCATGGCTGCCAAAAGCAGCGGAAAGCGAATCCGGCCGCGCAGTTCTTCCGCCAGAAGCATTGCCATAGCGGCCAGTACTGGAATCATACAGACGGTATACAGCACGGCCGCTCCTGTATATCCCTGTACGGCTGTCCAATAAACGCCCGGCACCGCAATGAGAGCGGATATGACAACACAGACCGACCGGAAGTGTTTGCCGCAAGGTCTCATGTGTGTCTCAGATGCCATTTCCCACCCTCCACTGACGGGACTCGCTTTTCCGATTTCCACAAAAAGGCCCTATATCCCAGTCTTAGCAAATATTATATCATAAACCGCGGATTTTCTCAATGTGAAAAAACGGAAGGTATGTGTAACCAAATCGTTGGCAAGAGAGAATAGACACAAAAAATCCTTGAAAATGAAATGAAAAATGTTGGTGAACAGCAGCACTATGCTGTGTTTTTTGCGTAACCGAAAGCAGAAACAGGCCCTCATCAAGTCAATGGGATTTGCGATAAAGGCTGTATTTTCAAAATGAATTTTACGCTATCCGGCAAATCACGGCCCGATAGCGTGTGCGGCGGCACATATGCATCGTTCGCCTGACAAGCCGACAGGGGCCGGAAACGGTATAAGCAGAGGCATCCCGCCTGTTCGCCGCCCATTCGCTTAAAATCGGCCTAAGCCTTCCGGTGTGATGAAGTGCCAGCAGAGCGGCAAGATTGTTACCACCATCCACGCTCCAACTGGTGCGGTTGTGCTTCATACGGTTACCGATGATGGTGAAGACATTGCTCTCCATGCTGCCGCATCGGGCTGGCTGCTGCCCCTCATTGGGCGCGGGTAGCTGCTTACCTTTCCGCCTGTAGTAAGGGATGAGAGCCGTTTTGTTGTTATCAAAATAGGAGTATAGTTTTCGGCGCTTTTCCTGCTCCGCCGGATCATCTGTGCTTGCAATAGAGGCTTCTATCACGTCCAGCGCCTTTTGAACTTTGCCGCGATACAACAGTTCCAGAACCGTTTTCTGCAATCCCGTCTCATTGGGACAGGTGCGTACTGCTTAGTTCCGGTGAAACAAGTCGAGCTGGTAAATGCAGTCCGGCACCATATTCCGCTGTAGCCATGCCCCGCCGTCGCTGTTAAATACACGCCGTTTGATTTTGTCTACGCTGTAGTAGGATGCCACAACACCTTCCGCGTGGTCTCGGAATATCTTCGCTTCTTCAAATCCAGCACACGAGACTTTGTTCTCAAGTCTTCGGCGCCCGTTGGCATCCTCGTGAATGCCGGAGTATGCGATAGACAGCTTCAGTTCTTTACTGGAACCATACTCCTTTCGGTCCTGACCTTGCAGCGCGAGGTACACACCATCCATCTCTTCGTATAACACCGGTGTTTCGTATGCTCCCGCACCATTCTCGGCCTTTGCTGCTGCGGCAAGTTTTTCCACCCGTTCTCGCTCCCAGCTTCCCGCATCCTGCACAATACGCCGCACACTCTCATGGCTCAAACGCAGGCCCGTCAGGTCGTTGATTTCTGTTGCCGCTCGCCGGTAGCTCACCGCACACGCTGCTTCCACAGCCATCTTACAAACAGTATCGCTAAAAAGGCCTACTGTGTCAAGTCCCATATGCCTGTCCAGCAGATAAATTGCTGCGGATGCACCTTTTTGCGTATCTGTAACCACATACACATGGCGTTGGTACTCTACTTCTCCCATCACCGTTTTTAGCACTGTGCGGCGATATCCCTTATCCCTGTACATGCTCTTATCCCGCTGCTCTGCCAGCTTCTGGTCAGCCGCTTCAATCGCTTTGCTCAGGAGCTGTCGTCCAAACGCCATTGCTTCGCTGTAAACCCTCCTTTCCAGTTCTCCTATATCCAGCTATTCTCCTTTATATTCGAAAATCCCCTTGCTTTCTCTCCCGGTCTTTGATACCATTTCTTCAGCGCCTCATCTTTGTATCTGTTTTTCCCACTTACATTTTTCAAAGATTGTTGCGCCGGGAGAACCCGGTATCGCCTTTTCGTCGATACCGGGTTCTCTTTTTTTGCCAGCTAAAATTTTACACTAACGAACGGAAGCGTACCCGTTGGGACGTCAGTCCACACGATAGATCTTGTCTTTCAGAATGACGGTGGATTTCTCTCCCTTCTGAAGCAGAAGCGCCACCTGATATGTGCCAGGCTCAATTCCGCTGACATTGAATGTCTGGCTGTATCCGGAGCTGCTGTAATCGTGCCCGTCGCCGATGTATTCGGAGATATCCGGGCGCTCAACCTGGGACATGGCGATAACATATTGCCGATCTTTTTGTTCATCCAGCAGAACGAGCGAGATTCTGGCCCCCAGCTGTCTTCCCCGAGGAAGGCACACCATCCGCCGCAGACCATGCTGTTCTCGCTTTCGTCGCTCCAGAAGTCTCCTTCCACCGGCGTTTTTGTATTGGTGAAGTCATCGATAAACTCCTCTGCGGAGACTTCGTAGATCTCATACAGCGGCTGTCCGAGACGGACGAGAACATATTCCGGATATTCCCGAATATAGCCCTCCTCCGGCCAGTCGCTCAGCTGAGCCGCCCGGATGCGTGCGGTATTCTGGAACTCACGGTACTCCTCACCGGACAATTCTATTCCCTCCGGCCGCTGAAGCGTATAGCCATGCAGCTCAAAGAAATCGTAAATGCGGTTGGACTGCAATTCATCAGATTCAGACCACTGCCGTCCCCACCTGAAAATAGAACTCCCCGCCACTTCATCCGTCTTGACAAATTCGCTCTCCGGCATGCAGCCGATGAACAGCACGGGTTTGTCCCGTTCGGCACCCACCACGGAGTGCAGATCATATACGATCTGCTGCATGGTGCTGACATCCTGCTGATATTTTCGGTAATCCGTATAGAACACGCGCGTCATCGCATAGGACTGCCGGATCATGCACAGGCCGCACAAAGCCAGCGCCGCGTACTTTGCAATCTCCCTGGCACGCGGGCGTTTCATGTTCTGCGTCAGCAGAACAAAAACAGCCGCCGCAGCGAAACCGATCCACAGGGCCCAGTAATCCAGAATGCGGTACGGCAGGTCGGGATTGGCCGTGATCAGGTACGGCGCAAACGGCATCAGAGTATAGCACACAACGCACAGGCCCAGCCAGAAATGCCGGCGCCGAACCGCACACACCATACCCACCGCAAAAAACAGTACGATCACAATCAGAAACGTCCGGAACGCCTCGTTTCCGGAGACGGCACCGCTCACAATCCTCTCCGCCACCGTTTTCAGGCACCATGCGAGAGACATCAGCGGAGACGAGAAATCATATTTGACATAGCGGTCCACATATCCGCTGTTCGTTTGCCCTACAAGCGCCCGGAGAGCCGCCGTGCCGCCTGCCGAGATCAGGACCCCTCCTACGAACGTCCCGGCCAGCATCCCAGCAAGCTGCATCAGTTTTTTGCCCTGCCGGTAATAGGGGCTCTCCTCATTCAGCTGCGTAACGAGAGCCACCTGGATCGCCATCGTCGCACAGGCCGCTGCAACGGTCTTTTCAAACAGCATCGCACCGCCGATAGCCGCAAGCGCCCCGAGCAGCCAGGGAATCCGGCGAGCCCGTTTCCCGATGAGCGGCCAGCAGGCAGATAATACCGCCGGCGCACAGCAGCCACTGAAGCGGCGTGGAGAAAACACACTCAGAAAAGAGAAAGCGTTCCGACAAAAGCGGGTAGGACAGTGTGAGCAGCACCAGAATGGTCGACGCCGTGGTTTGGAAGCGCCCGGAGGAATGCTCCTGAAACAGGCGTATAAAGATGCTCACCACACCCACAAAAATCAGGATTCCAAGCAATTCACGCCAGACAGGTGTAAATTCGTAGATATCGGCAAAAAAGCGCACAAGGATATATCCGACCCGTCCCTGCGCTGCAAGGCTGTCTCCGCCGTAATAGTTACCGTAAGCTTCATCGTCAATTCCCACGGAAACCTGCGTCAGCAGAAAGCCATACGATAAAAGCACCGTTGCAAGCAATGACAGCCAATAAATTTTCTTTGAGTTTTTTTGCACGAATTTCCTCATCCGGAAAGTTCTCCTTTTTGAAAATACAGTTTTATCAGTACATTGTTTAGGTCATTATATCACCGCACAATATTGCCGTCAAATAAATATCCCCCGGCGAAGGCGGGGGTATTTCAGATGCGGGCAAAGCCCTATGATACAGGCAGCGCCTCAAGGCGCATAACAGTCTGACACTTGCATAGGATTGTTACTTGATACCCGCAAGCGGGTCCATGTATTCCTTTAACGTCATCTGATCTGTAAGTTGATCTTCTTTCAACTGATTTTGAATGTATTCCGCGATCTTTTTCGTATTCTTTCCTGCGGTGTCCACGTAGTACCCTCTGCACCAGAATGATCGATTCCCATATTTGTACTTCAGATTCCCGTGTCGTTGAAAAATCATCAAACTGCTTTTCCCTTTGAGAAATCCTATGTATCCCGCCACACTCATTTTCGGTGGGATTTCTACCTGCATGTGGATGTGATCCGGGCACACTTCTGCTTCTACTATTTTTACTCCTTTCCATTCACTGAGCTGTCTCAAAATCCCTCCTATCTCTTTTCGATTTTCTCCGTAGAACAGTTTGCGCCGATATTTCGGCGCAAACACAATGTGGTATTTGCAATTCCATTTTGTATGCGCTAAACTATTATTGCCATTCACCGAATGGCCTCCTTCTGTTGGTTCGTGCAGTTGCCAGACCGCACTTCCATTTTACTGGAAGGAGTTTCTTTTCATAGCTTAAGCTTTTCCGTACCACCGCCACAGCCGGTGGTTTCTCTACAACGAAAGCGGAGAGGGGGAAAGGATCCTCCTTTCCCCCTCTCCGCAAGCCGGCACACAGCCGGTTATACAAGCTTCGCGCCCCGGTAATAATGCTCCAGAACCTGCTTGTAGTTCCAGTATTCCTTCGCAATGTACCCCGCCGCACCGTACTGGCTCATGCCGACTCCATGTCCGTTTCCGTTGGAGACGAACGTCCAACCGCTGCCGTTGTAATTGCTCCAGCTCCTGAGATTGGCGCCGTACAGGCCCCAGCAGTTCTCATAGAACTGACCGCCGCTGATTTTCACTCCGCACACGACAGCATAATCAATGTTTCCGTATGCGTCCGTGTGGATCTCCGTGATCCACAGTTCAGGATTGTTCGCGTACTTGTTGTACTGCTGCTGGCCGACCATTTTGATGACATTGCTTCGCATGCCGTCATAACGAACGCCGTTCTTGTAGTAGTCTTCAATCCCGATCGTAACGGTTTTCGGATAATACTGGGATGCCCCGGCCATCTGACTGTCATATTTGCTTTCCACACTGACGAGATAGTCGTACGAGCCCCAGCCCATATTGGCCGCCGAATTGGTGTAGCTACCGGAACAGGCCGTGTATACCGCATTGATAACCACACCGTTGTAAATCAGAACCTGATTTTTCACAAGTTCCACCGACTCGCTCAGTCCTGCATAACCGCTGTAGGATTTCAATCCGACCTTGGGCGTCTCACCGCGGTTGAGCGCTGCCACGAGATACGAGTGCGCCGCCACAGCCTGCGCTTTATACAGTTCGTTCCGATCCATTCCGCTCAGGCCGAGACCGCTGCCCACTTCGTTTGCCACGATCTGCTTGATGATTTCCGTGATATTTCCGGTAACATTCTTGTTGGTATTCTGATCGTACACGGTGATGGTGGTATACCCGCCGGTGTAATCCGTCACCGGGTGAAACTCAAAGTCGACGTAGCAGTAATTCAAGTCCACATTTCCGGAAATACCATTGACATGGCCCACGTTGCTGTACTGCCACATCATGTATCCGTCAGTTTCAGGCGCCGAGGAGCTCCACCGTGCGATCCATGCATTGTATCCCTCATTGATCAGCTGCTGCCCGTTGAACCAGTTCTGCGCATAGCTGTCGCTGGTGTAAAAACCGGATTTCGTGCCAAGCAGCTGCTCCACCGCATCCATGCCCGTGCGGACCGCCTCCGTGCGGGACTCATATGTGGTGTGTTTGTCGAGCCACTTCACATCCTCATAGTCAATGAAGAACGGCAGATCCAACACCACACCGGAATTTTTCAGAGCATTCCACTCGCTGGAATTTGCAATGAACTGGACTTCCTGCCAGGCTTCTGTTCCGTTGAATGCCTCGCTGAACCAGTACGCACCCACCATGATTCCGGCTGCCTTTGCGCCCATCACGTTCTGGACAAACATGGAATCCATAACGTAATTGTTCGCGCTGTTGCTCCAGTACATTGCCCGGATCACAGCAAACTGGACACCATCCGCCTTGACTTTATTCCAGTCAATAACGCCCTGAGCAGAAGAAACGTCAATCCCCTTCATTTCCTGCAGGGCTCCCGTCTCCGAGAGATACTTGCCGTCCACCCACTCACTGACCGCCATATGACCGTCCGGATAGAAGTAGTACATTTTGCCGTCAATGGTATGCCATCCGGTGATCGGCTGACCGTTCACGTCCAGATGATACACCAGATATCCGATCTGGCGCCAGCCCGTCACAAGGAACCCGTTTTCATCAAAATACCGGTGGAACCCATTTACGTCATACCAGCCCGTCACGGCACGGCCGTCCGCCCCCAGATAGCGCGTCACGCCGTCCGTCACCCACTGGTTCTTCACAAATCCGGTTGAACCGACGTAGTACCAGCCGCCGTCCTGATACAGCCAGCCCATTGTCAGAGCACCCGACGCCGCAAGGTATTTGCCGTCGATCCATTCGTTGGCCGCCATGTGGCCGTCCGGATAGAAGTAATATGTTGTACCGTCGATCGTCTGCCATCCGGTGACCGGCTGGCCGTTCACGTCCAGATGGTACACCAGATATCCGATCTGACGCCAGCCCGTCACAAGGAATCCGTTTTCATCAAAATACCGGTGGAACCCGTTCACGTCGTACCAGCCCGTCACGGCGCGGCCGTCCGCCCCCAGATAGCGCGTCACGCCGTCCGTCACCCACTGGTTCTTCACAAATCCGGTTGAACCGACGTAGTACCAGCCGCCGTCCTGATACAGCCAGCCTGCTGTCAGAGCACCCGACGCCGCAAGGTATTTGCCGTCGATCCATTCGTTGGCCGCCATGTGGCCGTCCGGATAGAAGTAATATGTTGTACCGTCGATCGTCTGCCATCCGGTGATCGGCTGGCCGTTCACGTCCAGATGATACACCAGATATCCGATCTGGCGCCAGCCCGTCACAAGGAACCCGTTTTCATCAAAATACCGGTGGAACCCGTTTACGTCATACCAGCCCGTCACGGCACGGCCATCCGCACCCAGATAGCGCGTCACGCCGTCCGTCACCCACTGGTTCTTTACAAATCCGGTTGAACCGACGTAGTACCAGCCGCCGTCCTGATACAGCCAGCCCATTGTCAGAGCACCCGACGCCGCAAGGTATTTGCCGTCGATCCATTCGTTGGCCGCCATGTGGCCGTCCGGATAGAAGTAATATGTTGTACCGTCGATCGTCTGCCATCCGGTGATCGGCTGGCCGTTCACGTCCAGATGATACACCAGATATCCGATCTGGCGCCAGCCCGTCACAAGGAACCCGTTTTCATCAAAATACCGGTGGAACCCGTTCACGTCGTACCAGCCCGTCACGGCGCGGCCGTCCGCACCCAGATAGCGCGTCACGCCGTCCGTCACCCACTGGTTCTTCATGAATCCGTTCGGGCCGATGTAGTACCAGCCTCCGTCCTGATACAGCCAGCCTGCTGTCAGAGCACCCGACGCCGCAAGGTATTTGCCGTCCACCCATTCGCCGGCCGCCATGTGGCCGTCCGCATAGAAGTAGTATGTCGTCCCCTCGAGCGTCTGCCATCCGGTGATCGGCTGGCCGTTCTGGTCAAGGTAGTACATCTGATTTTCGATCTGGCGCCAGCCCGTCACAAGCAGGCCGTTTTCATCAAAATACCGGTGGAATCCGTTTACGTCGTACCAACCCGTCACGGCGCGGCCGTCCGCCCCCAGATAGCGCGTCACGCCGTCCGTCACCCACTGGTTCTTCACGAATCCGTTCGGACCCGCGTAGTACCAACCTCCGTCCTGATAGACCCATCCGGAGACTGCCTGACCGCTTTCCGTCAGAAAAACACCGTCGATGCTCTCATTGGCTGCCATTCGGCCGTCCGAGTGGAAGTAATATTTCACACCGTCGACCGTCTGCCATCCGGTAAGAGGCTGGCCGTTGACGTCCAGATAATACGGCGCACCGTCGATCATCTGCCATCCGGTGGCCAAAATTCCACCGGGCAGAAAATAGCGGTGGAAGCCGTCAATGTCGTACCACCCCTGAACCGGGTTGCCCGCCGAATCATAGCATCGCGTCACACCGTCATCTCCGGTGTTCCATCCTGTAAGTAAAGGCTCCTGCACGTCCCCGGTCTCTCCCGCCGGAGGCGTGGTCGACTCCGTGCCGCTCGCCGCCGGGGGCGTAGTCGTTTCCGTGCCGCTCGCCGCCGGGGGTGTAGTCGTTTCCGTGCCGCTCGCCGCCGGGGGCGTAGTCGTTTCCGTGCCGCTCGCCGCCGGGGGTGTAGTCGTTTCCGTGCCGCTCGCCGCCGGGGGCGTAGTCGTTTCCGTGCCGCTCGCCGCCGGGGGTGTAGTCGTTTCCGTGCCACTCGCCGCCGGGGGCGTGGTCGGCTCCGTGCCGCTCGCCGCCGGGGGTGTAGTCGTTTCCGTGCCACTCGCCGCCGGGGGCGTGTTCGGCTCCGTGCTTTCCAGCTGAACGACGGCTGTATCCGTGTGTGCATCCTCTGCCGGCGTTTCTGCATACACTTCGCCGGACATCATTCCAATGATTACAACAGACATGACGAGAATTTCCGACAGCGTTCTCCTAAAAGCCTTTTGTTTCATGTTGTCTCCTTTATCCGTTACCAAGATTTACAACGATGTATTCGTCGGTTTCCACGACAGCCCCCTCTTTGGGGAATTCCGGCATTTCTTCGGCGGTCTCCTGCGCTTGGTTCAGAACATCCGCAGAGTTCGCCATCAGATAGCGGTATCCGCACGCCTCCATAAAGTAATGGATATATCCATCCGATTCGGAAAGTCCTTCGCTCGCAAAGAAATTGAAGTAGGAACCTCCGAGAGGGTCTTCGTACGGCAGCGTATCGTAGGGTTCCGGCTGCCCGACAAAAACAACCGGCAGCTCATCACTCCGTTCCGTCTGTGTCTGAATGACAAAATCCAGTTGTTCCGCTTTGCTCACATCCAGCTGATACCGCGAATAATCCGCATAGAAAACACAGTTCATCGCACGCGACTGATTCAGAACAAGCAGCACCAGCAGCGCTGCGGCTGCAATCCGCAGCGCTGCCAGCACGCCTGTGTTCTTTCGAGCCGCAGCGCACTCCCGAAGCACGACATAAATCTGCATTGCACTGCAGGCAATCAGCATCGCATAAACTATGCGTGTTCGTTTCGGAAGATCGATGTTTCCCGTTACAACCGGCAGCGCAAACGCGCACCCGAACTGCGCCAGCACACACAGAAGCGGCCATCCCTTTTTCCGTGAGACACAGGCGAAAACTCCCGCCGCAAGCATCAGTACACCAATCCAGACAACCTCCCGCAGGACAAGATCATCGGCTGCGCCCGTCCACAGAGAACGAAGGAAGTGCAGCGGGAACGAAAGAATCTGAAACAGCAGACCGTCGCCTGAATATGCAATGTACCGTGATGCGTACGAATAGGAATCGAGATGGTAGCCCCACAAAAACAGCTGCAGGATCACACGGCTCAGAACCATTGTCGCCGCACCGACCAGCGCCAGACCTCCCACCGCCGTCCATGCCCGCTTGAGTTTTCCGAAAAAACTTCGGAGAAACAGGACGGAAAATCCGCCGACCGCAACGAAAAGGACTGCGTGCTCATAGAAGCCGACCGCCAGCGCTCCCGGAACTGCCGCCAGAACCGACCAGCGCCAGACCTTGTCTCCCGCAATTCCTCTCTGATAGCACCACACTGAGATCCCGGACAAGACCAAGATCATGCCGAAAGGAATCGTCGTGGGCATGAACACAAACATGTGCGCAATATAGGGGCAGGAAATCAGAAGACAGGAAAAAATGGTTGCTGCCGCATAACTTTTCTGTTTCATCGACGAGAGAAACACGCGCGACCAGAGCCATGCTCCCAAAACAAAGAGACAAACCGCAGTAAAATCCACCCAGAACGGAATGAAATCTGAAATATCCAGAAACGGCATCAGGAACTCCGTCCCAAAACGCCCCTGCCGCAAAAGTTCCTTCCATTCAAAATACAGAATCATGTGGACATCATCGACACCTTTGGAATGGTTTGTCAATGTAAATCCGTAGCAGGATACCGCCGTCAGTATCACCGACCACCAGTAGAATGGCTTCATGCGGAATGCCGCCCCAAGATCTGTACAAATATTTTTCTCTTGCGTCATGTCATTTCTCCTGCATCACAACCAGTGGAAACCGTCCCGATCAGATGCTTCTCTTATTATGAAACACATATTTGTTAACAACTCGCTTCCAAATCGGCACGCTGTTCAAAATTTCATTTCTCTGGACTTCCGCGCGCAACCGCACAACCTCTTCATCCAGCGCGCGGCGGTGCTGGATGAGGTCGATCATCGTGTCGCGCATCGAGAGATCGTACAGTTCACGATGTTTTTCATACAGCGCCGTATGATTGCGGTACAGCGTATGGTAGGTTTCCTTGATCTGTTCCACGCTGTCCTGAAAACCTGTTGTACGGCTCTTGGGTTTGATGCGGTAGTGGAAGAGCACCTCCGGGATCTGAACGACTTCACGATCCAGTTCCAGGATGGACAGCCAGAAATCGTAATCTTCCATTCCCGCGTGCATATTGGTGTTGAATCCTCCGACGCGCTCCCAGTCCTCCCGGCGGAACATCGAGGTGACAAACACAATATTGTCCTGCAGCATCGCGCGCAGGGAATAATCCGGCAGATACCAGGGGCCGCTTTGTTCACCGAACAGATCCGCCCTGCAGTAGACCACACCGACGCTCGGGTTCTCGTTGAGAATTCTGACCGCTTTTTCCATGTATGTGGGTTCGATCGTATCATCCGCGTCAAGCGGAAGAATGTATGTGCCGCGGGCCGCCCGGATGCCCGCATTGCGCGCACCCGCCGGCCTTACATGATTTGTGTGCAGCAGCCGTACATACGGCATTTCTTCCAGCTGTTCCAGAACCCGAAGCGTTTCCGGCTCGTCAGAACCATCGTCAATAACGATCAGCTCCCAGTTCAGATACGTCTGTGCGCGCAAGGAGTAGAGTGCCTCTTCGATATACTGCCCGTCGTTGTAGCAGGGCATGATAACACTGACTCGTTCCATGAGATCTCCTTATTCATTCCAAAGCTTTCCCAAAAGCGCCCGCACGGCGGCTTTCAAGCGGTGATTCTGCAAATATTCTTTCCGCGTGCGGAAGTCCTCGGCGTAAGCCTGAAGGCGAGTGTCGCGCTGCTCCAGCTGGTCCTGAAGCGCCTCATACGCCTGATGCTCCTGCGCCTGCTCCCGGCGTGCCACCGCAAGGTTGGCGAACACCTCGTTTAAATCACTTTCCAGCGCGGTGACTTTTTCATTCACTTCCCGGAGGTTCTGTTCCAGTGCCTTTTTCTCCTGCGCTGCCTTCCAGATGGCATTCTCCTCCACCTCGAACGGAAGCAGCCGGCTCGTGCGGCCGCTGATCTCCACCATACGAACTTCCCGGCACTGCGGCAGGGCGATTTCAAACTGAGGATCGGTCGTATAGAATGCGACGCCGCTCTCCGTCTGCTCAAAGGCATACAGCGGCGCGGCGGGGAACTCCTGTCCGTCCACCAGAACTTTCACATCGCTGTACCGACGGAAATGGCCCTCGTCCGGGTCAAACCGAAGCGCCGTGACCTGCGTGTGCTCCGGAAGGATGAATCTCAGCCCGAATGTGCCGTCCTGCAGTATATAATTCTCCTGAACACATGTGTTTTCATCGCACAGGCCGCTGCCGCAGTCATAGAACAGCGTACAGTGCTGATAGCGGTCATCCCCGATGATGCGGAACACATCATACTTCCCGGTCAGCCGGATGAAATCGGCATGAGTGAAGCCGTAAACTGTCTCCAGCCGCCTGCGGCTTTCATCGCTGTTCAGCAATTTGTAGAGTTCGAGCAGGCCGAGAAGATTGAACTCGGGTCTGCTGCTCTCATCGAGAAGGATGCGTGCATACGCGTATTCCTTGTCGAACACATCTCCGCGCACATACTGTGCGGACGACGGGAAAACCGCCTGAAAATCTTCATCGCTCAGCTTCAGAAACTCCTGAAGCAGGATAAAATTCTCGAATGCAAAGCGGATATGACCCTGCGGCGTATCGGCGCTGACATTTTTCTCCGCGTCCCTCACGCGATAGCACGAGAGCTTTTCCGGCAGGATATGAATCTGCGTTTCACGGCATACCCGGACCCACTGCATAAAATCAGGAACGGAAAAAATCCCGTGCTGTTTCAGATCCGCCTGTCCGAACAAACTGCGCCGCATCATTACGCTGGAAGCGCACAGGAAATTGCCTGTATAGAAAAATTCGTGCAGCCACTGTACCCTGTCCTTGTTCTCCGTCCGGAAAACAGAACTGTAAAACCTGTTTTCCTTCTCGTACGGCTCGCCTGTTTCACCGATCACCTGCGTCCCCGTGAAAACCGCGCCGCACTCCGGGTGACCGTCCAGATACTCGACCTGAGCCTGCAGTTTTCCCGGCATCCAGACATCGTCGCTATTGTGCACGGCAATGTATTCTCCCGTGCCGAACCGGTCGATTCCGTCGTACATCCACTCCGCCGCCGTATTCCGGGGCGTCTGGATACGCTGAATCCGCGGGTCGTCGTATGTCTGCACGATCTCCCACGTCGCATCGGTGGAACAGTCGTCAATGACAATCAGTTCAAAGTCCCGGAACGTCTGCGCCAGCACGCTGTCCATACAGGCACGGATAAATTTTTCATGGTTATAACTGAACAACAGTACTGTAACTTTCGGCATTGTCGCACACTCTCTTTTCCGTATTCAATTCAGAGGCACAGGGTCACATCCTGCCTTTTTTGGCGCCCGCAAAACGGCGCAGCGGCCATGTCATCCGCCAAAATGTTGAGTTCACAACGGCGTCATGCGCAGCCTGCAACTCGCCCTCGTGCCGACGCGCCGCTTCCAGCGCGCCTGTCAACTCGGCAATGCGGACCTCTTTTTCGCGCAGAGCCTCCTGCATTGTCCCGCGCGCAGAAGCACCGGCCGCTTCTTCCGCAGGGAGTGCGTCCCGCAATACCTGCGCTAAAATCCTTCCCTGTGGCTCGTCCAGACTGCACATCCGCGCTTCCACAGAAATCGTACGCGCCGGCTGCGGCAGCCGGATCACAAGCTGCGGGTCATGATCCAGAAGAAAATAAGCTTCCTGCCTTCTTGTCCCGCACGGAACTTCCACACAGCTCTCATCCACTGCACACCCGTCCGCCCGGATGCCCAATTCGTATACGATGCATCCGCTGCCTTCAAGGGGGTCCAGCCGAACAGCAGCTACCGGCCCGTCAAACACAAATTCGCGGACAAACAGTTCCCCCTGATTCCACACGAAATCCTGTCGGGCACTTTCCGAAAAATCGGCCGACGGGTGCACGTAATACAGAATGCCCCGCCGCTGCGTCACACCGTTTGTGAGCGTGCGGTGCACCTCAAGGAAGAACTTTTCCGCCTTGCGCTGGGAAAAAGCATGTGCTTTGGGGACACCGATACCACTGATCAGGCGATCCATGTGCTCTTCCACCTGCCGCTGCAATTCCGCCACCGCGGGCGCACCTCTCTGCAGCGCTGCGTCTGCCGCCGCCGGCACCCCCGCAAAATCTGCAGCCAAACAATCCTGCGCACCCAAAAGCCTGAACGCGCCCCGAATTTTTGCGAGATTCGCAAAGTTCAGTGCAACAGCCGGCACACCGTACGCGCTGGAGACAACACTGCCGTGCAGGCTGGTTCCGATAAAGCACCTCGCATGAGACAGAACGGCGATCATCTCCACAGGAGAAAGCTCTTCTGCAACGAATCGCATTTTAAGGCTCCGATCGGAAACAGCATCGTACAGTACACGCATGCACTCTCTGTCCGTGTGCACATAGCCAATCGGCATAAAAACAATCTCACAGCCGTATTTCGCCTGAACGTCCTGCAGCGCTGCAGCACATGCATCGGGCGATGCCACCGGCTGATTGACTTGAAATACCATAAAATCATCTGCAAACCCGAATCTCTCGCGCAAGCGGAGGAACAAACTGTCCATCTTCTCTCTCGGATACAGCCCGTCAATGGTAAAAACCGTGTCCGGCGAAACAACGACGCGGTGTACGTCCGCCTCGCCCAGATTTTCCAAGGATGTCTCATCTCGCACCGAGAGATAATCCGCTGCATCCAGCGCCCGTTTCACGAGCGGTGTCTGCTCTGCCGCAAACGGGAACGGAACTCCCGGGCTGTTCCACAGCAGCGGGATATCATATTTTTCGCTGATCGCAGCCGGAATCAGCCAGAGATCCATCGTGGAAGCATGGACATCATATTTTTCCTGAGAAGCCCATCCGCCATCCAGACGGATGAGGTCTCCGCCGCCGATGACAATGGCGTCAAAATGCTTCTCCCGATGCAGTTTTTCCAGATCGCAGATCGGATGGACAATCGTCCCGCATTCAAACGGCTTTTCGCCTCCTATCGGAGAAAACAGCACCAGCTCCACGTTTTTGCGGCGTTTTTTCAGATGCCACTCCAGGACATTCGGAAACAGCAGGTCTCCAAAATTCTTGCAGTCGAAGGTTCCGATCTGCGCGACTGTTAAAATTTCTTTCGGCATGTCAAACCTTTCCTACTTCCTTAATCCGCCGCTCGCGCAAACAGGATTAGCCCAATTTATTTTTGACGCGCGCGAAGATCTTCTTCATCATGCCGCCGAAGCCGTTCTCACGGTAAGCGCGGCGGCAGCCTTCGGTCCAGATGTTGAGCTTGTCGCGCAGCGAGACGTGATACACGCCGAGGCGCAGGTTGTAGAACATGTTGCTGTACTCGAACGGATCGTCGTAGGCGAACATGATGTCGTTATTCTTGCGGTAGGCGTTGCGGATGTCGAGCCGCACCTTCTCGCCGGTGTAGTAGTTGTCGTACGTCCAGGGCGTTTTGGAAACGCCGTCAGCGTTGGCGGCCTCATGCTCGACACAGTAATCCGCGTACAGTTCGTGGAACTCCTTTTCACCCTCGGGCAGCCAGTTTTTCATGCACTGTTCGATGACGCGCCCGTAGCCGGAGAAATGGACAAAGCGAAGCGGTTCGCCCTGCACATACCAGCCGTCGGCACGTTTTTCAAGGCCGCTGTCCATCATACGCCAGGTGGCAAAGTCGTAGCCGTGGTGTTTGAAGATGTAGGTATCGAAGAAGCAGGGGGCGAGGTCGATCCACTTCTGGTCGGTGAACACACCGTTCTGGATGTCGTCGTAGCAGAACAGGTACAGCCGCTCGGCCCACCAGTTGATCATCTTCTGCGCTTCCTCGCTGCGGTTGACGCCCAAAAAGCCCAGATTATACACGCCGTGCGCCGTGCTGGACAACTCCATGTCGATATTACCTGGCTCAAGGACATGGGGGCACACAACGATAGGGTGTTTCTTCAGCAACTCACGCAACTCGACGAAGTCGGAGTAGACATAGCAGTCGGGGTCCAGATATACAAACTGCGCCTCGTCCGGATACGCCGTGTACAAATAACGGAAGAACTGCCCTTTCACCGCGGTGGATGCTTCGACGATAGCGTGCTTGAAGATGTAGCGGTTAAAGTTACCATTCCACATATCCTTAGACAGCACAACCTTGTCGAAATACGGAGATTCCATCGCCGGGATCCTTTCCCTCTCAGTCATGCAAACTATAAATGTAGCGTCCGGGATATGCTTCTTCACTGATTTTGCCAATGTACGCGCTTTATGCAAATAATTTGCACAAATAGATGTGAATATCACCATAACAAAAACTAATCTCCATTTCTCATTCTCTATAGTCCATTATAATAGCATATAAACATTTTTTCTTCATTTTTTTGAATTTTTTACATTTGCCTTTGATACATTTTTGATTCAAGAAAACTTCTTCCACCAATTTGTAAGTTTCCAGCACCAAGAATTTTGCGTGCCGTTAATAAATTGAGCCAAAATATTTCTATCCATTTCTTCTTCCTCCGGCCTCAAAGGGCCTATACTGTCACGCCATCCATTCATTACATCTGAAAAACTGTTCACTTTTGCAGCCAAAAAAGCAACACTTCTCCGGATAAAATTCGTACTTCGCCATCGTCTTGACGCGCAAATTGCTTGTACTGCCAATCTCTGGTCACGAATTTGTCTGTAAAGTTCCGTTTCTTTCTCTCCTTCTTCCAGCGACCATTGTGTTTCCAGAAAACGAGCCGCCGTACTCTCTACGGATATCATTTCCCATTTTTTTAAAAGCATATTTCGTGCTTGCAACATTGCCTCACTACGAGAGAGCCGTTTTTCCGCTTCAAGGGGCACTTTGAACATACTTGTTTTTTGCTGTACTGCGGTAATCGTACTATGCCTTGCAAAGCGCACCCAAAGGTCCCAGTCTTCCAGCGCATCTAATTCGATGTCCAAGCCTCCACAAGTCTGTACCAACGATTTATGAAATGCTACCGCTTGAATTGGGAATGGATTGCCCATGCACAAATCTTCCAGTGAAGCCCCCTTTCCCGGGTGGCATATCGTCTGCCATAATTTAAAGTTCCCATCGCACGCCTGTTTCCCCACCAGTTCAATACTTCCTGCCGCCGCCATTCTGCAAGACTTATTCATTGCTAACGCATGCGCGAGTAATTCAAGATGATTTGCTAAATAGTAATCATCGTCATCCAAAAACAAAAAATATTCATTGCGTGCTAGGGACATCGCTAAATTTCCAACCGCGCTTCTGCCTACATGCTCACCTACGCATTTATAAATCAGCGGAAACCATTTTCCCGCCTCATCACACACTTTTTTAGCATTTGGCTCTGCACCGTCTTCTACCACAATCACTTCAAAACCGGAATAAGTTTGCCATCGAAGGCATTCCAACGATTTTTTTAAAACTTCTGGTCTTTGAAACGTCCGAATTAGAATTGAAAATTGAATTTTTGTGAAATCTCTATCCGATATCACCACTTCCCTTTTTTTAGGGGGCTCTTCTCTAAGATTCCACAACTGAGCGGCTGGCTGCTTTGCTATCCAATATTTTCGATTTTTTTTCGTCTTTTTCAACAACTGAGCATCGGTGCATTCTTTACTGGGAAACGACTTTTTTCTTTGCAAGAATTCCTCTTTTGTTCCAAATATAGCAGCGAAATACAGTTTTCCCCAATCTTTACCTTTCTGAAATTCCAAATTCGCTTTTTCCATATTCCAGTAACCAACCGATGGTACATATACGAGTTTTCCCCCTAAACGGCCAATGGTCATTAACAAATCTATTCCGAAAAAATATGAGGAATCGGTATTTATCCCCCCTGCCTCCCAGTATAGTTGTTGCTTAACAGCAAAGCAAGGACAAAATGCTCTTGGAAGCCATAGCTCCAGTGTGCAGGGATCATAAGTCCAAAAGGAATCGTTCGATAATTCTCGAAATAACATTGCTGCCACTTTACCATGCTGCTCTATAAAACGTTCTGCAGCATCAAGTGCATTCTCAGCAAGACGCATTCCTCGCACGCAAAAAAGGAAATATTCACTCTCGCTTCGCTGCACATTCAATTCTGAAAGTTTGGCCGACTCAAAAAAATAGACGTCAAACATTTTCTTCATTTCCCTGCTGTAATTTCTAAATTATTTTTTTGTTTTAACAGAACCCTGAATGGCTGCGGCCTCCGGGTCCAGCGCCTTGTATGCGGCGCACACCTCGGCCGCTTCGCCCTGCATCTTTACGCGGCCCTTTTCCAGCCATGTCACGTGGTCGCACATGCGCTCGATCTGGCCGATGGAGTGGCTCACCAACAGCACCGTGGTGCCTCCGCTCATCAGCTGGCGCATGCGCTCCTCGCATTTTTCCTGAAACATGAAGTCACCCACGGACAATATCTCGTCCGCAATGAGTACGTCCGGCTTGGTGATCGTGGCGATGGCAAACGCAATACGCGCCACCATGCCGGAGGAATAGTTCTTCAGCGGAACGTCCAGAAATTCCCGCAGCTCGCTGAAATCCACGATCTCGTCGAATTTTTCGTCGATGTACTTGGGCGTCAGGCCCAGCACCGTGCCGTTGAGATAGATGTTCTCCCGGGCGGTGAGGTCCATGTCGAACCCCGCGCCCAGCTCAATGAGCGGCGCGATGCTGCCGTGCACCACCACATTGCCCGCCGTGGGCTTGAACACGCCGGAGATCACCTTCAAAAGCGTGGATTTGCCCGAACCGTTCAGCCCGATGATCCCGTGGAACTCACCCTTATGCACGGTGAGGGAAACATCGCGCAGCGCGTAAAATTCTTCAAACTGCAGCTTGCCCTGCACGGCGGCCAGAAAATACTCTTTCAGGCTCTCGTGCTTTTCCTTTGCCATGTTGAAGCGCATGGACACGTTGTTTACTTCGATCATTTTCACAGCGGCGTCCTCCCTCAGATATGCAGGACAAATTTGTCCTGCTGGCGGCGGAACACGAACAGGCCCACAGCCAGCGCGATGACCGCACACAGGCCGCAGATCCAGACCATGCTCCAGGTGAGGCCCGTGCCGTCCAGCACCGTGGCGCGGAAGCCCGTGATGTACCAGTACAGCGGGTTGAAACGGATGACCTGGGAAAGGCTCAGCTCCACGCTTCCCACCACCAGCGGATTCATCTGCTCAGGGTCATAGAAAATGGCGGAAAAATAGTTCAGCGCCAGCGTAAACACACCCCACAGATGCATCACATCCCGAAAGAACACTGTTGCCGCGGCCAGTGCAAGGCCGATGCCCAGCGTGAATACAAACAGTGTCAGCAGCGGATAAAACGCCAGAAGCACGGTGGCGTGCAGCTTGGCTCCTGTTACAAGCATTACAATAACGAGAGCAATGAACGAGAACAGACAGTTCACCAAAGCAAAGCACACCCGCTCCAGCGGAAAGATGTATTTTGGGATATACACCTTTTTGATGAGCGGCGCCGCGCTCAGCATGCTGCCCATGGCGCTGCCGGTTCCTTCATTGAAAAAGTTGAACAGCAGCTGCCCAATGAGCAAATATACGGAAAAATTTTCGATACCGCTGCCGCGCATGTCAAAAAGCGTGGAAAACACCACCACCATGACGACATTCATCAGCAGCGGGTTGAGCACGCTCCACACCACGCCCAGCACGCTGCGGCGGTATTTCAGCTTGAAATCACGGCCGATCAGGTTCTGCAGCAGGTAGCGGTACCGCCAGAAATCTTTGGCGTAAGCCTTCAGCATCTGCATTTTAATTAGACATCTCTTTCCTCTTATTATACTCCAAGTAAGGATACCACAAAATTTTTCCCTTTACAAGCAAGTAAGATTTTCCTTACGCTAATTTCGACGTTACAGCTTTCTTTTCTCGTACCGGAATAGAATTGGACGAAACCATTTAATTCTATTGCACTACTGATAGAATTTTATATTATAAATCCATCACTGATAAAACATTTTGAAGTTCTGCTTTTAACGGAATACTCTAAACGAATGTTTCTACTATTATTATCCATGCAAAAAAGCGGTGGAAAACGTCGAGAATAAACGCGCTAGAGTCTGTTTTAAAACCTAGCCATTGTGTGAAAAACGACGATGTAATAGAACGGGAGCATGAAGAAACATGAAATAAGCGAAAAACAATGGAACAGGATCAAGGACAAGTTTCCGCCTGAAAGGGAGCCGCCAGGAGGGCGTCCAAGGAAATGCAACCAGGAAATGCTTAACGCAATTCTATACTGGCTGAACACGGGAATTCCATGGCGTGATCTGCCGGAGCGGTTCGGCCCATGGCAAAGCGTATACAGTCGGTTTCGGGCCTGAACAAAAGCCGGAGTGTGGGAAAATATCCTCACAGCCCTGATTGAGCAGGATTTGGTGGACGAAACAACGCTAATGCTGGACAGCACTACGATCAAGGTTCACCAACATGCCAGTGGGGCTAAAAAGGGGGATATCACGAGGAAGCCGGGCAGAGGAGGAGAGGCTTGACCACAAAAGTTCATGCGGTAACGGATGGACTTGGGAATCCATTGCGCTTTTTGCTCTCCAGTGGGAACCGTAATGATATCTGCGTGGCGCAGGCACTGTTGGAACCTTTTGATTTAAACGGCAAGCAAGCTCATTCTGGCGGATAAAGGCTATGACAGCGATAAATTTGTACGCTGGTTGGAAGAACGGGGCGGAATCGTGGTGATTCCCAGCCGTATCACTACCAAACACCCCAGGAAAACAGACTATCACACGTACAAAGAGCGTCATCTGGTGGAAAACCTTTTCCTCAAGTTGAAAAACAACCGCCGTTTTGCCACCAGGTATGAGAAGAAAGCACTCTATTTTCACGCTGTTGTCTGTCTTGCCTGTATCCTTGTTTAGTTACTTTGATGGTTTTAAAACAGACTCTACGGTGTTTGGCTATTATTTGTACGCTTCTGTGCGTTTCTGCATCGTGGATTTTGACGAAGATGGCGAGGTCGTTTCCGTGGAGGAAAAGCACGCGCAGTTAAAATCCAATTACGCGATCACGGGATATTTATACTTCTTCTCAATTCTTTAGGGTTGTGGCGAACATTTTGCTGTTCTAACTATATCCATATTCTGCGATACCCATGAGTACCATAACAACGCTCCTGATTCCGGCAACGCATTTCTTCCGCCAGTTCTTCATCCTTTTGTAACATCTCCAAGTGATGTACGAAATCATAATATCGTCCCCCTTTTTCCTGACATAGCAACGCCCCCTATGTAGTTATTGTCCTACATAGGGGGCCTTTTGTATATTGTCCGCTTTTACTGGAGCAGTTCACTGGAAAGCCCTGCCTTTTCCTTATCTCTTACAGCTCACAGGCTGCATCGTATGCGGTTTTGATGGCATTGGAAATGTCCGCCGCCCTATCCGCACAGTCGCCCACCCGCACCACGGGTATGCCTGCGTTTTCCAGCGCCGATGCATCGAATGCAGCAGGACGCGCCCCCACGGCCATTACCACATAGTCGCAAGGGATGAGCACTTCCCCGCCTTCTTTGTCTTCACAGACAAGTGTATCCATTGTGATTGCTTTCACCGTATGGCCCGGATACTGCTCTACGCCCAGCGTCTTGTAGTTTTCCATCAGCGTGGGAAGGATCGTAGTGCTCTCACCCGCGGCAATCTTATCCATCATCTCCACAATGGAGACCTTACAACCGTGTCCGGCCAGATATTCGGCGGTCTCGCATCCCACCATACCGCCTCCAATGACGGCCACGCGTCCATAGACCTGTTGTTCGCCTGCCAACACGGCCCAAGCGTCGGCCACATTCGGGCCGTTCTTGCCCGGGATGGGAGGTGCAAAGCTGGACGCCCCCACAGCTACGATCACAGCGTCCGGCTTCGTGTCCAAAATGTCCTCCGCAGACACTTCAGCCCCAAGGCGCAGTGTGACTCCCGCTTTGCATACAGCATGCGTCAAGTCCAATACGGCGCGGCGCATTTCTTCTTTGCGGGGCGGTACGCTGGCAATGTTTAACTGGCCGCCCAACTCTGGTGCGCGTTCGAACAGCGTGACGCTGTGCCCGCGCAGAGCGGCCACGCGCGCGGCCTCCAAACCGGATGGCCCACCGCCTACAACCGCAACATTTCTTTTCTCTGCAGCAGGCGTGATAGAACGGGTTCTCTCGTAACCGTTTTCCGCATTGAGCACGCAGGCCAGGAATGCACGGTTCTGGATGTTATCCGTACATCCCTTGTTGCACGAAATGCAGCGTCGGATATCGCACGCACAGCCCGACTGCGCTTTGTTCGGCCAATCCGGGTCGCACAGGAGCGGGCGGCCCAAACCGATGATATCCGCCTTTTCGCTTTCTACGATCCGCTCTGCCATAGCGGGGTCGATAATGCGCCCTACCGTGCTGACCGGAATAGACACAGCCTCCTTCACCTGCCCGGCAATGTCCGCAAAAAAGCCGTAGGGCTGTACGCCCATAGGCGGGATGGTATCCGCCATATTGCCTGTATGATTGGCCTGCGCCACATGAAGCATATCCACGCCGGCTTCCTCCAGCCAACGGGCAAATTTCGGAGCGTCTGCCGCATCCACGCCGCCTTTGCCGCGTTCCGGCGTCACGACGGCAAATTTGTAGTCAATGACCATCTCCGGCACCGCCCGTTTGAGCGCCTGCACCAACATAATCGCAAAACGGGTACGGTTTTCCAAACTGCCGCCAAATTTATCGGTACGATGGTTCATGCGTGTGCTGCACAGACATCCCACCAAACGGTCGCCATGTACCTGGACCACGTCCACGCCCGCCTTCTGCGCGCGCTGCGCGCATGCACATATTTTGTCGATGATGGAAAGCAGCGTCTCTTCGCTCACCTCGTCAGTAAAAAACTGCATATCATGGTGCAGCCGGGCACGCACCTCTTCCATTTTCCCTTGGGCGAAAAGCGCGTTGACCGCATCGCAGTCGTATTCCGGATGAAAAATCTGGACGCCCAGCTTTGCTCCATAGGCATGCACACTGTCTGCAAGCAAACGGAAACTTTCAATCTGGCTGTCATCAAACAGCTTTGGCGTGGGAGAAAAACTGCGAATGGGCGCAACGTCGCCCAGCACGATGTATCCCACACCGCCCTGTGCCAGACGGGTATAGAACGCGCGGCTCTGTTCCCCAATGCTGCCGTCCCGTTCCTCATAGCCCGTGGTGAGCGGCGGAAACATGATACGGTTCTTCAACGTTATTCCGCCCACTGTTATCGGCTGCATGATTTTCATTTCCATTGTTGTTTACCTCCCTGCAAATGTCCCCCACAGGAGATCCTGCGGGGGTATTTTTCATAAATTGTCTTGAATGAACTTCCAAATTGCCTGTTCGCAGGCTGTGCGGGACGGAATGGTGGCGAAATTGTGGCCTCCGCCCGAAACACGTACAAACTCAGCCGCCTGGTACAGCCCTGCATAACGTTTACAGCTTTCGTCATCCACCAGTTTATCATCATCTGCCCGGATGACGATGACACGACCGTTGTAGCCTTTTGCCTCTTCAAATGGATCCGGATGCGCCGCCATGTTGTAGTTGAAGGCCATTTTGTAAACAAGCCCCTCCAGGTCAGCATAATCTTTTCCGCTCTGCGTCACTCTATCGGCCCGCCGGGCACAGCCATACCACATGCCCGCGCCCGGGCACATCAGGATCAGCCCGTGCGGCCGCAGACGCGGCGCGATGCTGGCCGCCACATAACCTCCCATGCTCTGCCCGGAAAGGAATACACGCCGTGAATCCACATAAGGCTGTGCGCGCACCCAGGCGTATAGATCAGCCGCGTCGCTGTGCAGACCATCGAACGTCATGTCCGAAAATTCGCCGTCACTCTCTCCGCAGCCATAGAAGTCGAACCGTGCGCAGCCCACTCCGTGGTCTGCCAGCATGCGTGCCATATGCGTGTGCAGATACTTGTACCCGGATGCTGAACCTGCAAAGCCGTGCAGATTCAGTACAAAAGGTACCGGCTCGTTCGTCTCAGGCAGCGTCACAATGCCGCGCAGCGTACAGCCTACCCGGTTCTTCATGGATACCTGCAATGTTTTCATGGACATTGCTCCCCGTCTGTTTCCACGGCCGACGCTTTTTCTGCACGGCGGGCTTTCAGCTGCTCCAGCATTTCGGTCGTTTTTGCCTTTGTCAGCGGATAGACAAAGAACAAAATTGCAACCGCGACACCATAACCCAGCACATAAATGCCTGTGTAGGACTTCCAGATGGCGTTGCTTACTTCAGCCGTCTGCACCGCCCCCTCAGCCACGTTGTAGCCGATGAATCCCAGCACAAAACTGGAAAGACTCCCGGAAACAGCGCTGGCCAGCTTGCGAAAAAATGAATAAGTAGAGTATACAATGCCTTCGTTACGCTCACCGGTCTGAAGCTCATGATAGTCGATGGAATCGTTCACCATGGCCCAGATGAGCACCTGCATACCGGATGCACCCAGATAGCAGACGCCATTGATGACGATGAACAGTACGGGATTGTGGATGGGGAAAAAGAACAGAAGCGCGAACACAGCTGCCGCAAAACCTGCGCCCCAGCAGCACCATTCCTTTTGCCCAGTTTATCGGCCAACGGTTGTGTAATGGCGAACGTGATGAGTGAATATAGTACGCTCAAACCGCCGGAGACAGCCATGATTTTAACATTCCCGAAGTAATCCTTGAACAGATAGGTGTTCAGACCGTTGACGACGGAAGCGCCGATCATACCCACAAGGCTGAAAAACATTACGCCCAGCAGCGCCTTATTTTTTGGCGATTTCCTTGATGACGTGCAGGTAATTGAGCTTCTCACCTTTCGGGCGTTCCGGTACGGCTACGCGTTCTTTGCACCACACACAGGTGATTTGCAGGCACAGGAGGCCGATAAGAGCGAATACCGAAGCCAGCATCAAAAAACGGCCCGCCACCGGCTTATTGTCTACATACAGTACCAGAGGACCAACCATAACGATGACCGTCATAAAAATGGTACCGCCCAAACTGCGGTAACGGGAAAGCGCTGTGCGGTGGCGCACATCATCCGTCATAACGCTGGAAAGCGTACCAAACGGCACATTTACACAGGTGTACAGCGCCTCATACAGAACATAGGTAACAAACATGTAGGCAAGGCGCAGTCCATAGGCCAAATTGCTCACATTGACAAAGCCCAGGATGCACAGCACCGCCATGGGAAACGAAAAGGCCCGTATCCATGGAATGAACTTTCCTCCCTTTGTCGCCTCGCGGGAATCCACGATCGCACCTATGATAGGGTCATTGACAGCGTCCCATATCTTTGTGATCAGCATCAGGATACCGATGTGGAACGGGTTCACCTGTAAAATCAGTGTGTAGAAGATCGACAGATACATGGCGCGGTACTGCTCGGTGAAGCAGCAGCCCAGATCGCCCAGCGTATAGCCGAGCTTATCCCTCATGGAAAACGGTCTCATAATATCCTCCTTTTTTCTCTGCCCCGGTGCTTTTGGACGGAGAAGCTTCTTTACGGCTCTATTATAAAAAGGAGGGCACAAAAATCATATCCAAAAATTGATTGAAAACTATCTGAAATTGATGTACTATACAATTAATCCAAATTTTTTTAATACCGAGTTGGAATTCCACCCTTTTTTACAATCAGGAGGCAAGCAGATGCTGGATTATGCTGTAAAAACAATGTGCTTTGATGCTGCCTGTACAAAGCAGCTGTTCTCGGGGCGTTATTACAGTATTGTATTGGTAACACGCGGCACAGCACGGTTTCACTGGGAAGCGGAGCGTTGGATATGCAGCACCGAGGATCTGTTTCTCTTCAAGCCCGGAGAAGGCGCTGTAATGGTTTTTCCGGGCGGGAAGCTTTTCCACTGGAAATGCTGTGGGTACAACTTTCCCCCGAGGCCCTGGCTGCGCTCTCTGATGAAGCGACGCAGCTTGAGGCGAGCTTCAACGTGGTGCCCTTCCGGCGCATCGCTGTGCGGGCAGACAGTGAGATATCCATGCTCATCAAAAGCCTGGCACGCCGCATGGTCACGCTGCCGCAGGAGCACGACAGCTTTGCCAGCGCACTGTTTGAGGAGAGCTTGCTGAAGATGTTCGTCATCCTCGTGCTGCGCGCCTGTATCCACGCGGAGCAGCACCGCGCGCAGGGCAGCCGTAAACATCTGATGATGGACGAGCTGTTCGTGTACATCCGTACCCATATCACGGAAGAGATCACTCTGGAGCAGCTGGAGCAGGCATTCTATATCAGCCGGTTCCATATTGCACGGGAATTCAAACGCCAGACAGGACAAACCCTGCACAGCTATATCGTCAAAACCAAACTGGACCTGTGCTGTCATTATATCGAACAGGGGCGTCCCATTACCGAGGTGTACCGGCTGGGAGGATTTGGCGGATACAATCATTTTTTCCGCGCATTCAAGCAGGAATACGGCATGACACCCAAGCAATATTTTCGTTCGGTACAAAAGGATGCGCATGCGTAGAAACACAGCCTCATGCGCTCCCCTTTGTGATCCTCCATCTTTCCGCAGAGATATAAAACTTGGTTACGCGTTCCTCTCCTTTTCATCCCGCCTTAAAAAAGCACTTGACTTGGAGTCAACTTTAAGCTGTATAATACTGACACGCTTCGAAAAACAGAATCACAGTTTTCATCCCCCGTTAAGGCTGTGGTTCACATTTCGGAAGCGTGCAAAAGAGGCGGCACTGCACCCGAGTATATAAACAGGAGGAAAACTTTATGGATATGAACAAAACATTGGTTGCCTATTTTTCCTGCACCGGAACCACCCGCCGAGCCGCGCATGCGCTGGCGGCCGCCGTGGACGCCGATGTTTACGAGATTCGTCCGCAGATCCCTTATACGCCCGCCGATCTGGACTGGAGAAATAAGAAAAGCCGCAGCTCCGTCGAAATGAATGACCCGGGTTTTCGTCCCGCACTGGCAGATAAAAATGCCGCCATAGGCGCATATAACACGATTTTCGTCGGTTTTCCGATTTGGTGGTATGTGGCACCGACCATTATCAATACGTTTCTGGAAACCTATGATTTCTCAGGGAAAAGGGTCATTCTGTTTGCAACTTCCGGCGGCAGCGGATTTGGGGAAACAGCCGCCGCTTTGAAAAAAAGCCTTTCTCCTGATGCAGCCCTTGTGGAAGGAAAACTTCTGAACACCGGCCTTTCTCCGGCCGATTTACGCGCTTGGCGCCAAAGCTTAGCGCTGTGATATCCTATTCTCCCAAAAACAGCAAGCACCGAAAAATGCGATGCATTCCGGTGCCTGCTGTTTTTATTCGTTTCTGAAAATTGTAATTTCAAGCCGCCCCGAAGGCTTGCTTTAAAGCATTCATTCCCCGAAAAATTCTTCTTCCACACACATACAAAGCGCATGGTACACCGGCAAGTGGTACTCCTGGATCTTGAACGTTTCCACGCCTGGCACTTTGATGCAGACGTCGCACAATGACGCCATCTTTCCTCCGGTATGCCCCGTCAAACCGATTGTTTTCACATGCAAGGCGCGGGCAATGCCGATTGCGTACAATACGTTGGCCGAATTGCCGGAAGTGGAAATTGCCAAAAGCACATCTCCCGGTTTTGCTTGGCCGAGCACCTGCTGTGCAAACGCCAAATCCGGCGCCTGGTCATTCGCATAAGCCGTCGTCAGGCCTGCTTCGCTGACAAGGCTGATAGCCGGCAGTGCTCCCTGCAGGTTTTCGATGCAATACTCTGCCATTTCCGGACAGGCTTCCCGCAAACGCTTCTGCATATTTTCATCCAGCTTTCTGGGAAGCACGAACCCTTTCATCAATTCGCCCACGATATGCAAACTATCTGAAGCGCTGCCTCCGTTGCCGCAAACCAAAAGCTTCCCCCCGTTTTGATAACAGGCGATCATCTGCTGCGCAGCCGCTTCCACCTCTGCCTCACAGCACATCAAAGCAGGATATCTCTTGGACAAATCATTCAAATGCTCTTTTGCAGAAGATTTCATGGCTTTCTCCTTCACATTTCTATCGAATCTCACCGTCTTTCAAACGGTTTATGTTTTTAAGTATACCATTTCTCCTTTTTCTTTTCCAGCATCATCTTTTTGAAAAAGCGGAACGGTCTTCCCGTCCTGCCGGAGGAAGCCGCTGTCAGCCTGAACGCGGAAAATGAATCCGCTGTTCCGGCCGCACCCTCTCCCGCTCTGTACAAAACAAGCCGTTCTCATCATAGCACACCGCATG
>VOFH01003955.1_pt1 | contig 29250 bp, 34 predicted proteins | sample 5384091 | NCBI WGS metagenome assembly VOFH01 (sample SAMN12384727, study PRJNA508395) | human gut metagenome | isolation source: healthy gut G | host: Homo sapiens
CGTAAGATGTCGTTCCATGGAATATCGTTCCGTTTTCTGAGAGGATATTTTGAGGGCGCATAAGCGCCCTCAAACAGGTTTTATTCGCCGTGCGCAAGCTTTCTGCGGATGCGCGTGGAAATGAGTTCGATGATCAGAACCAGCACCATCAGACCCCAGACAAACGAGCCGACCATACCCCAGCGGCGGGAGTTGAGGCACTGCACCAGCGAAGCGCCGATGCCGCCTGCGCCGACGATGCCGAGCGTGGTAGCGTCCTTGAGGTTGATGTCGAAGCGGTAGATCGTCGTGGAGATGAAGCTCGCCGTCAGCTGCGGCAGAACGCCGTAGCGGATTTTCTGGAACGGCGTGCAGCCCATGGCATCCAGACTTTCGAGGATGTGCGTGTCGAGGTCCTCAATGGCGGTGATGTACATTTTGGAGATCATGCCGATTGAACACACGGACTGCGTAATGACGCCGCATGCCGCGCCGGGGCCTGTCACACGAATCCACATCAGCGCCCAGACAATGGACGGAATCGTGCGGATCATGAGAATCAGAATGCGGACGATGTACGCGGCGGCCTTCGGCATGATATTGAACGAGGCGAGAAACGCAAACGGAATTGCGAGAATCGCGCCGAAGATTGTGCCGAGGACGGCAATCGCCATCGTCTGCAGCAGCAGATACGGCACATCCGAGTCGCCGGTGCCGAAGAGCAGGTTGGTGTCGGGATGGAACACACCGTGGACAACGCCCTTTGCAACCTCCGTGCCGGTGGCGGTCAGACCCGTGAAGTGAATGTCGTCTGCCGACCAGCCGACCAGCAGCACGATTGCGAGCGTGATGGCAAGATACAGCACCCACTTGCGCGGGCGGTTGGCGTACATTTCAAGCGTCGTGAGCTTGCGGTCGAGCGACTGCTCGAGCATGGCAATCTTATCTTTCTTTTCCATGTTCACCACTCCTTTCAGCTCAGCTTCTTGCGAAGATATTCGCTGAAGAAGTCGATGACGACGACGACCACGAACAGCGACAGCAGAACCGTGCCGAGGCTGTTGTAATCGCGCCAGCCGATGCGCGCTCGTTGATGGTAATGCCGAGACCGCCTGCGCCGACGTAACCGAGAATGGCGGACGCGCGCACGTTCATCTCGAAGCAGTACAGGCAGTGGCTCAGGTAGACCGGCAGAATCTGCGGCACACAGGCAGACCAGAATGCCTGGAACTTGTTCGCGCCGAGCGCCTCCATTGCCTCAAACGGACCCATGTCGATCGTTTCAATCGACTCGAAGAGCATCTTTGCCACAATGCCGAAGGTAAAAACGGCAATGGCAATTGTGCCGGAGAAGGTGCCGAGCGAGAAGATGAGCGCGCAGACAAGCGCAATAATCAGCGTCGGAAGCGTCCGGATCAGACCCAGAATGAACCGGATCAGCCACACGACGGGAAGGCTCTTATTGATGTTGCTGGACGAGAGAATCGCAACCGGCAGCGCCAGCACGCAGCCGATAACCGTGCCGAGAATCGACATTTTGATCGTGTCGATCAGCGGCGAGATAACCTTCGGGAAGAAGGTCCAGTCGGGCTGGAAGATCTTTTCAAGCAGATCAACCATCTTACGGAACTTGGTAATGACACATGCAGATCAAAGCCCGTCATTTTTAGCGACAGCCAGATGATCACAACCAGAAAGAGAACAATCAGCGGCGCTCTGCTTCTGCGGCGCTGGACCGAGTGACCGTTCGAAAGCGTGACGGTCTGGGGCTTGAAGATGCGGTCATAAAGCGTGAGCTTCATGAGGCTGGAGGTGTTGTTTTCGTCCATGGCTCAGCCCTCTGCCTTGGCGGTCTTCAGCTCGCCTTCGCCCTCGCCCATGGTGGGCGCCTTGGCGCCGTTGTAGACCTCGTCGATCTGCTCCTGTGTGATGGTGCTGGCAGGACCGTCGAAGACGATCTCGCCTGCGCGGATACCGATGACGCGGTCGCAGTATTTGAGCGCCAGGTCCACATGATGGATGTTGAGCAGAATCGAGATTTTATATTCCTTGTTGATGCGGACAAAGTCCTGCATGACCTGCTTTGCCGTGATGGGGTCAAGCGAGGCGACAGGCTCGTCGGCAAGAATGATCTTCGGGTTCTGGTTCAGCGTCCGCGCCAGAGCCACGCGCTGCTGCTGACCGCCGGAGAGTTGGTCGCAGCGGGTATACGCCTTATCCAAAATGCCTACCTTGTCCAGACTCTCGAGCGCGCGCATCTTCTGCTCCTTGGTGAAGATGCCGAGCAGAACCCGGAAAAACGGCATGTCGGGGACATCCGCTGTCAGGACGTTTTTGAGCGCCGTGCTGCGCGAGACCAGATTGAAGCTCTGGAAAATCATGCCGACCTTGCGGCGATAGCGGCGAAGCTCCTTGCCGCGCAGGGAATCGACCGTGACGCCGTCGACGGTCAGTTCGCCCTTGGAAATGTCGTGCATCCGGTTGATGCAGCGCAGAATGGTCGACTTGCCCGCGCCGGACAGACCGATGATGGCGACAAACTCGCCCTGCTCGATCTGCAGGTTGATGTTTTTCAGCGCTGTGAAGCCGTTTGGATAAGTCTTATACACATTTTTGAATTCAATCATGCCGCGACTCTTTTCTTTCTGAAGTTTAGATAAAATAGGGGAGATGTGGATGTGCCGATCAGGGAGATGTAGCGGAAAAGCGCCCCGTTGACGCGGGGCGCTTTATTCACTTGATCGTTATTCGGTTGGAAACCGGATGGGGAGAATTACTCCGCAACAGCCTGCAGCGCAGCGCGAGCGCCGTCGTAATCGGCATCGGTTGCCTTGGCATAGCCGGTGTGGCTGTAGACGTCGAAGATTGCCTTGCCTTCATCGGTGCCGATGATGTTGATGAAGCAATCCTGCAGTGCAGCAACGATTTCGGGGGTGTAGTACTGGCTCTCCTTGGAGATGGCGACGGTATCATTGTAGATGCCTTCGGTGACGCCGATGACGTTCATCTCGTTCCAGATGGAGTCGCTGCGACCCATGCCCTGCTTGCCGGTTTCATCCTGCTGGTCGGTGGGCAGCATCCAGGATGCTTCGTAGTCGTTACGACCATCGGCGTAGCAGACGATGATGTCGACAGACTCTGCTGCTGCGTAGGAGAACGCGGTGCCGTAGCCGGAGTCGATGGGCATGACGTTGGACAGATCGGAGATCTTCTTGCCGTCGTAGTTTGCCATCAGCCACATGGACGGATAGATGTAACCGGCGGAAGAGGAGGTCTTCTGGACCGCCCAGGTTGCCTTGTCGAGGTCTTCCCAAGTCAGCTTTTCACCAGCGTTGACCTTTGCAGCAAGCTCCTTGCCGTATTCGGACGGAGTTGCGTAGATGAGGGAACGATAGTAGGTGACCTGCGGACCATCCTTCTTGGTCGCGTTTGCTTCGCCGTTCCAGTCGGCGGGGTTGGTCGAGTCGTTGGACAGACCGTTACGGGTAGCCGTCAGGATGACGTCAACGTCGTCGGAGTACAGCGCGTACGTGCCGCCGGGCAGCCAGCCGAGGTCAATGGAGCCTGCGGACATCGCTTCGCCGGTTGCGTCGTAGCTGGTGCCGACCGTGATGTCGACTTCGTCGATGTCGTAGCCGAGCTTGGACATTTCAGCCTGCACGAGCTCGGGCAGGTTCTTGGTGCCGGTGATGATGACGTCAGCGTCCTTGGAGGGAACAAACTCGAGCGTCAGCTTGTCGAAATGCTGATTCTCGGTGGTCTCGGTTTCCTCTGCAGCGGGCTCTTCGGTCGTTTCCTCGGTTGCAGCGGGTTCGGTGGTGGTCGTCTCTTCGGTAGCGGCGGGCTCAGCCGGGGTCTCGGTCTTTGCTGCGCAGGCGCAGAAGCCGATTGCCATGACCGCAACGAGAAGCAGTGCAATGATCTTCTTCATTTTCTATTTCCTCCTGAAAGGTTTGTCTGCGGTTTCCCGCAGAGGCTAAGATGAGACTGCGAAAGCCGCAGCCTCTCATATATTGGTATCACTACCGTTGCAATCATACCACGGCTTGTGGAACAAAACAAGAGGAAAATGAAAGTTTTACGTCAATTTTCCTTAATTTTACCTTCACAATTCTTAACTGTACGTGCGATGCGGACAAATGTTCAGAAAGCTGCGCAGCGTACCTTGCCGATGGAGACAAAGCCGTTCAGAACCGCCTGAATATCACTGCCGTCCGTCACCTCATCCGGACGAAGAACAGTTGCCTTCGGCGAGAGATACTGCACGCCGTTTTCCTCGCGCACGCAGTGGTAGTAGTTTTCATAGTAAGACCGCTTCTCCGGGAACCGGTCACGCAGGATGCCGCGGCAATCGGAAAGCGGGCAGGTGGGGAAGTTGACGTTCCAGAGCTCGCCGCGCGCGGACGGCTGGTCCAGAAGCTCTTCGAGAACGGCGGGCAGATAGTGGTCCGTGACCTCGAAGGACTTGTCGTTGCGCATGGAGACAGCGATGGCAGGAATGCCGTGAAGCGCCGCTTCTGTTGCCGCGCCGACGGTTCCGGAGTAGGCAACATCAAGTCCAGCGTTCATACCGTCGTTGATGCCGGAGAGAACGACGTCCGGCGTAAACGGCAGCAGCGCGCGCAGGGCGACCTTGACGCAGTCGGCAGGCGTTCCGTCCACGCTCCAGGCGGCTTCTACCGGAGCAGGGAAGTCGTAGCGGTAGACTGCCATCTCGCTCGTTTCGGAAATGGTCAGCCGCACGGACATGCCGCTGCACTGCCGCTCGGGCGCGGCAACCCAGACAGACCCGAACTGCGCTGCCGCACGCGCCAGATGGGCAATCCCCTCCGAGCGAATACCATCGTCGTTCGCAATCAGAATTTTCAGATTCTTCATCATAGATACACTCCTTTGTCCGACTATCTTATCATAGACAAAGGCTTCTTCACAAGCCGCAATTTCGACAAATCGCGAAGTTTTCCAAATAAAACCCCGCAAGCCTCGCAGAGTTTCGCCATCCGCAGATGGCGAAATAAATTGAAAATCAATTTTATCCGGCGGCTCTGCCGACCGGACTGGACATCCGTTAGCGGTTTTACCGCTTACGGATGTCGCGTACCTCCTTGCGGGTAAAAATACTGCTCACCTCGCAAGTGTGAGCTTTTCGCGCGGCGCGTGAAAAGCTTGCGCGCAGTCGAGGGGAAGCTTTTTTGCCGGGAAAGCGTCAGCTTTTCCTGCAAATAGAAGAAAGTTCCCGCAATGCGGGAGCTTCTCCTGTATGGGATGGGAACGGAATGTTATTCCGACTGCGGGTAATGGATGTGCAGCAGCTCATGCGCCCGTTCCGGCGTGAGCTTTTCATACAAGGCGTTTAAAGGACCCGCACCGAAGCCGGAGATATGACATGCAGCATTTCTCGGTGACAATGGCGAAAGGATGCCTCGGTGCGGGTTGGAGCCTGGCTGCGGTATGGGAGCGGCGCAGCCGGGCGGAACAGTATATGCGATTTCAAATTTCATGGCATTTATATTGTTTATAATATATGAAAAAGGGCGCAAATTTCATGTGCTTTTTAGACAGGATATACCAACCAATTTTGTGCAATAACGGCGGACCTGTGCTAAATTTAATATGTTTAACTGCACGCAGAGACGAAAAAGCTTCGTATGAATCACCACACGAAGCTTTTGAAAATTATTTGGTATAATTATATCAGTAAAAACTGGACGAATTGGAAGAAGAATGCAATAGACGACGCTCAGCCGCACATGATCTGCTTGAGGCGGCTCAGCCGGTCGAGCGCAGACAGCAGCGTTTCGTCCTTTTTGGCAAAATGCAGCCGGACGATGTGATTGACGTCCTCGTCGAAGAACGAGCTGCCCGGCACGCATGCCACGCCGACCTTCTGCGCCATTTCGACGCAGAACTCCACGTCCGACTGTCCCTTTTTCATATAGGGCGCGATATCGGCAAGGACAAAATACGTGCCCTCGGGGTCGGTGAAGGGGATGCCCAGCTCCTTCATACCGCCGGTGAAGATTTCCTTCATGTGCGCGTAGTGGTCGCCAAACTCGCGGTAGTAGCTGTCCGGCATTTCAAGCCCGACAACTGCTGCTTCCATCAGCGGCGACGGCGCGCCGACGGTGTTGAAGTCGTGATACTGCTTGATGCGGTCCATGATAGGCTGCGGCGCAATCGCGTAGCCCAGACGCCAGCCGGTCACGGAGTAGGTTTTGGACAGACTCGAGCAGCTGACCGTCCGCTCCCACATGCCGGGAAGCGACGCCATGTAGACCATCTTTCGACCATCATAGACGATATGCTCATACACCTCGTCCGTGATCGCGTACACATCATATTTGATGCAAAGCTCGGAGATCAGCTTGAGCTCTTCATAGGTGAAGACCTTGCCGCTCGGATTGGAGGGGTTGCAGATCAGAATTGCCTTCGGATGCTGACGGAACGCATCTTCGAGAACCTCGGGGTCAAAGTGGAACGACGGGGGAACGAGCGGAACGAAGATCGGCGTGCAGTCTGCCATGATCGTTTCATGACGTAGAACCACGAGATCGCGCCGAGCGTCGCGCCGATGGGGATGATGTAGATCGACACGAAGTCCATCCACGGGCCCCACTTGGAGATCGGCTCCATGAGCAGGCCGAAGCCGAGGCACAGCACGCACAGGATGCCGAGCACGGCGACGCGGCTGAGCTTCGGGAACTTGTGCTGGAGCGATTCGGCGACGGCCTCGAACATATTCTGCAGCGAGCTGACGCCGGCGAAGATCATGGCGACGTACAAAATGACGGCGAACAGGCGGCCGAGCGGAATGTCCTGCAGGATGGTCGGCAGCGTGACGAACAGCAGGCTCGGACCCGCGCCGACGTCCTGCCCGTAGGAGAAGCAGGCGGGGATGATGACCAGCGCGGCGACGACGGCGGCGATGGTATCAAACAGCGCCGTATGCTGCGCCACATCCACGACATCCTCGTCCTTGGACAGGTACGCACCGTAGACGATCATGCCGCTGCCGGTGACGGACAGGGAGAAAAACGCCTGACCCATCGCCCAGACCCAGATCATCGGGTCCTTGAGCGCCTCCCAGCGGGGCGTGAACATGAACTTGTAGCCCTCGGCAGAGCCGGGCAGCAGCGCCACGCGCACGGCCAGCACCACGAAGATGATAAAAAACAGCGGCATCATGACCTTGTTGGTCTTTTCGATGCTGTGCGCGCCGAGAAACAGCGTCAGCAGTGTGCCGCCCACGACGATGATGTGATACGGGATGACGGAATAGGGCTGCGAGGAGAAGTCGCCAAACCACGCGGCGGCGTCGGCGGTCATGAGCGTGCCGACGAGCGAGTCGACCAGCGCCTTGAGGATATACGTCACGATGACGGCGTAGCCGATGGCGATGCACAGCGAGCCGGCCAGCGGCAGCCAGCCGAGGATGCCGCCGACCTTGCCGGCGGTCTTGCCGCGTGTGCCCCACGCCTCTTTATATGCGCCGAGCGTGCCCGTGCCCGCGCGGCGGCCGATGGCGAATTCCGTCGGCAGGCCGACCGTGCCGAAGATGACCACAAACAGCAGGTAGATCAGCAGAAATGGCACGAGCGTTTTGGGAACGCCTGCATTGACGCCGTACATGCTCATATGGTCGCCGTTGTAGGTCGCCCAGCCGAGGGCAAGCTCGCTTAAGTCGCCCGTGCCGACGACCAGACCGCCGGTGCGGTTGGCAAGGTCCATCAGTTCCAGCGTCCGCACGCGCGCCTGCCCGTTTTCAAACGTGACGTCGAAGTTCGTTTCGCTCTGCCCGATGTCTGCAAAGTGGCTGCGGACAGTGTTGGCAATCGAAATTTCGGTGAACTGCACGCCCAGCTCCTGACACAGAATCTCCGCGTTCGAGCGCGTGCGCTTCGTCGTGCCAAAGCAGGGCATGGTGACGGCCAGAATGTCCGCCATGGGACGGTTCAGTTTTTTCATCGCGTGAACCGCGACGAGAAGTGCCAGGCAGCTGTCGAGCCCGCCGGAGATGCCGATGACGGCGGTTTTTGCGTGTGCATGCTCGATGCGCTTTGCCAGCCCATCTGCCTGCATTTGCAGAATCAGTTCACAGCGCTCGGCGCGCGCGCCTCCGTCTGCCGGAACGAACGGGGTTGGGGAGATATAGCGGGTGAGAGGAATCTCGCGAAGGGGAAGATGGAAGGAAACGGTCTCATAGCCGTCGGTTACAGGCTCAAAGCTCGTATTGCGCCGCCGCTCGGCAAGAAGCCTTCCGAGGTCCAGCTCGGTGCAGGCAAGCGCTTGTGAGAACGGTCTGGACTCGGCAAGAAGCGCGCCGTTTTCCGCAATCAGATTGTGACCCGAGAAGACCATGTCGGTCGTCGACTCGCCGTGCCCGGCGTCCGCATATAAATATGCACACAGAAGCCGCGCCGACTGCTGGCTTACCAGCGCCCGGCGGTATTCCGCCTTGCCGACAGTCTCATCGCTTGCCGAGAGGTTTGCAAGCACGGTAGCGCCCGCCAGGGCATGTGCGGTGCTGGGAGGAAGCGGCGCCCAAAGGTCCTCACAGATCTCAACCGCAAGCGTAAACGCCTGCATCGTCTCGCACCGGAACAGAAGCTTTGTGCCGAAAAGTGTTTTCTGCCCGGCAAAGCTGATTTCCTTTACTCCGGCTGGCGCGGCGCAGTAGTGCCGCTTTTCGTAGAATTCACCGTAGTTCGGAATGTGCGACTTCGGCACCAGCCCCAGAAGCGCGCCCTGACAAATCACGGCCGCGCAGTTGTAGAGCTTAGCGTCGACCGTGACCGGAAGCCCCACGAGCGCGACAAGCTGCAGCGCCTCGCTTGCCTTCAGAATCTCCCGGAGCGCGGCTTCTGCCGCGTCGAGAAGCGGCTGCTGCAAAAAAAGATCGCCGCAGGTGTAGCCCGTGAGACCCAGCTCGGGAAAGACGGTCAACTGGCAGCCGTCTTCTGCCGCCTGCTGCATTGCTTCGATGGTTTCCTGTGCGTTATAGGGACAATCCGCCACGCGCAGCGCGGGGGAGACGGCGCATGCCTTGATAAAACCGTAATTCATGGGATTTCCATCCTTTTTTCGTTTTTCTAATCATAGCATATCGGGCGCCGCGCAGCAAGTGCGGGTTTTATTTTGCGCGCAGGCGCGGCGCGTCGTTCGGAAGACCAAGTCCGGTTTGAAACGTGACACGGTTCGAGACAAACTGAAATCCGCCGTCGGGCAGGTCCCGCACGGTCAGCTTGTGGCTGAAAAGGCAGTCTGTGGGAATGTCAGCTGAAAGGCAGGACGCCAGGAGCGTTTTTGTCCCGTCTGCATTCTCCAGAATCTGCGTGATGTACGGTTCAACAGCTGGATAGTCGTAGCGCTCCATGTCATTCGTTTCGATGGGGCACCACGGATAGCTTTCCGTTTGCGCGTCAAAACCGGCAAGTGCATGCAGGGCTTCCGGCGAAAGATCAAAATAGGGAAGTACCACCGCCTCAAATTCTGCTGCCGGAATGCGGAAAAGACCTGCATCATCCTGCAAATATCGGGAAGAATCCGGCTGCTCGCCGGTTTGCAGGGCATAGAGCCGGTCAAACAGGTCGTTGAAGCTCATGCCTTCAAAGGACGGTTCCGACCAGTCAGTGATTAAGAGGTTAACATAATAGTAATCAATCGGAAGCACGTAGCGTTCGAGTGCAGCGAAAAGTGCTTTGTCCGGCGCATTTGTCCGGATAAGCTGGAAGTCTGCGTAGTGCTTGTCTCCGGCGGGAAAGAGGCGGTAATAAAAATTCCCGTTCTGCGTCAGATTCCACTCCTGCACCGGATGGCGCTCGAAGCCGGACGCAGTAACGCTGCCGTCGCCGGTTTGCTCCAGCCGCAGAAATCTTGCATAGAAAGTACCTTCTTCTACGCTCAGTACCTGATACGAGAGCGCACCGTCGGGTCTTTGAAAGAGAAGCGCCAGCGCGCAGTCTGTTTCCGCCTGCGCGTCTGCCCAGAACGCCAGGAGCGGCGCGCCGTCATCCAGATAATAAGAAGGATAGGGTCCGTAGCTGTGAAGAACCGGGCATGAAGCTGCACCGGTTTTGAAGAAGGATTCCGCCTGCGCGGCGCCTGCTTCACAGAACGCCTTGTCTGCGGCTTCGAGGGAGGCTTGCTGCGTGATTTCCGTTTCCTGTGCTGCCGTTTTTCCGCAGCCGGAGACGGCGGCAAAAAGTATAACAGTAAAAACCAAAGTCCAAATCTTTGCTTTCATAAGGTTCTCCTGCGAAAAACCGCGGAACTCCGAAGAATTCCGCGGTATTATCGCTCTGTATTACAGCCCTTCCACTTCCAGACCGGTCATTGCCTGCAGGACCTCATATTGCTGGGCGTTGAGTCCTTTCTTCATGGCAAGACCTTCCTCCAGATCGAGATCGACCATGCTGCCGTGACGCGAGCAGATGAGACGGTTCGTCTTGCCCTCGGCGAGAACCTTGACGGCGTGATAGCCCATGCGCGTTGCCATGACGCGGTCGCGCGCGGTCGGCGTGCCGCCGCGCTGGATGTGACCGAGAATCGTCACACGCGGGTCAAGCCCGATGGTTTCGTGAATCTGCTTGCCGATTTCAATCGCGCTGCCTGCACCCTCGGCGACGATGATCATATAGTGTGTCTTGCCGCTCAGGCGCGCACCGCGGATACAGTCGACGACGTCGTGCTCAAAGTCGAGCTTCTTTTCCGGCACCAGAACGGACGTTGCGCCCGTTGCCAGACCGACATACAGCGCCAGATGCCCTGCGTTTCTGCCCATGACCTCGACGACCGAGCAGCGCTCGTGGGACTGCATGGTATCGCGCAGACGGTCGATTGCCTCCACGGCGGTATTTGCCGCGGTGTCGTAGCCGATGGTGTAGTCGGTGCAGACGATGTCGTTGTCGATCGTCGCCGGGACGCCGACGACGCTGATGCCCTGCTTGGAAAACTCCTGGAGACCACGGAACGTGCCGTCGCCGCCGACGCCGACAATGCCGTCCAGCCCCAGAAGCTTGCAGGTTGCCGCTGCGCGCTGCTGCCCGTCCAGGGTGCGGAATTCCTCGCTTCTGGCGGTGTAGAGCATGGTGCCGCCGCGGTTGATAATATGGTTGACGCTGTTTTCATCGAGGCGGACGAAATCGCCGTTGATCAGCCCGTTGAAGCCGCGCCGGATGCCGACGCAGTCGATGCCGCGATAGATTGCCGAGCGGACGACCGCGCGGATCGCTGCGTTCATGCCGGGCGCGTCGCCGCCGGAGGTGAGTACGCCGATTCGCTTGACTGCATTCGTCATGGAAAAGTCTCCTTTTGATTCAGGTTGCTTTCACTATACTACACAAAAAAAGAAAAGTAAACACGGAATCATGAAAAATTTGTGACAGAACCCAAAAGATAGCACAATTCAGGTCTTACGGCTGACGCGGAAAACTTTAGGAAATCTTCATAATTATTCCGCCGGATTTCTGGTATAATAACTAAGATAGAGAACGGAAGCTTACGAAAGACAGGGAGGAAGGGCATTGAATCAGGCAAGTCAGATTTTAGCGGAGGTCAAGAAGGCGGTCTGCGGCAAGGACCGCGTGCTGATCTGGGTACTTACGGTCATTCTGGCAAAAGGGCACATCCTGCTCGAGGATATTCCCGGCGTCGGCAAGACGACAATGGCGCTGGCGTTTTCCCGCGCACTGGGGCTGGACTACGGGCGCGTACAGTTTACGCCGGACGTGCTGCCGAGCGATATCACGGGCTACAGCATTTTTGATAAGGAATCCGGCACGATGCGCTATCAGCCGGGCGTCATTCTGTGCAACCTCTTTCTTGCGGACGAGCTGAACCGCGCGACGTCGCGCACCCAGTCGGCGCTTCTGGAGGCAATGGAAGAGGGGCAGGTCACGGTCGACGGTGTGAGTCACCGGATTCCGGAGCCGTTCTGCGTCTTTGCAACCCAGAACCCGACAGGCGCTTCCGGCACGCAGCTGCTGCCGGATTCGCAGATGGACCGCTTTACGGTCCGCCTTTCGATCGGCTATCCGGCACCAGCGGACGAACGCGAGATTCTGCTCAGCCGCCAGAAGGGCAATCCTCTTTTGCAGGTGCGGCAGGTCGTGACGCGCGAGGAGCTTCTTTCCATGCAGCAGGAGGCGGCGAATGTGTACGTAAAGCCGGAGCTGGCGGACTATATTGTCTCGCTCGTCGGCAAAACGAGGCAGGACCCGATGATCGCGCGCGGCGCAAGCCCCCGGGCAACGCTGTCTCTCGGCGCGATGGCAAAGTCGGTTGCGTATGTGCAGGGAAGAGACTATGTTCTGCCGAAGGACATTCAGGCGGTCTTCGTCTCGACCTGCGCGCACAGGCTGCTGTTGTCTGCCGAGGCGGACGCAAAGGGCATGCGCGCGGAAGAGCTGCTGGAAAGCATTCTGAAATCCACGCCTGCGCCGAGAATTTAGCCATGTGCAAGAACAGACTGATGTATCTGACGTCGCTGGCGGGCGTTCTGATTTTCCATACGTATTATACCGGCTGGTTTTCGTGGTATCTGCTGATGCTGACTGTGACGCTGCCGTGGTTTTCTCTGCTTTGCAGCTTAGCCCCAATGCTGCGTCTGCGGATCTCTGCAGACATGCCGGCAGCGTGCCTCATGGGGCAGAGCGCACATATCCGGCTGGAAAATGCAGGCGCGCGGCGTTTATCGCCGCCCTACCGGCTGCAGAGCGTGGTGTATGACTGCATGGGAATGAGCGTCAGCCGTCAGAAGATTTCCCTTTCCGGTTCTAAAACCGCGCAGCTCGAGCTTGCCACGCATCATGCAGGCGCTTACCGGTGCATGCTGGAAAAAGGGAGCGTGTACGATTATCTGGGGCTGTTTCGGTTCCCGCTGCGGCTGCCGGAGCTGGGAGAGCTGCTTGTTCTGCCGGAGGATATCCAGCCGATTGATACGCCGAGCCTCACCCAACTTACGGCAAGGCGCTACCGTGCAAAGCCTGCCGGCGGTTTTTCCGAGACGCACGAGATGCGCGCCTACCACCCCGGAGACTCCATGCGCGATATCCACTGGAAACTGTCTGCGAAGACGGACAGCCTGATTGTCCGCGAGCCGATTGAGCCGGTGCGTGGGCAGGCTGTGTTAAGCTTCGATCTGGCGGGTACGCGCGATGCGGTGGACCGGACGCTGGGGCTGTTGCAGTGGATGTCCGGCTGGCTTTTGTCGCAGGAGCTTGCGCACACGGTCTGCTGGCTGGACCCGGAGAGCTTCGAGCCGCAGACGGCGCAGATTGCGTCGGCAGAGGATCTGCGTGCGCTTCTGGAACAGCTTCTGCACACGGGTCTCAGGGACGGAACACCGTCCATTGCCAATCGAAGCTTTCCGGCGGCGGACTGGCGCTATCACATCGGGCAGACGCAGGCGGAGGTGGCAGTATGATTGCGGAAAAGCAGAGCCTTCGTGCGGCGCTTGCCGCAGCAATCTGCGCGTTCGGCGTGAGCTTCGGCGCGGTCTTCTGCCCGGTGAGCGCATTCGGTCTGCCGGTTGACAGCTGGGCGCTGCTGCTGGTGTGCCTGGCGGCGTCGATTGTGTTTTCGGTGATTTTTGCCGTCTTCCGCCCGGTTTACGGCTTTGGCGCAGCGGCTGTCGCTGCCGGTGCGTTTGCGTGGTTCTTTCACGGGGAAGCCCTGCAGAGCGCAATGGGGCTGCTCGGCGGAATTCTGGAAGAATATGTGCAGGCGTTTCACTTTTCGATGCCGCAGGCGCTGGCAGACGCAGCGGAAAGCGGCGCGGACGCAACCATGGCGCTCGGTATCTTGGCGGCGCTGCTGGCTCTATGCACGGTCTGGACAGTTCTTTCGCGCATGTCTCTGCTGGGCGTGTTTTTAGCGAGTCTGCCGTTTCTCGTCGTCTGTCTGGTCATTTTGCAGACTGAGCCGGCGACGCTTCCGATGCTGACGCTCACAGGCTCTTTGACGCTGCTGGTCCTGACGCAGAAGCTGCGCTTCGATACCACCCAGTCTGGGCACCGGCTGACGCTGCACCTGATGGTTCCGCTTGCAATTCTGATGGCTGCGCTTGCACTGCTTTTTCCGCGATACGGCTATGAGCGTTCTGCATGGTCCAAAAGTCTCTCGCCCATGGTCAGCCGGACGGCGGAAAAGCTCACGGTCTTCCGCAGAAACGCCGCGACCGGACAGGTGGAATTCGTCTCGCCCTTTACCCCGAGCACACTCGGCAGATGGGTCTGGGACTCGAACGTGTCGAGCGTGAATCTCAAAAGAGTCGGTCCCCAGCGTAAAACTGGCAGGCGCGTGATGCAGGTTTATTCCGATTTTTCCGCTGCCTGCCACCTGCGTGCGGATTCGATGGCTGTCTATGAAGACAGCCGCTGGATGGCGCTGTCGGAGGAGGATTATGACGGCTCTGGGGTAAGCGCCGGCGTGCTGCTTGCGCCGGATGTGCAGACCCTCGGGCTGGACACGGTCAACAAGCTGCAAATCAAAACGGACATGAAGTCCTCCATTTACTACCTTCCGTACCGGCCGCTGGAGCTGCCCACAGGCGGAGAAGCGGTTTTTGATGCTTACGTCAAAAATCCGAGTCAGCTGACGGAATATACGATCGAAACCGCATTTGTCGAGGAAACGGCGGACCGGAACGCGCAGTATGAACGGTTTGTTCATCGGACCTATACGCAGCTGCCGGACGATATCCGCCCGGACCTGCAGGCAATTGTCTCCGGGATTGACGGCGCGGACGCTTCCGACACCAAAACGGCTGCGCGCGCAATTGCAAAATATGTTTCCAAATCCAAGACCTACAGCCTCGACACGCCCCGCGCGCCGGAGGGCGAGGATTTTGCGCTCTGGTTTCTGCGCGAGAGCGACACCGGCTACTGTGTCCATTTCACGACGGCAACGGTACTTCTTCTTCGCGCGGCGGGCATTCCGGCGCGTTACGTGACGGGCTATTATTTCAAGACGACGGCAGGTCAATGGGCGGATGTGACAGAGGACGACGCGCATGCGTGGGTGGAGTATTATATCGACGGCATGGGCTGGCAGATCATGGACGCGACACCTGCGGAGGTTCTGAACACACAGACGCAGGACCAGCCGCAGCAGGAGCAGCCGCAGAGCCCGTCGACCGGTGAAGAAAAGACGAATACGCAGGACACCAATCAGCCGGAAACCGCAGCGCCGGAGCCTTCACAGAGTGACCCGGAGCCGCAGACCGAAGCGCCTGAAAAAACGACTGGCGCTGTGGCGCTGCATGCTGTGTGGATTGTGCTTTTTGCGCTGCTTGCGCTCTGCGTTTGGCAGCTGCTGCTTCTGAGTCTGCGGAAAGCCGCGATGCAGACAGGCTCCAATAACAAGCGTGCGGTTGCGTACTGGCGGCATATCGAATTTTTATGTAAACTTGATAAATCGGAACCGCCCGACGAGCTTCGGAATCTGGCGCTCAAGGCGCGCTTCAGTCAGCACAAGCTCGATGGCAGCGAACTGGAACTGCTTCAAAGCTTTTCCGGGCAGAAGACGCAGCAGCTTCTTGCAGATTCCGGCTGGCTCAAACGCCTCTGGCTTCGTGCTGGGCTTGCGCTGCAGCCGGGAAGCCGGCGATAAAACACGCGCCGGTGTGCCGCAGATCGCAAATGACACACCGGCGCGGCGCGCTTGACAAGCGCAAAAAAGCATTGTACAATACACAGGCAAATGCCCCAGTAGCTCAGGGGATAGAGCATTCGCCTCCTAAGCGAAGGGTCGGACGTTCGAATCGTCTCTGGGGTGCCAGACAAACGCGGAAGAAGTAACATTCTTCCGCTTTTTTTGAATCACAGGAAAGCGCAAGAGTAAGAAACGAATGAGGCAAATTAAATGAATGTGATCAGCTTGTTCAGCGGCTGCAGCGCTCTGAGAGGAATTGAAGATGCCAGAGGGTAGCTTTTCTTCGATTACATTCGTATCTTGAAGGAATTTCGTCCCAGGTTCTTTTTAGCCGAGGAGGCAGGGTACGATGTTTCTTTGACGATGGTCAACGCGAAAAATTGTGGCGTTGCGGAGGAACGGAAACGTGTTTTTTACATCGGATTCAGAAACGATCTGCACATCGATTTCGTATTTCCGAAGGGCTCAACCGAAGACGACGAGAAGAAGCTGACATTGCGGAACATCATTTGGGATCTGCAGGAAACCGCAGTTCCTGCCGGACCGAAAAACTACCACAATCCGGAAGCAATCAACAACAACAACGAGTATTTCACCGGCGCGTATTCTCCGATTTTCATGAGCCGCAACAGGGTAAAGGGCTGGGACGAACAGGCCTTTACAGTGCAGGCATCCGGTCGGCAGTCATCTGAACCTCTGTGATGTCAAGCAGGAGTTTGTTGACCGCGGTGTGAATCTGATTTACCAGAGCCTCGACAAATTTGCCTCCAAGGGCAAGATCAGCGAAGAGGCGGTTGCGAAGATCAAGGAAAGCGGCATCACGACCTACACCTCGATTGCCGAGGCAGTCAAGGACGCACAGTTTATCGTCGAAGCCGCTCCCAAGCGGATGGACATCAAAAACAGCACGCTCGCACAGATTTCCGCAGCCTGCAGCCCGGACGCGGTGATTTCCACCAACTCCTCGACAATGAGCATCACCGAGCTTTCCAAAGCAGTAGAAAAGCCGGAGCGCTTCGTCGGCGTCCACTATTTCTTCCCGGCGGTTCTCATGAAGCTCGTCGAGGTCATCCGCGGCGACGCAACCTCCGATGAAACGACTGCGTTTGCAAAAGCGTATGCCGAGCATGCCGGCAAGACCGTCGTTGTTGCGCAGAAGGACCGTCCGGGTTTCATCGCAAACCGCATTGTCGCGCCGGTTGTCGTCTACAACGGACGCATGGTCGACCGTGACGGCTTTACGCCTGCCGATATTGACCTGTCCATGATGAAGAACGGTCAGAAGATGGGTCCCATGGAGCTGGCGGATTTCACGGGCGTCGATGTGACCTCGTTCTGCCAGGACTACTATCACGAGCATCTGTCCCCAGAGTATGAGCCGTCCAACGCGGCAAAGAAGCTTCTTGCAGAGCACAAGCTCGGCAAGAAGACTACTACACATGGCCGGAAAAAGGTCGCCCCGTGATCGACGAGAGCCTGTATACCGGCAAGTATAACCCCGACATTCCGAACTTCATCCAGGCAAATGAGGCATGCAAGCTTCTGGAAGAGGGCGTCTGCTCGCTGGAAGAGTGCGACACCGCCATGGAGCTCGGATACAACATGGAAGGTCCGATTCATTACATCCAGAGATTTGAGCCGCAGCAGATCGCAGACGCGCTGAACGCGGTTGCCGATCACTTCGGCAAGGAAATTTTCAGACCCGTTGCTACCATTACCACGGGCGCATATAAAAGAGGCTGACGCAATTGCGCCCATTTTCGCTGCAAACTGCCGTCCGCTTCTGAAAAGAGGAGAACAGTATGAAAAAGTGTATTATCATTCCGGATTCGTTCAAGGGAACCATGTCTGCGCTGGAGTTCTGCCAGATTGCCGAGAAGACGGTCAAGCGCCATATGCCCGGTTGCGAGGTGCTGACCATTCCGGTGGCAGACGGCGGAGAGGGAACGGTCGACTGCTTCGTCTGCGCGCTGGGCGCGGAGAAAATCGAGCGCAGCGTCTGCGGTCCGTGGCAGGAAAATGTCTCTGCCGCCTACTGCGTTAAGGACGGCACCGCGTTCATTGAAATGGCGCAGGCGGCTGGACTTCCGATGGTCGGCGAGCACAAAAACCCCGCGAAGACGACGACCTTCGGTGTCGGCAGCCTGATTCGCGATGCCGTGGAGCAGGGCTGCAAAAGCATCGTCATCGGTCTCGGCGGCAGCTGCACCAACGACGCCGGCGCCGGCGCTGCCGCAGCGCTCGGAACGAAGTTCTATAACGAGAAGGGCGAAAGCTTTGTGCCGACCGGAGACACGCTCGAACAGATCGTGTCCTACGATACGGCAGAAACTGAGCGCCTTCTTTCCGGCTGCACCGTCACTGCCATGTGCGACATCGACAACCCGATGTACGGCGCGCAGGGCGCGGCGGCAATCTTTGCGCCCCAGAAGGGCGCGGATAAAGAAATGGTCGCGCTTCTGGACCGGAATCTCGTCCATCTCGGAAATCTCATGCAGCAGAAAACCGGGGCAGATATTGCAAACATGCCGGGTGCTGGCGCTGCGGGCGCATTCGGCGCAGGCATCGTCGCATTTCTGGGCGGCAAGCTCCAGTCCGGCATTGAGACCGTCCTCGAGTGCGTCCGGTTTGACGAGCTGCTTGCGGGCGCTGACATGGTCTTTACCGGCGAGGGGCAGATGGACAGCCAGAGCCTGCACGGCAAGGCGGTCATCGGCATCGCGGGAAGAGCCGCGAAGAAGCATGTTCCGGTCACGGTCATCGTCGGCTCCGTCGGAGACGGCGCAGAGGGCGGCTATGAGATGGGTGTGAGCGCCATTTTCAGCATCAACCGCCGCGCCGAGAGCTTTGATATCTCTCGCGGCAAGACCAGACAGAACTTTGAAGCAACCATGGACGCAATTGTGCGCCTTCTGGCACTGAAGGCGTAAGAATGGGGGAGACGGCAATGGACCAGATCAGCCCGGGGCTTCAAAGTGCGCTCGCTTCCTGGGTCAACACGAAGAACATGCAGCCCTGAAACAGGATGCTTGCCATTGGAAGCACCTGAAAATAGGGGAGCATCGCGTCCATGCCCATCGCTTTTCCCGTGGGGTCGAGCAGCATCATGCATGCGCCCGCAACCGCACCGAGACCGATGAAAAGCGTCCAGAACAAAAGCGCGCGCCGGGTCGGCTGGAATCTTGATGGCTGCTTCATGTGAATTCCTCCATACTATGCTGCCGGAAAGGGGAAAGAACCCTCCGGCTGCGTTCGATCGATAGGCGAACGGCGTGCACGAAAGGTTCCCCGAATCCATCTTTTTTGCCTATAACGTGTCAGAAGGTCATTTCCAGCCCAACGTGCAGATGGTGCAGGCGATTTCCCAGGGTTTGCTTCAGAATATCGTAGGCGCGCTGCCCGGTGCAGTGCCCGGTACAGACAAATTCCAAACCGGTTGCGCGGATATTCTGCGCGACCGCGCGAATCTCGGCGTCGGATTTGTTGAACAGATGAAAGCCTCCAATGTAGCCATAGACGTGCTTGCCGGGGAAAGTCTCCCGGACCTCCCGGATGATGTTCACGACCCTCGCCGTGCGAGCAGCAGTTGACGATCAAGAGCCCCCGCTCGGTCTCCAGCACCAGACTCTGCTCATGCGAAAAATCATCCGGCACGAGCCCACGTGGTGTTTTCTGATACATCCGTTCGCGCTTTCCGATCTGCGATAAGCCCGGCGTCTTGTGCCCGATCAGATACGCGCCATCGGAAAGCAGATAATCGCCGGAAACATGGACGATGCGGTCTTTGTAATCCGTCAGGACATGGCGCGAAAGACCGATGTATTTGCGGAAAATCAGATATCGGGCGTAGCAGTTTTCCTGCGCGCTTTCGCGAAGATAGAACTTTGCCGTCGCGTTTTCCTGAAAGAAGCGGACCATGCCGTTCGCGTGGTCGTAGTGCGCATGACTGAGCATCGCGCAGTCGACGTCCCGGATGGAAAGACCGAGCGCGCGCATGTTTTCGGCAAACAAGCCGGACGCGCCCGCGTCAATCAGAATGCTGCTGCCCCGATGCGCTGCGAGAATCGAAAGTCCCCATTCGCCATGAAGCGGCTCCTGCGGAATATTATCTACAATGACGGTCAGTTTCGTCTGCATGGTGTTTCACCCTTTTTCGTTTTTCTCCATTGTAAGCGCAAAGCGGCAGCCTCGTCAAGCGTGTGCTCGGATGATTCGCCTGCAGCGGAAGGCTCTCCGGGCAGGATGGAAAACTCCGGATTGTAGACGAAACTCCCGTCCGTGTAAAACCAGACAAGACTTGCGTTTGTGCCGTCCGGGAAGCGGAAGATGGCAGTCAGCTCACTGCTGCCGTCGCCGTCTAGATCGGTAAAATCGCAGCTTTGCAGCGCGTCCTGTGCGCCCTGCATCGCCTGCGCGTATTTTGCAACGGCAATCAGCTGTCCGCCCGACGCGTTGTCCCAGAGCAGGATTTCTTCGTCACTGACATCCAAATAGACCGTTTGCTCCGAGCTGCCAAGCAGCATGGGGTAAGAAAGCTCGCGCGCCGGTGCTGTCGGCTGCTCGGGTGTTTCCGGTTCCGGGGAAGATGGCTCCAGCCGGGCATAGACATCGGAGCGTTCCGTTGCTGCTGTTTCGCAGGTATCCGCTGTCCAAATGCTGGTTTCCATTCGCTTCGTTTTCAGAACGACCTGCTGAATTTCACCCTTGACGGGAATGGTCACATCAAAATCGCCGGTTTCAAAGAAACCGAAAACACGTGGATGCGGCTGTCTGGTGTGCAGCCGCCGAAGCAGCCATCGTAAACGGCCTTTCCGTCTTTGCGCACAACCATGCCCGCGATGTTGCTGTAATCGGTCCGGATGCGCTGTTCCAGTTCTGTAAGCTGCATACCGTTCATACCTTCGCCTCCGGTCGTGTCTGGAGCCAGCGGTCCAGAAACTGCATCTGCGCTTCGGTGTGGAACCAGTGCTCGCCGCCGGGCATGACGGTCAGCGCCGCACCGGTTTTCCCGGCAAACGCCGATATGGTCTGCATGGAAGTCAGATTGTCGTGTTCGCCGTACACAATGCGCGTCGGAACCTGCCACACAATCGGGTGCTCGCGCACATAGCGCAGATACTGCATGGAAAGCGTCTCGCCGAACTGGGTCGGAATTTCCTGCTTTTCCGCCAGCTCCTGTTCTGTTACACCAGCCCAATGCATCATATTGCCGATTAACCGCTCCATGTCTACAACAGGGGAGATCAGGTACGCCTCATCGACGGTTGTCTGCGAAAGAGACGACAGGGAAAAGAAGGCGCCGATGCTGTTTGCGATCAGTGTCAAGTGGTCGCAGCGGTCTCGCAGCGCCCGGAAAAATGCCGGAAATTCCTGCTTTGCCTCCCAAGGCGTCTGCGCGCGGTAATCAAAGCCGATGACCTCCGCGCCCGGAAAGAGCGCTCTGTAGTGTTCGGCTTCTTCCGCAGAGCCTCCTTTTCCGTGTACGTAGATTACGATATGTTTCATAGTGTGTACCCGCTCCTTTGCCTCAGGTTGATGACCGTCCGGTCAGAAATTCCTTCAGCCAGACGATGCCCACCGCCAGCAGTGCAAAGCCGCCGGAAAGCAGCGTCAATACAGTATCGCAGACATCCGCCAGAACCGGATGCATATTCATAAAGTTTTTCATGGTTGGTTCCTCCAGTCTTATTGAACCCGTTGGTAATATTTCCAGAAGCGGATGGTTTCCTGCAAATCCGTTTCGCTTGCAAAGAGCCCCGGTTTCTTTGCAACTGCCAATGCAAAATCGACATACGCATTCGCTCTTGCAGTGGCGACCTGTTTGTCGCAGACCCAATCGTCGTCTGATGCATGCGTCGATTTCACATCGTGCAGGATTCCGGCGTGATCCAGCACGTCCACACCTGCGCAGATTCCGGCAATCAAAGCACCGCGCTGCTTCAAATTCCGCAGAAGGACTTTCACCTCTGCGGTGTCGATCCCGGAAACAGCGCCGCCCGGAACGATAAAGCTTCGAATCTGCGCTTTGTCCAGGTCCTCCAAAGACGCATCGACATGCATGGAAAACCCCTCCATTGCCCGAACCGGCTTTCCGTCCGGCGAGCAGAAAACCAGATCGCAGTGAGAGTCGTTCAGAAAATAGCTCAATATCACGATTTCATAAAAGCAGCACCTGTCATATACCAGAAACACGTCCTTCATCCGGATACGCCTCTTTCGCAGATTTCGTTATGGTGCGCATATGCCGCGCGATCGCTTACAGAATCCCGAGCAGCGCCGCACCGGCTGTGGTCTGCGCCGCCTCATCCTCGGTCTGCTTCCGGTTTGCAAAGCCTCTTCAAGCGCTCCAGCGCCGCCGGATTGTTGGCAGCAATGTGCCCAAGCACCGGACATCCGTCCATTTGCGCGCAGTCGGCACAGGTATCAAAGCCCTTCTCCCGGACGCAGGTATGGATGGGACAGAGCTTGTCGCAGAACGGCGTTTTGGGACCGTCTACGCGGCAGCCGGTGCAGGACATCATGTCCGGCGTAATTGGTACCCCGTTGAGCTTCGACCAAAGCGCAGCAGTTTTCGCGCAGGGCAGTATCGTTTGTAATCGTTGCGATTCTGGCGTCGCAGGCTTCGCAGTCCAGCCCGCAGCAGCCAATCAGTTGGTTCGTGTGTTTCATCGTTGTCTCCGTTCCTCTGAATCAATGTATTTCTTTCGTATAATAGTGCCGTTTCCCGGTGTAAGGATATGCTTCGAGGGTAAAACCTCCCCGTACCCATGATTCTTGTAAAAACTGGGAGCCTGAAAGGAAAAGGTGTCCATAAAGGCATATTTGCAGCCGCGGCGTTTTGCATCCAGTTCCGCAGTCTCCAACAGCCTGCCTCCGATGCCTTGCCCTCGGAGCGATTCGCTGACAAAAAGATACCGGATGCAAAGCCAATTCCCATAGGTTTCTCCGGTCAATCCGGCGAGCTTTCTGCCCATTTCGTCTTCCAGGAATATGCCGATAGGAACGCTTTGGGATGCCTCGCGGTGCGCGAGATTCTATTTCTTTAACATTTCGTGGATCTCGCGGGTATCGCGCTCGTTTCCGTCAGCCGTGATTCTGAAATCCATATGCTTTTTCACCTGCCTTACCAAGCTTTTGCGTCTTCCTTCTGTTGCAATTTCCGGACTGCTGCGGCAGTTATGCCCGCAGGACATCAGACAGCGCGAGAACAGAGCAGCCCTTGCTTTCGTAATAGGAGAGCAGCTCCGGCAGCTTCCGTTTATCATAGCTTGTGATGCAGTCCGACAGCACATGGACGGTATAGCCGTTTTTTCGCATATTGAAGCTGGTGGATTTGATGCACGCTGCGGCGTCAGCTCCGGCAAGATAACACTCGGAAATCCCATGCTCCTGCAGGAAGGCGGCAAACGCCTCACTGGTCAGGGCGTTGCTTTTTGTCTTCGTAAAGATATGGTCGGACACGACGTTCAGCTCCGGCACCAGCTCTGCGCCGCGGGTTCCGGGTTTGAAGGTCCTCGTTCCAGCGGACAGGTTGTTGTGCTGGATATAAACGACCCACAGGTCCTTCCGGACCGCCCAGTCGATTGCCTCATTGACGTTTTCGATGATTTCTCTGTAGTTTTTCGTGATGTCATTTTGCAGGTCGATGACGACCAACGCACTGTTTTTCATAATGGGTTCCTCCACTGTTTTTCATAATGCTCTGATATTCCGGCTGTCCGACGCGCAAAAAGGAAAACGCAGTGCAAACCGGTTTTCCGGATTGCACTGCGTCTAAGCGTCTGGCGTTTTGATTTCTTCCAATCTTCTGTTGCGATAGCGAACCACACAGGCGTATTTGCACTTCGGACAGAACAGGGGAAAGTCCTCCAGCACGGTATGCTGCCGGATCTGTGTTCGCGTTTTGCCGCCGCATTTCGGGCAGCAAAGCCAATCGGTTTTGACATGTTCTTCCTTCACCATTCAAGACCACCTGGTTCCCTTTGCAGCTTTGACAGCTGCAGTACGTCAAATCTGCTTTTCATACGGTTCGCGGTCTTCCGAATCTTTTTCATGCTGGTTCTTCTTGTGCTGCCGTCGACCCGCTCATTTGCCGACCAGCGCGCGAAAGACAACGTCCCGGTCAAAGGTTCCTGCCGCAAAGCCGGGGACCTCCTTGATTGCCTTGCAGATGCTCAGACTGAAGCCGGTCAGAATGCTCCCGATTTCCCGGTCGGAGTAGGGGCAGTCTCCTGACAATCAGGGTGGCAAGACTGTGGACCACGAGCCACAGATCGCGGAAATAGACGTCGGCTTCCTCCGGTGTGATGCGATAGATCTGAACCAGCGTCGGGCGGACTCTTTCCTGCAGATGCAGCATTGCATCCATCGCGCCATAGGAAGGGGGCTGCTTCTGCGTCAGAAACAGCAGCCGGTAGAGCGCCGGCTCTTCGCGCGCAAAGCGGATGTATTGTATTCCGACGCCGAAAAACGGAATTTGTTCCCGCAGACCTTTTTCCGTGTAGCTGTCATAGACGCGCACCGCCGCGTCATAGACTGCCTGCTTGATGCCTGCCATGGAGCCGAAGGCGGTAAAAACCGGCTGGGTCGACGTGCCGAGCGCGCCTGCCATTGATTTTGCGCTCAAGCCCTCCATCCCTTTTTCCCGCACGACGCGCAGTGCCGCTTCCACCATTTCTTCCTTTGTAAACTTGTTCTTCGGAGCCATTGCAGTTGTCCTTTCCGCCCATCGTCCTGCTGCTTCACAACGAGCATTATATATTACCTATTATACATTAGCGGGCTTTTCCTGTCAATACAGCACGGCTTGACAGGAAACAGTGTTTTTGCTAGCATATAAACGGAACAGAAGGACCGCAGGCTTTTTAGGTACACGAGTTAGTGCAATCTAACTGTCTTGCCCGATGGTATGAGTTAGAGATATTTAACAGGAAGCGATAATCACATGGCGTACAACGAACTGTTTGCTCTTGCCTTCGTTGCGCCATATCTTGCAAGCGGCAAGAGAATTCCGCCGCAGACAATTCAGGAAATGATGCGCCGCTCGCTGTATCACATCAAATGGTACTTTGCGAGGACCGATCTGAACACCGACAGGGGCAAGGCGGAAAACAAAAAGAGCATCATGAAATATGTCAAATGGTACACGCCGGAAAAAGAGCGGCAATATCCGACGTCCTTCAAGGTGGATTTCGTCGGGCAGCCGTATGAGGGTGCCTGTTACTACCGCATTACCCGCTGTCCGGTCTGCGCCTATGCTGAAAAGCTGGGCGTCTCGGAGCTGATGCCCCAGTTTTGCGAGCTGGACGAGGTGATGATCGCGCTCCAGCACGGCGTTTTGCACAGGACGCAGACGATCGCGGGCGGCGGGGACTGCTGCGACTACTTCATTACGGGAGACAAGGCGTAAGCTTCCGGCTGCGCATGTTTTTTTGGAAGAATGTTTGCGCTGCAAAACAATCGGGTCTGGCGTAAAGTTTGCTCGTTGACAAGCAATTTCCTTTTCCGTATAATAAAAAAAGGCGAGTACCTGCCGGCAGTCAGGCTAAATAGTCTGGCTGCCGTTTTTATTAAGTAACGGAGGAATGCGCATGAACATTACGGTCTATCTGGGCGCAAAGGAAGGAAATGACCCGGGGCTTAAAAAAGCGGTGCAAGAATTGGGAACGTGGATGGGTTCAAGTGGAAATGCGCTTGTTTATGGCGGCTCGAAACCGGGCTGATGCGGGGCGCAATTGCAGACAGCGTTCTGGCTGCCGGCGGTGAAGTGACCGGTGTGGAGCCGGAATTTTTCATCCAGGACGAGTTTCAGCACGCCGGTCTGACGAAGCTGATCGTGACGAAGGACATGCCCTGAGCGCAAAAGCAAAATGATCGAGCTGGGCGATGCTTTTCTCGCGTTCCCCGGCGGCACGGGGACGTTGGAGGAAATTACGGAGGTTATGTCCAAGGTTTCCTGAAGTTCACCTGAATGCGCCGTGCATTCTCTACAATCTGAACGGCTATTATAATGATCTGAAGGCGCTGCTGGATCACATGATCGAAAAAGGACTTTCGTCCAGAGAACGGCAGGAGGGAATCTATTTTGCTGCGAACCTGGAAGAGATCAAACGGATTCTGGAAGCTGGATAAAGCCGAACGGAGCAGATACACAGCGCAAGCCGGTCAAGACTGACGGCAGGCGCAGGTGTGTTTGAGCAGTGCAGCGAAAAACCGCAGTATGCTTGCATACTGCGGTTTTGCCTGTTATTCAGCCTCGCGCCATTTGCGGCAGCGTTTTGCTTTTCTGCGCCGGGTAACGGCGGCGGAAATCAGGAAGAACGCAACCACGGCGGCAATGGCGGCAAGCGTCAGGGTGAGATACAGCGTGGTATTTGCACCTTCGGTTTTGACCGACAGCCACAGATCGTTCATCGTCTGCGTCGCTTCGATGCCAAGCTCCTCAAACGCTTCGCTGCGTTCGAGCACGCTCGGGTCCGGATAAGCGACCGGGCTCGACGTGACCTCCTCGTCCATATACTCCTTCGCGGCGGTTTCCGGCGTGGAGTAGCCGATGTAATCGAGGTTCGCCGCGGACACGTCCGGGCGGCAGAGGAAGTTGATGAACGCCTCGGCGCCTTCTTTGTTCTGGCAGCCCTTCGGGATGCACATGGCGTCCGAGAAGAAATTGAAGCCTTCCTCCGGGAAGCTGAACGCGAGGTCCGGATTCTCTTCGACCATCGTCAGATAGTCTCCCGCATAGTAGGGCGCAGCCCATGCCTCGCCGCGCTCGAGCTTGTCGAAAATTTGGTCCATGACGTAAGCCTGCAGAACGGGCTTCTGCGTAGCCAGAAGATCGGCAGCGTTTTTCAGCTCCTGCGCGTCTTCGGTGTTGTAGCTGTAGCCGAGCATCGACTCGGCAATGGCAAAGGCGTCGCGGGGGTTATCGAACATGAGAAGCTTGCCGGCGTATTTGCTGTTCCAGAGGCAGCTCCAGCTCTGCGCGTCCTCTTCGGAGATGTATTTTGTGTTGTAGATCAAGCCCACCGTGCCCCAGGTGTAGGGGACGGAATACTTGTTTTCCGGGTCGTAGGACTGGTTGCGGAAGGTCTCGTCGATATACTCGAAGTTCGGGACATTGGAAAAGTCGATCGGCTCAAGCATATCCTCGGAAATGAGCTTCGCGACCATATAATCCGAAGGAATGATCACATCATACGACGTGCCGCCGGTTTTAAGCTTCGTGTACATCGACTCGTTGGAGTCAAACGTCAGATAGTTGACCTTGATGCCGGTTTCTTCCTCAAACTCGTGAATGACGTCCATGCTGTCATCGGTGCCGTCAGAGATGTACTGTCCCCAGTTGTAGACGGTGATCTCGTTTTTGGCGGCAAGGACCGTCGTGGGAAGCAGCGAGACGAGAAGCAGGAGCGTCAAGACGGAAGTGAGCAGTCTTTTTTTCATCCGTGAACCCTCCTCTGCGCGCCGTGCTGGACGCGCTTTTCGCTGCGCGCCTGCAGCAGATTCATAACCACCATCAGAACCAGAATCACCGCGAACATGAGCGTAAACAGAGCGTAGATCTTCGGCTGGATCGGCTTTTTGGTGTAGTTGTAAATCTCGACCGGAAGGGTGATGAAGCTCGAACCGGTGACAAAGTACGAAATGACGAAGTCGTCCAGGCTCATGGTGAACGCCATCAGAGCGCCGGAGATGATGCCAGGCATGATCTCGTGAATGACGACCTTTGTGAACGCCTGAAACGGCGTGCAGCCGAGATCCAGCGCCGCTTCTTCAAGGTCCGGGTCCATCTGCTGAAGCTTTGGCATGACGTTCAGAATGACGTAGGGGAGATTGAACGTGATGTGCGCAATCAGAAGCGTCCAGAAGCCCAGAATGGAGTTGATCTTGAGCATCGTACCCGTGAACGCAAACAAAAGCGCCAGCGCAACGCCGGTCACGATGTCGGGGTTCGTCATGGGAATATTGGTGAGCGTCATGACCGCTTTGCGCATCTGCCCCTTCATCGAGTGGATGCCGACGGCTGCCATGGTGCCGAAGAACGTTGCAAGAAGACTCGACAGAATCGCAATGATCAGCGAGTTTCGCAGAAGCGTCAGAAGCGTTTCATCGCGGAAAAGGTTTGCGTACTGGCGGAAGGTGAAGCCCTTGAAGGTTGCGATGTCGAGACCTTCGTTGAACGAGGCGACTGCCAGCGCGATCATGGGGATATAGAGGAAGATGAAGACCAGAACGGTAATCGTGCGGTTTACGTGTTTCATACCTTTGCCATGACCTCCTCTTCATCCGTCTCGCCGAAGCGGTTCATGATCGACACGCAGACGAAAATGAGAATCATCAGCACCAGACTCATTGCCGCGCCGAGATTCGGGTTATACGCGGTTTTGAACTGGGACTCGATGACGTCGCCGATGAGCGTGGTGCCTGTCGAGCCGAGCTTCTGGGAAATGTAGAAGGTCGACACGGCGGGGACGAACACCATGGTAAGCCCCGAAAGAATGCCGGGACCCGACAGCGGAAGAACAACCTTCGTAAAGACCTGCTTGGGCGTGCAGCCGAGGTCCAGCGCCGCTTCAACGAGGCGCTTGTCGATCTTCATAATGACCGTGTACAAAGGCAGAATCATGTACGGCAGGTAGTTGTAGACCATGCCGAGAATGACCGCGCCGTTGTTGCGGATGAGGGGCAGCGGAGAAAGACCCAGCGCGCGGATGAAGTTGTTGATGATGCCGGTGTCCTCCAGCATCGCGACCCACGCGAGCGTGCGCAGCAGAAAGCTCATGCACATCGGCAGCATGATCAGCATCTCCAGAAAGCGCTGTGTCAGCGGCTTGCACTGCGCGATAAAGTACGCAACAGGGTAGCCGATGACCAGGCAGATCAGAGACGCGAACAGGCTCAGCCAGATCGAGCGCAGGAAGATGGGAAGATACGTTCCCATGGAGGCGAGGTTTGCAAGTGTAAACTCGCCGGTGATGGAGTCGGTAAGCGCGTAGTAAAAGACGATGCAGAGCGGGATGAGCGTAAAGAGAATCATCCACACGATATATGGCGCAGAAAGGAGCTTACTCTTCATCTTCGGCTTCCTCCTGTGCGTCGGCGATCTCGTCGTATTCCGCACTGTAGGACGAATAGTCGCCGTAAAGACCCGAGTATTCACTCTTGTGCATGATGTGAATGTCCTCCGGGTTCAGGCGGATGCCGATGTAGGAGTCGACAGGGCAGTAGTCCGTCGTCTGAATGAGCCACTTGAAGCCCTTGAAGTCGACGATGGTATCATAGTGCACGCCCTTGAAGGTGACAGACGTCACGGTGCCGCAGAGGTGCCCCTGCTCGGGCGGGACGATGTCGATATCCTCCGGGCGGATGACGACGTCGACCGGCTCGTTCTTTTCAAAGCCCTTGTCGACGCACTGGAACTTTCTGCCGAAGAATTTGACCAGATAGTCGTCCAGCATCACGCCGTCGAGAATGTTGGACTCACCGATGAAGTCGGCAACGAAGGCGTTTTTCGGCTCGTTGTAGATATCCTGCGGCGTGCCGATCTGCTGGATTTTGCCCTTGTTCATGACGACAATCGTGTCGGACATGGTCAGCGCTTCTTCCTGATCGTGCGTGACA
>VOFH01002997.1_pt1 | contig 29228 bp, 36 predicted proteins | sample 5384091 | NCBI WGS metagenome assembly VOFH01 (sample SAMN12384727, study PRJNA508395) | human gut metagenome | isolation source: healthy gut G | host: Homo sapiens
ACGATCCATAGCGTTTGCTCTCATATGTTCTTTTTACTATTTCTCTTTGGGCACAAACATTTAAAGGCAGAGTAGTTGATCTTGCAGGAAATCCGATCCCCTATGCGGCACTCTATCTGAAAGAACTTAAAACAGGCTTCACTACCGATGATAACGGCTGTTTTCAGACCTCGCTCCCGGCGGGACAATATACCTGTGAGGTTTCTTCTTTAGGTTTCGCCGGACAAACATTCTCCTTTCCATATCTGCCGGAGATGTGGAAAAGAATATTGTGCTCTCCGAACAAATATATAGTCTGCGGGAAGTGAATGTGGTGAAAGGTGCGGAAGATCCGGCCTATTCCGTAATGCGTAAGGCGATTGCGAATGCTCCTTATTACCGGACACAGGTGAAGGGATTTAGGCCGGCACCTATCTGAAAGGCACGGGAAAAATGAAGACTATTCCCGCAATTCTAAAGCTGTCGAAAGGAAGTCAGAAAAGAGTCGAAAGAGTTTCTGGGCAAGTTGTTTTGTGATGGAGGAACAGAGTGGTGACTTTTAAGGCACCCTCTACTTGGGAGAACAGGTAAAGGCCTATTCCAATTCATTTCGAGGAGATGGAGGTCAGAATCGGTCTGACCACTATTAACTTTACGAGCCTACTATCTTCGATAAAGTATCACCGCTATGCCGGAGCATTCTCTTATTACCGTTTTAAACTGGAAGGCTGCTATAGTGAAGGCAACCATCTGATCAATAAAATAAAAGTCCTCCCCAAGCAAGACAGTCCGCGTCTGGTGTCCGGAGATTTGTATATTGTGGAAGATCTCTGGTGCGTCTCTGCGGCTGAATTTTCTATCCGTATGAGTGGCCTGAAAGCTACGGTCAAGGCAACTTGTAAAGAAGTTCAGCCTTCTGTTTTCCTGGCTACCTCCACAAGTATGTCCTGTGAAATCAAATGATGGGATTTTCTGCAGAGGCTTCCTATCTGGCAGCAGTACATTATACGAATGTGGAAAACGATAGCAGACCGTCATCAAGTGATGAATGGGGCTTCTGATGCCTCACCGAAACAAAACAGGAAGCAGCAGAAGCTTGTAAAGCAGATAGAAGAACTGTCGACGAAGAGGACTTGACTTTGAGTGAAGCCTATAAGCTATCTAAGCTGATGGAAAAGAACATTGCCGAATCCGATATCTGCACGTTCTCCGCATAAATATGAACGTAAAGTGAGAAAGAGAGAAGTGAATATAAAGACCGATTCGCTGGCGGACAAAAAGGATTCGCTTTATTGGGCAGCTGTCAGAAGTGTTCCTTTGCGTGGAAGAAATACAGAGTTATATTCATAAAGAAAAAGTTATCCGCTCCAAAGATTTATCACCAGGAGAAAACTGAGAAAAAACAACAGTTGGGAAAAAGATCATTCAAACATTCCTGATGGGGAAAGACTTTCAGAACTTCCAATAAAAATGCATGGATTAACTTTACCTAGTCTTTCCTTCTTATATTCCCGAATATAATTTTGTGGATGGCTTCTGGTTAGGAGTTAAGCTAGAGACAGGAGTGAAGTTATCAGAATCTTCTACACTGCGTTTTGCCTTCTTTCTTATTATACCACTGCCCGAAAAACGGTGGAGGACAAGGAGAACTGACATTGATTATGCCCGAGGCGACCGGGGATATTGGAACTGTCCGGCGGAGTTCTTTCTGCTGATTATAATTCGGAAAGTGGAGAATCCCGTTTGATTAACAGTATGTCCAGCTCGCTGTTCGGTCATAACCATCTGAAGCTTTACGAGAATACCTTTTCACTGTCTTTCCAAAATAAGATCGAACTGGCGAATAGTTTGTTTTTCTACCTCGCTTTCCTGGCAGCGACGGCAGATGCTGGAGAATCATATACACCGGAGCTGGTTCAAGAAAGAAGCGGAGTCGAATATTCCGGACAGCCGGGCATTCCTATCCGATGCCGGAAAATGAATTGTTGAAAGCTTCCTTTGCCTTGGAATATACACCGGCTCATTATTACCGGATGTACAGAGGAAAGAAAGTATACGAAGAATCCAGATGCCCTACCTTTACATTGCGTTATGACCGTGCTCTTCCCGTTGAAAGGTTCCGTTTGCCTTCTCCGTCCTATCACTTGGCGGAGTTTTCGGCCAGGCAGAGCATAGAGTTCGGAATGTTTAATACACTGACTGGGCTGTTAATGCCGGAACATTCTTGGAATAAGAGCGGTATGCAATTCCCCGATTTAAGCATTTTGCGACCACAGGCTTGCCGGTGACGGAACGCTCGTTTGATACAGGATTCTCTTTGCTGGATAATTATGTATTTGTCCTACCAATACCCGTTGGGTACAAGCCAATATTTCCTGGTACACACCCTGTCTGTTTGAAATTTCTTCCTTTTCTGAAAAAAAGAATTCGACGAAGCGCTGCATCTCCGTACACTCGTGGGATACGACCGTCGTCCCTATTCGGAAATCGGCTACTCCATCGGATTCATGAAACTGGCACGGTTAGGCGTCTTCCTTGGCTTCGACAGTTTGAAATACCGCTCGGCGGGAGTTTCCGTCAGCATTCCGTTGTCAACGTTTGCGGGAGAATAGCGCCTGTGTAGAAATAGTATGAATCATTTCTCTTGCAATTCTTTTCGAAAAAAAAACGTATTTTTGTCAATCTTATAACCTGAATAAATAAAAGAAATGGCCGAGAACCAAAAGATACAGCAGATAGATTGTACGAAAGTGCCGGAGCCTACTTTGCGCAGACTGCCGTGGTACTTGTCGAATGTCAAGTTGCTGAAGCAAAGAGGCGAACGTTTTGTCTCTTCTACGCAGATATCTAAGGAAATAAATATTGACGCTTCACAGATAGCAAAAGACTTGTCGTATGTCAACATCTCCGGGCGTACGCGTGTAGGCTACGAAGTCGATACGCTCATAGAGGTACTGGAAGCACTTCCTCGGGTTTACCGATATGCATAAGGCATTTCTTTTTGGAGTCGGCAGTCTGGGAGGCGCACTTTTGCAGGACTCCGGTCTGAAGCACTTCGGGCTTGAGATTGTAGCTGCTTTTGATGTAGACCCCGGAATTGGTAGGCACTAACATTGAACGGAATACCGATCTTCCATTCCAGTGAATTCGAGCAGAAGATGCGACGAATATGACGTGCAGATTGGTGTGCTGACCGTACCTATCGAGATAGCCCAGTGCATCACAGATACCATGGTAGACGGGGGAATCAAGGCTGTCTGGAACTTTACCCCGTTCCGTATCCGTGTACCTGAGGATATCGTGGTACAGAATACTTCTCTTTACGCTCATCTGGCGGTGATGTTCAACCGCCTTAATTTTAACGAAATCAAATAATGAAGATTATTGCCGTAGGAATGAACTATGCCCTGCACAATCAAGAGCTGGGACATACATCCGTAAATAAAGAACCGGTTATCTTCATGAAGCCCGATTCGGCTATTCTGAAAGATGGAAACCGTTCTTTATCCCCGATTTTTTCGGATGAGGTTCATTACGAAACGGAGGTGGTGGTACGCATATTTGCCGTTTGGGAAAAAACATTGCGCCGCGTTTTGCCAGTCGTTATTATGACGCATTGACGGTAGGTATTGACTTTACCGCCCGTGACCTGCAACGAAAATTCCGCGAAGCGGGCAATCCGTGGGAACTTTGCAAAGGGTTCGATCATTCGGCAGCTATCGGAACTTTTGTTCCTTTGGAGCAGGCAGGAGGCGAGTTGCAGCAGCTTGATTTCCGTCTGGAAATAGACGGCAAGGAAGTGCAGCATGGCAATACCTCGGATATGCTTTTCAAAGTGGATGAGATCATTGCATACGTCAGCCGCTTTATGACGCTGAAAATAGGCGACCTGTTGTTTACGGGAACTCCCGCAGGCGTAGGTCCGGTACAGATAGGACAGCATTTGGAAGTATACCTCGGAGAAGATAAGTTGCTCGACTTTTATATTCGTTGAGTCAATTTATTACGATATGTTTATCAAACGTTGCTGGTTGCTTTGTTGCTTTATCGCTTTTCTTCTTCCGGTTTCAGCGCAGGAATTCATTACGCTGAACTGGCAGGAATTGTCTTCTGCACAAACGCTTCCCGTAGTGACGCGCGAACTTCCTTTGGGAAAAGACTTCCGTTCCTTCACCTATCAGGTGGAAATAGAGTTTCCGGAATATCAGAAGTTAAACCGGAGTGAGGTGGCGGCATTAGAGATGCGACTCGACAGTTTACGTCAGCTACCCAATGAAAATGTGGCTTTCCCGGGAAGGCTTGCCGGCATTTCCACAGATAAACTCTTTCATTAAAGTTTCCGCACATCGTGGTTTTCTCTCCATAAGCTTTGTTCCTGTTGTTTTTCGTGAAGGAAGTTATCAACGGCTGAATTCTTTCAAACTATCCGTGAATTCTTTTCTTAAGAAAGATAGAATAGGGGAGGAGACAACTACCCGAAATCTGAAAACAACTTTATCCGAAGTATCTCTAAAGGATTGTACAACATCGCTTCTTGCTTCCGGCCGTTGGACGAAGATAAGTGTGAGAAATACCGGAGTCTTTAAAATCACGAATGCCGAATTAAAAAAGATGGGATTCTCAAGACCCGAAAAAGTCCGCGTATTTGGTTATGGCGGTTATTTGCTGTCCCAACGTTTCAATGAACATCCGGCAGCTGACTTACCCGAAGTTCCTTTGTTGCGTTTGTCAGATGGTGTGTTGTTTTATGGTCGTGGCACTGTATCCTGGACACCGGATAGCCAAAATACTTACTTTGTTCGCGAGCGCAACTTTTACTCTGATGAAGGGTATTACTTCCTGACTGATCGGAGGATATTCCGGAAATGGAAACTGAAATTTTTTCTTCGTTGAAAGAGACTTCGGCCAACGGATTGACGACTTTCAATTCCTTTGCTATCTATGAAAAGATGCATATAGTTGGGCAGGTACCGGCAGGCAGCTTTATGAAGATTATGACTATGTGGCCGGAAATACGAAAAGTTATACATTGAACTTGCCGGGCATTGTGCCGGAAGCTGCCGGATGGTTGACTACTGTCTTTGCCGCCCGCTCCATTGATGCGTCTACCAGCTACTCTGTTTCAGTGAATGGTGAACCGAAAGGCAATATCACACTGGCATCCATTGATTCCGATAATCAATATTATACCAGAGCTACTTCTGCAACGATAAATGCTTCCTGGCAAGGGACTAAGTCGGAAAATACGGTTGTAACCATCACCCATACCCGCCCTTCGGGTACATCGGGGCGTCTGGATTACATTGCCTTAAACTACATGCGTGCAACTTACGTTGAACACTCCTTATCTTACTTTTCGCTCTTTGGCTTCCATTCATAAGGAGACAACGTTCGTTCTTTCCGGTGCCACAGCTTCTACTGTTGTGTGGGATGTCACCAATCCTGCAAACATTGGTAGAATAGAAGGCAGTTTTGCCGATGGCACCTATACATTTACTATTCCCGCAGGAGAGTTGCGTGAGTTTGTTGCCATCACCCCGAAGCGGGAGGCTTTGATACAGTGGAAAACGTAGGTGGGGTTGCGAACCAGAATCTGCATTCTCTGGAAGCTACGGATATGATTATCATTGCTCCCGACCGGAAAGACCTGCTGGCACAGGCGGAACGACTGGCACAAGCCCATCGTGAGAAAGACGGATTGTCCGTCCTTGTCCTTACCGCTCCGCAAATCTACAATGAGTTTTCCTCCGGTACACCAGATGGAACGGCTTATCGCCGTCTGATGAAGATGTTGTATGATCGCTTCCCGAATGAAGCTGAACGTCCCAAATACTTGTTATTCTTCGGAGATTGCAGTTACGATAATCGTATGTTGACTTCTTCCTGGAAGAGTTACCGGCCTGAAAACTTTCTGCTGTCTTACCAATCGGAAGCTTCTCTGGAAGAGACTTCCTCCTATGTAACTGACGATTACTTCGGTTTTCTTGATGATGAAGAAGGGGATGATCTTACAGCCGGTATGTTGGATATTGGCATCGGACGTTTCCCCGTTCGTACAGCGGCTGAGGCAAAAGCTGCTGTAGATAAGACAATTGCTTATATGGAAAATAAACAGGCGGGTCCGTGGAAACATACACTTTGCTATGTAGCTGATGACGGAGATAAGAATCTGCATGCTTCTCAATCTGAATTATTGGCCAGTTACACCGAGAAAAACTATCCTTCCCTGCTTGTCAACCGGATCTATGCCGATGCTTTCCATCGTGAATCTTCCGCTACCGGAGAAACTTATCCTGATGCTACGAAACGCCTCTTGCAGTTATTTAACAGGGGAATGTTGGTAGTCAACTATACAGGTCATGGAAGTACTTCTGCATGGGCGGCAGAGAATCTGCTGACGATGGCTGACATCACTAAAATGACGTCTCCCCGCCTTCCTCTATGGATTACTGCCACCTGTGACTTTACCCGTTTTGATGATATACAAACTTCTGCCGGAGAGCAGGCTTTCCTGAATACTAAAGGTGGTGCTATAGCTTTACTCACTACATCGCGGGTGGTGTATGCTTCGCAAAACTCCACGTTGAATCAGGCTTTCTCCGTCATATTTTTCGCGTCCCGAAGGTAAACGTTTACGCCTTGGAGACATCATGCGGCTTTCCAAGTGCGATGAATCTTTGGCTAACGATAGGAATAAACTGAACTTCTCTCTGATTGGCGATCCTGCCTGACTTTGGCATATCCCGATTATCAGGTGCAGGTAGACGAATTTGGGGGTGAATGAATGGCAGAAGAAACGAGCGTCTATCCGCAGGTGAAAGCCGGTAGCAAGATTACAGTAAAAGGACGTATCCCTGACTCCCCGAAGGAGCTTTGGCTGAAGACTTTACCGGTACAGTGCATCCTACTGTGCTGGATAGTAAGGAAGAAGTGACGACTCTTGATAATCGTGATGAGGGAGTTTTCACTTATACCGAGCGCAGTAAAACTCTTTTCTCGGGCAGTGACTCGGTTCGTCAGGGACGGTTTGAATTTACTTTCCCCGTGCCGTTGGATATCAACTATTCCGATGAGGAAGGTTTATTGAGCCTTTATGCTCTGGATGCCGTTCATTCTCATGAAGCCGGCGGAGCTTTCTGACCGCTTCCTGGTGGGTGGAACGGATGATGGTGTTTCTCTGACGGACACATTAGGACCTAAGATAACCGTTTATCTGAATACGCCGGACTTTAGTCCTGGTGGACAAAACCAATACCACCCCGTTGTTTGTGGCGGAATTGGAAGATGCGGATGGTATCAATACGGTTGGCAATGGTATCGGGCATGATCTTTCGCTTTGTATCGACGGCAGTGCGGTGCTGACTTATAATCTGAATGATTATTATACTCCGGTAGCGGGAGACTATACCCGGGGAACGGTATACTTTTCTGTGCCCGAACTCACTGAGGGTAAACATACGTTGTCGTTCCGTGCCTGGGATTTGCTGAATAATTCCTCTACAAAGACTTTGGAGTTTGAGGTGGTTCGCGGATTGCGTCCTGGTCTGTTCTCTGTTATTTGTACACAAAGCCCTGCCCGTGAAAGTACTACATTCGTTCTTTCTCACAATCGCCCCGGTTCCACGCTTGCGGTCCGTATGTCCGTATACGATTTTGCCGGACGGGAAATGTGGACACATCTGGAGAAGGGAGTATCCGAAGGACAAACTTATTATGTGGAATGGGACTTGTGCAGTAATGGCGGGCAACGTCTGGCACCGGGTGTTTATCTGTATCGTGCATCTATTGTCTCCGACGGTAGTCGCGAAAGTACGAAATCACAGAAAATCATTATCCTGTCACAATAAACAGGGGGATTCTCTGTTTTATTAGTATTGTTATTAGAAATCATAAGTATCTCAATTGAAAGGAGTAACTAAATTCTCCTCCTCGAGAGGAGGGGAATTAAGATTAGATTTGTTTTTTATATTTGAGATCGTATTATAAATAATATCGTATGAAGAAATACATCTTGCTATTACTCATAGCTTTCTTGTCCGTACACCTTCTTGCCCAGGACAAGAATCAGTTTAATCCGTTAATACCGGTGTTAACTCTTTGGGTATTGCCCCTGACTCCCGTGGCGGTGGTATGGGAGATGTGGGTGCGGCTACAGATCCGGACGTAAACTCTCAATACTGAATCCGGCTAAGTATCCGTTTACGATCAGCCGTGCCGGAGTAGCGGTTTCCTATACACCTTGGTTGCGCAAGTTGGTGAATGATATTGATCTGGCATATCTGGCAGGCTACTACCGTATCGGAGATTATCAGGCTGTCAGCGGTTCTTTGCGTTATTTCTCTTTGGGTGAAGTGCCCTGTAGCATATCAGGATGAGAATTCTCCCGGATATACCATTAAACCTTATGAAATGGCGGTAGATGTAGCGTACTCCCGCATGCTTTCCGAACATTTCTCTGCTGCGGTTGCCTTGCGATACATTTATTCCGACCTGGCATACAGGGAAGATGAAGAAGTTTCCGCCGGTTCTCTTTTGCTGCCGATATTGCCTTCTATTATACGAATTACGTCATACTTGCCCAACGGGAGTGTATGCTTTCTTTCGGACTGAATGCTTCCAATATCGGTACGAAGATTTCTTATGATAGTGGTAATACCAGCCAGTTCTTGCCTACCAACTTACGTTTGGGTGCTTCCCTGTTATTCCCGATAGATGATTATAATACAATAGGAGTTAGTTTTGATGCCAATAAGTATATGGTTCCTACCCGTCCTGTTCGTGGAGAAGATGAGTCGCAGGAAGAGTATGAAAGAGCGTTTGGACCGTGATTATAATGATATTTCTCCCATTAAGGGTATTTTCAAATCTTTCAGTGATGCTCCCGGCGGCTTCAAGGAAGAATTGCAGGAGATACAGTGGTCTTTGGGATTGGAATATACTTATCACGAACAGTTTTCCATTCGTGGTGGCTATCACTGGGAACATGAGAACAAAGGAAACCGCAAATATTTTTCTTTTGGTGCAGGATTCAAGATGAGCGTATTCTCGTTGGATGCTGCTTATATCTGGTATCTACGGCACAAAGTAATCCGCTCGACCAGACACTTCGTTTTACGTTAGGTTTTGATCTGGATGGGATAAAGGACTTGTTCGGACGTCGCAGAAGATGAATCAGCTACGAGCTACGCGTTACGGGCTATAAGTGCCTTGCGGCAGAAGGGGGAGTGGTGTAGTGTATTATTAGCTGTATATATCGGACGCGCAGCATCTATATACCGGATGCGTTGCACCTATATATCGGATGTGTAGTATCTATATATCCAACGTTACCGATATATAGATGCTAAAAGAGGGAATCGGACTTGCCTGAAATTAGATTGCTTGTTGTGGATGATAATAAGCAATCTAATCATTCATAACATTGCTTATTCCGGATTATAAGACTGCTTGTTTTCAGATGTTATTCAATACATTAAGTGTTGTTTCTTCTTTCAGTCTTTCAGCTTTTCCTAAACTCCCTGTTCATCGGCATTCCGGCTGAAATATACCTAAAACAGCTATAAAGCTGGAAGTTTCAGCCGTCCGGCTTCCACATTTGCTCGATTTGACTTGCCTTTGAGGTTAAAAGAGTTCTTACAGCTTCTGCCCAATGTTGTAATCTGGTAAGCATAAAAAAAGCGGTAAGGCATTTGCCTATCCGCCGGAGAGGGAGTCGAAGCCCTTACGCACAAACAGGAAATGCCTACCGCATATAACGGTGAGGCGTATAGTCTGTTCTATGTGCGTATAGATGATTTTCGACTTTTCTCTGACACAAAAATCAGCTAAACGCTTTTTCTTTAATATGTAAAATCATAGTCGTGTTTACGACTACACAAATATAATAAAAGCTATCCCAAAATGTTCTTTTATGAACTCTAAAATCATATCTTCCATATCTATTATTATATTTTGCAGAATAAAGCAATTAATTTGAATAACAATAATAAATTGACTCTTGTTAATTGAAATAGTCAATTTTTGCTTATCTTTGCATTAAAGATACGAAAAATAGGAGAGAAATCTAATTTTTCGTGAGAAATATTATAGCTCAACCGCCTTCTGAATCACCACCTCGGAAAATAAAACGAGCTATAAATGAACCAATACATATTGGGTGAGTTGAAACCTTATAGGCGTAGACTTCCCCATAATGTATTGTGGCTTGTTGAGCCAAGAAGGCGTATGGCGATAGTCTGCGCTTTTTTTATAGCTGTACGGTTATTGCTGAATAAACAGAGTTTTTTAGTATTAACCAATAAAAATTACAGTTATGAAACAGAGTCTTTTCATGTGGATGCTAATAATAGCATCAGGCTTTCAGTTTATCATCTTGTTCAAGTGACGATGATGATAGCGGATTATCTCAAAAAAGAAATTATTTTAAAAGTTGGGCAGTCAATGACGCTGTCTTATGGAGGTGGTGAATGTACTTGGAGTTCTGACCAGCCATTAATAGCTTCGAAGTAGATAACAATGGCAATGTTACAGCAAATAGAGTTGGAATTACTAATATTAAAGCTAATGGAGATATATGCAAAGTGACTGTAAATCCTAACTATACTACATACGAAGAACCGTATCTAAAATTTGGTGCTTCTATGAATGAGGTAAAAATGCAATGTCAGGATATACGTTATCATCAAAAACAGATGCTAATAACTTAGTATATATTGGCAAGAATGTCATTGATTACTATGATTATATGTTTAAAAATAATGGATTATATGCCGTTATACTTGCTACCGATATATTTAAAGGAGCAGAGACTTCTAAATTTTTAGCAGAAAGGTATATTGTCGTCTCTATTGATGAGAATCAGAATAAGATATTACTTGCAAGTATAGATATGGAAATTGGTGTAATGGTACAAATAAACGATAAAACCGGAGCTATACTTATTATGTATGCTTCTGTAAAAGATACGAAATCTATATCTGATAAAACATTAGACATATTAGAAGTCAATCAATGTAGCAAAAACATCAACCTTTCAAAAGAAATAGGGTTATTTATGAATACTTTCAATACTTCTAATTAAACTTTTTTGATGTAATGAAATAAATCACTATCTTTACAGTCTCAAAAGCAAACATGTGCGCCCACTAAATTAAGCCTTAGTGGGCGCACTTATTATAATAAAAGTTATAGGAAAAACGGTGGTGTAACTTTAGTAGTCACTGCCTAATAAATAATCGAATCATATAGTACAGAATTCTTTATCTTTTCAGCAAAGCTTATTTTTCCCTTTATGAATGAACCGTACGTCAACGTTTCCGGTGAATTCCTGCCAAAAGCCTCATGAAACTTTCCATTTCAGATATTTATTCTGTATTTTTGTCCGTGAAGATCTATTGTTAAACCGAGAAAGAAATCCGTATGAGGAAACTAAAGGTGTTTTTGGCAGTCTTGTTAGCATCCCTATCCCTGCATGTCCATCCCAGTGAAATTGATTCTTTGCTTCGTGAACTTGATATGTCTATCAGAAACCGTCCTCAATATACCCTGAAACGCCAGGAACAAATAGATGCCTTGCAACGAAAACTCCGGCTGTCTCATTCCGATCAGGAGCGTTATGATCTTTACCGCGAATTATTCGGCAAATATCGCTCTTACCGTATGGACTCGGCTCTATGGGTGGCCAATCAGCGCGTAGAACTTGCCAAGCGCATGAAGAATCCCCTTTACATTCGTTCGGCTGAACTGAATATAGCCGAAGTAATGATAGGAGTGGCCATGTATAAGGAAGGGCTGGAAATACTGGATGGAATCAAGTCCGCTGATCTGGACGCTTCCGGCGTTTCCTATTATTATTATCAGTATCACCAGGTTTATACGCTGATGGCGGATTATGCTTTCTCTGATCAGATGAAAGAACATTACCGGGGTTGGCATACCAATATAAAGATTCTATTATCAGTATGCGCCGTCCCGGTTCACAGGGTTATCTGTTGATGATGAGTGAGAAATTGCTGTATGAAGAAAAGTATGATGAGGCCATAGAGATACTGAAAAGTTGCTACAAGACACATGAAGAGAAGGGGTACAGTGTTGTCATTCCTTCTATCGGCCTCTGCCAATGCTTATGCCTTTATGGGCAATACCGAATTGCAGAAGAAATATCTGGCTATTTCGGCTATTGCCGATATTCAGGCGGCAACGAAGGAATACATCTCCTTGTGGAAGTTAGCGAACCTTCTGTTTCGGGAAGGAGATATAAAACGTGCTTATACCTATATAGAATGTTCTATGCAAGATGCCACCTTCTGCAATGCACGCTATCGTACGCAGGAGATTTCGGAACTGCTTCCCGTTATCAGCCGGACGTACGAAAAACAAGTTGAAGGAGGAGAAAACACAAATGGTTGCCCTGGTCATTCTGACATCTGTCTTGCTGATCATATTGCTGATTGCTCTGATGTTCATTTTCTATCAGATGAAGCGGCTGAATGTAGCCCGGAAAGCGGTGAACACTATGAATGAGGAACTTAAACATATCAATTCTGATCTGCATACACTGAATGATAAGTTGCAGGAATCCAATCAGGTGAAGGAAGAATATATCGGCTATGTATTCAATATGTGCTCTATATATCAACAAGCAGGAAGAACAACGGAAAAATGCTTTGCCCGTAAAATCAAGACGGGCAATTGGATGATTTGTATAAGACTGTCAATTCCTCTTCTTTTGTTGCCAATGAGTTGAAAGAATTCTTCTACACGTTCGATAGTGTGTTCCTGAAACTCTATCCTAAGTTCATAGAACAGTTCAATACTTTACTTCAGGAAGATGAACGCATCTGTCCGAAGGAAGGTGAATTGCTGACCCCCGAGTTGCGCGTCTTTGCTCTGATCAGATTGGGTATTACAGATAGTGGGAAGATTGCGAACTTCCTTCATTATTCTGCCCAGACGGTGTACAACTATCGTCTGAAAGTGCGGAACAAATCTTTGCTTTCCAAGGATGAATTTATGGAAGCTGTGCAGCAAATAGGCTAATAAAACCTCTTTCTTTTTTTTTCCTCAAATGTCTACTTAAATCTACTTTCCTGACTCATGTAGGGAAGTGGCTTTATATTGTATTTCAATTACTTATCATTTTAAAGCGTCTACTTATATCTACTTTACGTATCTACTCAGCTCTCTTACCCGGAAAGTTATGCTCTACCTTTGCCGTAGAAATTAAAGTTAACAATAGATTTTCTTTGGGTATTGGTTTTTATCGGGTAAACAGGTTACACGAGGATTATAGAAAAAAAGTCTGTGCCGTGTGCGGGCGAACAGAGATTCGCCCCTACAGGTACAGAGGTAAGAGAAAATTATTTTTTTATTAATTATAATAATAACCTTATGAAAAACATTTTTAGACTTGTCAAGGGACTTCTCCCTTTGTTGGGATTACTACTATCCCTGTCGCTTTCAGCACAAGACATCGTGGTGAAAGGGCATGTGAAGGATGCTACCGGTGAATCGGTTATCGGAGCTAACATTCTTATTAAAGGTACTTCTATAGGTACTATTTCCGATGTGGACGGCAATTTTACACTGAAGGCGGCTACCGGAAATGTACTTACCGTCACCTGTATCGGCTATAAAGGACAGGAAATCACCGTGACAAACAAACCTCTCATTGTAGTTACCATGCAGGAAGACAGCGAGTTGCTGGACGAAGTAGTAGTTATCGGCTACGGACAGGTGAAGAAAGGCGATGTGACCGGATCTTTGCTGATTGTGAAACCGGATGAGCTGAACAAAGGTAAGCAATTGACTGCTGAAGATGCTCTGGTGGGTAAAGTTGCTGGTGTGAATATCGTGCCGGGCAATGGTGCACCGGGTAGCGGCGGTACCATCCGTATCCGTATGGGAGCCTCTTTGTCGGCAGATAATGATCCGCTGATTGTTATCGATGGAGTACCCGTAAGCAATACTTCTATCAGTGCCATCAATCCGAACGACATTGCTTCCTTTACAGTATTGAAGGATGCTTCTGCCACAGCTATTTACGGTTCGCGTGCTTCCAATGGTGTCATCATCATCACTACCAAGAAGGGAAGTGCTGACGGTACCTCCCGTCCCTCCTTCAACTATAACGGAAACATGACAGTAAGCAATGTATATCAGTATATGGATGTACTGTCTACTGAAGAATTCCGTCAGGCTTTTTGCCGAGCATGCCAATGCTCCGGAGACTTTCAAGCTGGGCAATGCAGATGTAGACTGGCAGAAAGAAATCTATCGCGTGGCACTGGGTACGGATCATAACTTGTCCATGACCGGAGCTTTGAAGAATATGCCTTACCGTGTATCCGTAGGATATACTAACCAGAATGGTACATTGAAGAATAATAACTACGAGCGTATCAACGCCAGTGTAGGTCTGTCTCCGAAGTTCTTTGATAAACATCTTTCTGTAGATATTAACGTCAAGGGAAGTATTGAGAATAATCAACCGGTTTCAACAGGCGTGATTGGCAGTGCCATCTCTTTTGATCCTACCCGTCCTGTTTACGAAGACTATGAAGGTAATGTAGGTCTGGGATATTATACATGGATGAATGGCGGTAAACCCATCACGCTGGCCGCTGCGAATCCGGTTGCCGATCTGGAACTGGCTGACAAACTCGAAAAAACAAAACGTTCTATCGGTAACATTGCCCTCGACTACAAGGTGCACGGATTGGAAGACCTGCGCTTCAATCTGAATATGGGCTATGACATCCAGAAGAATGACAATCGTGAAAATGTGCCCGATCTTGCTCCCTCCATGTACACTGGTAATCAGAATGACGGTACGGGCAAACGCTATAAATACCATCAGACCAAGCGCAACACCTTTGCTCGATTTCTATGCCAATTACGATAAGGAACTGAAAGATCATCACATCAATGTCATGGGTGGTTATGGCTGGCAACGTTTCTGGTATAAGAATAATAGTGTAACCACCGACACCGAAGGCAAAGAACTAGCTTACTCCCCAGCATGCCGAAGCCGAACTTTACCTGCTTTCTTTCTATGGACGTAAACTACTCCTGGAAACAACGCTATATGTTGACGGCTACTCTGCGCAGATGCTTCTTCACGTTTTTCTCCCGATAACCGTTGGGGTATTTCCTTCAGTTGCGGCAGCCTGGCGTGTGAACGAAGAGGCTTTCCTCTCTAACTTCAAAGCCTTGTCCGATTTGAAACTCCGTTTGAGCTACGGCCAGACCGGTCAGCAATCCATCGGTTCATACTATCAGCACCTGCCGACTTATACGGCATCTTATGACGAATCCCGCTACTACTTCGGTGATCAATGGTACACTACTTACCGTCCCAATGGCTACGATGCCAACATCAAGGAGACTACCGAAACTTATAATATCGGTATCGACTATGGTTTCCTGAACAACCGCATCTCCGGTACGATTGACTACTACTGGCGTACTACCAAAGACCTGCTGAATAAGATATTCGTTCCTGCCGGAAGCAACTTTACCAATATGATTGAGACCAATATCGGTAATATGAAGAGTAAAGGTCTGGAAATCGGTATCAACGTGATTCCCGTGAAGAATAAGGATTGGGAATGGACTGTCAGCGGTAATTTTACCTGGAATACTTCTGAAATTACAAAGCTGAACACCATTGACCGTGAAGACAACTATGTGAAGACAGGTAATGCCGGTGGTACGGGTAATATCTGCAAGTCACATGGTAGGCGAAACTCCTGAATACTTTCTACCTGTTGCAACAGGCTTATGATGATAATGGTAAGCCGCTGGATGGCAAATATATCGCAAAAGATGGTTCCGTCACCAGCAGCGAAGAAGATGCCAACAAAGTACGTGACCGGCAAAAGCTCCAAAGCTCCTTACTACTGCGGTCTTTCTACCCGTCTGGACATGTTTATAACTATCTGGTGCTTATGTTTATAACTATGAAAGCCTCCGATTCTTTGGACGGACTTTATGGCGGAAACCGGCGTTTCCAGCAATATTCTGCGTTCTACCCTTGAAACCGGATTTACGCAGGATCGCATCTATACCGATTACTTCCTGGAGAAAGGCGACTTCTTCCGTATCGACAACATTACGTTAGGACATACATTCGATAAGTTGTGGAACGAAAAAGACCTCTTCGTCTCTCTTTCTCCGTGCAGAATGTATGTACACTGACAGGCTATAGCGGTCTTGACCCGGAAATTTATAGCGGCATCGATAAGAACATCTATCAGCGCCCGCGTATGTTCATGCTGGGAGTAAATCTTAATTTTTAATTCATGAAAAATCAGAAAACAATGAAAACGAAATATTTCAAGTTAGCAAGTATATGTCTGGTATCTCTTCCTTCTTTCTTCTTGTCTGGGAGATTTGGATACATTGCCTTTGGACGACAATGAATTGGTGGGCGAGAAGGTTTATTCTACGCCTGAGGGATACATCGGAGTATTGGCAAAGTGTTACGCCAGCCTTATCCAGACCGGACAAAAGGGTGGTGATGGCGGAAACGGCGACGTGCCGGGTATTGATGAAGGTTATAGTGGCTATACACGTGCTCTGTTCTATTTGCAAGAGGCTTGTACGGATGAGATCGTTTTCCATTCCGGTGGCAGTCATGGAAGTTTGTCACTGTTGTATATGAACTGGGACCCTTCGACAAAGATTATTTGCTATTCATATTATCGTCTGTATATGGCCATTAACTACTGTAATGAGTTCTTGCGCGAAAGTACGGAAGGGAAATTGAAAGACCGTGGCGTATACGATGCTTGCAGGCTGAAATGCCTTATTACCGTGCCGAAGCACGCTTCATCCGTGCTTATTGCTACAGCATGATTTGCGACTTGTACGGTTCGGGTCCTTTCATTGATGAAACGATGGATGTAGGTACGATTCCTCATCAGAAGACCCGCCAGGAAATCTACGACTATGTGATTTCCGAAACGGAAGAACTGACAACCTTGCTGAAAGAACCGAAGCGGAATGAATATGGTCGTGTGGATCGTGTATCGGCTTGGTTTCTCCTGGCACGTGTTTATCTGAATGCCGAAACATGGGTAGGCAAGAATGAATATACCAATGCTTATAAATATGCCAAGAAAGTGATTACGGAAGGTAATTATCCGTTGGCTTCTGATTACCGTCACATCTTCCTGGCAGATAACAATACTTGCTCCGAAATCATCTGGCCTTTGGTGCAGGATGCTGACTATGCACAGAGCAGTGCCGGAACCAACTTTCTGATTAAAGCATTGATGAATGGTCCGATGGATAGCTATGTAAAAACCGGAGTAGGTAGCCGTGGTTGGGGTAATGCCCGTGTGAAGGTGGCGCTTGTAGATAAGTTTGATGAGGCTGACCAAACCTTCTATGAAAATGATCCCTGGGGAGATAATAAGAAAGATAAGCGTGCACAGTTCTTTACTATCGGTCATACAAAGGAAACCTGGGTAGAAGGTAAGGCTTTCCAGAAGACTTTTGAGAATGGTTATGCGTGCATCAAATGGAGAAATGTAACCAAGGACCGTAAGGAATTGGTAGATGGCGGTACTAAGTATTCGTCTGTAGACCTCCCGATGTTCCGTACGGCAGATGCTTACCTGATGGCTGCTGAGGCTATTCTTCGCGGGGGCTGCGGAAGGCACGCGTGCTGAGGCGCTGGGTTATGTGAATGAAATCAGAGACCGTGCTTATATGTCTGGTAACTATGGTGACGGGGTATCCGGTCGTATTACCGACGGCCAGTTGAATCTGGACTTCATTCTGGATGAAAGAGCCCGTGAGATGAATATGGAGTTGGTGCGTCGCACAGACCTGATCCGCTTTGGCAAATTCACAAAAGGATATAACTGGGACTGGAAAGGTAGCAGCGACGGTGAAGTTGGTACGTATGTGGGTAAATGTGAACGATAAGTACAAATTGTATCCCATTCCGCAGGATGAGTTTACCACGAACCCGTATCTGACACAGAATCCGGATTATCAGAAATAAGGATGAAGGTTGATTCATTACTTTCCGGTTATGAATATAATTTTAGGCGCGGATTACGCGGATTACACGGATTAATGGCTGCGCTATCACACTATATTACAGGAAAAGAATCCGTGTAATCCGCGCCTAAATCATTATCAGCATTAGTTCATTACTATAACGTTTTTACTAATACAATAATAAATACATTAAAAATAACAACTTGTTTATGAGAATGAAACGAACTCTTTTTTCAATCGTCCTGTTAGCCGCTTTGGCTGTGCAAGGCTTATATGCACAAGCTACACGCGAAGAAATCTTCAATGATATTGCAACGACAGGTGGTGTATATTACGCTTACCCCGGTCCTTCGGGCGTCCAGACCAAGGCTCCGAAAGGTTATGAACCGTTCTATATCAGTCACTATGGCCGTCATGGTTCCCGCTGGCTAATTGCGGATGAAGACTACGTCCGCGTGATGGATATTGAAAGCCGCAGCCGGGCATTACCGATTTGGGCGAAGATGTCCGTAAACGTCTGGACATTGTGGGCAGATGCCAAAGGACACGGCGGCGACCTCAGTCCGGTAGAGTGATGCAACAACGAGGCATTGCCGAACGTATGTATCAGGCATTCCCTGAAGTATTTAAAGGCGAACCGCAAATGTCTGCCCGCTCTACCGTAGTTATCCGTTGCGTGCTCAGGTATGGATGCATTCTGCGAACGCCTGAAGAATTCAACCCGAAGATGCGGATTGGCGCATCCAGCAATAAAATATATGGATTACCTAAATTCCATACACAGGAAGCTATGGTTTACTTCACGCAAAGGGCCTTGGTATGAGGAATTCCGTAAGTTCGAAAGAAGAACATGTCCGTCGGAACGTCTGATGAATACACACTGTTCAATAGCAAAAGTATATTACGTAAGAATGTGAATCCTGAAGAACTGATGCGGTCTGTATTGGGTTGCTTCTGATATGCAGAACGTGGAACCGGAGGTTTGTTTTTATGATATCTTTGAGAAGCAGGATTGTTTGATATCTGGCAGATACACTTAACTATAAGAACTGTATGCGACGGCCCTTCGCCCATGACGAACGGACTGATGCTGGCAAACCTAAATCTCTGGTTGAGAATATCATGGACTCGGCAGACGCGCGATTGCCTCCGGTACAAACTCGGCCACTTTCCGCTTCGGACGACGTTATTCCTCTGGTAGGCTTGCTGAGACTGGAGAACTGTTATAATGTGAAGAGTCCGATCCGCCAAATTCTATCAGGGCATGGTGTAACTTCAAAATGGTGCCTATGGCTGCCAATGTGCAGATTGTTTTCTTCCGTAGAAAGGCAGTGCAGACGATATCATCGTGAAGTTCATGCTGAACGAGAAAGAAGTGAGTATCCCGGTGAAGACCGACATCGCTCCCTTTCTATCACTGGAAGGACGTCAGGGCATTCTACAAAGACCTGCTGTCCCAACTGCCGGATAGACCGTAAATCATAAGGAATACGGAATAGAACGCAAATTACACAGGTTACGCAATTTCTTTCAGGCCCCTATCGGTTGCCTTATATAAGACGAAAATTTGCGTAATTTGTGTAATTTGCGTTCTGTCTTTATTCCCCACTTGCTTTTTTTTCCGTACTTTCGTGCATTCATCCAATAAAATAAAAGAAGAACGATATGAAAAATACGTGTAGGCTTTGGCTTCGATGTACACCAGTTGGTGGCAGGACGTGAACTCTGGTTTAGGCGGTATCCGCCTGGAGCATGAGGAAAAGGATTACTCGGACATTCGGATATGACGTGCTGATTCGCCTGTTTTGCGATGCCTTGCTTGGGAGCCGCCAATATGCCGCGATATCGGTTATCATTTTCCCGATACCGCAGGAGAGTTCAAGGACATAGACAGCAAAAATATTACTGAAGAAAACCGTAGAACTGATTGCAACCAAAGGCTATTCCGTGGGCAACATTGATGCAACCATCTGTGCGGAACGCCCCAAACTGAAATCCCATATTCCCGCCATGCAGCAGACGCTTGCCAAAGTAATGGGAATAGATGATGACAACATTTCCATCAAAGCCACTACTACGGAAAAACTTGGTTTTACCGGTCGCGAAGAAGGTATCTCAGCTTATGCAACAGTTTTGATAACCAAAGAATAATACTGATTTCAACCTAATAAACTACCTAAAAACTAATTACTAACAACATGAAGAAATTTCTTTAACCCCTTTGTCTGGCTTTTCTGAGCCAGTTCTGTTCCTGCCAGGCACAGGTTGCCCCTTAAAGTTTAACAAGAACGGAGAGTTTAAAATCGTCCAGTTTACCGACATCCATTTTCAGTATCACAATCCAGCTTCAGCCATTGCCTTGAAGCGTATCAATGAAGTTCTGGATGCCGAACGTCCCGATTTGATTGTTTTTTACTGGAGATGTAGTTTATGCACCGCCTGCTGATACAGCCATGCGAGCCGTACTTGATTGTGCTTCCTCCCGTAAGATACCTTTTGTCGTGACTTTCGGTAACCATGATAACGAACAAGGTAAAACGCGTGCCGAATTATACGATATAATCCGTTCCATGCCTTACAACATCCAGCCCGACCGTGGTAGCGTTGAGTCTCCGACTACGTCCTCACCGTGAAATCTTCGGATGGTAAGAAAGATGCTTCAGTGCTCTATTGCCTGGATTCTCACTCGTACTCCAAATTACCGGATGTGAAAGGGTATGACTGGCTTACCTTTGATCAGGTGAACTGGTATCGTCAACAAAGTGCAGCTTTTACCGCTAAGAATAACGGAAAGCCTTTGCCTGCTTTGGCATTCTTCCCCACATCCCGCTGTCCGAATACAACGAAGCAGCTTCTGATGAGAACGCCATCCTTTATGGTACGCGTATGGAGAAAGCTTGTTCAGCTGCTATTAATACCGGTATGTTTGCCGCTATGAAGGAAGCAGGTGATGTAATGGGTACTTTGTCGGACATGACCATGATAATGACTATTCAGTCATGTGGAAAGGTATCGTACTGGCTTATGGACGTTTCACAGGTGGTAATACGGAATATAACCATCTATCTAACGGTGCACGCGTAATTGTGTTGAAGGAGGGGGAACGTACCTTTACTTCCTGGATACGCCTGAAAGGTGGTGAGTTAAAAGATAAAACAGTCTATCCCGACAGCTATGTGAAGGATGACTGGCGTAAACGTCCGCTGGTTACGGAGTAATAGCAAGGAAAGTATATATTCAAATAGTTGAGGCTGAATCAAAATCCTAGTTTGATTCAGCCTTTGTATGTTATGACAATCTTATAAAGAATGATGTCATTTTGTGAAAGAGGATTACTTTACTTTACAATAATCTGTGTGAATGATCGCGGAGCAAATGAATATGTTATTTTCTCACCGGAAGTTTTATTTCTTCTTTCTTTATATCAACGTTCTGTTCGTTTACAGAGTTTGTAATATTTGTATTTGCTCCTGATACAATATTGGCTGTCGCTTTTTTTATCGAAAGAGCCCGGTTTGAGAAAGGATATCAGCTGTAATAGCTTTTTGTCTTTATTACGGTTAACGACATTGATCACTACTTCGTTCCGTGAAGGTTCATAATGGATGAAAACGTCCAGATAAGGAACTTCTTTATATTTATTAGTAGAATATGCCGGACTTTTTATGTATATGTCCAGTGCTTTTCCACGGCAATTATTGGCAAAAAGATAGAGTGGGTAATAAGTGGTTTGCTTCCATAATTTATCATTGTCAACACGCATCGGAGCAATGACATTTACTAATTGCGCCATATTGGCCATCTTGACAATGTCGCAAGTACGTAAGAATATATTAAGGTATTGCGCTACAATAAGAGCGTCCTGTAAATCATATATTTCCGATAGGGTATTGTCAGTACCTCCGAATGTCCGAGTCCATGCATTCCATTCGTCGAAAGCTATAAAAACATCTTTGGAAGAACGATTCTTCATTTTCGCTTCCTTTATCTGTTGTTCTACAATACGGATGTAGTTCTCTACTTCAATAGTATTTGTCAGATATGTGTAGTAATCTGAGGTGTTGTGCGAATAATGATGAAGAGAGATGTAATCGATGTAGTTATACATTTCGTCCAGTATTGTCCGGTTCCATTTATTCCAGTCGGCATCGTAATTGCTTGAACCGCTGGCAATGAGCTTGATGTCTTTATCAATCCAGCGCATTAATTTTGCTGTTTCTATTGCCATTTTAGAATAATCTTCGGGTGATTTGTGTCCCATTTGCCACGGACCGTCTACTTCATTGCCTAACCCCAATACGTTACTTTATGCGGTTTTTCAAATCCATTTTTACGGCGAAGGTCTGAGTAGTATGTTCCTTTCTCCACATTGCAGTATTCCACCCAATTTCGTGCTTCATCCAATGAACCGGTTCCCAGATTGACACAGAAATAAGGTTCCACTTTTGCTTTGGGCAAATTGAATGAATTCATCTGTTCCTATCATATTACTTTCTTTACCTCCCCAAGCCAGGTCAATCCGAGTAGGGCGTTTGCTACGATCTCAATACCATCTTCCCAATGGTAACCTGAAACAGAAATTCCCTCCGGGCCATCGTAAGATGGAAACTTTTTAACTCTTTTGTCTGTTCGATGACGTCTTTGCGAAAGCCATCTTCATCTGCCTGAATAGATTTCGGGTCATAAATACCTCCATATATACCTTGTCCCAGATGTTCCGAAAAGTTTCCGTATAGATGAGGATTGATCTGGTCAATTACGCGATCTGTGTCTATTTTTTATAATTGCTCTTTCTTGAGCAATCGTCTCATTGGGAAATAGGAATAAAGAGAAGCAAATAATAAATTATACTTTTTCATAATGGTTGAATTAATAGATTTATAATAATACGGGAGTGTTGTTAACACTGCAAACATACATATAACACTCAAAAGTAATCATTCAAAAAATACTAGAAATCATTCAAACGCCTGAAATAACAGATTATTGATACTTAATGACGGCTTATTTTCACTGGTATTTGAATGAGGGGGATATCTTTGCATTACGATGTTGTTAACCCTCGTTAATGTTTTTATTGAACCTGTTTTATTAATCTTTAAAACTAATAAGATGATGAACGATTTCTTTAGTAACAAGCTTCGCTTGTTGAAATTTATTCTCTTATCAATAGCCTTAGGAAATTTCTTCATATCAGAGGCTATGCAACGACAAAGTCTGTTGTTATTACTCAGCAGAGAAAACAGTAAAAGGAAAGTTACCGATGACAATGATGAACCTTTGATAGGGGTGTCAGTGCGGGTTGCCGGTACGAGTGCAGGTACTGTTGCTGACTCTGATGGAATGTTTCAGTTGAATGTTGCTGGTACCGACGTTTTGGAATTTTCTTACGTAGGCTATAAAACTGTAAAAGTTATAGCTGGAAATAAACCATTTCTTTCTGTTATATTGAAAGAAGATCAGGAAATTCTGGATGATTGTTGTGGTGGGATATGGAACTAAACGTAAAGGGAGTATTGCTGCGGCAGTCACTACTATTGGTACAGAAGATATCGCCCGTACTACTTCTTCGACTGTTTCTGGAGCATTGGTTGGTAAAATAGCCGGTATCACTACCCGACAGAAGTCGGGACAGCCGGGTAGCGGTACTTCTATTCAGATCAGAAATATGGGTACTCCTCTCTTTGTGATAGATGGTATTATAAAGATGAGGCACAGTTTAATAATCTGGATGTAAATGATATTGAGAACATTTCTATACTGAAAGACGGACAGCTGCCATCTATGGAGTAAAAGCAGCGAATGGAGTCGTACTGGTTACTACAAAAAAATGGTTCTAAGAACCAAAAGGCAGCCGTAACTTTGGACTTCAATTACAGTTGGCAATCATGGACTTCTTATCCCAGAATGTTGAATGCGTATGAATGGCAATATGCTAATTATATGAAGGAGGCTAATCTGGGTACCCTGTCAGTTTCTCCGGATGTGGCTAGAGCTGAATTGGAAAAAATGGCGTACGGGATATTATAATCCAGAAACTGGCGAAGACTATCGTGGATTTGATTGGGGAGATAACTATGTTAGTAATGCAGCACCTCAATCATACATACATGCAAACCTGAGTGGTGGTGGAAATAAGACCACCTATTATTTATCAATCAGTAATATTGACCAGGATGCGGTTTTCAAGGATTATAATTTTCAACGTACTAATATTCAGTCTAATTTCAATATTGATATCAGTGAGAAACTGAAGTTGGGTTTCGGTTGAACGGACGTTTGAGAATCGTACTAATCCAGCTCTTCCGGGTAGTGATGATTATGCAAATGCCCGTCAGGCGGTTTTTAATCTTCCGCCCATTTATCGTCCTTATGCAAATGATAACCCCAACTATTTGAATAATGTACCCGGTGCTTCTGGGCTTAACCTGGCTGCACTAACTACTGATAATGCAGGTAAATCAGATAACAATACTACCGTGGTACAGATTGATTGGGATATGGAGTGGAAAACACCCATTAAGGGGCTGACGGGAAAGGCATTTTCTCCTATTGGACCTCTCAGAATAAGGTGAATAATCTGGAGAAAGGTTGGAAAGAGTATACTTATGACAGGGCTGCGGATGAATACATTGTAGCCTATGATAAATCAGCTGCTAATGAAACTTGGATGGAAAGATTTGATACGACTATCAAAGAGTTTTCCGGACAGTTTCTGCTAAATTATGACAATATGTTTGGTAAACATCATGTAACAGGTGTAGGTGGTTTTGGAGTTTACCAAACGGGATTATCATTCGCTGAATGTACAGCAACATCCAGTTGAAAATGAATTTATAGATCTTATATCAACTAATGATAACAACTTGTAAGCGAGAATAAAGCTATAACTTTTACAGCCAGCTGGGTATTCCGTGCAGGTTATGATTATGAAAACCGTTATATTCTTGATTTATCGGCCCGTTATGATGGTTCATGGAAATTCCCGAAAGGCAACCGATGGGGCTTTTCCCTCAGTTAGTGCGGCATGGCGTATTTCGGAAGAGAATTTTTTTAAGAATTCATCTATAAGTAGCTGGTTTTCGAATCTGAAGTTGAGAGCGTCGTATGGTATGATGGGAGATGATAATCTGGGCGGTTTGTATCCTGACTTTGCATACCTTTCTGGGTATACTTATTACAAAGGTCAGTCACTTATGCCTGATGACCCGTTCAGTTCTGTGAAAAGTAAAAAAGTAATAGGCTCGGCACCTAAGGGAATTCCTGTAACCACCATTTCATGGATGAAAATTAAATTGATGAATGTCGGTATTGATTTTGGCTTCTTTGATAATCGGCTTACAGGAGAGTTTGACCTCTTTAAACGTATGCGTGATGGTATTCCGGGTACACCGAGTGATATTATGTTTCCGTTGGAGACAGGTTTGAGTGCTTTACCTGAGAATATGAATTCAGATATGACGGTAGAGATTCGATGCATTTGTGAAATGGAATGATAAAGTTGGAGATTTAAAGTATAGTGTTGGGGCTAATATAACATTTGCCCGACAGAAAAATGGTAAACGTCATGGAGAAATATTCGGTAATGCATGGGATAAATATCGTTGGGCACAATCCAATCGCTGGTCCAATGTAGTGCTCAATACAGATCAGGGTAATGCCGGAGGTGTATGGATGTGGGGAAGTTATCGGTCGTTTTGAAACACAGGAACAGATTGATAGTTATCCGGTTGATCAGGACGGTCAAAATAATGCTACTGTTCGTCCAGGTGACGTAATACTTCGTGACGTCAATGGTGATGGAATTATCAATGATTTTGACGAACGTCCTCAAGCCTATGCATCGGCTGACTGGCCCTGGGATTCAAGCACATCCAATAAGAATCCGTTGATTTCAATGGGCATTAATTTAGGCTTTGAATGGAAAGGATTTGATGTGGCTGCTGACTTTGCCGGTGGTTTTAAAAAATACATTTGTTGCTGACTGGGATTTGAAGTGGGGTGTAACGCGCAGCGTGAATGGATATTACGATAACAATATTGACGTATGGAGGCATGAAGATATTTTTGATCCGAAGTCTCCTTGGATTCCAGGGAAATTCCCCGGCCTTGCGTGGACAGGAAAGTCATTCGGGGCGTTGGTGGAACAGTTTCTATACGAGAGAAGTTAATTACCTGCGTCTCCGTAATCTTGTAGTTGGCTATTCTTTACCCAAAAACTGGATAAGAAAGGTAGGTATGGAACAATGCCGCATATATTTCCAAGGAACCAATCTTTTCTGTCTGAGTTCGTTGCATGATTATGGTTTTGATCCTGAAATTTCAACAGTGAATGGTCAGGACTATCCGCAACATAAGGTATTGACATTAGGTGTTAACGTTAAATTTTAAAAAGAAGAGCATAAATATGAAAACAAAAATATTAGTATATGCATGTGTCGCTTTGTTGAGCTTTACCTCGTGTGAAGACTGGTTGAGTCAGAATGATCCCAAAGAATTATCCGAGGATCAAGCATATTCATCTGTTGCCAGTATCAGTAGTATTGCTGCAAATTTATACGAGCGCATCAAGTTGGACCAGAACTTCGCTTCGGATAATGAATCTTATGATATATGCAGGTGGGATGAGGCTACCAGTAATAGTTATTATTGGCAATTTTCGAGTAATGTTGGTCGTACCTACCGTAATACTATGATTATAATCTGATAAGGGGATATCAATATTCATATCAGGAATTTGTCAGAAAACCTCACATTTGCCTGAAAATCAACGTGCTTAGTTTCTTGGTGAAGCACGTTTTCTAAGAGCATTTACTTACTTCAATATGGTGAAAAATCTGGGAGGTGTACCTTTAATTACAGAAGTGTACGATTATAGTACTACTCCGATAGAATATGCTAAACCCCGTGATACAGAGGCAGCCGTATATGAGTTTGGTTTTGCGACAGAAATGGATGAAGTGAAAGAGGCGCTTGATATTGCTCCGCAGGGAAGTAGCTTACTCACACGTGCCACTAAAGGCTTCTGCATTGGCACTCAAGTCACGTGCAATGTTATATGCAGGTACTTTAGCCTACAATGAGGATAAAAAAGTAAAACAATGGGATTGACCTTGACAAGCGGAGCAGTCGGAATCTCTAAGAATAAAGCAACAGAATATCTGCAAAGTTGTATTGATGCCTATCTGGAACTAAAGGAAATAGGACGGTATTCTTTGCTAAAAAGGTACTGGAAGCAGTCTGGGTGAGAACTTTAATAATGTGTTTGTATCCAAGACGAATAACCCGGAACTTATTCTCATTCGTGATTATGATGGAAGTACTGATTTCCCAAACAATTTTACAGTGTGGAATATTCCTCGTTCTCAACGTTCAACTGCTAATTTTGGTGGCCATGTGAACCCGACATTAAACTTGGTCGAGAGTTTTGAAACTATAAATTCCGGTTCATCACAGTTGAATGCTTATGTGGGTAATGAGATTATCGAATCAATGGGAAATGAAACTTCCGCTTATAACTATGTTCTTTATGATTCTCCGATGGGTATTTTCGAAGGACGTGATCCGCGTTTGTGGGGAACCGTAATTCTGCCTGGTGCGGATTTCAGAGGAAACGAGATTCAATTACAGGCAGGGCTGGCTGTGAAAACTGCTTCCGGTTATGATTTGAAAATGCTGGATTTAATCGAGAATGTATACGATCCGGACAAAAACTTTTATAATGGGCAGCAACTGACCAGCATTGACGGTCCTATCCGTAATAGTTATTATACCAGCCATACAGGTTTCTTGTTGCGTAAATATATAGATCCGGTTACTGGTTCCGAAGCATCAGGAAAGAGCGCAGTACCGTATATCATTTTCCGATATGGAGAAATTCTGCTTAATGCGGCTGAGGCTGCTTATTATCTTAATCAACTTGGTGTTGCTAATTATAAAGAGCAGCAATACATTACAGTTGTCTTCTGATTGTCTGAATGAAGTAAGAGAACGTGCCGGAGGTACTAAGCTTTCCGTATTGAAAGTTCGGATTTGACACTTGCACTTTTGCAGAATGAGCGTAAGATAGAGTTGGCTTTTTGAGGATCATCGTTTTTATGATCTGAAGAGGTGGCATATTGCTGATCAGATATGGTCGGGTGACTGGAATACTTCGACAGCCCGGATGACTGGCTTGTGGCCTTATAAAAGTGTATGCTCCGGGACAGCCGGAAGATGGAAAGTGGCTTTTTCCGAAGGGTGTATATTGAGCATCGTGGTAATGATAATGAGAAGGGATTACCTATCCGATTCGGACAAGATATGTATTATGCAGAATATCCGATGACAGAAGGTAATCCGTATATTGAGAAGAATCGAAACACTAAAACCTATTAATAGTAAATTGATTATGAAGAAGATTATTATATTATTATTGGCTACGATATTGTTTACTGCTTGTGAGTATGATAATTATGATGCGCCGAGCGTAACTTTCTCTGGGCAATTACTCTATAATGATAAAACCATTTCTATGTGATGGTAATGATGCGCGTGATATATTTCTCTTTTTCCAGGAAGGGTTTGGTAAGGTAGACTGGGGAACGAAAATGCACACTTTGGCTGATGGTTCATACCAGCAATTGCTACATTCGGAGAATATAAACTAACTTTAGGGAATGTAAAGTATCCGTTCGAAATAAATGAGTTTCCAGCTGGGACAGTAGGATATGATTCTATTTATTATGATCTGAAAAAGGATGTACGTCAGGATTTTCACATCACACCTTATTATGAGATATCTGATTTGGATGCAAAATTAGAAGGCATTAACATTGTTGCCAAGTTTAAGGTGAAGAAAGTTTGAACAAGTAAAGCCTGCTCCACGTATAGTGAAAGCTCGTATTTATTTAGGTATTAACCACTTTGTAAACAGTAAAAGTCCGGTTGTTGCCGAACAGGAAGTGGATGCTAATTTTAGCGGTGACGGAGAACTGACGGTGTCTATAGATGCGATAAAATATCGTACCGGCTATAAAAAGAGAATTACAGGGACAATGCTTTTTATCGTGTGGCACTTGAGTTGGAGAACATTCCTGATTATTATCTTTTCTCAGAAACGAAAGAAATTACTGGAATTCCGGAAGAGTTTGATGATTTACGAATCAATATTTAAAGAATTATAAACAGCCGTTTAATGTTGTTTCCTATTTCCCGGATTCTCGTCAGTGGCATCCTTTCAGACTGGTTAACATCTA
>VOFH01002439.1_pt1 | contig 29196 bp, 47 predicted proteins | sample 5384091 | NCBI WGS metagenome assembly VOFH01 (sample SAMN12384727, study PRJNA508395) | human gut metagenome | isolation source: healthy gut G | host: Homo sapiens
GTCGTAGGACAGATCGGCGTCGCAGGTGGTCACCGCCACATGGAGCGCGCCCACCTGCGCCAGCGCATCCCGATGGAGGTGGCCGGAAAAGCAGCCCACCACCTCCGCCCTCTGGGCCTGCGTAAAGTCCACGTCAACGGCTGCATAATCCCAGGGCTTGGTGGTCTGGTATTGAATCTCCTCGTCCAAGGTGACGATCACCTCCTGACCCGGCTGCGGGATGAGGCCGGTCAGACGGACATAGGCCAGACCGGCGTGCTGAACCATCTGCTCGCCGCTGTTGGAGACCGTAAGCAGATAGGTCTTCACATCGTCGTCATAATCGGAGGAAACCACCACATCAGAAAAGGAATTGGGATTGATCTGCGCCATAAACCGGCGGTTTTCGTCGTAAAAGTGAATTCTTCCGTACCGCTCCCCATCCGGCGCGGCCCCGTAAATATCCAACCCCGGATGTGCAGGGTCTGTCCCTGAACCGCCGGGATGAAATTGGTGGTGAGGACTCCGGCGGCGGGCGTCTCCACGCCGGAGGAATTCACCCGGTATCCCGTCTTCCAATCTCCGGAAGAGGGGTCGGCCCGGTTGGTAAAGGCCGGTGCGATGGCCCCGCCGCCGCCCTGACTGCTGCCCGGATACACCCCCTGATAGGTTCCGCCTGTGGCGAAGGCGTTGAGCATTCCGGTCAGCAGGGTGTGATCCCGGAATTTTCCCTCCTGATCCTCATGAACCGGCACATGGGTCACCACCACCAGGGCCCAGCCCGGCTCTGAAAAGCGCAGGCCGGTCTCCGCCACCCAGTCAAGCTGCGCCTGACCAAAGCCGTACCGGTTTTGCCGGGGATACAGGGCCGCCCCGCTCTCATCCTCTCCATAGGGGCACCAGACGCTGTTCAGGACCAGAAAGCGCACCTTGGATGTTGGGTCATCCAAATAATAGTAGCTGCCGTCCGGTCCCCGGGCCGTACAGGGGCAATCTCGGAACATGCGGCGATACAGCGCCTCCGGCGTAAAATTATAGGCGTAGGGCGTTCCGTCCACCAGGCCCCAGGAGCCGTCATGGTTCCCCAGGGCCGTGAGCAATCGGCCGCGCAGGGGCCGCAGGGCCGCCTGCACCGCTGCAAAGTCCGCTTCCATCTCCTCTTTTGCGGCGGCCACTCCGGAGCGAACCCAATCTCCGCCGCACAGAGCCCAGGAAATGCCCAGCCGGTCCATACAAGCGGCGGCCAAATGGCCCGTGCGGCCGGCGTTGCTCCCCCAATGCAGGTCTGTGAAGAAGAGAAAGCCCGCTCCGTCCGCCCCGGCGGCGTCCTGAAGCGCCTGAACCTTGACCACGGCGGCCTCCAGGTCGGAATCCCACCAGGCAGGCAGGTACCATCCCCGATCCACATAATCCCGGTTGGCCGCGTCGGAGCCGGTCGTCGGCGAAGCCACGTTTTGCAGGCGAACGGCCTGACCCGCGCCCAGGGTCAGCTGGTTTTCCCCTCCCTGGAGGGTGCAGCCTCCCAGAGAAAAGCTGCCGGAGACGCCCAGGTCTCCCGTCACCTGCCCGCCGGACCTGGGCAGGGAGGCGGCCCTGGCCTCCTGAACCGCCGCGTCCACATAGGATTGAGACGCGCCTTCTATGTCCACATTGCCGTTCCCATCCGGCCCCAGACCGTTGACGGTTTTAACGCCGCCCTGCGTCTCGTTGACTGCGGGAACCAGGATTTCATTGAGGTACTTCTGAATGGCCAAAGCGGCCTGATCGAATTTGGCTTTCACCTCGTCGGCGGTGAGTCCATCGTCCCCGTTGGGCTCGTCGGACAGGCTTTGATGCACCGCCAAATTTTCCGTCAGGGCGGAAATGGGCATAATCTCTTCCTTTCTCCGGCCATCCGGCCGGGACCCTCCACCCCAGAGAACGCCGGCCCCTGTTACGTGGGCCATGGAGCCTGAGGCGGCTGAGCGCCCCGGAGCTCGTCCATGAGCTCCTGCTTCCGGGCCACGTAGCCCTGGGGGATGCGCTCCAGGTATTGCAGGAGGGTAATTTTGTCATGCAGCAGCAGGTTATCCAGGGTCTGCATGGAGGCGATTTCCGACCAATAGGTGGAAGCGCCCACATCCAGCTTCACGTTCAGGGGCAGCTGACGCAGCACCGCAAAGTCGAACAGAGCCAGCTCCTTCCGGCCAGGTACCTGAACCCAGCGGCTGCCGTACCGGACGGCCATCATATCCAGGAAAATCCGGCCCATGTCCTCCACCGCCTGGTACAGGTTCTGCTTCGTCGTCTCCATGGGCGTGTTGGCCGCTCGCTGAAGCGCCAAGATGGCCGAGGTGTTTTCCGGCCTGTCCTCCCCAGGGCCACCTCCGAGGCGCCCAGAAAGCTCTGGGTTTTGTCCATACACAGCTCCATAAACTGGGCGATCTGGGGATTCACCGAAGCGGCCGCCATGACCTTGGCCACTCCATCCACGCCTCCGGCCACACCCACCGCCGCGCCCACGCTGCCGTCCCAGCTGCGCAGGCGGTTTTTATCGTAAATCACCTTGGGGAAGGCGGTGGTGAGCAGGGACACGCCGGTCAGCGCAAAGATTTTGTTGATAAAATTCTGGTTCGGAATGAGACCGGTAATCATACTTTGGCCGTGGTAGCAGTCCTGGATGAAATCCCAATTCAGCCAGATCAGCGGATACCGGCGCAGGCCCGTGTCATAGGGCGGCCGGAGCATCCCCTTCTGCGTGGACTCGCAGCAGAAGACAGAGCCGGTTTTCCGGTCCCGCCAGAAATGGGTCAGCACGGTCACCTGGTCCTCCAGGCCGCTGTCGTACCGGTTTTGAAAGACCTCCTGATCCGGGCACACCAAACCGGGGTCGGCGCCCCACTGCTCCGCCAAAGCCCGGGCGTCGTCCAGCAGCATCCGGCGGGACAGGAGAAGCCAGGGCTGCTTCTGAGGATCCCGCTGATTGGGGTTCCCAAAGTGCACTCTGGTATTCTCCACCACCTCCGCCTGAATTTCTCCCTTTACCGGCTGTCCATTCTCCACTTCCGGGTCAAAATAAAAGTACATGCAGCCGTCTCCATCCACAGCTGCATTTCGCAGCAGCTCCCGGAGGCGGGTGGACAGCCGGGCGGATTCAAACAGCGCCTGAAACTGTCCGTTGAGCACGCCGGTGATCTCCTCCAGGCGGGCAGGCGGAAATTGCGCCGTGGGCAGCAGCGGCGCCGCCTGGAGGGTCATGTTGTCCGAGGTGATGGTGGCCACCTGAAACAGGACCACCCGCTTCAAAAAGTTGAATACCGGGGTGGGCAGGCCTTTGGCCTGCACCCCCTGCCACTGGTTTCCGATGAAATAATTTTCATTGGTTCGGACCGTATCATACAGGCCGATGCGCCGCTTAAAGTCCACCCCCCGGCAGAACCGGTCCCAGACCAGCTTTTCCGTGACTTGTGTCATGCCTCCTCCCATCCGGCCTCCGGCGTATAGCCCAGGATGTTCTCCAGCCCCTGGGAAAAGGCGGCCAGGTCCTCCTCAGGCGTCAGCATGTCCAGCTTGGCAGCCGTCACATCGAAACATTCCTCCAGCTGGTCCCGGAGCGCCCGGCGCTCGGCCTGGGCGTTTTCCAGGGCGCACTCCAGCGCCGCCACCTTTCGCAGCAGCCGCTGCAGGTCTCGGTAGCACCAGCCCTGCCCCCGGGCCAGCCGGTGGGCCCGGCGAAATAGCAGCGCCAGAAGGGGGATTTGAAGCAGAAGCAAAACAACGGGTACTGCCTGGAATATGGTCATAAACATTACTCCTTTCGTTGTGGGATTCCTGTGCGCCTGGGCTCGGCAGCCTCTTTCCCCAAGGGCCGGTACAGCGCCTCCACGCACCGTACCGGCCCTCGTTCCGCCCAGGGCGGCTACAAGAGGGCGGTTATGTGACGTCGCTGGAGAATAAGCCCGTTTTGACGGCGCAGGCCCGGAGCACATCGCCTTCGGACAGCGTCAGGGGGGCCGTATAGGTCAGGGCCCCGGCGTCGTAGCGGGGGTCGCTGCCGGTGAGGGTATAGTAGATGGTGGCACCCTCCGTCGTGGTGGTGAGGGTGGTCTTGCCGCCGGAAACCGACGCCGCCGGCGCGGCGCAGACGGAGCCGGCGGCGCAGGCGGCCGCTACGCCGTTGCACTTGGGCGCCAGGACAAAGGCGTCGTGAATCATACGAAATTCCAGCAGGTCGCCGGACAGGCCGGGGGGATCCGTATGCCCCTTAAAAGACTGAATCTTGATGGGCGCAATGACGGCGGACCGGTGCACAATGAGGAAATAGCAATTCTGGGGGAAGCGACTGGTGGGCACAGGCTTGACCGCCAGGCCGTCCACCATGCCGATGGAGCCGGAAGGCAGGCTCTTACCCCCCAGGCTGTCCAGCCCGGTCCACTCGGTGGAGAGCTTCAAAGCCGGAACGTAGGCCCGCTGAATGAAGAGCGTCCCGCCTTCCTCGGGAACACCCCGGTTCAGCATTTCGTTGTGGAGCTCTACAATTTCGGTGACAATGGTCTGCTTGGTAGGCGCCGCCGTGAGGGCCTTGTGAATGCCGGCCTGGCGGGCCCACTGCTCCAGCCGGTACCGGTCCAGCTCCGGCACCACATGTTCATCCCGCTCGGCGGCCATAATCGCCCCGGCTTTCTTCACATTAAACTGCTCTGCATTGTTGCCCTTGTCCACAGACAGGCTCAGGGACTTGTCCTGAGTCATGGTAAATGTCTGCTCAAAGTCCCCCACCTCTTTGGTCTGACCAAAGCGGCTGCCCTCAGCCAGATCCCCGGCCCGGTCGTAGTCCTGCAGAGGCTCCGTCTGCAAGCTGAGCACGTGGACCGTCCGCGCTCCGGAAAACTCCAGATCCAAATCGTGGTTCATAGAGCTCTCGGTGTAGCTCCGCTGGCGGAAGCCGTCCAGCACGGCCTGCCGGTATTTTTCTCCAAAGTGCATGGTATTCATTTTGTGACCTCCTGTCATTTGTGAATTGGCACATCTCAGCCTGAATAGGCGGAGAGAAACTGGTCGTACGGCCCGTTGGCGGCCGGGGCGCCGGAATCCGATTGGGAGCCCGGCGAGGCGGCGCGGTTTTCCTGGTTTTGCGCCTGGGCGGCCAGCTGGGTCCTGAGGCGGGCAAGCTCCTGATCCTTTTCCGCCTCCTGCCAGCAGCGGTACGCCTCGGTCAGGGTTTTGGGCTGTTCGCCTACCATCTCCGGGGCCAGCCGGAGCAAATCCTCCCGGCTGAGGCTCACCTGGGGATACCGGCTGCGGAATTCCGCCAGCTCCCGGCGGGCGCGGCTCTCTTCAAGAACTTGCGTTTGGGGGGTATCTTCCATAAAATCTCCTCCTGTTTTTCTGTGTTGTCCATGCAAAAGAAAGGGGCTGCTGTTGGGGTGCGGCGCTAAGCCCACAGCGCCCTTCGGTAGGCCTCCAGCTCCCCTACCGGCTCGTCGCCGGGGGGCAGGAGATAGGTTTGAGCGAAATAACGCAGGGCGTCGGGACCGTGGGTGATCCCGTGGGGCTCCCGGGCGGCGTCGTTGGGATTGCGGGGATCATGGCGCAGGCTTTGCAGGTCGGAAATCAGTCGGGGACAGGTTCCGAAAATCCGCAGCCCCGGTTCGCCGGAGGAATCCGGACGGAGCAGCTCCTTAACTGCCATCCATCCGGCCTGCCGGTTGTTTCCCGTACGCAGCAGGCCCAAGCCGGCCTCGGCAAAAAGAGCCGCCATGGTCTTGCCCGACTCCTTGACCCGGCTCCACAGGTCCGGCGGCGCCATGGTACACACCACGCGCTCGCCCGGAGCGGTGCAGTCCAGCATCCGGCGTGCCGCCTGGGATACCACCAGATCCTTCTGAAAGTGCTCCCGGTAGACGTAGCATTTGCCCGCCGGGTCCACGGCCACCCATAGGCAAGCCAGCATATCCAGCCCATAGTCAAAGGCCCGGTACCGGGACCAGTCCGGCGGCAGAGAAAAGGGCGGGCACACATGGATTCCGGGATCAAACTCGCTGAAGTAAGCGCCGGCCAGGGCATCCCAGTCGCCGTAGCGGTGGGCGCGGCGCTTGTCCTCGGGCAAGAGCTCCAGCTGCCTGACGTAGTCCGGATTTGCCGCCATCAGGTCCCGATTGTCATCTACCGTGGCGGGAATGAAGCAATAATCTGCAGGATCCTCTCCGGGACGAAAGCGCCGGTCCAGAAACAGCCGCTTTACCCAGGCGTGGCCCACGCCCCCGGGATTGCAGGTGAGGTAAACCCGCTTGGGTATGGCGTTCGCGCCCCGAACGCAGGCCGCCAGGCCCCGGAATTCCTCCTCAGTAAAATTGGTCGCCTCGTCCAGAAACAACCAATCATAGCTCTGCCCCTGGTATTTGCCTTCCACCGAGGCCCCATAGCCGGGCAGGTTGCCAAACTTGACCGTGGAGCCGTTGCAAAAGGTGAGCACCCGGGAGGAGCGGTTGTAAGAAGCGGCCTCCGGCGGAAGCAGGCGAAGCATGGGGAGAATGAGGGTGTTTTCCATCTCGTCAAATTCCCGGCGGACCAGGAGAATCTGAATGCCGGGATACTGAAACGCGCCCCCGGCCGCCTTGTGCACCACGGCCCAGCTCTTTCCGCCGCCTCGGGCCCCGCCGTAACAGGTGTATTTCGCCCGGCTGAGAAAAAAGGCCCACTGGGGCTCCGAGTTGGGTCTGCCCAGGTGAATGGGTATGGTGCTTTTTTTCATGTTTCCCCTCCTTTTGCATTCATTTGTTCGATTTCTGGGTCAAAAAGTCCCCTTTTTCCCCATTTCAGAGGCCCCCTGCCGTCTGCACCGCCTCCCAAAAGGTCTGCCCCGGCCTCATCCTCCGGACCGGCATGGGATCTCCGTATCCAGTTCCTAGAAACCCTCAGGGGGCGCGGGACCTGATCCGGAACCCCGGCCCCCGGCGCCATCCTGCACCCATAGGCCGGAGGAAGGGAAGCCGCCGTGCTGGGTCTGGTCTCATTGAAACGCCTCCTCCCCTCTGGGGTCCCCGGCGCCGAACACAACCCGAATTTCCACCGGACCCGTGCCGGCCTCCGGGCGGTCCGTATAGCGAATGCCGTCGCCCACGTCCTGACGGAGCAGAAACACCCCCTTGCTGCTGTTGGAGCCGCTCCATCCCTCGCTGGAGAGAATCTGCCCCCGGACCCACGTGGCCATTTTGCGCAAAAGCTGGGCCTGGGGTGTGGCCGCCTCCTCCCGGAGGACCTGGCTGAGACACGCCTCTGTGGTGTCCAGCCACGCCGCCCAATGGGGCCAGGAGGCCCGGGGAAATTCTCCCGCCGCCAAAGCCTCCTTGTAGGACGCAATCCGCCCGGCCAGCTCCTCGGCTCCCATGTCAAAGCCCATGGTCTCCCTCCTTCATCGAAAACATTTGTTTGTTTTATAGGAGGACTATACCATAGGTTTCCTGCCTTGTCAAGGTCTTTTTCAAATTTTTGTTCGCTTTCGTCTGACAGCCATGCTTCAGCCAAGGGCCGCACCGCTTGACCGGAGCCGGGCAAAGCCGTTATAATGAAAAAAAGGAGGCGAACGCTATGACCATGGGGGAGAAACTGCGTCAGGCCCGGATGGAGGCCGGACTGTCTCAGCGCCGGGTCTGCGGAGATCGGATCACACGAAATCAGCTGTCCCTGCTGGAGCACGACCGGGTGGGCCCCTCCCTGGAGACGCTCCAATACCTGGCCGGGCAATTGGGAAAACCGGTCTCTTACTTTCTGGAGGAAACGGCGCCCAATCTCCTGGCCCTGGAGCAGGCGCGGGAAAGCACGGACCCCATCCAGGCCCTCCGGGCCTTGGATGCCTACACGCCCGACGGCTCGGTTGTGGACGACTTGGCCGCTCTGCTGGAGGCGGCCCTATGCCTGGCCGCCTCCGACCGGGCCGCGTCGGAAGGCAGAGCCGCCTACGCCGGCAGCCTGGCCCAGCGGTGCCGGGCGGCCCTGGAACGGTGCGCTTTTCCGGGGCAGGTGTTGGCTCAGGGCGCTCTGCTGCGGCAGGCGGAGACTGCGGAAGAACAGGACTTTCTCTCCGCCGCCGCCCAGTGGAACGGGACACGGGAACAGCTCCTTTTGGCCCGGCTCCGCCTGGCTCAGAACCGGCCGGACCAGGCCCTGGCCCTGCTGGAGGACCTGCCGGACCAGGTTTTGCTCCGGGGAGAAGCCCTGTACCGCCTGGGCCGGTACGCCGAAGCCCTGGAGCTCCTCCGCCGGGCCGAGTCCCAGGCTCCCCCGGCCAAGGCCCCGCAGCTCTGGCCTCTGCTGGAGGCCTGCTGCCGGGAGTGCGGCGACTATCGGGGCGCTTACGAATATGCCACCCGGCAGCGGACCGGCCCCAATCCGGCCTGGTAAAGCCCCGCAGCGCGCCGGGGCTTGCGGGTTCCGGCGAATTAAGAAAGAATTAAGGTTTTCCTGCATTGAATTTTAAAAAGATTTCCGCTATTCTATCCCCGGGACAAAAAAGAATATGGAGAACGTACGATGTAGCCAAAGGAGGTTCCCATGGAACAGTGGATGGAGGCCCTGAGCCTGATCTTAAAAATCTTTACGGTCTATACCGCCATCGTCAGCCTGTTTTTCCTGCTCCCCCGGCGGAAGATCCCCCGGGCTCAGGCCAAAACCCGGTTTGCCGTCCTGCTGGCGGCGCGGAATGAAGAGGCGGTCATCGGCCGGACGGTAGGCCAGCTGCTGGCCCAACATTATCCTGCCGAGCTGTTTGACGTTTATGTAATTCCCAACAACTGTACCGACGACACCGAAGGCGCGGCCCGGCGGGCGGGCGCGCAGATTCTCCCCTGCCTGGGGCCGGTGCGAAATAAGGGCGACGCCCTGCACTGCGCCTTTGCCGCCTTGAAGGACTCCGGATACGACGCTTATTGCGTCTTCGACGCGGACAATCTGGTAGACCCCGACTTTTTAGCCCGAATGAACGACGCGTTCTGCGCCGGGGCGCAGGCCGCCAAAGGCAAGCAGACCGCCATGAATCCCCACGACGCCTGGATTTCCGGGTGTTACGACCTGTATTTTGAGAACTTTAACCTGCTTTACAACCGTCCACGGGGAAATCTGGGGCTGTCGGCCAAGCTGGTGGGCACCGGCTTCGCCGTGAGTCAGGCCCTGATGGACCGGCTGGGCGGCTGGAACACCGAGACCATGGCCGAGGACGCGGAATTCGCCGCCCAGTGCGCCATGGCGGGCGTCAAGGTTTGGTGGGTCCCCGAAGCCCTGACCTACGACGAAGAGCCCATCACCTTCCACCAGTCCATGGTGCAGCGGCGCAGATGGTGCAGCGGCGTCATGGCGGTGGCCGGCCGGTATCTGCCCCGGCTGTGGCGCCGCGTCCCCTCCCGGAACTTTTTCTTCTGCCTGGACTTCGCCGTCTTCCTCTCTATGCCCATGGTGCAGGTTTTGGCGCTGCTGCCCGGCATCTGGGCTGTGGCTCAGGCAGTCGCCGCAGAGAACTGGCTGATTCTGGTTGCCAGTCTTCTGTCCTTCTGGGGCGGCTTGACTCTGACCGCCCTGGCTCTGGCCCTGGTAGGGCGGCGGAAGCTGCGGCCGATGTGGAAATCCATTGTGCTGTATCCCCTCTTTACGGCATCCTGGTATCCCTTACATATCCTGGCCGTCCTGAAAAAGACCCGGGTCTGGAAGCCCATCGCCCACCGGGGACAGCCTGCCCAGTCCGTGGGCGTATCGCCCCGTTCGTAACCATTGTGGCCTGCCGCGCCCTGCGGCAGGCCATATTTATGTTTTTCCTCTGCGGCAATACCGGCGAAAAAACCGGCGGGGGGACCTTGCCGAATTTACGAAAATGCGGTATAATTACAGTAGCAGGTAGAACCTGCAATCCAGACCGGGAGGGACGGAATATGCAACATGTCATCATCACCATCGCGCGTCAGCATGGATCCGGCGGCCGCCTCATCGGCGAGTGCCTGGCCAAAAAAATGGGGATTGCCTATTACGATAAAGAGCTCATATCCCTGACTGCCAAGAAAACGGGCTTTGCTTTGGATTTTGTGAAAGAGGTGGAGGAGAAACAAACCTCCAGCTTCCTGTACAGCATTTATGCTGCCGCCGTCGTACCTTCGGTGTATGAGCAGGCCCGCAACGCTCAGTTTTCCGTCATTCGGGAGTCGGCCTCCAAAGGCTCCTGCGTCATCGTCGGCCGGGCTGCCGATTGTATTTTTGGAAAAACCTGCCCTATTGCGTACATGTCTTCGTCCATGCCCCCTTAGAAGAGCGGATTCGCCGGGCAACCGAGGACTATCAGGAGGCCATGGACAATCCGGAGCGCGCCCTGCAGAAAAAAGACAAGGCCCGGGCGGCTTTTTACAACACCTATTCGGAATATCCCTGGGGTGACCTCCGAAACTACGATATGGCCATCAACAGCACCATTGGAATCGAAAAATCTGCCGACATCATCCTCGACTATGTGAAAGCCAAATTCAACATGTGACATCCGGAATGAACCGCCCCGGCTCCCAACGAGCCGGGGCGGTTTTGGTTATAAAGCCCGGTCCAAAATCCCGTACGGCCAAGCGCGGGCTATCCGGAAAAGGGCGCGGGCGACCCCTCCGGCGGGACGGACGGTCCCGCCGGGGAGCTGCCGCAGCAGCCGCCGAATCTCCGGCAAAAGGCCCAGGCCGTCTGCGCTTCCGGTGAACCTGCATTTGGACCAGCGCATGGCTGGGGTAGGCGTTGCCCTCCATGAGAGCGGGACGGTCCGGCAGGAAGCACACATCCCAGCCGCAGTATCCCAGACCCGGCACCTGCTGCGCCGCCTCCAGGACCATGGTTTTTGCCGCCTGCCAGTCGGGCAGGCAAAAGCCGGGAATCTGCGTTCCGGTGACGGGATGACGCGGGAAGCAACCTCCCCGCTTGTCCCCGGCCGGCTGGGTGACGCAGCCGGTGGTCAGATCCAGGGGCGCGCACAGCCCCCCGGCGTCCAGGTTGTCCACCGGGGTCCCGTTGCCCATGCGCAGGCAGGCGTACAGAATCCGGGGGCCGTCCCCGGTTTGCAGCGTCACAATCCGGGCCGTGTTGACCGAGCCGGGGTACAGGCCGTCCAACGCAGGGTGCTGATGAATCCGGGGCTCCACCAGAACCGCGCCCCGCTCCAGCAGCTCCCGATACAGGTCATCCGGCTCCTGCCGGGGTAGGAAAAACACATCCTGTCCGCACTTCCCCCTGGGCCGCTTGGCCACCAGCTCCGGATGAGCCCGCCAGAAAGACCGGAACTCCTCCGGCCCTGCCACCCGCAGGTCCAGAAAGGGTCGGCCCAGCTGGGAGAGAAACAGCCGGTCAAAGGTCCCCTTGTCCTCCAGGAGAAATCGCAGGGATTTCGGATTCTGCCGGTCCACCAGCCGGCGGTTCGAACCCCGGGTGAGATAGGTCCGGCGCTGCCGCCCGGTGAGAGATTCAAAGGCAAAGAGGCGGTAATCCTGAAATCCCGCGCCGTACCGCAGGGCGCACCAGACTATGTCCAGCCCCAGGAGCAGACGGCTCCCTCCCCAGCGCTGCCGGACCGCATCCACCGTCTCTGTCAAGCCGCGCAGATGAAGCGACCGGAGAACATCCGTCCAAAACCCAAGCGCCATGCCCCAAACCTCCCAGTTCGTTCTTTCCTTCAGTATATCGAACGAACCTTAAGGTTGCTTAAGAAAATACAAATCTTTTCCAGGAGAATCCCCGCCCTGCCGCTCTGCCAGGCCGCCCCAGAGGATCTCCATAAAACGCTCCATCCCCCTCCCCCGTGACGGCGGCGCCGGAAACACAATCTGAGAAAGCTCCCTGTAAGGCAGTTTCCCTGAGGGCGCCATGCTCGCCCGGCCTCGATTGCCGATTGCCTCATCTTCTCTGGAAAAAACGCTCCATTCGGGCCCTTTGACCCGAATGGAGCGAAAAATCACAGGATGCGGCCCTATGCTTCCAGGGAGAAGCCGTCTTCCCGGGGCGTCAGGCTCATGGAAAAAAGCTGCGCCAAAGCCTGCGCCAGATATTGGGCGTCCCGGACCCCGGCAGTCTCATAGCAGGAGTGCATCGCCAGCTGCGGCAAGCCCACATCCACGGTGGGGATGCTCACATGAGACGAGGAGATGTTCCCCAGGGTGGAGCCGCCGGGCAAATCCGCCCGGTTGCAGAAGGTCTGGGTGGGAACTCCCGCCTTTTGGCAGGCCCGGCGGAACAGGGCGGCGGAGACGCCGTCGGTGGTATAGCGTTGATTGGCGTTGAACTTGATGACCACGCCACCGTTCATCACAGGCCGGTGGTTGGGATCGGCGTACTCCGGGTGGTTGGGATGCACCGCATGGGCGTTGTCCGCCGAGACCAGGAAGCTCCGGGCCAAAGCCCGGCGGTAATGCATCCCCACGCCGGCGCAAATCCGCACGAGCGTATCCGGCAGGAAGGTGGAGTCGGCGCCCTGCTTGGTGTTGGAGCCCACCTCCTCGTTGTCAAAGACACAGCACACTGGGATGCTCTTCCCCTCCCCGGCCTGAAGGAAGCCCTCCAGGCTGGCCCAGGCGCACTGCAGGTCGTCCAGGGCCCGGGCGGAGAGGTACTCCCCCTTCGCGCCCCAGATTCGGGCCTTTTCCCGGTTGTACAGGAACAGGTCCGTCCCCAGGATCTCCTCCGGCCGGCACCCGGCGGCCTCGGCCACCAGCTCCCGGAAGGCACCCCGGGCCTCCAGGGAGCCCAACAGGGGGATCAGATCCACCGCCGGATTGTAAGAATACCCCTCGTTGGCCTTCCGGTTCATATGAATCGCCACATGGGGAATCATGCACAGATCCCGATCCAGGTCCACCAGGCAGGAGCGGATCCCTCTGCCGTCTCCACCAGAACCCGGCCCGCTGCGGACAGAGGCCGGTCCAGCCAGGGGGCCATGAGCATCCCTGCCGTACCGCTCCACCGCCAGGCGGAGGTATACCCCGGCCGTCTCCAGCTCCGGGTTCTCTTTGATTTTAAAGCAGGGCCGGTCCGAGTGGCTGGCCGACAGCATAAAGCCCTGGGGCTTGCTCTGGGGAACCCGGAAGGCGATGAGGGCGGACTGATTCCGGGTGAGGTAGTATTTTCCCCGGGCAAAGCTGCCAGTCCTCCGCCTCGGACAGGGGCGTATAGCCCGCCTCCTCCAGGCGCCGGGTCAAATTGGCTACGGCATGGAAGCAGCTGGGGCTGCCGTCCAAAAAGGCCATGAGTTTCTCGATTCCGCTCATTCCGCTTCCTCCAGCAAGGCCAGGAACTGGTCGATCTCGTCGGAGAGAATCTGCAGGCCCTGCTCCCAGAAGGTCCGGTCGGTCAGGTCTATATCCGCCACCCGGGCCGCCTCCTCCACGGTGCGCACCGGCGTCTCGTGGAGCAGCTTTTTATACTTGGGCAGGAAGCTCCGGCCCTCCTTCTCATACTGGGCGTACAGGCCCCGGGCGAACAGGCCGCCAAAGGCGTAGGGGAAGTTATAGAAGCTGACGCCGCCGTAATAATGGCTCTTGCACACCCACATATACGGATGCAGGCAGGACTCGTCCAAGCCGTCGCCGTAGGACTGCTTCTGTGCCTCCAGCATCATCTTGCAAAGCTCCTCTGCCGGAAGGAACTGATTCTGCCGGTTGGCAAACACGGCGGATTCAAAGCGGTACCGGGAATAGATGTCGCAGATGATCTGGGTGGCGTCGGAGAGCTGACTTTCGATCAGGGCCAGCTTCTCCTCCCGGTCCGTCGCCGCAGCAATGGCGGCGTTCATCACCACGCACTCATTGAAGGTGGAGGCCGTCTCCGCCACGGGCATGGTGTAGTCCCGGTTCAAGGGCCGCTGATCGTTTAAAATATGATTGTGGAAGGCATGGCCCAGCTCATGGGCCAAGGTGACGATGTCGCTGAAGGAGCCGTCAAAATTGGTGAGAATCCGGCTTTCGTTCAGCTTTTCCACCCCGGCGCAGAAAGCGCCGCCGGTTTTGCCCGGGCGGGGATAGAAATCGATCCAGGCATTGGCAAAGGCCTCCGCCACCATATCCCGCAGCTCCGGATCGAACTGGCCGAACAAATGCAGCAAATAATCCCGCGCCTCCTCCGTGGTGTAGGTCTTGCCGCTTTTGCCCATGGGCGCAAACAGGTCGTACCAGGGCAAGCCGTTTTCATGGCCCAGCGCCTTGGCCTTGGCCCGGAGATAGGCCCAGAACTTGGGCAGGTAGCGATCTATGGCGGAGAACATGGCCTCCAGAGTAGCCCGCTGCATCCGGGCATCCTTCAGCGCCTTGTCCAGCGGGGACTCATAGCCCCGGAGCTGGGCGACGTGGATGGTCTCCAGCTTAATGGAGTTCAGGGCAAAGGCCACGGAGTCCTGGATCTTCCGGTAGCTGGCCAGCTCGGCCTCATAGGCGGCCTTCCGCACAGCCGGGTCCGGGTCATAGGCCAGATTCCGGATGGCGGAGAGGTTGGTGACGCCGTCCTGGTAATCCACCTCCACTGTACTGGTGAGATAGGCCTGCAGATCTCCCCAGGCATTGGATCCGGACAGCTGCATCCGGGCCATAATGTCTTCTCCCTGGCTGCCTAAGAGATAGCGGCTGTCCTCCCGGGCCTGGCGGAAATAAAACCGGTACTGGCGCAGCAGATCATCCGCCTCCACAAGCTGCTCCAAGTTGGGCAGCGCCGCCAGATAGGCTTGAAACCGGGCGCTGGCGCCGGCGCTTTGGCTGAAAACCGCCAGCACCTGGCCCAGGGCCGAGCTGGCCTCGGCGTCGCCGGTATCCGCCGCCTGGCGCAGAGAAGCATATTCCCCCAGGCTGTTGGACAAGGATGCAATCTGCTCCAGAGACTCTATCCCCTGGCGCAAGGCATGGGACGGCTCCATCTCCTCCAGGGATTTGGTGAAGGTATCAAACCGGCCGCAAGCCACCTTCAGCGCCTGAAGATCTCCGGCAAAATCCGGATCGGAAAACCCATGGTACAGGGAGTCCAGATTCCAACGTTCGTTCATATCATCTCTCCTTTTTCACCGGCAAAACGCCTGCTTTTCTACTGCTAGTTTTACCATGAATGGGAGATTTCGTCAACCTCAATTTCCCGGCTCCCCCATCCGTGCCCGGCGAAAAGTCCCGCCGCACAAAAAAAGGCGGCGGCTTTTCTGTCCCAACCCCTCGTCCTGGGGCGGCGGTCCGGATGGGGGCGCCCCAGTCGGTCGGTCAATCCTTCAGGAAAATCTCCAGGACCGGCACCAAAACATCCGGCTTCACAGCAGGCAGCTCCAAAACCAGCAAATCCGCTGCCTGGGTGGCCCCCAGTGAAAAATGGTCCACCTTGCCTTCTGTAAAGCGCACTTCACTGGCGTCGTGCAGGAACTGAACATAGTCCACCTTCCCCGCCAGACCGTGGAACTCCAGGTAGGCAAAGGGATAGGCAAACAGATGCACATACAGCCGCTTCCCGTCGGCGCTTTGGGTCAGCCGGCAGTCCTGCGGCGCTTGAAAGGACGGCTCAGCCATGGTACAGCCGTAAATGGACCGGCTGTGCACCTGCATCCACCGGGCGTATACCTCCAAGGCCTCTTGGGCCCGGCTGTCCAAGTATCCCCGGGCGGTGGGGCCCACGTTCATGAGAAAATTTCCACCCAGGGAAACGGTCTCCACCAGCATCCGGATGAGCATCTCCGGTGATTTCCAGGTCATCTCGTCCCGGTAATAGCCCCAGGAGCCGGAAAGGGTCTGGCAGGCCTCCCAGGTCACCAGCTCCCCGGTCTGGGGGTGGCGGAGCCAGGCCTTGGGCTGGTACTGCTCCGGCGTCCAGACATCCTGATCCACCTCCGCCCGGTTGTCGATGATCAGGTCCGGCGCCAGGCTGCGGGCTGTGGCAATCAGCTCCTCCGATTCCCAGTCCTCCCTGCCCTTCCCCGCATCCAGGGCGCCCCGTCGTGACGCTCCGAATAGGAAAAGTCGAACCAGAGAATATCAATCTTCCCGTAATTGGTCAAAAGCTCCGTGACCTGATTGCGCATATACCGGGCATAGCGGCGCATATCCCGGCCTTCATTCAGCGTCTGGGCCTGGGGATCGTCCCGGCGGGGATGCAGCATATCCACGGTAAAATCCGGATGATGCCAATCGATGAGGAATAATAAAAGCCCACCCGCAGCCCCTCGGCCCGGAAAGCGTCCACATACTCCCGGAGCAAATCCCGGCCTGCGGGGGTGTTGGTACACTTATAATCGGTGTACTGGGAGTCGAACATGCAAAAGCCCTCGTGGTGCTTTGCCGTCATGACGGCATATTTCATTCCTGCCGCCTTGGCCAGCCTGGCCCACTGCTTGGGGTCATAGAGATCCGGGTCAAAGTGGCGAAAATAGCGGTCATAGGACTCGTCGGTCATGCGCTCTCTCGTTTTGATCCACTCATGCCGGGCCGGCATGGCGTACAGGCCCCAGTGGATGAACATACCAAAGCGGTCATGGGTAAACCAGGCGGTATCGCCCGGCGTTTTCTTGGTTTGATAACTGGACATAGGTTACCTCCTGCATTTCAATGAAAAACCCCCCTCCGGGGAATGCCGGAAGGGGGATATTGACGGCAAAGGGCCGGGCGGAATTACACCAGCTCGATGACCGCCATCTCGGCGGCGTCGCCGCGGCGGGGACCCAGCCGGGTCACTCTGGTGTAGCCGCCGTTGCGGTCGGCATACTTAGGCGCCACTTCCTTAAAGAGCTTGCTCACCACATCTTCTTTGGTGATGAAGCCCATGGCCCGCCGGTAGGCAGCCAGGTTGCCCTTCTTCCCCAGAGTGATCATTTTCTCCACCACGGGCTGCACTTCTTTGGCCCGGTAAAGGTCGTCTGTACCTTTCCGTTTTCCAGCAGCGCGGTGGTCATCTGCCGCAGCATCGCTTTTCTCTGGTCGCTGGTTCTGCCCAGCTTGCGAGTACCGAACATGCACGTTTCCTCCTTACATCATAAGGTTTAATTATTGTTGCCGGATTCTTCACTGGCCAGGGACAGACCCATCATCTCCAGCTTCTTCTGGACCTCGTCCAGGGACTTCTTACCCATATTCCGAACCTTCATCATGTCCTCGCCCGTTTTGGAGATCAAGTCCTCGACGGTGTTGATGTTGGCGCGCTTGAGGCAGTTGAAGCTTCGGACAGACAGATCCAGCTCTTCGATGGTCATCTGCAGCACCTTGTTGGTGCTGGACTCCTTCTCCACCACGGTGGAGGCATTGGCGACGGTCTCCGACAGGTTTGTAAAGAGGCTCAGATGATCGGACAGAATCTTGGCGCCCAGGGACACTGCATCCCGGGCGGAGATGGTGGAATCGGTCCAGACTTCGAGCGTAAGCTTGTCATAGTCTGTCATATTGCCCACACGGGTGTTTTCCACGGTGTAATTCACCTTGTAAACGGGGTGTAAATGGAGTCGATGGGAATCACGCCGATGACAGTCTGCGGCGTCTTGTTGCGGTCGGCGGAGACATAGCCGCGTCCGTGGCTCATGGTGATCTCCATGTTGAACGTCGCCTCCGGGCCCAGGGTACAGATGTGCAGGTCCGGATTCAGGATCTCCACCTCTCCGTCGGCCTTGATGTCCCCCGCCTTCACCTCGCAGGGGCCCACCGCATCAAATAGACGGTTTTGACGCCCTGACAGTGAAGCTTGGCGATGATCCGCTTCACGCTTAAAACAATCTCCGTAACGTCTTCCTTGACGCCGGGAATCGTGGAGAACTCGTGCTGCACACCCGCGATCTTGATCGAGGTCGCGGCTGTGCCGGGCAGGGAGGAAAGAAGAATCCTGCGCAGAGAGTTGCCGAGGGTGGTGCCGTATCCCCCCGTTCCAGGGGCTCCACCACATACTTGCCGTACGAAACATCTTCGGGAGAATCCATACACTCAATACGCGGCTTTTCAATTTCTACCATGAATAAAGTACCCTCCTTTTCACCTGCGGGGCCGGAGCCCCGTTTCATTCAGCTTACCAATCAACGAGGGCAAAACATTACTTGGAGTACAATTCGACGATCAGATTTTCTGCGATCTCAAAGTCAATGTCTTCCTTGGTAGGAATCGCAACGACCTTGCCCTGGAGGGTGTTTTTTATCCCGATCCAGCCACTTGGGTGCAGCGACAAACGCGTCGTCCTCTTTCATTTTCTTAAAGCGGGGCTTGGAAACGCTGGCCTCGCAGACGGATACCAGGTCCCCCACCTTGACCAGGTAAGAGGGGATGTTGACCCGCTTGCCGTTCACGGTGAAATGACCGTGGTTCACCAGCTGCCGGGCCTCCCGGCGGGTAGAAGCGCATAGCCCAGGCGGTAGACCACATTGTCCAGACGGCGCTCCAGCATGCTCAGCAGCACCTCGCCGGTGTTGCCTTCAGCGCGGGCAGCCTTCTCATAATACATCCGGAACTGCTTCTCCAGGATGCCGTAAACAAACTTGACCTTCTGCTTCTCGGTGAGCTGCAGAGCATATTCGGACTTCTTGGCTCTTCTCTGACCGCCGGGATTCTTATTGGAAGTCTTGGAATAACCCATGACGGCAGGAGAAACGCCAAAAGTTCTGCAACGCTTCAGGACGGGCTGCATATTTTTAGCCATAACTCAAATTCCTCCTATTGCGAATTAGACGCGACGTCTCTTGGGCGGACGGCAGCCATTGTGGGGAATGGGGGTGACGTCCTTGATCATGACAACTTCCAGACCCGCGGACTGCAGGGCGCGGATGGCGGCCTCCCGTCCCCTGACCGGGACCCTTGACGTAAACCTCCACCGTCTTGAGGCCATGCTCCATGGCGGCCTTGGCAGCGGTCTCGGCAGCCATCTGTGCGGCAAAGGGCGTGGATTTCTTGGAACCACGGAAGCCCAAACCGCCGGAGGAAGCCCAGGAGAGGGCGTTGCCGCTCAGGTCGGTAATGGTCACCATGGTGTTGTTGAAGGAAGAGCGGATATGCGCGGCGCCCTTCTCCACGTTTTTGCGCTCCTTGCGGCGCTTAATTACTTTCTTCGCGTTTACTTTGGCCATGTCATATCCCTCCTTTACTTCTTCTTATTGGCAATGGTCTTCTTCGGACCCTTCCGGGTCCGGGCATTGGTCTTGGTCCGCTGTCCGCGCACCGGCAGGCCGCGGCGGTGGCGTACGCCCCGATAGCAGCCGATTTCCGTGAGCCGCTTGATGTTCATTGCAACCTCACGGCGCAGGTCGCCTTCAATGGTGTAGTGATGGTCGATCACTTCACGCAGAGCGGCCTCCTGGTCTTCGGTCAGATCCTTCACCCGGATGTCCGGATCGATCCCGGCCTTCGCCAGGATTTCATTGGCGCTGGTGCGTCCAATGCCGTAAATATAAGTCAGACCGATTTCAATTCTCTTTTCGCGGGGCAGGTCAATACCAGCAATACGTGCCATACTATTCAGAGCACCTCCTATTAACCTTGTCTCTGCTTATGCTTCGGGTTTTCGCAAATTACCATGACACGGCCCTTGCGCTTAATGATCTTGCACTTCTCGCACATGGGTTTCACGGACGGTCTAACCTTCATACTGTTAACCTCCATATGAGAACAACCTCTTATTGTAATTACTTGCTTCTCCAGGTGATCCGACCCTGAGTCAGATCATACGGAGACATCTGAACAGTTACCTTGTCTCCGGGCAGAATCTTGATATAGTTCATCCGGAGCTTGCCGGAAATGTGTGCCAGAATGGTGTGCCCGTTGCCGATATCAACGGTAAACATTGCATTCGGCAGTGCATCAGTTACGATGCCCTCAAGTTCAATTACGTCGTCTTTTGCCAAGATCAATTAACCCCCTTGGTTTTGACTATTGAATGTTTGACCGAAAACGGCCAATTCCCTTCGTAATTCGCTGTTGAGCACTTTCTCGCCAGACGAGATCTTTCTGGCGACTCTGGATTCAGCCCGAGGGATTTTCCGGACATGTTTGGCCTTCTTCTTGGGATTTTCCAGCCTTTCTCTCCTTGCCCGTTGACCAGGGACGTACACACCGTCTGTGTCCAATACATAAAACAGCTTGCCCCGGTCCCGCCCGGCTACGGAGAGGACGATGTCCGATTTTGTGATTTCCATCCTACAGCCCCTCGGTGACGGTGAGAATTTCCGGCTCGCCGTCGGTAATGAGCACAGTATTTTCGTAATGGGCCGAGAGAGAGCCGTCGGCCGTAACCGTCGTCCACTTGTCCCGGAGAACCCAACCTCATAAGAGCCCTGGTTCACCATCGGCTCAATGGCCAGGGTCATGCCCTCAGCATTCTGAGGCCCATGCCCGGGGGCGCCGAAATTGCGGACTTCGGGTTCTTCATGCAGCTGCGCGCCCACACCGTGACCTACGAAGTCGCGCACCACAGAATAACCGTTACTCCACATACGTTTGGATGGCATGGGAGATATCAGAGATCCGATTTCCCTGTTTTGCGAATTGCAAGCCCTGGAAAAAGCTCTGACGGGTGACGTCGATGAGCCTTTGCGCTTCGGGAGAGATCTTCCCACAGGCATAAGTCGCAGCACAGTCTCCATGGAAGCCCCCCATAATGGCGCCCACATCGACGAGACAATGTCCCCCTCCCGGAGCACGCGGCTGCCGGGAATTCCATGGATCACCGTGTTGTTGACGGAAATGCAGGCGCTTGCGGGGAATCCGCCATAGTGCAAGAACGACGGTCTGGCACCCTGTGCACGATATAATCGTGTACCGCCTTGTCAATCCGTTTGGTTGTGCACGCCCGGCCTTACCATTTCGCCTGCCAAGAGCACGCGCTGCCGCGGTAATTTTACAGGCCCTGCGCATCACCCTCAATATCTCATCGTTCATTTTTAATTGAAATCATGCTCAAAGCCACCCATCGCCCCAGAATCGCACTTGGTTCGTCCTCAATGGGCTGGTTTCCCTCCACAAGTTTTCAGTTTGCCGAGCTTTTCATAGAAGCCCTTGAGCGCCTCGGTCTGCTGTGGTAAACCTCCAGGCGGCCGGTGACCGTCCGGTACATCGTCCTGCCGGACCGATCAGCGTTCCGCCGCACGCGTCGCAGATGCCTTCCATTTTGGGGGGCAGGGCGGCGATGTGATGGAAGCTGGCGCCGCAGGCTGCCGCAGACGCGGCGACCGGTCATCCGCTGCTCGATCACAGCGTCGTCAATTTCAATGGAAACCACGCGTCAAAATGGATGCCCTGCCTTTCCAGGGCCTCGGCCTGGGGAATGGTGCGGGGGACCCCGTCCAGGATAAAGCCGTTCTGCGCAGTCCGGCTTCCGCCAGGCGTTCGGAGATCGACCCCGATGATCACATCGTCGGGAACCAGCTTGCCGGAATCCATATACGCCTTGGCTTGCAGGCCAACGGGAGTCCCGTTTTTCACCGCAGCTCGGAGAATATTGCCGGTGGAGATGGTCGGGATGTTGAGCTTCTTATTCAGAATCTCAGCCTGGGTGCCCTTTTGCCGGCGCCCGGCGGGCCCAAAAGGATCAGTTTCATGGGACGATCCTCCTCTTTCCAGGAAACCCTTGTAGTGCCGCATGAGCATCTGGGCCTCCAGGGCCTGAACCGTCTCCAGGGCAACGCCGACGACGATGATGACGGAGGTACCGCCGATGGACATGTTCTGGATGCCAGTGATGTTCTCGGTAATAATGGGCAGGATGGCTACGATACCCAGGTAAATGGCGCCGAAGAAGGTCAGACGGGAGAGTACCTTGGCCAAGAACTCCGCCGTGGGCGGCCGGGCCGGAAGCCGGGAATGAAGCCGCCGTTCTTCTTCAAGTTGTTGGCAATCTCCACAGGATTAAACTGGATGGTAGCATAGAAGTAGCTGAACATGATGATCAGCAGGAAGTAGATCACCGCGTACAGGGCACTGGTGGAGTTGAACACCGAAAGGAAGGTATGCCCAACGCCGACCCCTCCTGCTGGGAGGAGGGAACAAACATGCCGATGGTAGCGGGGATCATGGCAATGGACTGTGCGAAGATGACAGGCAGGACGCCGGACATATTCACCTTAATGGGCAGATGCGTAGACTGACCACCATACATTTTCCGACCGACGACACGCTTTGCGTACTGCACGGGGATTCTGCGCTCGGAATTCGTGATGAACACGATGAAAATAATCAGCAGCAGCATGCCCACCACCAGGAGGGCAACAATCCCAGGGTTCATCACGATGGTGCTGTTGATCTGCTGCTCCGTCCAGTTGGTCATGTCAAGGTTGGCAGCCCAGTTCTTCACGCCGGTCACCAGAGACATGATCATGTGGGGGATACGGGAGACGATACCGGCAAAGAGGATCATCGAGATGCCGTTGCCCACGCCGAACTCGTTGATCTGCTCGCCCATCCACATCAGGAAAACTGCGCCAGCCGTGAAGGAGACCACGATCACCACAGCCGCCCAAACACCTTCGTTGGTCAGCAGACCATAGCTCCGGATCAGGGTATAGTATCCCCAGCCCTGGAGCAGGCCCAGGCCGAAGGTGGCATAACGGGTAATGGACTGGATCTTCTTCTTGCCCTCATCACCGCCCGTCTTTGGCCAGCCGCTCCAGCGCCGGGATGGCAATGGTCAGCAGCTGAATGATGATGGAGGCGTTAATATAGGGCTGGATGGACAGGGCAAACAACGTGGCCTGGGAGCCGGGCCGAACCACTCAATGTATTGAGCAGGCCGAAAATCGTCCCAGAATTTGCCGCAATATAATCTTGGAGATACTCGGTGTTGATATAGGGCACCGGGATCGCCGCGCCAACGCGGAAGATCAGTAATGATCAAAGATCACAAACAGGAGCTTGCGGCGCAGCTCCGGCAGCTTCCATGCGTTACGGATGGTCTTAAACATTAGACCACCTCAGCCTTCCCGCCTGCCTCTTCAATTTTTGCCTTCGCGGAGGCGGAGAAAGCACTGGCCCGAACGGTCAGCTTCTTGGTGAGGCTGCCTTCGCCGAGGATCTTCACGCCATGCTCACACTTGGAGAGGATACCCTTTTCCAGCAGGTCGCAGGCGCTGACCACAGCACCATCCTCGAACTTTTCCAGGGCGGAAACGTTCACAGCTTCCAGGGGCTTTGCAAAGATGTTGTGAAAGCCTCTCTTGGGGATCCGACGGGCCAGAGGCATCTGGCCGCCCTCAAAGCCCGACGCGCACGCCGCCGCCGGAGCGGGCCCACTGGCCCTTGTGACCGCGGCCGGCCGTCTTGCCGTTGCCGGAGCCGGTGCCGCGGCCCTTGCGATAGGCCTTGGGGTTGGAACCGGGAGCGGGGGAAAGTTCATGCAGATTCATTTCGCGCACCTCCTTACTGTTCCTCGGTGACCTGGAGCAGGTAGCCGATGTGGGCGATCTTGCCCCGGGTGGCAGCATTGTCAGGCTGCACAGTGGTATCGCCGATTTTACGCAGGCCGAGGGCTTCTGCGGTGGCCTTATGCTTTGCAATCCGGCCGCTGAGGCTCTTGACGAGCTTAATGTTCAGATTCGCCATGGTTCAAAGCCCTCCTTAGCCCACGATCTCTTCCACGCTCTTACCCCGGATCCGGGCCACAGCCTCAGGACCACGCAGGGACTTCAGACCCTCCATGGTGGCGGAAACCACGTTCTGGGGGTTGTTGGAGCGCAGGCACTTGGTACGAATATCTTTGATTCCGGCAGCTTCCAGCACAGCACGGACCGGACCGCCGGCAATGACGCCGGTACCGGGGGCAGCGGGCTTCATCAGCACGCGGCCAGCGCCGAAGTTCACCGACCACTTCATGGGGAATGGTGGTGCCGGAGAGAGTGATGGTGAACATGTTCTTCTTGGCGGCTTCCAGGCCCTTGCGGATGGCTTCGGGGACCTCGGCGGCCTTTCCCAGGCCGTAGCCGACGGTGCCCTTGCCGTCGCCCACAACGACCAGAGCGGAGAACTTCATAACACGGCCGCCCTTGACGGTTTTGGAAACACGGTTCAGGGAAACGACTTTTTCAACAAACTCGCTGGGTTCTCTTTCAAATCTAGGCATTTTCGTTTCCTCCTCCCTTTAAAATTCCAGGCCAGCCTTGCGGGCGCCCTCTGCCAGAGCCTTCACACGTCCATGGTACAGGTAACCACCGCGGTCAAAGACCACTGTGTCGATTCCCTTGTCCTTGGCGCGCTGGGCAATGGCCTCGCCAACCTTGGCTGCGGCCTCACAGTTGTTGCCGCAGCCCTCAAATCCCTTCTCCAGGGAGGAAGCGGAAACCAGGGTGCAGCCCTTCACATCGTCAATGATCTGCGCATAGATGTTGGTTCCGCTGCGGAACACGTTCAGACGAGGTCTCTCGGATGTGCCGGAGACTTTACCGCGAACGCGCGTGTGACGCTTCTGACGCTGAGCGTTAGTATCGGGTCTTCTTAATCATTTAGGCACACCTCTTTCTTACTTCTTCACGCCGGTCTTGCCTTCCTTGCGGCGGATGACCTCGTCGGTATACTTGATGCCCTTGCCCTTGTAAGGCTCAGGCGGTCTCTTCCGCGGACCTCAGCAGCGAACTGGCCGACCTTCTGCTTGTCGATGCCGCTGATGACGATCTTGTTCTGGGCAGGAACGTCGATGGTGATGCCGTCGATCTCATCGACAACAACAGGATGGGAGTAGCCAAGGTTCATGATGAGCTGCTTGCCCTGCTTCTGTGCACGGTAGCCGACACCATTGACCTCAAGCTCCTTCTTATAGCCCCTCGGTGACGCCCACGACCATGTTGTTGACCAGGGTCCGGGTCAGGCCGTGCAGAGAGCGAGCCTCTTTTTCATCGTTGGGGCGGGTCACATGGATGACGTTGTCCTCGCGGGTCAGGGTCATCTTCTCGCTGAGCTTCTGGGTCAGGGTGCCCTTGGGCCCCTTGACGGTGACCAGATTGCCTTCGCCCACAGTCACTTCCACATTGCTGGGGAGAGAGATGGGCATTCTACCGATTCTAGACATAGTAACCTCTCCTCCTTACCAGACAAACGCCAGGACCTCGCCGCCGACATGGGCCGCGCGGGCGGCCTTGTCAGTCATGACGCCCTTGGACGTGGACACAATGGCAATGCCCAGGCCATGCAGAACCCGGGGCAGCTCGTCAGCACCGGCATAGACACGCAGGCCGGGCTTGGAGACACGGCGCAGGCCGGAAATGACTTTCTCCTTGCCGGGGTTATTGTACTTCAGGGTAACATGGATCACGCCCTGGGCGCCGTCCTCCACCAGCTGAAAGGCCTTGATGTAGCCTTCGTCGAGCAGGATCTTGGCAATGTCCTTCTTGATGTTGGAAGCGGGGATGTCGACGGTGTCATGCTTGGCGTTGTTCGCGTTACGGATACGAGTCAGCATATCCGCAATGGGATCTGTAATGTGCATAGGGTGAATACCTCCTATAAGATTACAGGCAGCGGCTGAACCCGTTAAGGTATCGGGTCTCAGAGGAACCGACTATTGCCGCCGGCGGGCCCCATTCTCCGACTTAGGTACGGCCTTTTTTATTGGGAACGCCGACGATGGTTGGGTGCATCCGGTCAGGCGATACCATACTGATTACCAGCCTTCCGTACGCCGGGAATCTCGCCTTTATAGGCGAACTCCCGGAAGCAGATCCGGCATACGCCGTAATCCCGGAGGTAGGCATGGGGCCTGCCGCAGATCTTGCAGCGGTTGTAGCGGCGGGTGGAGAACTTGTGCCCAGCCTGCTGCTTCAGCTTCATTGCTAATCTAGCCATTGTGTTCTTCCTCCTAATTAAGCGTGGAACGGAGCGCCGACCATGGTCAGCAGTTCCTTGGCTTCCTCGTCGGTAGTCGCGGTGGTGCAGATGCAGATGTCCATGCCGCGGATCTTATCGACCTTGTCGTATTCGATCTCCCGGGAAGATCAGCTGTTCCTTCAGACCGAAGGCATAGTTGCCGCGGCCGTCAAAGGAATTGGGGTTGATGCCCCGGAAGTCGCGGACCCGAGGCAGAGCCACGCTGAACAGACGATCGAGGAACTCATACATTCTCTCGCCGCGCAGCGTGACCTTCACACCGACGGTCTCGCCTTCACGGACCTTGAAGTTCGCGACGGACTTGCGAGCCTTCGTCGTGATGGGCTTCTGGCCGGTGATGGTGGCGAGGTCACGGAGACAGCCTCATTTCCTTGGCGTTGCCCCGGGACTCGCCGCAGCCGACGTTCACAACGACCTTCGCGATGCTGGGGGATCTGCATGGTGCTCTTATACTGGAACTTCTGCATGAGAGCGGGAGCAACTTCTTCGCTGTACTTTGCTTTCAGATTGGGCCAGACATCATTGACTCCTCCTCTCTCAGATTTCAGCGCCGCAGTGCTTGCAGACACGGACCTTCTTGCCGTCCACCATCTTGCTGGCGGCGCGGGTGGGCTTGTCGCATGGGGCAGACACGCATCACCTTTGCAGGCATACAGGGGGGCTTCCTTCTGGATGATGCCGCCCTCGTCGCCCTGCTTGCGGGGCTTGGTGTGGCAGGAGCCACGTTGACGCCCTCGACGAGCAGCTTGTTCTCCTTGGGCATGGCGGTGAGCACCTTACCCTTCTTGCCCTTGGACTTGCCGGAAAGGACAATGACGGTATCGTTCTTCTTAACGTTCATTGATCATCTGGTCCCCCATTAAATGACTTCCGGGAGCCAGAGAGAGGATCTTCATGTATCCGCTGTCACGAAGCTCTCTCGCCACCGGCCCAAAAATACGGGTGCCGCGCGGACTGTTGTCATCCTTGATGAGAACGGCAGCGTTCTCGTCGAAGCGGACGTAGGTGCCGTCGGCGCGGCGAACGCCCTTGCAGGTACGCACGATGACAGCCGAACGACTTCGCCCTTCTTCACGGTGCCGCCCGGGGTAGCCTTACGGACGGAAGCGACGATGACGTCGCCGATGTTGCCGAACTTACGCTTGGAGCCGCCAAGCACACGGATGCACTTGATCTCCTTTGCGCCGGTGTTGTCGGCAACCTTCAGATAGGATTCCTGCTGAATCATAAGTTGTCGACCTCCTTACTCAGCCTTCTTGATGATCTCTACGAGACTCCATCTCTTGTCCTTGGACAGGGGGCGGCACTCCATCACCTTCACGGTATCGCCGACGCCGCACTGATTGTTCTCGTCGTGCGCCTTCAGCTTGTAGGTTCTCTTCAGGATCTTCTTATACAAGCTTGTGCTGTACGCTGTCCTCAATTGCAACCACGATGGTCTTGTCCATCTTATCCGAGACGACGGTACCAATCCTGGTTTTGCGGAAAGCTCTGGTAGTTTCACTCATAATTGCTTACCTCCGTCAGTGGTCTCGTTCTCACGAATAATAGTTTTGATGCGGGCAATATCTTTCTTGACAACAGCAATCTGCAGGGGGTTATCGAGCTGGTTGGTCGCGTGCTGCATCCTCAGCATGAACAGGTCCTTCTTCAGATCGGCAGCCTTGGCCTCCAGATCAGCGCAGACATCGCTCTCAGTTCTTTTGCCTTCATCTTATTCACCACCATTCTCGGTTTCCGGGGCTTCTCTGGCAATGATCTTGGTCTTGATGGGCAGCTTGTGCTGTGCAAGACGGAGAGCCTCGCGCGCTTCCTCCTCGGACACGCCGCCGATTTCGAACATAACCTTCTGATTCTTGACGACTGCAACCCAGTATTCCGGCGCGCCCTTGCCGGAGCCCATACGGACGCCGAGCGCCTTCTTCGAAACAGGCTTGTCGGGGAAAATCTTGATCCAGACCTGACCGCTACGCTTGGTGTAACGGGTCATAGCGACACGAGCCGCCTCAATCTGGTTGCCGGTGATCCAGCCCGGTTCCATTGCTTGGATGCCGAACTCGCCGTAGGAAATCTTATTGCCACGGGAGGCAGCGCCCTTCATACGGCCTCTCTGTACCTGACGGAACTTGGTTCTCTTGGGCATTAACATTAGCGGTTGCCTCCTTCCCTGCGGAGCAGATCACCGGCGGTCGCGGCGGCGATCCCCGGGTCTGCCGGAACCGCGGCGGTCACCGCCACGGCGATCATCGCGGCGGCCGGTCATCGCGGCGGCGCTCACGGCTTTGCCTTAAAGTTCTTGGTGGGGTGCGGGGGTCTGCGCAGGGTCGTGTTCAGCACCTCGCCCTTATAGATCCAGACCTTGCAGCCGATCTTGCCGTAGGTGGTGCCGCTTCAGCGAAGCCGTACTCGATGTCCGCGCGGCAGAGTCTGCAGGGGGATGGTGCCCTCATGATAGGATTCGCTGCGGGCGATCTCGGCGCCGCCCAGACGGCCGCCGCAGGTGACTTGATGCCCTTTGCGCCCAGACGGGTCGCCGCTGCATCGCCTGCTTCATGGCGCGGCGGAAGGAAATACGCTTTTCGAGCTGTGCGGCGATGTTCTCCGCGACGAGCTGTGCGTTCAGTCGGGGCTGCGGACCTCAACGATGTTGAGAGCGACGGTCTTGCCCAATTTTTTTTCCAGCTCCAGGCGCAGGCGCTCGATCTCCGGGCCGCCCTTGCCGATGATGACACCGGGACGGGAGCAGTGGATGTTGATCTTGATCTTTGCGTTGTCTCTTTCGATCTCGATCTTGGCGATGCCGGCGGCATAGAGTGCTCTTGAGGTCCTTACGGATGTTGTAGTCCTCAACAAGAAGGTCACCGACTTTGTCGTCACGGGCATACCAACGAGAGTCCCAGTCCTTAATCACGCCAACGCGCAATCCGTGGGGATTAACTTTCTGTCCCATAGTAACCTCCTTAAGCCTTCTCGCTCACACCAAGTGTGATATGCGTGGTTCTCTTGAGAATGCGGCTGTATCTGCCCTGCGCTCTGGGCATGCCACGCTTGAGCGTGGGACCCGGGTTCGCAATCGCGGTAGACACATACAGCTTCTCAACGTCCATGCCGTTGTTATTCTCAGCGTTTGCGATCGCACTCTTGAGCAGCTTGAGCATCGGCTCGGAAGCAGCCTTCGGGGTCTGCATCAGATAAGCGGTCGCGGTCTTGATGTCCTTGCCGCGGATGATGTCGCACAGGATCGAGACCTTGCGCGGGGAAATACGCAGGTATTTCAGATGAGCTCTCGCTTCCATGTTTTGGCGTCCTCCTTATTAAGAATTGGTGGTCTTAGAGCCGGAATGACCACGGAACGTTCTCGTGGGAACAAACTCGCCCAGCTTATGACCAACCATGTCTTCTGTCATGTAGACGGGCACATGCTTACGGCGACCGTCATGGACAG
>VOFH01003715.1_pt1 | contig 29178 bp, 58 predicted proteins | sample 5384091 | NCBI WGS metagenome assembly VOFH01 (sample SAMN12384727, study PRJNA508395) | human gut metagenome | isolation source: healthy gut G | host: Homo sapiens
GTTACGTATTGCTGAGGCAAAGGTGACCTTCCTCTGTAATTTTCCGCAGCTTAGACAGGCTGAACACCTGAAACCCGCCGGAATCGGTAAGGATAGGCCCGTCCCATCTGGTAAAAGCGGTGCAGACCACCCAGCCTGGCCACATTTTCATCGCCCGGCCTCAAATGTAGATGATAGGTGCTGCACAGCATCACCTGACAAATGGTTGGCCTTCAAATCAAAATGCAGACAGGCCGCCTTGATGGCGCCGGCCGTTGCCATCTTTGAAGGCGGGCGTCTGCACCGGTGCCGCACGGTTTCAAAACTTGCGCGCCTTGCTTTGCCTTCTGTTTTTATCAGACGGTGGTACATTTCGTTCAATTTTTGCCATGATGATCAAACCTGTCAGGTCTTCGAATGAGCGGGTGCCGGGAATGTTCCCTGCACCGCTTTCTACAATATTGCAGTAATATTATAATGGCTGGAAAGACATAAAGTCAACATGGCCGGAGGTATACTGGCAGAGAAAGCGCGGGAAAGCACTTAATGCAGGCAAATGATGAGTTCATAATCCACGAGTGAAGCGAAACGCCCATGCTGGGCTATGGAGTGTATCAAATATCACAGCAGGAATGTGAAAGTGCGTGGACGCTATTGAAATAGGTTATCGCGCCATTGACACAGCAAGCCTCTATCACAACGAAGACGCTGCAGGGCGTGCCATAGCACAGTGCGGCATGTACCCAGGCAAGAGCTGTTTCTCACCTCTAAGGCGTGGGTCAGCAATGCCGGTTACGAGAAAGCAAAGGCTTCCATAGAAGTTTCACTGAATAATCTGAAGACGGATTATTTGATCTTTTATTGATCCACATCCACCAGCCTCGGCGACTACTACGGCACATACCGCGCCATGGAGGAGGCGGTGCGCGCCGGAAAAGCGTGTGCCATCGGCGTGAGCAACTTTATCCCGGACAGGTGGCTGGATTTGTTCCATTTTCTGCGAAATAAAACCGGCGGTCAACCAGATAGAAACACATGCGTTTCAGCAGCAGAAAACTGCGCATGCTTTAATGAAGAAATATGGCATACAACTAGAATCGTGGTGGCCGTTTGCGGAAGAAAAAAAACGGTATGTTTACAAACGAAATACTGAAAAACAATTGGCGGCCGTTATGGCAAACTGCCGCATAGACGGATCTGCGCTTTCCTCGTGCAAAGCGGCGTGGCTGTCATTCCAAATCTAAAAAGAACGCATGAAAGAGAATTTTTAATGTGTTCGACTCTTCTCTCCCTGAAGATGAGATGCATCAAATTGAGGTGATGGACACGGTGCAGAGTCCCTTCTTTTTCTCTCATTATGACCCTCATACGGTAGAATGGTTCATGAGTTTGTATAAACTAAAGCCGCGGCCCTGCCAATGACAGGGCTGTAGCTTTTTGTTTGCGGCCCCCTGCCCTGCTGATTCACAAAATCATTGCGTCTCCGAAGCTGAAAAAGCGGTAGCCCTCAGCTTACTGCCGCGGCATATGCACGCATCGTGCGCTCATAGCCGTAAAAAGCGCTACGGCATGATAAGCGTGGATTCCGGCAAATGGAAATTGGTGATGAGACCGTCCAACACGCGGAAGGAAAAGCCGGGATAATAAAAATATCGGTGTCACCGCTGCAAGCCCTTATTTCACCGATACCGCGCCGCAGCTGCCTCCAGCGTGCGGGCTTGTGGTGCCTTACGGCGATCACCCGGTGCCCAGCGGCCGCTTTGTGCGGCAGATGGCCTGCGCTGTGTCTCTTTGCTGATGGAATACCATTCACTGTGCATTTTATGGGCAAGGATATCGTCGTCCTTAACTGGGCGAAAGGTGCCGAGGCCAACATGCAGCGTCACTGGCAAACTGTAATGCCCATCGCCTGCCGCAGGTTCTGCATCAGCCCGGCGTAAAGTGCAGGCCCGCCGGGGGCTGCTGCACTGCCAAGCTCTTTGGCATATACCGTCTGGTATTGGGAATTATCCTCCAATTGCCTGCGGATATACGGCGGCAAAAGGCATTTGCCGAATTCGTCCAGCTTTTCATACAGCGTCTGTGTGTCGTAGAAAAAACGCAAGCTTATTTCCGTCATCTTCATTGGTGTGCTCTATTTTTCGCCTTCAGCGTGCCGTCGCCAAACACCATCTGCGCACCTGCTTTCAGGCGCTTGCCGGGTTTCGCAAGGCACTCCCACACGTCTCCGCACACCTGCCGAAGCAAAAGAAGCTCGCACACAGCGCCGGGAGGCTCTTTATGACCGATGCCGGGCGGGCAACACCTTGGAATTATTAATCACAAGCAGATCACCCGCCTGCAAAAGCATGGGCAGTTCACGGAACACGCGGTGCTCTACCGCATCTGTTCCGCGCGAAAAGGCACATGAGACGTGCCGCATCCCGCGGCTCGCACGGCTCCTGTGCAATCAGACCCTGCGGCAGTTTAAAGAAGAAATCACTTTTTTTCATTATTTCAAGCCCTCACATTGACAGGGGATGCCCCGGAATGGTAAACTGTTAATAACCTAAAAATCGCGCTTTTTTCGCGGAAGATGCGGCAAACAGTGTTTTTATTATATTGCAAAAGAAAGCGGGTTTTCAACCCGGCTTTTTGTTTTACAAAGGTTTTTTGGCGGGAATATCAAGAGGAACGGCCCCCTGCCCTTTCGCATAGGGATGGGAAGCCACGGCAAGAAAGGACGTTTTGGAATGAAAATGTATCGTGTGGGTGTGGTAGGCGCCACCGGCATGGTGGGCCAGCGCGCTTTGTAAGCCTTTTTTAGAGCATCATCCCTGGTTTGCTGGCTGTGGTGGCCGCCTCGGCCTTTTCTGCCGGCATGCCCTACGAGCAGGCTGTCGGCAGGCGCTGGGCCATGCCAGGCCCGATACCCGAAGAGGCAAAGGGGCTTATCGTACGCGATGCGGCGGATGTGCAGGGCATTGCGAGAGATGTGGATTTTGTGTTCTGTGCCGTCGACATGAAAAAGGAGGAAATTCGCACACTGGAAGAGGCATATGCCCGTGCAGAATGCCCTGTTGTGTCAAACAACAGCGCGCATCGCTTTACCCCGGACGTGCCCATGGTGGTGCCGGAGATCAACGCGGATCACATCGATGTCATCCCCTTCCAGCGGCGGCGCCTGGGCACCAAGCGGGGGTTCATCGCGGTGAAATCCAATTGCTCACTGCAAAGCTATGTGCCCGCCCTGCACCCGCTGATGGAGCCGTTCGGCGTGGAAAAGTGCCTTGTGTACCCTATCAGGCCATTTCCGGCGCGGGCAAAACCTTTGACACCTGGCCTGAAATGATGGATAACTGCATCCCCTACATCGGCGGCGAGGAGGAAAAGAGCGAACAGGAACCGCTGAAGCTGTGGGGCCATCTGGAAAACGGCGTCATTGTGCCGGCCGGTGTGCCTTCCATCACGGCCCAGTGCTTCCGCGTTGCATGCTCAGACGGCACATGGCTGCGGTGTTTGCCAGCTTCAGACGCAAACCAAGCGAAGAGGATATCAAACGCGCATGGGCGGAATTCTCAGGCCCCGCACAGGAACTTGGCCTGCCCAGCGCACCCAAACAGTTCATCCACTATTTTGAACAGGCGGGACCGCCCTCAAACGAAGTTGACCGCGGGACAGAAAACGGCATGGCCGTCTGCGTGGGCCGTTTGCGCCCCGATACGCAGTATGACTATAAGTTTGTGTGTCTTTCGCACAATACGCTCCGCTTTGGCGCAGCCGGCGGCGCTGTGCTACTGGCAGAGCTTCTGGCCGCAAAGGGCTATTTTGCCTGAGTGCTTCGTTTCCCGGCGCTTCGCGGAAAGCGGGGATATTTTGAAACAAGCCTGTCTTCCGGGGTTGCGGCACAGCGCTTGTGACGCCCATGTACCAGGACGGACGTAAATTATTCCATGCTTAGCAGCTTATCGAATATCAGATAGAAACCGGTGCGGACGCCCTGGTGCTGTGCGGGACTACCGGCGAGGCCCCCAGTTTGGACGACAAAAGAGCATCTTCCGGTGTTTGCCTTTGCGCATGAGGCTATTGCCGGGCGCGTACCCTTTATTGCGGGCACGGGTTCGAACGATACCCGCCACGCCATTGCCATGTCACTGGAGGCAAAGCAGTGCGGTGCAGATGCGCTGCTGCTGGTGACACCCTATTATAACAAAACGAATCAGAGTGGCCTTGTGCGCCACTACAACGCCATAGCAGATGCCGCAGGCCTGCCGGTGATCGTGTACAATGTACCATCCCGTACAGGAATGAACATTCTGCCCGAAACTTATCAGGGAGACTTTCCAGGCATCCGCTTATTGTGGGTGCAAAGGAGGCAGGCGGTAGCCTTACCGCGGCAGAAAAAGACGAAGCTGCTGTGTGGTGATGCACTTTTTCTGTATGCCGGGAATGACGACCAAATCGTACCCATGCTGTCTGTTGGGGCGGTTGGTGCCATCAGCGTGCTGGCCAACCTTGCACCGCTTGCCGTGCACGATATGCAGCTTGTATGCGCACGGCAAGCATGCCAAAAGCCTGTGCCTGCAGCTTCAGTATCTGCCTGTGATAGGCGCTTTTTCAGATGTGAGCCCCATTGCCGTGAAGGCTGCGCTGGAGCAGATGGGGATGCCTGTGGGCCCATGCCGTATGCCGCTGGGCGAACTGGACGGCAGCAAGCGGGAAAAGCTGTATGAGGCGCTGCAAAAAGCCGGGCTTTTGAGGCATGCCTCATGACGCGCATATTGCTGTTGGGCGCCGCCGGCCGGATGGGCCCGCGCTGTGCAAATTGCTGCGCGGACGGTGCCCGGCGTGGAGGTGGCGGCCGGGGTGGACAGCCACCAGGCGGATGGCTGTTTTGCCCATGTTTCCTTCGCTTTGGCCTGCAGCATTTCTGCAGATGTGCTGGTCGAGTTTTCTTCGCCGCAGGCGGTGGCCGAGGCCCTGCCCATATGTATGAAAAGAGGCCTGCCCTGCGTGCTGTGCACCACAGGGCTGCCCTCTGCCCTGCAGGCTGATGTTCGCCGCGCCATTAAAACATCCCGGTATTTCAAAGTGCGAACATGTCTGTGGGAATTGCGGTGCTGGCGCGTGCTGCCCAACTTGCGGCAAATGTGTTGGGCTGTGGATGCGATATTGAGATTGTTGAAAAGCACCATAGATGCAAACAGGATGCCCCCCAGCGGCACGGCGCTGCAGTTGGCACGAGCCGTCACGGCGAGGTGTCTCCGCGTGCCTTTCTGTTCGGGCGGGGGCCTGCCAGCCCCCGTGGGCGTGAGATAGGTATCCATTCCGTGCGGGGCGGCGGCATTGTGGGCGAGCACGATGCTTTTTCTGCTGCGACAACGGACGCTCACCTTTGCGCACACACCGCCCTTCCCGGGAGGTGTTCGCACAGGGCCCTGGCAACCGCCTGTTGGCTGGCCTACAAAGCAAACGGCCTGTATACAATGGAGGATATGTGATGACATCCAGAAATCGAAAAAAGCGCCCTAAACGGCGCACCGTGGTCGTCGTTCTGTGGCTTTTGTGCGCCATTTGTGCGGGGGCCTTGGCAGCACTGTGCTGGCATATGTTTGCCGCCAAGGCTCCGGCGGCAGGTGTTGTATCGTCTGCCGCCCCGGCGTCTGTACAGCCTGCGCCCCAGCCTGCACCCCCAGGTGACGCGGCTGCGCGTGCTCTGCCACAGGAGATAACCTTATTCACAACGGCCTGTACCTTCAGGCGCAAAAGCGCGCAGACGGAAGCGGATATGATTTTACCGCCCTGTACGAGCATGTCGCCCCTTTTATCAGGACTTCGACATCAACTGGATCAACCAGGAGACGCTTGTCACCGACGAGTTGCCCCCTCCTCCTATCCCATGTTCTGCACCCCCGGCCGCGTTGGGGGCGGCACATGTATGATATCGGCATGCGGGTGGTGGCCATGTCCAACAATCACGCCTATGACAAAGGGGCCGAAGGCATTGCCGCCACGTGCCGCTTCTGGGCCTCCATGCCGGACGACATGGTGACGACGGGCCTGTGGGAGGGCGAAGCAGATTACCAGCGCATTCCCATTCAGGAACAAAACGGCGTAAAAATAGCCTGGCTGGCCTACACACGGAATCAACGAACGGCCTGCCCACACCGCAGGGGGCAGAAGCGAATATTATCTAACAGCCCAAGAGGATGTTATCCAGCGCCAGATAGAGCTGGCACGCCAGCAGGCGGATGTTGTTGCCGTGTGCGTGCACTGGGGAACGGAAAACAGCCATACGGTAAATGACTCCCAGCGGGCATTGGCACAAAAGCGGCAGACTGGGGCGCGGACATCATTATCGGCACGCATCCCCATGTCGTGCAGTCATTGAAACCGTGACAAAGCGCGGACGGGCGTCAGGTACCTGTCGCCTATTCTCTGGGCAATTTTGTGTCCACACAGATTCAGGCAGATAATCTTATCGGCATTATCCTCACTTTCGATATTACAAAGACAACACAGCCGATGGCGCCAGCCAGGCAGTGATAGACAATGTGAAGGCCGTACCCGTGGTGATGCACTATGATGCAGGTTTCTCAAATGCGCGTGTTTACCTTTTTTCGGGGATTATACCGATGAGCTTGCCGCCGCACATGGCTGCCACGCTAACAACGCAGTCTTCACCCGTGCGTATATCGAGCAGGTGCTGCGGGGAAAATATCAGCGAAGAATATTTGCTTTTCGAGTGATTCAGTCGTGCTCTGCTTTTTATTGAGCAGGAGACCGTCTGCGCCGGTGGAGGCACCCTGCAAAAAAGCTTTCGCTTCAGATATCGGCCCAGGCGGACCACTGACAGTCATGCTTTACAGAACAGGGAGAGTCTTTCGTCAGAATAAAAACTTGCCCGTTTGTGGTTTGTGAGGTAAGCGGTGCAGGTGTTCCGTTCGCCTTTACCGCTTGTTGTCAGTAGGCTCTGTAAGGGGGGTATTGATGACATCGGCAGCCGGCAGCCATTACTTCGAGGGTAGCTGCAGCCCTGAGGTTTTTGAGGGAGAGGGTATTTTGGAGTATTTAGACATCCGCACCGGCACCGGCCGGCGCACTGGACGCACTGTGCCCAGAGGCACAAAGCTTTGGCGAGGGCGAATATTTTTTCTTGCCGTGGCCGTTGTGGTGCGTGCAGGCGTAAGGTGGTTGTCACCCGGCGCGCGCCGCCGAAAAGACAGCATCTCTTTTCTGGGAATTCCCGGGCGGCGGTGTGCAGGCAGGCGAAAAAGCGCCGATGCTGCCCGGCGTGAGCTGCGGGAAGAAACGGGCCTTTGCCTGCCTCAGCTATCCTTTTGCCTGAAAAGGGCGCCTTGCGTTCCCTGCCAAAAGCATGCTGCTGGACGTCTATAGAGGCACAGGCACCGGGCCTTGACACGGATATGCTTTGCCTGCAGGCAGAGGAAGTCTGCGACGCGCGCCTCCTGACGGAACATGAGCTGGACGTGCTGGACGGCAAGCTGCCCTCAATAGGCCGCATCCTTTCTGAGCTGTACAAAAATTCCGGGGCCGGCTGACCGGCCCTGAATTTTCTGCTTGAAAGCGGAAATCATTCCACAATGAGCTTGTGATATACTTTTTGCCCTTCTTTATCACGAGGCCTTTTTCCAACGCGTCGGCAGGCAGAACGGCAGTGGGGTCATCGCCTTTTCGCCGTCAGCGAGATGCCGCCCTGCTGGATGAGGCGGCGCGCCTCCCTTTGCTGGCGGCTAGACCGCAGGCCACAAGGGCATCAGAATGCTGAGGCCCTGCTGCAGCAAGCTCACCGGCCCTCAAAGTGGTAGCGGGCATATTCTCTGCGTCAGGCCACACCGCCGAACAGACTTTGGCCGTTGCCTGTGCGCTGGATGCAGCTTGTTCGCCATGCACCATTTGGGTCAGTTCAAAGGCGAGAATTTCCTTGGCGCGGTTCAATTGTTCCCCCTGCCAGGCGTCCATTTCATCGATCTGCTCAGCGGCAGAGAAGGTGAGCATGCGGATGCACTTCATCACATAGAACTCAAAGGGCGTGGTCTTGTTCGGGTCGAGCCAGACTGCGCCCTTGGCAGTCTTGCCCATCTTCTTGCCCTCGGAGTTGAGCAGCAGCGTAATCGTCATCGCCTGCGCGTCTTTGCCGAGCTTGCGGCGAATCAGCTCCGTGCCGCCGAGCATGTTCGACCACTGATCGTTGCCGCCGAACTGCATGTTGCAGCCGTAGTGCTGGAACATGTAGTAGAAGTCATAGCTCTGCATGATCATGTAGTTGAATTCCAGGAAACTCAGGCCCTTTTCCATGCGCTGCTTGTAGCACTCAGCACGCAGCATGTTGTTCACAGAGAAGCATGCTCCGACCTCGCGCAGGAGCTCAATGTAGTTGAGCGGCTTGAGCCACTCGGAATTGTAGAGCATGAGCGCCTTGCCGTCCGAGAAATCAATGAAGCGCTCCATCTGACGCTTGAAGCACTCGGCATTGTGCTTGATGGTCTCCTCAGTAAGCATCTGGCGCATATCGGTGCGGCCGGAGGGGTCGCCGATGAGCGTCGTACCGTCGCCGATGAGGGCGATGGGCTTATTCCCGGCCATCTGCAGACGCTTCATCAGGCAAAGTGCCATGAAGTGACCGACATGCAGCGAGTCCGCCGTGCAGTTGTGCAGCATCGCCGATGCGCCCCGCGCCAGGCCGGAAACACCGGTGTCGATCTCATCGTAAATTACAGTGCCTAGTTCATCCTTTTCCGCCAGCGCACTCTTCACCGCCAGCATGATGCGGGACAATTCACCCCCAGAGCTATTTTGCAAGGGGCTTGGGTTCTTCACCCGGGTTAGTAGAAATATAAAACTCCACGCTGTCCTGTCCAGTGGGGCCCTAATGCGCCCGCTTGATGGCGTAAAACAAAGCGAATACCGGGCATGTTCAAAAATCAAGCGCCTGCGTCAGCTGCTTTTCAAACCTTGCATATGCGGAAAGGCGCAATTCCGTAAGCTCATCTGCCAGCGCCTTTGCTTTTTCGCATACAGGTAAAGCCTGCTGGTCGTATAATTTTTCCAGTTCCTCTCCGGCATGCTCCATGCCATCAACTCCCGCCTTGCTTCCTCCAGAAGGGCAAGCAGCCCCCTTCGTCGCGCCCCGTATTTTTGCCGCAGACGGTACAGCACGTCCAGCCGCTGTTCCAGCTGGGCCTGCTCACTGCATCAAATTCCGTCTGGCTAAGCATGTCCGCTATTTCGCTTGGCGACATCCGGCAGCTGTAATACAATTCGCCAAGCCGCTCACTCAGCGGGAAACATCGGCATCAAGCGGTGTCAGCGCAGCCACAGCGGCCTCGGCTTCTCCCAAAAGGCCTGCGGCGCCCGGCAGCTCATCTTCGCCGTTCAGGGGCCGTATACGCAGCGCCAAGCCTCTCTGAGAATCTGGCTGCATTCTGCATCAGCTTCTGGCGGCGCATCAGTTCCTCTTCTTCCCCCTGTGAAAGCTGGGCAAGTTCCAGCTCTTCCACAGTATCGCGCAGCTCTGCCGCGCGGCGGGTTTTGGCCTCCTCGTCTATATTCATGAGGCGTCAATACGCCGTTTCACATGGCACAGTTCTTTATATGCGGCGTAATACCGGGCATGTGCCTGTTCACTTTGAGCGAAGGCATCCAGCACACCCAGATGTGTAGCAGAATCCATCAGGCTCTGGTTGTCATGCTGGCCCCGAGCCGGCGCATATCACGCACCATGGCCGCAGTTGCAGGCATACCATTGATGCGGCACACTTTTTCCATCGGCGCTGATCTCGCGGTACAAAAGCAGTTCTTCACCAGACTCATACCCTGCCTCTTCCAATCTTTTCAGCGTCTCTGCGTCAAGCTGGTGAACACAGCGCGGATGCGGGCTTTGGGTGTGTGGCTGCGCACCAGTTCCCGCGAGGTGCGGTTGCCCAGGATGGCGTTGATGGAATCGATCAGGATCGATTTGCCTGCGCCCGTTTCTCCGCTCAACACATTCAGCCCCGCGCCGAACTGTACGGCGGCCTTTTCAATTACCGCAACATTTTCTATCATGATCTCGCGAAGCATCATGCCACCTCCGTCAGAGATCAGGTTTGCCCGCTTAAGGGGCTATAAAACTCCATAAGCTGCGCTGCAAGGGCTTTTGCCGCCGCCTCTGAGCGCATCAGAATAAAAAAGTTGTTGTCACCTGCCAAAGTGCCCACCACATTTTCCCATGTTCTGGCGTCAAACAGTTCGCAGGCTGCGTTCGCCATCCGGAATGGCATTTGACAGAAATGATGTTGCCCGCATAGTCCACATGCACAACGCTGGCACGAAAATTGTTTCGAAACGGCCATGCACATGTGCGCTGGTGGATGCGTCCGCCACACTGACGTAACGGTAGCGCCCGTTGCCGCCAGACACCTTTACAAGCCCAAGCTCCCGAATATCGCGGGAGACCGTGGCCTGAGTGACATCAAAGCCGCTCTCCCGCAAATAGTGCAGCAGTTCCTCCTGCTTGTCTATTTCATACCGGCTGATCAAATCCAGTATTTTGTTCTGCCTGGCACGCTTCATCGCACTTACCGTCCTTTCAGTTTTTTGTCAATGGCCTCAAACTGGTCTGCCTCGCTGAAACTTACAAGAGAGACCGAACGCTCTGACAGGGAAACCTCTACTGTGTCGCCAAAAGCAATTCGCTCCGGCGCCCAGCCATCACAGCTGACAAAGGGCCCCGGCCACGCCACGGCCCGCCACGCGCACACAGCTTGCGCTGAGCGGAAAAACACCATGGGCGGGCTGTGCATGCTGTGTGCACACAGCGGGCACATTACAATACCCGCGATACGGGCGTCCAGCACGGGGCCGCCCGCGCTGAGCGCATACGCAGTAGAAACCGGTAGGCGTAGCAACCACTACGCCGTCCCCCATAAACTGGTTAACAGGAATACCATCGCAGGTGATGCTCACTTCAATCGTCTGGTTCAGCCCTGGTTTTGAAATAACAACGTCGTTCAGTGCATACTGGCGAAAAAGTATTAGCCCCGTATACATTCACCTGCAAAAGTGTGCGCTCGTCAATACGGTAATCGCCGCGCACAAGACGTGCCAATTTGTCCAGCTCATATGCCTCTACTGTGGCAGCAAGAAAGCCCATGCGGCCGATATTGATGCCCAGCAGGGGCTTATGAAAACCGATGCCGCGCCGTGCGGCATAAAATGTGCCGTCTCCGCCTATGGTGACGATCGCATCGGCAACTTGAAAAGGCGCAGGTCTCCTCTAAAAGAAACCTGCCGTCCGGCAAAGGGCTCCGGCGGCATCTGCGGGAAGGATGACCCTCGCGCCCTGCGCACAATACATCCACTGCCGCAGCCGCGGTAGGCGCCGCCTGCGGTTTGGTCAGGTTAGGGATGAGATAGACCGTCATGTCAGATACCCTCAAGCGCGCCATGCGCGGCTTGGTTACAATGCGGTCTATCACAGCATCGTCACACAGCCGTCATCCGGCGCTTTTTCTACATGAAGAAGAAATTCGATATTCCCCTCCGGCCCTTTGATGGGCGAAAAATCGAGTCCCGCGCAGGAGAACCCGCTCTCACGCGCAAATCCGCAGGCAGTACGAAGCACTTCTCTGTGCGTGGCCGCCTCGCGCACCACGCCTTTTTGCCAACTTTCTCACGCCCGGCCTCAAACTGCGGCTTCACAAGGCAGACGCCCTGTGCCCCGCCCGATGTGACGGCGTTTGCCACCGGGAATATATGGCGCAAAGAAATGAATGACACATCCACGCTGAAAAACTGGATATCGTCCTGTAACATTTCGCGCGTGACATGGCGGATATTGGTACGCTCCAGGTTTACCACGCGTGTATCGCAGCGCAGCTTCCAGGCCAGCTGCCCGTAGCCCATATCCACGGCATAGACCTTTACCGCCCCGTTCTGAAGCATACAGTCGGTAAACCCGCCTGTGGAAGCACCTATATCCATGCACACCTTGCCGGCAGGGCTGATGGGGAACACATGCATGGCTTTTTCCAGCTTCAGCCCGCCGCGGCTCACATAAGCAATATCGTGTCCGCGCACTTCTACATGTGCGTCCTCGTGCACTGGTGTGCCGGGCTTGTCCACCTTTGCTCATCCACGAACACAACGCCTGCCATGATCAGCGCCTTGGCGCGCTCGCGGCTGGCTACAAGGCCATTCTGGCAGAGATATTGATCCAGACGAAGTTTCATAGACATTCCTCTTTCAGCACCTGCAGCAGCCCCAGCGCATCCAGCCCAAAAAGGGCCTGGCGAAGCTGCGGCACAGTGGCATGGTCTATACCAGTGTTAGGCACCGCAACGTGGCGCCAGTGCCCGTGCCATCCCCGGCAAAGCAGGGCCGCGCAGAGATGCTCGCCAATGCCGCCCGCTGCAATGCCCTCTTCTGCAAACAGTATGGTGCGGTAGCCGGCCATGCGTCAACCAGCCCGCCGGGCAATGGGTGAATAACGCACATCTTGCACACATCGGCCCATAGCCCTTGCTGCCCGGCCAGTTCTGCTGCGCGCAGGGCCTGTGCCGTCTCGCCGGAATAGCAGACAATGACGGCATCTGCCGGCTTTGCCGCACGGTATACGTCAAAATCTTTTCCCGTACAACCCAGCGCCGCCAGCGCCGTCTCTTCTTTGCCGCGTGGATAACGGATGGCACGCAGGCCACTCCACTGGTACAGCGCCTTTTCCAGCCAAAAGCGCAGCTCGGCATAATTGGCGGGAGAAACCACTCTCATATGTTCCAACTGGCTGAGATAGGCGGCATCATAAATGCCTTTGGTGCGTCTCGCCGTCGCCGGGAACAAGGCCTGCACGATCTGGCAAACAGCACATCCAGCCCCTGCAGATGCACATCGTGGATCAACTGGTCATAACTGCGCTGCAAAAATGTAGAATAGATAGCCACCACGGGCCGCAGCCCGCCGCGCGCCAGCCCTGCACCGAATGTGACGGCGTGCTGCTCCGCCATGCCAACATCAAAAAGCGGTTTTATGGCGCTTTATAAAAAATACTGCAGCCCCGTGCCGTATTTTCATAGCAGCCGTTACAGCGCACAGGGCTGTGTCTTTTTCACCAAGCTCTCCTGCCAGCTTCTGGCCGAACACCGTGGAAAAAGAATCCTCCTTCGAGACGTCGGGTCCAGCTTTTGCCCTTCAAAATCAAATGCGGACACTCCGTGAAATTCACCGGGGTTCTCCTCTGCGGGCGGATATCCCTTTCCCTTCTGCGTGCAAACATGCAGAAACAAGGGGGGCCACCTGCTCGTCACGGAAGGCACTGAACAGCTCGCACAGGCCAACACATCATGCCCGTCCACCGGCCCGGCATATTGAAACCCCATCTCTTCAAACATGGTGGAATGATACATCATGCGGCGCACGGCGCTTTTGGCTGCCTGCAGGCCCTGACGGATGGCACGCCCACAAGCGGCACAGCGTCCAGCGCGCTCTGCACGTCGCGCTTGGCCTTGAAATAGCCCGGTTGTGCGAAGCTTTGTAAAGATACTGCGCCATAGAGCCGATATTTTTGGAAATAGACATTTTATTGTCATTCAAAATGACAATAAGGTTGCGCAGGGAATTGCGGATATTGTTCATTCCCTCGTATATCATTCCGCCTGTAAAGCGCATCACCCGGCAGCAATCACCTTCCCTTTTCCCCCGCGGATGCATCCACGCACCTGTTAGAGGCCAATGGCCGCAGAAATGGAAGTGTTCCCGTGGCCTGCCACAAAAATGTCGTGCTCGCTCTCTACCGGGCAGGGGGAAAGCCGGAAAGCCCTCCCTGCTGGCGAAGGGCCCGCAAAGCCAGCGGCACGGCCGGTAAGTATCTTATGTGTATAAGCACTGGTGCCCCACATCCCAGATAAATTCATCCTGCGGAGAATCAAATACCCGGTGCAGAGCCACCGTCAGTTCCACCGTGCCCAGATTGGAAGAAAGATGCCCGCCGGTGCGGAAACATTCTCAACCAAAAATTCCCGTATTTCTGCGCACAATGCGGGAAGCTTGGCCGCATCCAGCGCCTTGAGGCCTGCGGGGAATCAATTTTTTCCAATAAATGCAAGAAAACGCCTTCTCTCCAATGATGGGCCCAAACGCCTGGGGCGGCAGCCGGCTCACATGGAATGACCAGCGCCAGAACGATACCCAGCAGCGCGCCGGAAAGCACACCTCCACCGGCGGCTATGCCCTACTTTTTCTTTCAGTTTTTTCCGCTGATGCCGGGCAGAGGCTCGTCCTCATCCGCCACCCATTCATCCAGCAGAAGATTCAGCACCGCTTTGCTTCGGTTGCCGGTCTCACCGCACCCCGGTGGCATCGTACATCACAATGGCCGCAGAACCAACGCAACGGCAAAAATGGCGAGGCCATTCCTTCGCTTTGGCCGTCAGACGGCCAGGGGCGCAGACCAAGGCCAGTGAGGCAGCATACCCGCCCCTTTGGGCGCTCGGCCCAAATTTGCCGCACAGAACCGTGTTGCTCACCGTTTTCCAAAAGCTGTGCCACGGTCCAGGCAAAAAAGCGAGACGGTGAGGATATAATTTCCAAAATGATATGGCTCAAATTTTTGCATACAAGCGCCCTTCTCACATCGTGCGGGAAATGAGGCTTTGTGCAAATGTGCACAAAAAGCCGAAGCTTCCCCAAAATTGGCTGCAAGCGCGTCACATGCATCGGCTGTTGTGCGCGCCGCCAGGCGCGCGTACCCTCCCACGCCGTGCAGGGTGACAAACGTTTTTTTCCGTTGTGGGCATCGCTTCCACGGGCTTTTCGCCCAGCTCTTGCGTGGTGGATACGACATCAGCACATCATCCACCATCTGAAATACAAGGCCAACAGAAAAGGCGAAATCGCGCAGGGCGCCCTGCTGCATCTGCGGCGCCCCGGCCGCGATAGCACCCAGCTGGGCAGCCGCCGCCATCAGCATGCCCGTTTTGTTGCGGTGCACTTCACGCAGCTGCAGGCCTCGCCGGCAGGCACGGCTTCATAGTACAAATCCAGCTCCTGCCCGCGCACCATGCCGCGCGCCCGGCCGCAGCGGCGAGCACACCTTAATAGCCTGCATTCTGTACCTGCGCGCTCTGCCCGGCGCAGGCCAGTATTTCAAATGCCGCGGTAAGCAGCGCGTCACCCGCCAAAAGTGCTGTGGCCTCACCCGTAGGCCCTGTGGCAGGAGGAGGGACGGCCGCGGCGCGTGTCATCATCGTCCATGCAGGGCAGGTCATCGTGGATAAGAGAATAACAATGCAGCACCTCCAGCCCGGCAGCGTAGCGCGCCGCAAGGGCAGTATCGCCGCCCAGCATGTCGCAGGCAGCGATGCACAAAACGGCGCGCACTCGCTTGCCGCCGCCCAGAAGGCTGTAGCGCGCCGCCTCGCTCACGCGGGCCGGGCACAGCACCTCGTCGCAGGCGGATTTCGGCCTGCTGCGCCTGTGAAAGGTAGGCCTCATACTGCGCTTCATACGTCATCCGCATCGCCCCCCTGCTCCTGCTGCCCCGGTGCCCGGGCCAGCGAGGCATCTATTCCTGCACCTTCATTTCAGCATTTTCAAGGCGACCGAGCACTGTGCAATCAGCTCCGACGCCTTTGCGTACAGCGCAACACTCTCGTCAGAGGTACATCGTCCTCCGAGAGCCGCTGCAATATCTCTTCAGCTTTTGATGCGCCGCTTCAAAAGCTATTGCCTTTTTGTTCCGGCCATGGCCCCCTTTGTATTGAATCGTTCAGTCTGCGGGCAGGCACTCGTCCACAGTACCACAAAAATGTCCCGTCAAACAGGCGCACCCGCAACCTTTCCCCCGGCTTCACCTGCGACACCCTGCGTACCGTTTTGTTTCCCCCTGCACCACGGCATACCCGCGCGCCAGCACAGCGTAAAGTATTCAGCGTATCAGGCCAGCGCCGCATCATGGGAGAACATCTGACGGGGAAGCCTGCATACGCCTGTGAATTCTTTCACACACCGCCGCCGCCAGCGCGCAAAGCCGTTCCTTTCTCTTTCGGGCGATGGGCTGCTCTGCGGGCGCTGCTGCTGCCTGCCACCCGAATTTCATTATAGCACAAGGCAAGCTTTTTGCATGCTTTTTTGAATATTTGCATGCGGCACAGGAAAGCCAGCTCCCCCCACATATCCGGCGTCGCCAGTTCCGCGGCCGCAGATGGCGTGGGCGCGCGCAGGTCTGCACAAAGTCCAGAATGCAGAAGTTCTATCTCATGCCCATGGCAGACACAAGCGGCACACGGCAGGCATAGGCGGCCCGCGCAATGGCCTCGTCGTTGAACACCCACAAATCTCCCGGGAACCGCCGCCGCGGGCACGATGATAACATCAACATCGTCCCGTGCCCCCAACAACTGAATGGCACGCGATGCCTGGCGCAGCCTCCGCGCCCTGTACATTGACAGGGCACAGCACAAATTCCATGCCCGGGCAGCGGCGGCGCGTGACATTCAGGATATCCTGGATAGCCGCGCCCGTTCTGCTGGTCACAAGGCCTATGCGCCGCGGGTGGCGCGGCAGGGGCTTTTTGTGTTCGGGGAAAAAGCCCTTCGCGCTCCAGCCGGGCTTTCAGCTGCTCAAAGGCCATCTGCATGGCGCCCAGGCCGTCAGGGAACAAATCTTCCACATAAACCTGAAATGCGCCGTCACGCTCGAACGGGGATACGCGGCAGCGCGCACGATCACGCGCATGCCGTTCTCCGGCACAAACTCAGCTGCTGTGCATAGGAACGAAACATCACGGCCTTTACGGCACACTTCTCATCTTTCAGAGTGAAATAAAAAATGGCCCGTTTTATAATGATTTGTAAATTTGAGACTTCACCGCAGCGCGATATCTGTCAAAACGGCGTCACTCTCCGAATGCTTTTTACATACCGGTTCAGCGCCGTCACGCTTATCCATGGCCATGCGCCCACCTCTTTGCTGCGATGATGGCAACACCAATGGCATTGTCGCTGGCAACTGCCCGGGTAGCCAAACAGGGCATCCCGCAAACGCGCAGTGACATTGCGCACGATATGGCTGGACATCACCCCGCCCCACACACCACGGGCAGTGGTATCCCTGCGGCATAGGCAGCTTCCACCATACGGAACACTGTCTCTGCTGCCACTACACAAACAGTATTTTGCCACATAAGCATGCGGATAGCCCTTTTCCAGAAGCGCACAGCACTGATTTTCCAGCCGGATAAATGGCAGTTCATCCACATTCGGCACGGCCTTTACACGGCTGCTGCGGGCATTTCTGCCGCCAGGCGGGAAGCTGTTCGCCGGCCGGAAACGGAAGCCCAGCCTTTACACCAGTGCTCCACCGCCTGGCCTGCATACAGGTCAAGTGACGCCAGCGTCTGCTTTACCTCAATACCTTCACAGAGAAGCGCAGATCTGTTGCCGCCTGAAATATGGAACACAGAACAGGCATGTGGAACTCCCAGCGCTGGCTGGCTACAGGGCTGCCGCCACATGCCCCTGCTGATGTGTTAGTGCGCACCAGCGGCGATACGCCGTGCACACCGGCCGCCGCACTGGCCGCATTCAACACCTGCGGAAACAGGGCATATATGAGCCATCGGCAGGGCGCGGCTTTTCCGACACGCCTACAGCCTTTACCTGGGAAAGCGGCACCTCGGCGGCCATCTGCCCCAGCAGGGGCAAAGCCACTGTGTGGTGAAACAACGCCTCGCTCTGGCGCAGGCCGCGCTGGCCCTCTTTCACAGGAAGGGAATTCCTTTTTAGCGCAAACAACCTCTTTCGCGTCTGTGTCAAACACCGCCAAAGAGGTTGCATAATTGCTGGTATCAAAACCCAGCGTCAGCATTTTGTTTCCTGCGCCACAAGGCGCTGCGCCAGCGCGCGTGCAATAGAGCCCAGCACACCATTGATAAATTGATAATCGCCATCACTGCCGTATTTTTTTCGCCAACCCACCGATTCGTTGATGACAATGCTGTCTATATCGTCCGCCCCAAAAAAAGCGCATCTCCCAATGGCCAGGGCGCAAAAGCGTGCGGCTGGTGCGCGGCAGGCGTTCCAGCGTCCAGTTCTTCAGCCTGGGGCGGATCAGCTCGTCCGCCTGTGCGGCATACTCCTGATAGCAACGCAGCAGGTTTTGGGCAAAATCGTCAGCGCATATTCCCCGCACTCTTCCGAATACTCAACCAGCTCTTCCAGGCTTTGTGCCCCCAAAGCCAAGCTCAAAGGCTGCAATAAATGCATTTTCACGCGCAGTCCGTCTGTTCATGATATGTTTTCCCATCCTCAAAGAAAAACTTTCCGTCTTTTACAAGGCTTCCGCTGGATACGCAGCCAAATGCCGCGGGTACAAAAGCGGCCCCGGCTGGCTGCCTCTGCCCCGCAGGCACGGCACTTCTTGCGCAAGCCGCGCTGTGCGGCAGGTAAACTGCCGGCCGGAACCTGATGCTTCCCCGCTACATCCAAAAGTGGTATTTATTGTTCCTGCGCAGGCTCTGTCTCAGGCTCGGCTGTTCCGGCGCAAGGCCCGCCACCACTACATTCACACGGGAAACCGTGATCTGCGTCATGTTTTGTACGGCATTTTTCACGTTTCCCTGCACGCGCTCGGCAAGCGGCGGAATTCTGCAGCCGTACTTTACCAAAATGTTCACGGTGATCTCGGCCACATCCTCCGTCATTTTCCACCACGATAGGCCTGTACTGGCTCACTGTACGGAACAGGGCCTTCACGCTGTGGCTGCCGGCAGATACCGCCTGCACGCCCTCCACTTCCAGCGTGGCCAGCTTGGCTATTTGGCAATGACACCTGTGGAGATCTGCAGGCTGCCGCCCACTACATTGGAGCTGTTGATATCCATGGTAAAAACCTCCCCCACAGACAAAACGGCCCGCACGGAGCGAACCGTTTCAATCCGGTTTAGGTTATTATATCATTTCAGACCGATTGCACAACCTTATTTTACCTCAACAATACTGATATTTTGTGCACTTGTCTGCACCTTGCCCAGGATGATATCACGCAGTTGTGCAACTTCATTTTGCTCAGGCCCTCTGCGCCTGTTTTTACAGCCCACCTTTTCACCGTCGACAAATACAACGCAGTCGGCAACCGGGTTTTTCAATGTCGCTTTCCAGCGAGATATTGGAAATTGCTGGAGAGCGTGTCCTTCAACTGCGCTTTTCCTCTTCCGTAAGGCCGGTAGCTTTCAGGCTCTGCTGCAATTTATCAAGTGCCTCATCACGTGTTTTAGTGCGCGTAAGGCGCGCTGTTTTCACAAAATACTGGTCGCTGCTGTCCTCCGAAACGCTCACAAGCTGGGCCTCACCGTAATTTTTATCTGGCAGCGCCTCCTTACGGGTGTGTCTGCCTGTGCGTTTGCCAGCAGGGCGTCATCTTCCGCCTGTGTCTGAGTGGGAAGTGCAAAGGGAGAATCTGTTTGGCATATTCCCAGTTCAGATACACTGCCACCAGCGCCAGTATCAAAGTAAGGATGGTAAGCTGCCGTTTGCTTTTTGCACTTTTCATATTGTTCCTCCGTCTCAAAGCATTTTTTGTCACGCAGATCCGATTGGTCGGAATGCCAACACACAGAAACCAGCTCTGTGATCCGCCCTACCACAAGGGGATATCATCGCCCCCTTCACACACCACCGCGACACCGCGCACTTCCGGCTCGTAGGCCTGCTCCGGCGCGTCTTTCCCGCAAAGGAATCGATGATGACATGCTCGGTGCGGGTGCTACTGGCGCTGCCGTCTTGGCCGGAAGAAAGCTCAGCTCTTCATCCTGCGCGTATACGGATTGGCCCGTGGCCTCCAGCGTGACCATGACATGCACCTGCCCGGCTCCTGCACCTGCTGCAGAATGCGGGTAAGCTTTTCTTCCATCTCCTGCGCATATTCTGCGCCTGCGCTCTGCACTGCCCGCCTCTGTCTGCCCCTGCGCCTGGCTGCGCGCCGTACCCGGAAGCTCTGAAAAGATAAGCAGAATGCCCGCCACCAAGTGCAAACAATGCATATTTGCTTTTCAGAAGGCGGCCAGCCATGGCGGCACCTTGTGTTCACTCTGCTGCTTCATTGCCCGCCACCTTCCTGCTGCGGTACAGCGGCCGTCACGTTCACATCCTGCCCAAGGGCGGCCCGAATAATTGCTTCGGCGGCCGGGCCGGAAGCTTTGTTCAGCACAACGGCCGTCACCTGTTCCCACTTTCACTTCACCATCCTCAGACGCACGCACCGCACGAAATACTTTTCACAGCAGCGCCGCCTTCAGCCAGGTTTTGCATAAGCATCTGTTCCAGCCCGGCTTGGGCCTGCGCCAGCGTAAGACTTTGCACGTCCACCGTCGTCTGCTCCGGCCCGGCATGCGTGTCAAATGCGTCTGTGATGCTGTTCATCTCGACCGCTGAACCGGCCGTGCCCCAAAGCAGTTACTAAAATATATAAGGTGAGCACAAGTTTTATGACACCGCCCCGCGATGTAAAAAACTGCTGCAAAACACCCGCTGCAATACAAAGCCAGACAGACACCCAGCGCCCAGTTTTGAAGAAACGCCAAAAGGCTTCATCCTCCATTTCAAGCAGGATCATCACCAGGGTGGCGCTTACCACCACAAAGCAGAAAAAAAAGCCATGGCCAGCAAAAGCCCGCACACTGCCCAAGCCCGCCCAGAAGCTTTTTCTGTCCGGCGAAGCTCCAGTGCACCTGCTACACTTTGCAGCGCCGCAAAAAGAACTGATATTCCACAGTGCATCATCATGGGAAGGAATGCAGCCCCCCCACCGCTACTGCGCAAACCCCACGCCGCCCCTTTAGCATTTTCAGCCCGGCAAGGATGCTGCCCATGGCGTCCGAAACAGCCTTTGCCCACCAGGTATACTGGAGCCCAATACAAACTTTCCCGTTTTCAGGGCCAGTGTATCTGCGCTTTGCAGTAAATACTCCCTGCAGGCTGATAAGCGCCCTTAAATAAAGTGGCGCAGAGGCCCAGCGCCTTTGGAGGCGCGGCACAGTGATGAGGCAAGGAACCGGACAGGTCTACCCGCCTCCCACACAGCCGGTAGCATGAAACGCAAAGGAAAATACGCACAGCCGGCAAGCCCACATTGCACAGCACATCGCACACAAACAGCGCGGCTGTAAAAAAACAGGCCGCTGTAAACAGCCGCGCTTCCGGCCTGGCCGCAGCTTACCAGCACCGAGGCGAACACTGGCACGAATGACGCAGATAGGCTTTGCACTCTGACAAAGCAGTTTCCATCTGGGCTATCAGTGCGGTGAAATCCTGGCTGCACAGGGCAAATACACAAAAGCGCCGCCAGCCATTCGAACTGACGCTCGTTTTTCCCCGCATATACTTTTAGCTGCCGCCAGCAGAAGAAGAATACCGCTTAGCTTCAAAAAAGGCGGACAGGTGCCCCGGCAGCCTTTTTTAGCGCGCCGCCCGCCAGTGCCAGCCACCCCTGTGCCGTCTGGTTCTGGAATTCCTGCTGTGTCATGGGGGCTTCCTCTATAATCTGCTGCCATTGGGAAGGAATGCTTTCCTCTGTCACGCCGCCTTCGCCTTCAGCAAAACGGGCGCCACTGCTAGACAGATAAGCAGGCATATACACGCCCCCGCCCTGAAAGAGCGCTTCTTCATCCCAGCAGGCTGGCTGTCAGCGCGGCAAATTGACGGACAAGCGGCAGTGCGGCTGCCAGTGCAGCAAAGGCGCCCCAGCATCTCTACCCTGCCGGCAGTGTGCCGCATGGCCGGCCTCCCTGCACACATCCTGCACAGCCTGCGTCAAAATCAGAATGGCGGATGCCTTCCATACGCAGGCCAGCGCATCGCCGTTCAGCTGGCTGTTCAGTTCGTTCAGAAGTTCGAGCACAGGCTGGGCAAGCGCAAGGCCTCGCAAAAGCAAAAAGCGCGGCACAGCCAAGAGAATACGACTGTGAACCGGGGCTGTACTGGCGCAGAACACCGGCCACCACAGGCACACTGCAAAAATCAGCAACGTTCCAACTTCCATGTCTCATATCACAACGCAACAGGTTTTGATGGTTTCAAACAGGACACTTATCTGGCTGATTATCATCATCAAAACTACGATTAGCCCGGCCAGCGTGGTCATCATGGCCTGTTCCTCTCTGCCCGAACGGATAAGAAGCTGGTTGAGCACTGCCACAATGATGCCAATGGCGGCTATTTTGAACACAAAATCGATGTTTCATGAGAGCAAGGTTCCTTTCTTTTTCCCTGGGTTATTCCCATGCGCACGGGGCAAACCACAGCGCCTGTACCATTCCATGCGCTCTACACCGCTCATATAAGCAGCAGCGCTATACACGCCCCTGGCCCCAGTTCCAAGCGCAGATAGACAGCTTTGTCTGTTCTGGTCATCCTGCGGCTTTCTCGCACAGGCGCTGCAGTTGTGCCTGCATAGCGAAGCTCACGGCATTCTTCCCCTGCGGCCACCGTTCCAAGGCGGCACAGTGCAGTGGAAAAGGCCTCCAAAGCCGTGCTTGGGACGCCCTGCATCAGCCTGTCTGAACCCAATACAGCCATGCGTTGCGCCAATTGCTGCGGGATTCCGGCCCTGCCCGCAGCCCCTTCAAAGGAAAAAGCGGCAAGTGTGCAGCCGCGCTTTTCGCTGGGCGCCAGCAGCAGCGGCACTTTCCAGCGAAAACCAGTTCTTTACGCACTGAAGAAAGCGAAGCATTTCATCATCTTTCACGCCCGAAGAAAATACTTAACGGGCCATTCCCCCAAACGGCGCCGCGCACATCGTCACACCAGCCTGCACCCAGTGTTTAGCGGAAGAGAGGCTAACATCAGGATGCTTTTCACCACGGTGTACGTGCTTTCGAGAAATACTACATACTGAAAAAGCGCCTGTCTCCAGCAGCACACGGCTTTGAGGCCTGCCCACAAAGCGTCGCTGGTGCCGCGCATGAATGCTGGCCACGATGCGGACACCTGCATTTGCCGCCGCAAGCAACGGCACGGGCATCCTCCCATTCCGCCCACCATCGCAAATGATGGTCTGAGGGCGAGGGTGCGCAATGCCTGCTTTGCATGCCCAGTGCCTTTTTGGGTAACCGAAAGTACGTCACACCCTCAGCGCGGGCGGGTGACGAATCCATCTGTGGCAGTGCGGGGCAACAGCCCATGCGCCGTCCACAATGGCCCCAGCCTGCCTGCATTTCAGCACCCGTGCTGCTCGCGCAGCAATGTGGATCTTACCGCACGCAGGCGGCCCGGCAAACAACAGCCCGCCAGCGGAGTCATCACGCAGAAGGCCGGCCCACCTTTTTCGGGCAGGCCGCGCACTTCTGCAGCGCGAATATTCAAAGACGTAACGCGCCGCACATTGATTAATCTCGCCCTCACTGTTCAACACAGCCATTACCGCAAATACCGGCACGGTGCCCGCTGCCAGCGGGACATAGCCATTTAATAGCGCATGCTGAACGCTGTGCACAGAGTAGCCGCATGCAATAAAAGCAGTCCTGTATCTCCGGCAAACGGCGTGATTAGGGAATCTGATGCGTGGGCACATTCTCACATGGCCGCTTTCGTGAGATAACACGGTGCCCTAGCATCGTTTGAAGCGTGACAGGTTGCTGGCAGCGCAGGCGTATTTCCGTCACTGCGGCGGCCACGCCCAGCGCCGCCAGTGCAGCGCCACCGGCGGCGAAAAGCGTTTTTGCCGCCTCGTAAATGCATCCATGAAAGCCGCCCTCCTTTTGGCATTTGTTCGCTGGGTATGAAAAAGGACAGGCGTTAGAACACCGGTCCCCATAAAGCGGCGCTTTATGTTTCTTTCTGACCGGTATTCCAGCGCTTTGCATGCCTGCGGCATCTGCGACGTCTGAAGAAATACCGCCGTTTGCACAAACCCCAGTTTCTCGTACACATGCCTTGCGCGCCGGTTTTCCTCTGCCAGTCAGCGTAATGAGCGCAAAGCCTCCCGGCCCGAACAAATAGCGCAGCAGCCTGTGCAGATACTGTGTTCCAAGGCCACGGCCGCGCGCAGACGGCACGCACAGCTTGATGCCAATTTCTGCCGCGCCCTTTTCCTCTGCCAGGCGCCACACAGCCTCCCCAACGGGGCAGCCGTCTTCCAGCAAAAGCAGCCTGTGGGAGGAGGCATCTGCTTTCAACTGTGCGGCAACCTCTTCCACGGTTGTGCCAAGCCGCTGGGGGAAACCGGCATGCGCCATTACAGCGCCCGTTCACCAGCGGCGCTACAAAAGCGCCGCGCCCCGACGCCGGCCGCAGCGCAAGCCCGTCACTTGCGGATCAGGCTGCGCGCTGCCCCTTCTTCCCAGCATGCGCAGAACCCGGCTTCATCCAAAATGGGCGTGCCCAGCTCCTGTGCCTTTTGTCAGCTTGAGCCTGCGGCCTCGCCCGCCAGCACATAGCTGTCTTTTTTAGACACGAAGAGGAAGCCCTGCCCCCGTTCCTGACAATAAGCTCTTCCGCCTCTGCGCGCGACAGGCTGGGCAGAGTGCCCGTCACCACAAATATTTTTCCAAGGAAAATATCTGTTTTTCCTCTCCGGAATATCATGTTTACCCGGCCTGCCGCAGACGCTCCAGCAGGTCCGTTCCCTTCCTTTGCGAAAAAAATCCAGCAGGCTTTCGGCCATAACGCCGCCAAAGCCCTCGATGCCGCTTATCTCCTTCCCCGGCCGCCATCAGCGCCCATGGTAGCGTTCGAAAGGCTGAGGGCCGCCTTGGCACCGATATTGCGGATGCCCAGCCCAAAGATGGAAAGACCTGTCCAGATTGGCCCCCTTGGACGCCTCAATGGCGTTAAGCAGGTTATCCGCCGCCTTTTGTTTGAATTTATCCAGCTTCAAAGCTGGCTTTCTCCAAAGAATACACATCCGCCGCATTGTGTACAAATCCTTTTCCACCAGCTGGCGCACAACAGCGGCCCATGCCGTCAATGTCCATAGCGCCGCGCGAAGCGAAATGAACGAGATTGCGCAAGGCCTGGGCCGGGCATTCAGGGTTTGTGCACCGCAGGGCGGCTTCCTCCTCCAGCCGTGTACCGGCGCCGCATGAAGGGCAGGCATCCGGCATTTCGAACACATGCCCGCCCTCGGCATACTTTTTGCCAACGCTTACCAATTTTGGAATGATATCACCTGCCTTGCGCACCGCGGGATGGTATCCCCCAAGCCCCACACCCAGCTGACGGATTGAAATCTTCATTGTGAAGGATGGCACGCGACACCGTGGTGCCAGCCAACAAAATGGCTCGAACACCGCCGTAGGCGTCAGCACAGGTGCGGCCCACAGACGTCTATCCAGCAGAACGGCTCCTTCTCCTCCGGCGGATATTTTGAACGCCAACGGCCCAGCGGGGGAAATTTTGCGTAGAGCCCAAAGCCTGGCGCTGGGAAAAATCATCTACTTTTACAACGGCGCCGTCAATATCATAGCAGCGTGCCCCGCACTGCCGATGTCTCTCAATTTCTGATGACATCTTCAATGTTTCAAACCGCCGGTAACGCGGAGACTGGGAAGCCCAAACGAGGCGATATAGTCGAGCTGTCTTTGTGGCAGGTGATGGCCCTGCCGCGAATTTGCTGCAAATTGAACACGAACAAAGAAAGCCCTCTTGCAGCTGTAACACTGCTGTCCTTCTGGCGAAGGGAACCAGCGGCGGCATTGCGTGGGTTCTTGAAGGTCTTTGGCCCAGAACCTCCTGCTCTTCGCACAGGCGTATAAATGCGTCGCGGGGCATATATACCTCGCCGCGCACCTCAGGAAATTCGGGTGCGCCGGGCAATGTTTTTGGAATATCCCAAATGGCGGCAAGGTTCCGGTGACATCCTCTCCCCACAAGGCCGTCGCCCCGCGGTCAAACTTTCACGTAACGAACACCCAATTTTCGTATTCAGGCGATGGACAAGCCGTCTATCTTGGCTTATACTACATACTGCGCCGAATTCCTTTCATCGCGCACCCGCCGGTCAAATTCACGCACTTCTTCCAGAGAAAACACGTCCTGGGGCTTTCCATCTTTACAGCGTGCTCCACTTTCTCGAACCGGCTCATTGTGCCCCTACATGCTGGTGAAAAAGATGTCTCGGTGATGAATTCCGGGTGCTGTGCTTCCATCTCTTTCAATTTTCTCGCCAGTTCATCGAACTCAAAATCATCCAGCTCCGGCGCGTCCAAATCGCATAATAGAGATGGGTGGTGCTCTATCTTCTTTTTCAGCCCTCATATTCCCTGCGCAGTTCCAAACACTTCCTCCTTTCTCTCAATTTCCTGTGCCTTATTCGCCTTCGGCATTTGTATTATAAGCATAACCAGCCTGCGCCTGCCTATAGCATCATCAGCCGTTCTGTGCATAAAATTCCGGCACCTGCCCCCACGATCAAGTCAGTGACACATACTTCGTCCGTTGCGTCCACGCTGGTAGAATATCCCGGCAGAATGGCGCTCATCTCCACTGTAAAGCGGATAACACCCGGTGCTGTGTCTGGTTAATGCCTGCGGTCTCCAGCGTATCTACTACCTCGCTCTCCACAAAGCTGGCGGGGACTATCTGAAGATGGACGTCCGGCCCGCGCCCGGCCAGAAGCTGCCAGCCCAGCAGCGTGCCCAGAGGAATGGCAACATCCTGGTTTTCGAGGCTCATCAGACGGTTTGAAACCGCCTCCGTCAGCCTCGCCTCAGACGGTTCATCTCCACAGAGTCAGATCTACATTGCTCACTGCCATCGATATTTTTCTCCAGATGAACAAGGCGATGGGGCACATCGCCCATTTTTCCAATTCATCCATTACTGCCTCATTGATAGCTATGACAGATACCACGCGGCACTGATATTGCGCCATAGTCTCACCAGGCCTCGCGGGAATCCACTGCCGCGAACAGCGCGGCGGCGGCCAGCAATACGCGCCGGGTTTCCCGTGGTATTTCCTTTTTGCGATTTTTAGGGCCGGCACGCCACATGCCAAACCACCGCCTTTCTTTTCAATATATGCAAAAAAGGCGGTTTCAAATAACGTCAAAACAGGCAAAGCAACAAAATAGCCTTTTGATAAAACAAAGCCCCGGCCCCGGCTAAGGCCGGAACCAGACTTTAGCGGCTTTATGCGCTCAGATGGAGATCGCACTTGCAATGTCCAGAAGAGAGGTATCGATGGTCTTATACATCGAGAGGGCCACGGCAATGTCATAATCTACAATAGGCTCTGCCTTGTAGCCTGGCTAACGCGTTATAAGATGCCTTGCTGAGCAGCTCCACCGCATGGTAACCATACGGCTCGCAGTGACGCGGTCACGCAGGTGGGGCTGCGCCACGCTGCACATGGCCCAGCACCATGGCACGTGAATCGATGCCCGTGCGGCTTTTATCTCGTTGCAATATCATGTGCGCGGCCAACCCCTCTGCCACAATGATAATAAAGTGGCGCTGCCGGTTTTTGTGTGGCCTTCATACGGGAGATCACATCGCGCTCCTAAATCGCGGCACTTCGGGAATGAGTGTCACCAGCGCACCGCAGGCGATGCCTGTGTTCAATGCAATATAACCTGCGTTGCGGCCCATCACCTCCACCACACTGCAGCGGTCGTGGCTCTGTGTGGTGTCGCGCAGCTTATCAATCATCTCCACTGCCGTATTCATGGCGGTGTCATAGCCGATAGGTATAATCGCTGCACGCGATGTCGTTGTCTATGGTGCCCGGAATGCCAATGCAGGGAATACTCTGCGCCGCCATGTCCTGCAGCCGCGGAACGAGTCGCCGCCAATCACCACAAGCGCGTCGATACCCGCGTCGCGGCAGGCCTGTGCCGCACGCTGCTGGCCCTCCAGCGTTTTTGAACTCAGGCAGCGGGCCGTGTGTACAGAATGGTGCCGCCGCGGTGGATGATTTCAGAAACGCTGCGCACATTCATCTCCTTGATATCATTTTGTCAGAAGGCCGTTGTACCCATGGCGCACGCCCTTCACCTTTAGCCGCGCGTGATGGCCGCACGCACCACTGCACGGATGGCAGCATTCATGCCCAGGGGCATCGCCGCCGCTTGTCAGCACACCGATGGTCTTGATATCATTGTTCATTTCAGTTACTTCCCCTTTCCTTTCCTGTCCGTAACCAATTATAAACATTTGTTGCATGGAATTCAACTGCTTTTGTGAAATAATTAGCGAACCTTCACGTTCTCCTCACCGAGGATGCGCCCAACTCCTCAAACAGCAGCCCGTGCTTCACACACCACATCCGCCTCGGCGCAAGAACTGTCTTTTCCTATATCCTCAAAGTGCATATAAACAGGAAAATCGCCCTCAAATATCTCAAGAAGGTTTCCACCTCGTGGAAAAATGCCCCCATCCATGGATGAAAGTTTCAGCCAAAGGCCATCTTTGCATTTTTGTTGCTCATGTCCACTTTTCTTCGCCCCATCTTTTCCATATTCATCCACCATGGAAATATGGTCGCCCAGCAGCTTGCTCGCTCATCCTCTTTATAGGATACCCGTCCCTCGTATCACAACAGCCGCGTTTTTCACGCACGTTGGCAGCATATGTCTGAAGCGTTCTTAGGGAACACAAGCACCTCCATTGTGCCGGGAAAGGTCTTCTACCGTGAGGAAGGCCATCATGCCCCTGCACGGGTATTAATGGTCTTGATGCGCAACGATGCTGCACACGATAACTACCTGTTCCCCGTCATGCCGCCGCGCCTCACCGCCCATGAGCTACGATCTTGGGAGGCAGGCTCCGTTTCCTCGCGGTACTGATCCAGGGTGGCCGGAAAAGATAAAGCCCGCTCACTTTTTCCATCTGAAGAAGGGAATCCACCGGGTACCTCTTTTTCCGGGATGGTGTGTTCTGCCCTGCGCTTTCGGCACTGTGATAGAACCGAACAGGTCCATCTGCCGTCCAGGTTCCGGCCGGGCGTCGTTTTCCACGCTTTTCAAAATGCCTTCCTAGCGCCTCCAGGCTAGCGCGGCGGCTTGGTGCAAAGCAGTCAAAGGACCCAGCTCTCGACAAGGCTTTCCACTGCACGGCGGTTTATCTCTGTACCGTACATGCGGCTTGCAGAAACGTACAGTTTTGATACGGCCTGTTCAGGCCCCAAGGCCTAGTAATACTGCTTCTATCAGATTTCGCCCCACATTTTTCAGGGCCAGTCAAACCAAAACGGATGTCGTTTCGCTACAGCGGTGACCGCTGCGTTGATATC
>VOFH01003246.1_pt1 | contig 29163 bp, 63 predicted proteins | sample 5384091 | NCBI WGS metagenome assembly VOFH01 (sample SAMN12384727, study PRJNA508395) | human gut metagenome | isolation source: healthy gut G | host: Homo sapiens
TGGATTATGTGCAGGTAAAGAGCGCTGGGGATATGTTTGAGGCAATGAAGTCTCGTTTTCTGGATAACGATATCATCATCAAAGGCGGCGGCGGGTTGCGGATTATAAGCCCAAAAAAGCTACAGTGATGAAAAACAAAGAAAAAGGACGGCGAAAATGTCCATCGAACTGGACAGAACACAGGATATTCTGAAATATCTGGGCGAGCATCGCAGAGAAGGTCAGTTCTACTGCGGTTTCTCCATGGAAACCCAAAAATATGCTGGAAAATTCCCGCGTGAAGCTGGATAAGAAGAATATTGATATGGTGGTTGCCAATAACCTTAAGATTGCAGGCAGTGGTTTCGGCACGGATACGAATGGTAACGTGATGATTTCCAAGGAGGAGGAAATTCAGCTGGAGCTTCTGATAAGGCTGAGGTTGCACATAAGATTCTGGATGAAATTTTGAAATTGAAGGCAATAAAGGGCTGAAAAACAGAATGGCTGAAAAGTAGAATAGCTCTGTCGCATGGAAGGTCTGCGGCAGGGCTTTTCTGCGAAATAGGCAGATTGCATAAAAAGAGACAGAATTTTTTATGCGATAACGTCTGTTTTATTCGTAAAACGGTCAAAACGGATTGACAAAGACAAATGCAAATGATACAGTAACAGTAGAAATGCGTCATAACGCACGCATTTGCGCCATTGACCTTCGATGGCGGTTGGTTCGAACCAAGGAGGAAGCACATGGATGCGATGAGCAGCAGAATCTCGGAAAATCTGAGACAGATTCGGAAGGAAAAGAAACTCAGCCTTGACAGCATGGCAGAGCAGACGGGAGTCAGCAAAAGCATGCTGGGGCAGATAGAAAGAGGGGAATCCAGCCCCACGGTGGCAACGCTCTGGAAGATTGCGACCGGGCTGCATATTTCCTTTACCGCCCTTTTGGAGGGCAGGCAGACAGAAACCCAACTCATCCGAAAGGGCGAGGTTTCTCCGCTTTTGAGCGATGAGGGGCGGTTTCGGCTTTGTTTCCCTTTTTTCCCCCTACGATGCAGAAGAAGATTCAAAATGCTCAGCATTGAGCTGGAGCCGGGCACTCGCTCGGAATCTGTTCCCCATGAGGATGGAACGGAGGAATTTGTACTTGTTTTTGAAGGCGCACTGCGGCTGACCGTGGATGGTGTGGAATATGTGGTAGAGGCGGGCGAAGGGATTCGCTATCTTGCCAATAAGCCCCATATTTATGAAATGTCACGGCACGCAGAAGACAAAAATCTGTATGGTCATTTATTATGACAAATAAAAAATAACCGTTATAACGGATTTTTGCGCCGAAGCGAAGAAAAGGGCTAGGTGAATCAGATGAGCATTACACCCAGAATTGAGAAAATCCGTCAGAACTATATCAATACCAAGCCGTCCATTTCCTATGAACGCGCAAGAATCTGGACAGAATCCTTCAAAAGAACGGAAGGCATGCCTGCGCAGATTCGTACCGCACAGGCGTTTTATGATACCTGTAATGAGCTTTGCGTCAATATTTTTGAGGGCGAGCTGATTGTCGGCGCAAGCGGCGAATATCGCAAATGCGGTATTTGACACCCGAATTTGCGTGGAAATGGGTCGATGATGAAATGGATAACTTTCCGAGCCGTCCGCAGGACCCCTATGAAATGACAGACGAGCAGAGAGCCTATATCAGAGAAAATATCTTCCCTTACTGGAAGGGCAAATCCGTTGAGGATGCTTTTCTGGCGCGCACCTCCGAGGAAACAAAGAAAATCGGCGTAGATACGGGCTTTGGATACCGACTCCAAATGGCGCAACGGCATCGGTGAAATGTCCCCCGACTATGTGGATCAGCTGTTCCCCAAGGGCTTCGGCGGCATTAAAAAGAAGCGGAGAGCTACATGGCAGAGCTGAACGAAGCCATCCCCGAAGAAAAGGATAAGCTGACTTTCTATCGCTCCATCGTTCTGGTTTGCGATGGTATCGTCCGTCTGGCAAACAGATATGCCGAAAAGGCAAGAGAAATGGCGGCAGAGGAAAAGGACGAAGCGAGAAAGGCGGAGCTTTGGAAATTGCGGCAGTCTGTGAAGCCGTTCCCGAAAATCCCCCGAAATCCTTCCGCGAGGCAATCCAGTTCACATGGTTCGTACAGCTGGGCGGCATTATCTCCGAAAACCCTTTGGCATTGAACCCCGGACGCTTCGACCAGTATATCTATCCTTATTATAAAGCAGATTTGGATGCAGGCAAAATTGATTATGATACCGCACTGGAGCTGGTAGAGTGCCTGTGGCTGAAATACAGCGAATGGGCTTGGACGATTTCCGCAAACACGGCGGACTTCTTCGCAGGCTATACGAACTTTGAAAATCTGACCGTCGGCGGCACCACAAAGGACGGCAGGGGATGGCACAAATGATATTTCCTATATGGCAATTCAGGCAACGAAGGAAACAAATGCCATCAGCCGACCTTGAGTTGCCGTATCCATGCGGATTGTCCTCCCGCATTCATGGAGGCGGTGACAGACCTTGTTTCCACAGGCAGTGGCTTCCCTGCCATCCATAGCGACAGAACAGGCTACGAAATGCTCCGCAATCTGGGCTATGAGCCTGAGGACGCAAGAGATTGGAATAACTGCGGCTGCGTGGTGCCTCATTCCAGAAAGACCTTTGAATGGACCTCCTCCTGCAACATCAGCTTTGCGGCGGCGCTGGAATTTGCACTGAATGAAGGCAAGAGCCGCCTGACAGGTGAGCAGGTTGCCCTGCCCGAAAAAAGACCCGAAAACCTTTACCTCCTATGAGGAAATCGAGGCTGCACTGTTCAGACAGTTCTCCTATATGGTAAAGCATGGCGTAATCAGCCTGCTGACTGCACAGAAAATCCATAAGGAACAGGCACCCCGTCCGTTCCTGTCCGCCTGCAATGAATATTGCGTGAAAAATGGCAAGGATCTGGTGGACGGCGGCGCAAAATACAACATCGGGCCCGTATTCACAGGTGTTGGGCTTTCCGTTACAGCAAACTCTCTGGCTGTGATTAAGAAATTGGTATTTGAAGAAAAGAGCGTAACGCTTTCCGAATTGATTGATGCACTGAACCATAATTGGGAGGGCTATGATGCCCTGCGTGCAAAGGCGCAGGCTGTGCCGAAATACGGCAATGATGATGATTATGTAGACAGCATTGCGAAGAAGCTGGCAGATTATTTCTATCATGATGTAACATCCTATAAGGATATCTACGGGCATCATTTCGTAACGGCGTTCATGGGTATTTCTAACTACCTGCCGACCGGTAAGGTGCTTGGCGCAACCCCCCGACGGCAGAAGGGCGAAGGACCCCATCAACGAGGGCGTTTCCCTTATACCGGCACAGATACCTCTACCTGCCTTGCGGCACTGCGTTCCTCCGCAAAGCTGAATCACGATATTCACAGCGGCGGCACACTGCTGAACCTGCGTCTGAATCACGATTTGGTTGCAACAAAGAGAGGGCGCGCAAACCTCGGCGCAATGTCCAATCCTATTTTGCACTGGGCGCATTCCATGTACAGTTCAACACCATTTCCAACGAGGTGCTGAAGGATGCACAGGCGCACCCCTGAAAATTACAGAGACCTGCTGGTTCGTGTAGCAGGTTACAGTACGCAGTTTGTCAATCTGTCGAAATCCATGCAGGATTCCATCATGGCAAGAAATGCACACGAGGAATTTTAAGACAGCGTAATTGCCGCAGATGCAAAGCATCTGCGGCTGTCGATTAAAAAGAAAGAAAGGGAATGGCTATGAAGGGTTATCTGATGCAGATGCAGCCGTTTTCCGTCAATGACGGGGATGGGATTCGTACCACGATTTTTTCTGGCAGGCTGTCCGCTGCACTGCAAATGGTGCGCGAATCCGGGGACTGAGGCAGCACCCCTGTTGTCGGCTTTATGCAAGGCTGTGCATCGGCTGTGGCGCATGTGCGGCGGTCTGTCCCAAGGGAATCGGCATTGACCTGAATGCAGAACGGGAAAAATGCGTCAGCTGCGGGACATGCGTGGCGGCTTGTCCCAAGGGAGCAAGAAAAGCACTTGTTTCTCTGGCGGATGCGGATGAAATCATTGCGGAAGTGGCAAAGCACCAGCTTTTTTACCGCAATTCCGGCGGCGGCATTACCTTTTCCGGCGGCGAAGCAACGGCGCAGCCTGAGCTTCTGGAGTATCTTTCTCCCGTCTGTATGATATGGGCTTCAGTCTGGATATAGAATCCTGCGGCTATTTTGAATTTGAAAAGGGTACGCAGCTCTCTGGAACGGATGGATTTGATTTTTATGGATTTGAAGCACATGGATTCTGCCCTGCATGAAAAATTTACGGGCGTTCCCAATGAACGGATTCTGGAAAATATCAAGCAGCTGGCGGAGCTTTCGGCAAGAGTGGTCATTCGATTCCGACGATTGAGGGCGTGAATGCGGATGAGGAAAATATCCGCTAAAAGCGGCGAATTTGTGAAGAAATATCTGCCGCATGCCGAAATGGAGCTTCTGCCGTATCATAAATTTGGCTTTGGGAAATATGAGGCACTGGGGATGGATTTGCCCGATGCCGCATTTGAAACCCCCACAAAAGAAAAAAATGGAGCATCTGAAGGGGATTTTGCGGGAAATCGGCATTTCTCTTGCGGACTTTAATAAACAAAAGAAACAGACATCCTGTCACAGGGGGCGCACCTTCCTGGCGGGATGTCTGTTTTTATCTGTTTTTTGCCTTATATGCCTTATATATTATAGTATTCGTATTTCTTGCCGAAGCAGAAGCCTGTTGTCCCCGGACCGGTGTGAGTGGAGATGGTCGCGCCAATCTGGAAGGAGGCAGGAATTCCATGCCGGGAACCGTTTCCTGCAGCAGAGCATAAAGCTGTCCATATCGTCCCAGATGGTATTTGTGCCGGGCATTGCGATATAATGTGCAGGATTTTCGCCGGTTTCCTTTGAAATGCTTTTGCGGTGATGGATGCAATCTGTGTAAGTCCTTTTTTCTGGCACGGCAGATACCGCCTGCGCTGATTTCGCCGCCCTTTAAAATGATGATGGGCTTGATTTTCAGAAGTCCTGCGGAAATGGTAGCAACCTTGCCGATGCGTCCGCCAATCTCAAGATAGCTTAAACCCCGACCATGAAATGAATACGGGCATCTCTCTTGCTTTTTTCCGCGTATGTAATCACCTCATTCAGAGATTTTCCGTCCTTCTGCATCCGCGCCATTTCCATCAGCAGCAGGGCCTGCGCGCCTGTTGCTACCCAGGAATTGATAACGTGAGTCTGCGCATGAGGGAATTCCTCCTCCAGCATGGATTTTGCCGTTACCGCAGATTCCAGAGAGGCGGTCAGCGTGCGCGTCATGGTGATGCAGATGATGTCCTTGCCTGCTTCGAGGGCAGGACGGAACGCATCCATATAATCCTGAATGGAGGGCAGGGAGGTTTTGGGGTAGCCCTTTTCTTCTGTCGTATAGCGGAAATATTCCCTCTAAAGAGATTTCCTGAATTTCCTTATAATAAGTTTCGTGGTCAATCGAAATATAAAAGGAATCAGCCCGATTCCTAATTCCTTTGCCTTTTGCAAAGCCGATATCACAGGCACCATCGCTGAAAATTTGATACTCTGCCATACTATTCTCTCCTTACCTTCAGACATTCAAATGATTCTGCGGAAATGGTCTTCCGCGGTGGTTTTGCTATACTATAACAAATCGGAACGGAAATTTCAACATCAGAAACACATTATGTAGTATAAAAAACCACAAAATATTGTTTGTGCATGAAAACACTGCACCTCTGCTGCTTTTTTGCAGAAAAATGACAGGATTTTCTGTACGGGAATTTAACGGGAGAGAACGGAAAGAACTCCTTGCCAAACAAGAAAAAAATACGATAGACTTAAATAACGGAAAGTATTTTCCGAAAAAAGAAAAGGAGGTGAAACCATGAAACGAGTATAAGAGCTGATTATGAGCTTGATTGCAACAGCGGCGACCTATGCGTTAATGCATGTAGTGCTTTTATGGACTTATTCAAATTTCAGCATAAATTGCCGGTATATGTACCTACGGTGATAGCGGTAATTGTCGGACTTATATTTTATTTTCTATTTGCTACGCCATTGGCAGGTCTGCTCCTGAAACGGCTGAACCAGACAGAGGAACGCCTTTCCAAAATGAATTTGAAGGAGCTTTTCGCTTTCCATTATCGGCTGTATTGTCGGGCTGGTTCTGGCGAACCTCATCGGTATGGCATTCAATGGCTTTGGCGCACTGGGCACGTTTATCGTGGTGCTGTTGAACATCCTGTTCGGGATTCTGGGGATTCGCGTTGCCAGAAGAAAGAAGGATGATGTGAACGTGCGCACGCTGAAGGAGGTGCTGATGACAACCCCTCCCAGCACGGCGGAGGATTCCATTTACGGCAGACCGAAAATTCTGGATACCAGTGTTATCATTGACGGAAGAATTCTGGATTTGCTGCAAACAGGCTTTATCGAAGGGAAAATCATCATCCCTGATTTTGTTCTGGAGGAGCTGCGCCATATTGCGGATTCTGCGGACAGCCTGAAGCGTCAAAGAGGGCGCAGAGGTCTGGATATTCTGAACGAAATTCAGAAGCAGCTGGCAGTCCCCTGTAGAAATTCAGAGCTTTCATCCCGGTCAGCAGATGGAGGTGGATTCTATGCTGAAAATGGCGGACAGCATGGATGCCTTTGTGGTGACGAATGACTTCAATTTGAATAAAGGTTGCGGAATTTCAAAGGAGTGCGTGTGCTGAATATCAATGAGCTTTCCAACGCGGTGAAGCCTGTGGTTTTGCCGGGAGGAAAATGGTAGTTACCATCATCAAGGCCGGCAAAGGAAGCAGGACAGGGCGTTGCGTATCTGAATGACGGCACGATGATTGTGGTAGACGGCGGCAGTAAGCACATCGGTGAGACAATTACGGTGATTGTAACGAGCGTATTGCAGACAGCGGCAGGACGTATGATTTTTACAAAATGATTGCTGCGGCATAAATAAAGAGAGCAAAAAAGTGCGAAATCAGCCTGTTTGATTTCGCATTTTTCTGAATCGGGAGGAAAAAGATGAGCATCAGTACGGCTGTGATTGTGGCGGCAGGAAAGGGCAGACGCATGGGAACGAAAATCAGCAAGCAGTTTCTGCCCCTTTGCGGAAAAGGAAATTCTTGCACATACGGTTGAAAAAATTTGAAAAAGCGGCGTGTATTCGGGATATCATTCTGGTGACAGGGAGGAGATGCCCTGCAGGATGTGCGGCAGATGGCACAGGAATACGGCTGGAAGAAAATCATTTCCGTAACGGAGGGGGGAAGGGAACGGCAGGATTCTGTCTTCCTTGGCGCAGCAGGTGCCGCAGGATACGGAAATTGTGCTGATTCATGACGGGTGCGTCCGTTTGTGACGGAGGAAATTCTGGAACGCTCCATTGCGGCGGCAAAGGAGACAGGCGGCTGTGTGGCAGGCGTGCCTGCGAAGGATACGATTAAGGTATGCGATGCGGAGGGCTTTGCGATTGCCACGCCGGACAGAAGCACCCTCCGGCAGATACAGACTCCGCAGACCTTCCGCAGAAAGGAAATCCTTGCGGCATACGAAAAAGCGAAGGCGGACGGCTTTCTGGGAACGGATGATGCCTCTGTTGCGGAGCATAGCGGCTTTCCTGTGCGGGTTATCATGGGCAGCTACCGCAACATCAAAATCACGACAAAAGAGGATTTGTTGATTGGCGCGGCATTTTTGAAGGAGGAGACCGAATGAAAACAGTGACGATTTATACGGACGGCGCATGTTCGGGCAACCCCGGCCCCGGTGGCTATGGCATTGTGCTGCTGTATGGCAGTGCGAAAAGGAGCTTTCCGCAGGCTATCGTCTGACAACAAACAACCGTATGGAGGTGCTTGCGGTTATCAAAGGATTGAAGCATTGAAGGAGCCTTGCAGGGTGAACCTCTACAGCGACTCGAAGTATGTGGTGGATGCGATAGAAAAGGGCTGGGTTGTGAAATGGCGGCAGAACGGCTGGTTGCGGAACAAAAAGGAGAAGGCTTCAGAATGTTGACCTTGGGAGCGGCTGCTTTGCTGCTGGAAAAGCATCAGGTGACCTTCCTTTGGGTGAAGGGGCATGCGGATAACCCCGGCAACGAAAGATGCGACGACGAGCTGGCGCGGATGGCAATCCAGAACGGAGCTCTGCAGGAGGATGAAAATTACGGAAAAATGTAAGGAATGTCGAGCGAATCCCAAGTGATTCACTGGAAATCGGATTGACACTGACGGAAATTTATGCTAATATCAAACTGTAACAAATTTTTTATCTATCTCAAGTAGGAGGATTTTAAAGAATGAAAAAAGGTACAGTAAAATGGTTTAACGCAGAAAAAGGTTTTGGTTTTCATCTCCGTACCTGGTGAAGACGATGTATTCGTATATTTCTCCGCAATTCAGGCTGAAGGCTACAAAACACTGGAAGAAGGCCAGGAAGTTGAATTTGAAGTAGTACAGGGTGCAAAAGGCCCTCAGGCTGCAAACGTAACACGTGCTTAATCGATTCTATTTATTTGACCTAAGTGCGAAAGCATTCAGACATATATTTGAGCTTGGTTATGCAACAAAGAGGCTCTCCGTTAGGAGAGTCTTTCTTTATGCCGAAAAGTGTATTTTTTTGGGAATTATCGGCAGATGGAGGCGTTTTTTCTTTGGAATCGTTGCATCCGAGAAAATGGTGTGCTACAATTAAGTGTCACACAGAAGATAATGTAAAAAGAAAAACTTGAAACGATTGGAGTAATTCTAAATGAGTCAGAATATTGAAAATATCAGAAACGTAGCGATTATTGCCCATGTTGACCACGGCAAAACCACATTGGTGGATCAGCTGCTCAGACAGAGTGGTATCTTCCGTTCCAATCAGGAGGTACAGGAAAGAGTCATGGACAGCGGCGATATTGAACGGGAAAGAGGGATTACCATTCTTTCCAAAAACACAGCTGTAAACTATGGTGATACCAAAATCAACATCATTGATACCCCGGACATGCCGATTTCGGCGGCGAGGTAGAGCGTGTGCTGAAAAATGGTGGACGGCGTTGTGCTGGTGGTGGATGCGTTTGAAGGCCCTATGCCCCAGACAAAATTCGTTCTGCGCAAGGCATTGGAGCTGAATCACCCTGTTGTTGTCTGCGTAAATAAGGTGGATAGACCTGAGGCCCGTCCCGATGAGGTTGTGGATGAGGTTCTGGAGTTGTTCATGGAGCTGGATGCAAACGAAGACCAGCTGGATTCTCCCTTTGTGTTCGCTTCCGCAAGAGGCGGATATGCCTCCGAGGACCCCTCTGCAAGAGAGGGCGATATGAAGCCTCTGTTTGAAGCAATCATCAACCATATTCCTGCTCCCACAGGGGGATGCATGCGCCTGCACAGGCTTTGATTTCCACGATTGACTACAGCGAATATCTGGGTCGTATCGGCATCGGTAAGATTGAAAACGGCGTACTGCGCGTCAATGACGAGGTTGTCGTTCTGAATATGCACAATGCGGAAACACAGAAAAAGGTTCGTATCACAAAGTTGTACGAATTTCAGGGCTTGCAGAGAGTAGAGGTAAAGGAAGCGAGCGTCGGCAATATTGTTGCGCTTAGCGGCATTGAAAATATTATGATCGGGGATACCATCTGTTCCCCCCGAAAGCCGGAGCCTCTGCCCTTCGTGAAGATTTCCGAACCCACACTGGCAATGAACTTCTCTGTAAACGACAGCCCCTTCGCAGGGCAGGAGGGGAAATATGTTACCTCCAGACAGATTCGTGACAGACTGTTTAAGGAGCTGAATACAGATGTCAGCCTGCGTGTAGAGGATACGGATAATTTGGACAGCGTGAAGGTTTCCGGCAGAGGGGAACTGCATCTTTCCATTCTGATCGAAACACTCCGCAGAGAGGGCTACGAATTTCAGGTGTCCAAGCCGGAGGTACTGTTCAGAGAGATTAACGGCAAGAAATGCGAGCCTATGGAGGCGGTAACGATTGACGTTCCTGGAGGAATTTGTCGGCAATGTTATCGAAAAGCTGGGCAGCAGAAAGGGCGAAATGACAAATATGTATCCTGCAAAGGGCGGCTATACCAGACTGGAATTTTCTATTCCTGCAAGAGGTCTGATTGGCTACCGCAGTGAATTTATGACGGATACCAAGGGCAACGGCATTATGAACTCCCTGTTTGACGGCTACGAACCTATAAGGGGATATCGTGACCCGTTCGCAGGGCTCTCTGGTTGCGTTTGAAAGCGGCGAAGCAATCACCTATGGTCTGTATAACGCGCAGGAACGTGGGGGAGTTGTTCATCGGCGCAGGCACAAAGGTTTACGAGGGCATGGTTGTCGGCAGAAATGCCCGTGCGGATGATATGGATATCAACGTAATGTAAGAAAAAGCAACTGACCAATACCCGTGCGAGCGGCTCTGATGATGCGCTGAAGCTGACACCGCATATCACGATGTCTCTGGAGCAGTGCATGGAATTTATCAGTGATGATGAGCTGCTGGAGGTAACCCCCAGAATCTGCGTATGCGGAAAAAGATTCTGGATAATACCCAGCGCAGAAAGGCGAAAAAACCGCGCAAACAGCTAAGAAGCGGTTCTGATTAGGATTTTTGGAAAGAGGTGCACCATGGCGGCAAAAGCGAAGAAAAAAGGGCGGCGGCTTCGTAAAACAGGCGGCAATTCTGGCAGCAACCAGCCTGCTGGTACGTTTTTGGGCTTTATATACCGTTTACCCTTAACCAATATGATTGGGGACGAGGGGAATGCGATTTACAGCGGCGGCTATTATATTTATACCTTCCTGCTGATTTTATCCTCGGCGGGGCTGCCTGCGGCAATTTCTAAGCTGGTTTCCGAGAGAATCGCACTGAAGCAATACCGAAATGCGCATCGTGTCTTTCAGGCGGCATTGGTGATTTCCACCTGCTTTGGCACGTTCTTTGCGATTGTGATGGGACTTGGCGCACACCGACTGGCAGATATGATTGACATTGCGGACAGCTATTATTCCCTGCTGACGCTTTGCCCGACCTTGGTGATTGTTGCTATCATGTCCGTATTCCGCGGATATTTCCAAAGGGATGCGTACCATGGTGCCGACCGCGATTTCTCAGATTGTAGAGCAGGTGTTCAACGCCTTTTTTCAGTGTGTATCTGGCATGGGTGTTTATGAGCATCAATATTCCGGAAGGGATGACGAAAACATTCCTCTGGCATCTGCCGGTGGTACGATGGGGACGGGGATTGGCGCTTTGGCAGGTCTGGTTGTGGTGGTCTTTTGCCTACTGTCTGATTCGCCCGTATCTGCTTTGGAGAGCAGAGCGATGCAAGCAGTCCTATGAGGAATCGAAGCGTGAGCTGATGGGCAAGTGAGTTTTGCAGACGGCATGGCCCATCATCGCAGGTACGGCGGTATTCAGCATTACCAACCTGATTGATATGGGGATGGTGGTAAGAATTTTGCAGCAGATTGGATTTTCCGAAGAGAATGTCAAGAGCGTTGTATGGACAGCTTTCGGGGAAATATGTTACGCTGACCACATTGCCTGTTACGATTTTCTACGGCGGTTGCAACAGCAGCTCTGCCGAGCATTGCCACATCGGTAAAATTGAAGGAGCGGAAGCAGGTACGCAGAAAAATGACGCTGACCTATCGCATTTCCATGATTATTTCTGTGCCTGCAGCGGTTGGTATCAGTGCGCTTGGGCCGCAGATTATCCCATGCTGTTCCCCAGTGCAAGCGACGGCGGTACACTGCTGACGGTTGGTGGCGTTTCCATTATCTTCCTTGCGCTCTGCCAGACCTCTACGGGGGATTTTGCAGGGGATTGGACATATTAAGGTGCCCGTGGTCGGTGCGATTCTGGGTGCCATTACAAAGGTGATTCTGAACGTGGTTCTGATTCGGATTCCTTCTATTAACGTTCTGGGGGCAGTGCTTTCCACAACGGGCTGCTATCTGGTTGCAGGCGTTTTTGATGTAATCATGCTGAGCAGACTGACGGGAACGAAATTCGATATCATGGGCAGCTTTCTCAAGCCGATTATCGGCTCTGCTGCCATGGCGGCGGCAACACTTGGCAGCTATCATGTGTTCTATCAGCTTTTGCAGAGCAACACCATCGCGACACTGCTTGCAATCTGGCATTGCGGTTGCGGGTATGGTCTGTGATGCTGCTCATCAAGGGCATCGTGGAGGAGGACTTGCAGACAGTACCCGGCGGCGGCAAGCTGATTCGCGTTTGCAGACGGCTGCATTTGTTATAAAACAGAAATCCACCGAATGATTTTGCGGAAGGTTCGGTGGATTTTTCTGTAAAAAGGGATTTTGGGGATACATTTTGAAAAAAACATAAAATCTGTTGTTGACAGAAAGAATATCCTGTGGTAATATGTAAAGTCGCTGAACAAAAGCGGTAAAAAATATCGAGGCGTGTGGCTCAGCTTGGTAGAGCACTACATTAGGGACGTAGAGGTCGCAGGTTCAAATCCTGTCGCCTCGATTTTTATAAAAGATTTATAAAAAAATTCTTTCGGAAGCTTTTTTGAAAGAAGAAAAAAGAATTGACAGGAATATAATCCTGTGGTATCATAATTAAGCCGCTGAATAAGCGGTAGGAATATCGAGGCGTGGCTCATTGGTAGAGCGCTACATTAGGGATGTAGAGGTCGCAGGTTCAAATCCTGTCGCCTCGATGGCAGTTTAAGAGACGAATATGATTCGTCTCTTTTTCATATTCGGCAGTGATTTGAAAAAATTGGAAAAAAAGAGAGAATCGGCACGGCCTACGGAGGTGAACCGTTTATGACCGACCAGAACGAGGTACGATTGGTCAAGAAGGGCGAAGCAGGGGGACATGCACGCCTTTGAGGAACTTATTTTACAGCACGAAAAGATCGTTTATAACGTGGCACTGCGCATGATGAACCACAGCGAGGATGCGAAGGATATTTCGCAGGAGGTGTTTCTGAAGGCGTATCGGAATATCGGAAATTTTGACGAGCGGTCGCAGTTTTCTACATGGATTTACCGCATTACGGCGAACACCTGCATTGATGAAATGCGAAAGCGGAAGGGCAGGCAGAGTTTTTTCGCTAGAGGAAGAGCTGGAAGGCGAGGAAGGCAGCATGCAGCGGCAGGTTGCGGATGCGGGCGAAACACCGGAGGAAAGCATGCTTCGAGGAGGAGCAGAAAGCGAGATTTTACAGGCATTGGAGAGCCTTTCGCCGGAGCATAGGGTGGCGGTTATCCTGCGGGATATCAAGGGGCTTTCCTACGAGGAAATTGCGGAGATTCTGGAGCTTACGCTGGGAACGGTGAAGAGCCGTATTTCCGTGGGCGAAATCAATTAAAGCAGGAAATTTTAAAATTACGGGAACAAGATGCACATTTTATTCGTCATAAGAGAGAAAGGGAGGGAAGGCAATGAATTGTGATAAAGTGAAAGAGCTGCTCTGGGCGTATTTGGAAAACAAAACCACGGCAGAGGAAACAGCAAAAATCGAAACGCATCTGGAAGGCTGTGCGGCTTGCAGAGAAGAAGAGCTGGCGCAGCAGAAGAAAATCAAAAACGCTTTGGCGAGCCTTCCTGACGAGGAACTCCTGAGGAGACTATCATACAGAGTTGATGCAGAAGCTGCAGGCGGGCGGCAGAACAAGGGTTGTGCCGTTCCTGCGGAAAAATCCGATACCAAAGGAAGCATGGCTGGGAAGCAGATGAAGCATGATCGCGGCGGCGGTGCTTTGTGAAAAGCAGTTTTTGTGGTGGCAGGCGGCACGAGGGGATGCTGAGATGCAGGCAGAACCAGAACGAGGGAGATGATGATGTGATTCAGATTCTGTTTGAGGATCGGCAAGCTGCGCTGATGGCAGATACGGGCTTTGGGGGACAGAGAATTTTGATAGCGCGACAGAAAACGACTGCGGCAGGGGAGCCCAGGCATTTTGAAACTCCGAAGCCGACAACTGGATGAAAGAAGATGGATGAACGAAAAAACCTGTTTCTGTGCCTTTTTGAGATAGGATTGGCACCGAGCTTTCTTAACAGGATTCTTTTGGTGCCACACCTCTGAGCGATTCTTGTTCGAGCATTTTTTATTTTGCCCGGTGGTACAGCCCACGAGCCGCAAGGCATGATTCGGTGTGATTCCGAAGCCGACAGTATCCTACAGGTGAACGAAAAAACGGGCATGTTGATTTGCCGGAATTGACAAAAAAATTAGGGGAGCAGGAAATTGACAGCATTCTGATAGAGGGTGGCGGCACACTCCATTGGACAGCATTGGAGGAAGGCATTGTGCAAAAGGTGCAGGCATATATCGCACCGAAATTATTTGGCGGACGGACGGCAAAAACCCCCATCGAAGGACAGGGCGTTGCAACGCCGGCAGAGGCATTTTATTTAAAGAACAGCAAAATCATTCCTCTGGGAGAGGATTTTCTGATAGAGAGCGAGGTGAGCAGAGATGTTCACGGGAATTGTTGAGGAAATCGGAAGGGTTGAGAGAATCAAGCACGGACAGCATTCTGCGGTCTTGACCATTCATGCGGATACGGTTTTGAGGGAACCAAAATCGGCGACAGCATTGCAGTCAATGGCATTTGCCTGACGGTAACGGAGCTGTTTTCGCATGGCTTTTTCCGCGATGTGATGCACGAAACGCTGAACCGCTCCTCTCTGGCAGGGCTGACAATGGGAACGCCTGTGAATCTGGAAAAGAGCCATGGCGGCAGACGGACGCTTTGGCGGGCATATCGTTGCAGGTCATGTAGACGGTGTGGGAAGGTGATCCGCGTGCGTCGGGATGATACAGCCATTTGGTATACCATACAGGCGAAGGCGGAGCTGATGCGATATATCGTTGAAAAGGGCTCCATAACCATTGACGGCATTAGCCTGACAGTGGCGGAGGTCGGAGAAAGCGAGTTTTCCATTTCTGCCATTCCGCATACGGTCAGCCAAACCATTTTGAAGAACCGCAGAGAAGGCGATTTGGTAAATCTGGAAACGGATATCATTGGGAAATATGTAGAAAAGCTGATTTGTCCGAAAGCAGAGCAGCAGCCGAAACATACAATTACAATGGATTTTTTTTATCGAAATACGGATTTTAAGGAGGAGAATACATCATGCAGTTTAACACAGTAGAGGAAGCGCTGGAGGAATTGCGCAACGGCAAAATCATTTTGGTAACAGATGATCCCGATCGGGAAAACGAAGGGGATTTCATCTGTGCGGCAGAATTTGCCACAACAGAAAACATCAACTTTATGGCATGCTATGGCAAGGGCTTGATTTGTATGCCTATGTCTGAGGAATATGTGCGGAAATTGCGGATTCCTCAGATGGTACAGCAGAATACGGATAACCACGAAACAGCATTTACGGTTTCCATCGACCATGTGTCGACCACAACAGGCATTTCTGCGGCAGAACGCTCCATCACAGCGCTTGCCTGCGTTTCGGAGGACGCAAAGCCTGAGGATTTCAGACGTCCGGGCCACATGTTTCCGCTTCTTGCAAAGAAAAACGGCGTACTGGAACGGGAAGGGCACACCGAAGCAACCGTTGATTTATGCAGACTGGCAGGCTTGAAGCGAATGGGCTGTGCTGTGAGATAATGCGTGAGGACGGTACCATGATGCGTACGCCTGAGCTGATGAAGCTGGCAAAGGAATGGGATATCAAATTATTACCATGCGGGATTTGCAGAATTACCGTAGATGCCATGAAAAGCTGGTAGAACAGAAGGCGGCTGTCAAAATGCCCAACGAAATATGGTGATTTTATGGCGTATGGCTTCGTCAATCTGCTGAATGGCGAGCATCATGTAGCACTGGTAAAGGGCGATATCGGCGATGGCAAGGATGTGCTTTGCAGAGTCCATTCCGAGTGCCTGACAGGGGATACCTTCGGCTCCCTGCGGTGTGACTGCGGACAGCAGTTTGCCGCTGCTATGACGCAGATTGAAAAAGGAAGGGCGCGGCATCCTGCTTTATATGCGGCAGGAGGGGCGGCATCGGCTTAATCAATAAGCTGCGCGCCTATGAATTGCAGGAGCAGGGAATGGATACCTTGGAAGCGAATCTTTCCCTTGGCTTCAAGGGCGACCAGAGAATACTATATCGGCGCACAGATTCTGCGCAATTGGGCGTAAAAAGCATGCGCCTTTTGACCAATAATCCCGATAAGGTATATCAGCTTGAGGAATTTGGGATTGAAATTACGGAGCGTGTGCCTATCCAGATGGATGCAACAACACATGATTTATTCTATCTGAAAACAAAACAGGAACGCATGGGACATTATCTGAAATATTAAAGAATCTGAAATATGAAGGAAAAATGAAAGAAAAGAGGGAATAAAAATGAAAACATTTGAAGGTAAACTGGTATCGAAGCAGATTAAAATCGGTATTGTAGCGGCAAGATTCAACGAATTTATCACAGCAAAGCTGTTGAGCGGTGCGATGGACGGTCTGGTGCGGCATGATGTGGCAGAGGAGGATATCCATGTGGCATGGGTGCCCGGCGCATTTGAAATTCCTCTGATTGCATCCAAAATGGCGAAAAGCGGCAAATATGATGCTGTGATTTGCTTAGGCGCAGTCATCCGTGGTTCGACAAGCCATTATGACTTTGTCTGCAACGAGGTTTCCAAGGGGATTGCGGCAGTTTCTCTGAAACAGACGTACCTGTGATGTTTGGTGTGCTGACAACAGAAAACATCGAACAGGCGATTGAACGTGCCGGCACAAGAGCAGGTAACAAGGGCTACGATTGTGCGGTCAGCGCGATTGAAATGGTAAACCTGATTCGGGAATTGGAGAAATAAAAGGGCTCTTCGGATATAGATTCGGCAATAGGCTGCTTCTGCTATTAAATAGGTAGAAACAGCCTATTTTATTGCAGAAAAAGCGGAAAAAGACAAATGTCCACTGGACAGAATGCACAAAAACGTGTAGACTATATTGTAAAATTTGAGGGATATACTTTAGCGTTCTACTTGACTAAAGCGTTAAAATGCGATACACTATTTTCAGAACAGAAAGGGTGTGGAATTTGAATGAAACCGGATGAAATGCTTTTTGAAAAAAGAGGAGCGGGTCAGCTTCAGCCTGCGTGCCTTGTTTGAACAATATGGCTATCGGAAATTTAAGATGAGCAAATTTGAGGAATACGATTTTTATGCGGAGAACAGGAGCTTTCTGCATAGCGAAGCCATCCTGACCTTTACGGGACTGGACGGTAAGCTTTTGGCACTCAAGCCGGATGTGACCCTTTCTATCGTGAAGAATACGAAGGAAGCCGAGATGCGGCAGAACGCGTATTATAACGAAAATGTATACCGTGCCAGAAAGGGTGCTGGCGAATACAAGGGAAATCATGCAGGTTGGCTTGGAATATATCGGTGAGGTGGATGCATACGCCACGCTGGAGGTGCTTTACTGGCGCAGAAAAGCCTGAAAGCCATCAGCGATGCTTATATACTGGATGTTTCCCATGGGCTTTGTGGCAGGGCTGATGGAGGAGGTTGCTTTGCCTTTTGCACAGCAGGATAGAATCCTTGATTGCATCAGCGAGAAGAATATTCACGGATTCGCGCAGTTTGTAAGGAAAACGGCGTTGCGGCGGATTTGACTGAGAAATTGGAGGGGCTGGCGAGTCTGTATGGCAGTCTGGAGGAAACCCTGCCGCAGGCGAAGGCACTTTGCTGTAATGAAAAAATGGAGCAGGCAGTGCAGGAGCTGGAAAAACATCCTGCGGTGTCTGAAAATCGGCGGCAATGAGGAAAAGGTGAATCTCGATTTTTCCATCGTGAACGATATGGATTACTATACGGGCATCATTTTTCAGGGCTTTATCAACGGTGTGCCCAGCAGCATTCTCAGCGGCGGCAGATATGACAATTTGCTGCGGAAATTGGGGAAGGATGCGGATGCCATCGGCTTTGCGGTTTATCTGGATTTGTTGGAACGCTTTGATTCCAAAGAAAAGGAATACGATGTGGATACCCCTGCTTTATGAGGAGGGCGCGGATGGCGGCTCTGGCGCAGGCGGCGCAGATGCTGACCGATAACGGGCAGAGCGTTTTGTGCAGAGAAAAATACGGGAAACGTGAAATATAAACAGCTGCTTTGTATGAAGGATAGGGGCTTGAAATCGTTGCGGAACTGGATTAACATCGCACTGCCGAAGGGCAGATTGGGCGAAAAGGCGTATGATATTTTGAGGCAATCGGCTATGGCTGTCCTTCTATTCATGAGGGCGGCAGAAAGCTGATTTTTGAAAACGAGGAAAACGGCGTGCGGTATTTCTGGGTAAAACCCTCAGATGTGGCGGTTTATGTGGAACGCGGCGCGGCGGATATCGGTGTGGTTGGGAAGGATATTCTTCTGAGCAGTCCTCGGATGTGTATGAACTCTTGGATTTAGGCATCGGCAGATGCCGCATGGCGGTGGCGGGCGTGAAGGGAGAACGTCCCGATGGGGGACATACCCTGCGCGTGGCAACAAAATTCCCCAATATCGCAAGAGAATTTTACAGAAAGCAGAGCAGAGAAATTGATATTATCGAATTACATGGCTCGATTGAGATTGCCCCGATTCTGAAAATGAGTGATGTCATTGTAGATATCGTGGAAACGGGAACAACCCTCCGAGAAAAATAATCTTGAGGTCATTGAAACAGTTGTTCCAATCAGCGCAAAGGCTGATTGCGAATAAGGTCAGCTATAAATTCAATAATGCAAGGATTCGCGAGCTGTGCGATCGGATTGCGGAGAATCTGGAAAAAAGGACTGACGAGAAGAAATGAGGTGAAGGCATGATTCAAACCTATGCTTACAAAGACATTAAAATAGAAGAAATTTTTGCAAGAGAGGAAGAAAAAACGAATGTGGCGGACGTGGTTGCGGAGATTATCGCAGAGGTACGCAAAAAGGCGGCGATGCGGCACTGAAACGCTATGCAGAGCAATTCGATGGCGCGGCACCTGCGGTATTTGAGGTTTCAAGGAGGAACGGGCGGCGGCGTATGCACAGGCGGACGCGGCGTTTCTGGAGGTTTTAAAGGAAGCGGCGGCGCATATTCGTGCCTTCCATGAAAAGCAGAAACGGACGGATTTTGTGCTGACGGAGCGCGAGGGTGTTGTGCTTGGGCAGAAAATTATCCCTCTGGACAGAGTGGGGCTCTATGTCCCCGGGGGACGGCAAGCTATCCTCTACGGTGCTGATGGATTGTATTCCTGCGAAGATAGCAGGGGTCAAGGAGGTTTGCATGGTAACGCCGGAGAAGGATGGGAAATTAAACCCCGATATCATTGCGGCGGCGGAAATCGCAGGGGTTGACCGTATTTTCAGAATCGGCGGCGCACAGGCGGTTGCGGCGCTGGCGTATGGCACGGAAAGCATCCCTCGTGTGGATAAAATCGTAGGTCCCGGCAATGCCTTTGTGGCAGAAGCGAAAAAGCAGGTGTTCGGGCAGGTTTCGATTGATATGATTGCAGGGCCGAGCGAAATTCTTGTGATTGCGGACGGCCATTCCGATGCGGAAATCATTGCGGCGGATTTGCTTTCGCAGGCGGAGCATGACAAAATGGCTTCGGCGGTTCTGGTGACGGAAAGCGAAGCCTTGGCACAGGCGGTAACGGCAGAGCTGGAACGGCAGATTGCACTGCTCCCCAGAGCGGAAATCGCAAAAACATCCATTGACAATAATGGAAAGATTATTCTGGTAAAGGATATCGCGGAAGCCATCGCGGTTTCCAATGAAATTGCACCGGAGCATCTGGAGGTTTCAGTGGATGAGCCGTTTCGCTATCTGGCGGATATCCGCCATGCCGGCTCGATTTTCCTTGGAAGAAACGCACCCGAAGCCTTGGGAGATTATTTCGCAGGGCCGAACCATACCCCTGCCGACAAGCGGTACGGCGCGGTTTCCTCTCCTTGGGCGTGGATGATTTTGTGAAGCGTTCTTCCTTTACTTACTATACAAAAGGGCACTGACGGCGGAGGCAGAGAAAATCGGTTTCTTTGCCAGAAGAGAGGGCTTGGAGGCGCATGCCCGTTCCGCTCTGGTGCGAAAAGATAAAGGGGGTTATCCAATGAGCAGATTTATGAGTCCCCGCTTTGCGGGCTTGGAGGCATATACACCCGGCGAACAGCCGCAGGATCAGCAGTATGTGAAGCTGAATACGAATGAATCGCCCTATCCGCCTTCGCCTGCGGTGGTGGCGGCGATTTCCGCCGAGGAGGTCAGCAGGCTGAACCTTTACCCCCGACCCGACAGGCAGGGTGCTGAAGGAAAAGCTTGCGGCGCTTTATGGCGTGAAAGCAGAAAATATCTTCCTTTCCAACGGCTCGGATGATATTCTGAATTTCGCCTTTATGGCATTTTGCGACAGCGAAAGAGGGGCGGCATTCCCGAAATCAGCTATGGGTTTTATCCCGTTTATGCCGACCTTTATCATGTGGACTGCGTGAAAATTCCGCTGAAAGAGGATTTTGGCGTGGATTATCGGGGATTACTGCAATATCGACAGAATGGTTGTGATTGCGAACCCCAATGCGCCCACAGGGATGGAAATTTCCCTTGCGGAGATTGAGGAAATTCTGAAAACGAACCCGAACCGGATTGTGCTGATTGATGAGGCGTATATTGATTTCGGCGGCACCAGCTGTGTGGATTTGATTCGGAAATACGATAACCTGCTTGTGGTACAGACCTATAGCAAATCGCGCTCCATGGCAGGGGCAAGACTGGGCTTTGCCATTGCAGATGCAGGCATCATTGCGGATTTGGAAAAAATCAAGTATTCCACGAATCCCTATAATATCAACCGTCTGACGCTGCTGGCAGGCGAAGCGGCGGTGGAAAGCAATGCTTATTATGTGGAAAATGCGAAGAAAATTGCGGCAACCAGAGACATGACGACTCAAAAACTCCGCGAGATGGGCTTTACCGTTCTGGATTCCAAGGCGAATTTTATTTTTGCAAAAGCAACGCCGTCAGCGGCAGGGTGCTTTATGAGGAATTGAAAAAAAAGGCGTTCTGGTGCGCTTCTGGGGCAAGGAAAAATTGAGGACTTCCTGCGCATTACCATCGGTACGCCCGAACAGATGGAGATTTTATTTGCGAAAGCAGCGGAGATTTTGCAGGAGCAGAAAGGGATTGACATGAGACAAAGCGAGATTATCAGAAAAACCGCGGAAACGGATATTTGCCTTTCCCTTTTGCTGGATGGGACGGGAAGGAGCAGTGTGAACACAGGCGTTGGCTTTCTTGACCATGCTGACGCTTTTCGCAAAGCATGGCAGATTTGATTTGGATGTGGTCTGCAAGGGCGATATTGAGGTGGATGACCACCATTCTGTAGAGGATATCGGGATTTGTCTGGGACAGGCGTTTGCCAAGGCTCTGGACGAGGGCAGAGGAATTGCCTGTTATGGGGATATCACCCTGCCGATGGATGAAGCACTGCTTCTGGCGGCGGTTGACCTTGGAGGCAGAAGCCATCTGGAATACGGTTTGGAAATTCCGACGGAAAAAGGTTGGCACGTTTGATACAGAACTGGTGGAGGAATTTTTCATTGCCTTTGTGCGAAATGCAAAGCTGAATCTGCATCTCTTACATTCAGAGGAAAAAATTCCCATCATATTATAGAAGGAGCCTTCAAGGCAACGGCGCGCGCCTTAGCGAAGGCAGTCGCGGTGCAGAAGGATTATGCGGATGAAATTCCATCCACAAAGGGGGTGCTTTGATGATTGCGATTATTGATTACGGCGTGGGGGAATCTGTTTTCCTGCAAAGCTCTCTGAAATTCATCGGGGCAGACGCGGAGGTCACGAACGATATTGCAAAAATCAAGGCGGCTGATAGAATCATCCTGCCCGGCGTGGGTGCGTTTCCGGACGCGATTGCAAAGCTGCGCGAAAAGCGGCATGGAGCAGGTTGTTCTGGAGGAAGCGGCAAACGGCAAGCCCTTGCTTGGCATTTGCTTAGGGATGCAGATGCTTCTGGAAAAAAGCTACGAATATGGCGAGCATGCAGGCTTAGGCTTGATTGGCGGCAGTGTGAAACCCATTGCGCCCATGATTGGGAGGGGCTGAAGGTGCCGCATATTGGGTGGAATCGGCTGATTTTCCCGAAGGACAGAGAAAATCCAAGTTGTTCCAATACATCAACGAGGGCGACTGTGTCTATTTCGTACATTCCTACGCAGGAGTGGATTGTGATGCCTTTGTTTCTGCGAGAACGGAATACGGCGCAGAGCTGACAGCGGCGGTGGAGCGCGGCAATGTATACGGCACCCAGTTCCATCCCGAAAAAGCGGCGAGGTCGGCTTGAAGATTCTGAAGGCATTTTGCGAATTGTAAGAAAGGGGAAGGATTCGATGGAATTATTTCCTGCGATTGATTTGATTGACGGATGTGCGGTACGTCTGGTGAAGGGCGATTATGCACAGAAAACGATATACAGCGAGAATCCTGCGGCAGTGGCGCGCTCCTTTGCGGCGGCAGGGGGGCGAAATATCTCCATGTGGTTGATTTGGAGGGCGCGAAGGACGGCGGTACGCCCAATCTGGAAACCATTCAAACGATTGTGAGAGAGAGCGGACTTCTGGTTGAGGTCGGCGGCGGCATCCGTTCCGAGGAAGTCATCAAGACCTATCTGGATGCAGGCGTGTTCCGTGTGATTCTGGGGACAGCGGCGGTGCAGAACCCTGCCTTTCTGGAGGAAATGGTGCGGAAATACGGTGAGAAAATCACGGTCGGCGTAGATATCAAGGATGGAAGGGTTGCCATCAAGGGATGGACAGAGGTTTCCGAGGAAAGCTGCTTTGCCTTCTGCGAAAAGCTGCAAAAATCGGCGTGAAAAACGATTATCTGCACGGATATTTCCAAGGATGGTCTGCTTTCGGGCACGAATCTGGAATTGTACCGACAGCTTTCCGAAAAATGCAAGGTGGATATCGTTGCAAGCGGCGGTGTAACCACTCTGGATGATGTAAAAAGGCTTGCGGAGATGAAGCTTTATGGTGCAATTCTCGGAAAGGCACTTTATACGGGCAATATTGACCTCGCGGCTGCCGTGGCACTCACAAAGGAGGGAAACGAATGATTACAAAAGAATCATCCCCTGTCTGGATGTTAAGGATGGCAGAGTGGTCAAGGGAGTCAAATTTGAAGGACTTTCGGATGTTTCCTCTCCTGTGGAGTTGGGGAAATACTACAGCGACTGCGGCGCGGATGAATTGGTTTTTTATGACATTACGGCATCGGCGGAGGGCAGGGCGCTGTTCACCGATATCCTGACAGAGGTGGCACAGAATATCTTCATTCCGCTGACGGTTGGCGGCGGCATCAATACCCTTGCGGATTTTGACCGTGTGCTGAAATGCGGCGCGGATAAGGTGAGCGTGAACAACGGCGCAATCAGAAGCCCTGAGCTGATTCGCGAGGCGGCGCAGAAATACGGCAATCAGTGTGTGGTGCTTTCTGTGGATGTGAAGCGCGTGGATGGGAAATTTATGGTGTTTGCCAAGGGCGGCAGAGAGAACACCGGCATGGAGGCATTGGATTGGATTGCGCGCTGTGTCCGGATGGGCGCAGGCGAGGTGGTTGTGAATAGTATTGATACGGACGGCGTGAAGCAGGGATTTGATTTAGAGCTGCTGCAGGAGGTCTGCGCTTTGGTGAATGTGCCTGTGATTGCATCGGGCGGTGCAGGCTGTATCGAGGATTTTGTAACGCTGTTCAGAGATTCCCGATATTGATGCAGGGCTTGCGGCATCCATCTTCCATTTCGGTGAGGTGGAAATTTCCGCATTGAAGGAACGGCTTGCGGCGGAGGGCATTATCGTCCGCAGATAAGAGAAGGAAGGAGAGAAAACCGTGGTAAACATAGATGAATTGCGTTTTGATGAAAAAGGTTGATTCCTGCGGTTGTAGTGGATACCACAGCAAAAAAAGGTTTTGACCGTGGCATATATGAACAAGGAAAGCCTTGCCATCAGCATGAAGGAGGGCAGAACCTGCTTCTGGTCCCGTTCCCGGCAGGAGCTGTGGCGCAAGGGCGAGACGAGCGGCAATGTGCAGCATATCGTCTCCATTACGGCAGACTGCGACAGGGACGCACTGACGGTTGAGGTTGTGAAGGAAGGCCCTGCCTGCCATCTGGGGACAGAATCCCACTTCTCCGATTTCGTGTATCTGAATCCTGCGTATCAGTCCTTCTCTGTGGATGGCTTGATGGAAATGCTGGAGGGCAGAAAAAAGGAAAAGCCCGAAGGCTCTTATACGACCTATCTTTTGAAAAGGGCTTGGATAAGATTCTGAAAAAGGTCGGCGAGGAATGTACCGAGGTTATCATTGCGGCAAAGGCGGAGGACAGAGCCGAAACGATCTATGAAATTGCGGATTTGACGTATCATGATGGTGCTGATGACGGAGCAGGGCATTTCCCTTGAGGATATCCGCAAGGAGCTGGCAAAGAGACACATCATTGACCATAAGGTAAAAGCAGGAGAAGATGACAAAATGAGATTTCGAACATGAATTTTCATACCCACACCACCTATTGCGACGGGAAGGAAACGGCGGAGCAGATGGTGCAGGCGGCGATTGCGAAGGGCTTTACGCGCCTTGGCTTTTCGGGGCACGGGTTCAATGATTTCCGTCCGGAGGATCAGGAGGTCTGGTGCATGCGTCAGAGGATGTGCCGAAATATCAGGCGGAGGTGCGCGCCCTTCGGAAAAGTATAAGGATAAAATTGAAATTCTCTGCGGCGTGGAGCAGGATGCCTGTTCGACTGCGCCGACAGAGGGCTTTGATTATGTGATTGGCTCTGTGCATTATGTGGAGAAGAACGGGATGTATTACTGCGTGGACGAAAAGCCCTGAGGTGCTGGAGCAGGGCATTCCCGCGAGGCTTCGGCAGTGATGTATATGCGCTGACGAAGCGGTTCTTTGAGATAGAGGCGGAGGTGGTCTCCCGAACAAATGCGACCTTTATCGGACATTTTGACCTTTGTGACGAAATTCAACGAGGGCAGCCGTTACTTTGACCCCATGGATAAACGCTACAGAATGGCGGCACTTTCCGCAATGGATGCCCTTCTGGAAACGGGAAGGCCGTTTGAAATCAATACAGGCGGTATGTATCGCGGTCTGCGGACGGAGCCGTATCCCTCCCTTGCAGCTTCTGCGTGATTTGAAGGAGCGAAGGGGGAAAATACTGCTTTCCAGTGACAGCCATGACGGGGCTTCTCTTGGCTTCCGTTTTTTGCCGAGGTTGCGCAGGCGGCGAAGGAGATAGGCTTTGGCTCCGTTCTGGTGCTGGACGGCTGGGAGGAGTTAAATTATTATAGGAGTTTAAATTATCATAAAGAAGAATTAAAAATGCTGTCTGCAAAGGAAAATCTGCAAACAGCATTTTATTTTTGATGAAGCTTTGATGTTTTCAGCCGTTACAGCGGAACTTTGCTGCCACATCGGGATTTTTTTCGGCATATTCTGCCGCCATATCTGCCAAGTGATGTTATCTACAACCTCATCCAGAGCCACCTTCATTTTCTTCCAGATGGAAAGGGAAACGCAGTGGTCGGAATTAGCGCAGTTGGGATGGTCAACACAGTCCACAGGGGACAGAGAGCCTTCCAGCACACGCAGTATCTCGCCGACGGTGGTTGCTTCGGGGGGATTGGTCAGCATATAGCCGCCCTGCGCGCCGCGAAAGCTTTTACCAGACCGGACTTGGTCAGTGGGTTGATAATCTGCTCCAGATATTTCTCAGGAAATACCCTGATCCTTGGCGATTGTCTTCAAGGGAATCGTTCCATTGTTGTAGTTCAAAGCCAGTGCAAGCATCAGACGGATGCCGTAACGGCCTCTTGTTGAAAATCTTCATAAGGTCACCTCGCTCGTCTTTCGTGTGATTTCGGTGGGTATGATGTTACGCTTCTTCCTGCCAGCCCTTGCAGATATCGACCCATTCTACGCAGTTGCCGTAATGATAAAGCTCGTCGCAGGTCAGCTCGATTGCGGAATTGCTGCCTGCCGCAGGGAATACGGTATCAAAGCGCTTCATAGAGATATCGGCATAAGCCTTTGTGCCTTCGGGCAATGCGAAGGGACAGACACCGCCGACAGCATGACCGGTTGCTTCTAAGGTTTCTTCGGGAGAGAGCATTTTGCCTTTAGACCAAAGGTATCCTTGAATTTGCGGTTATCAATCTTGGTATCGCCTGCAACACAGATGACGATGGGGCCCTCCTTGCTCATCAGACAAAGCGTTTTTGTGATGCGTGCAGGGATAACGCCTGCTGCCTGTGCCGCCAGCTCAACAGTTGCGCTGGATTGCTCAAATTCAATAAGCTCCTTGTGGCAGTTCATATTTTTCAGATATGCTCTTACTTTTCGATAGACATGGTACCTCTCCTTTGTTTTCCTTTTTGTTTCATTTTGTTTCCTTTTGCTATTTTATCGGGAAATTTCTCCGAATGGTTTCTATTCATACTCAGCATAGCAGAAAAGCAGCCTTTATGCAAGCAAAATACTAGGAAAACAAGGAAAAGAAAAAGTGGTTGTTTTTTTTAAGAAACCTATGGTAAAATATTTTCAAACTTTGCTTATGGCGTGATTGCCAAAGCAAAGCGATTGCATCGGTATTGTTATGCAAAGTCTTTAAGAATTCTAACCATGCGAAAGACGAAGCGATGATGATACGGAAAGGAAAGGCCCTTTATATCCCCGTATAAGAGGGCTTTTATTTTGGGAGGGCTTTTATTAGGCATAATTTTTTTTCGGGAAACGGAAGACGGATTTTGTGTTCTCATTCTTGACGAAGGAATTTTCAGATGCTATACTCAAACTTGATTTAATATGGAATAAGAATCGAGGAATGAATATGATTCGAAATATACTGGAATATCTGGAGAAGACGGCGAAACGCCTGCCTGATAAAATCGCTTTTTCCGGTGCGGAGGGACGATTACCTTTGCAGAGCTGGAGGACGGCAAAGCGCATCGGCACATACCTGACACGCTTCGGCGGCAGAAGCTGCCCAATCGCGGTGATGATGCAGAAAACGCCCGTTTCTGTGGCGGCGTTTCTGGGTGCGGTCTACAGTGGCAATTTCTATACGCCCATTGATGTGACAATGCCGAAGGAGCGCGTGCTTTCTATTCTGCATACGCTTCGGCCGCAGGTGCTTCTGATTGATGAAAAAAGCCGAAAGGCGGCAAATCATCTGGGCTACGAGGGGGAAATCATCGTTCTGGAGGAGATTTTGGGAACGGAGATTGACGATGGACTTTTGCGGAAAATCCGCCTCTCTGTGATTGATACAGACCCTCTGTATGCGCTTTTTACCAGCGGCTCAACGGGAGTGCCCAAAGGGCGTTGTCATCAGCCACCAAGCTGTTGTGAACCTGACGGAATGGTACACCGAAGCGTTTTCCATTTCCGATGCGGAAATCATCGGCAATCAGGCACCGTTTTATTTTGATTCCTCTGTAAAGGATTTGTATGCGGTGCTGAAAACGGGCGCGCAAATGGAAATTATCCCGAAGATGCTTTTTTCCTTCCCGAAAAAGCTTCTGGAATATCTGGAGGAAAAGCAGATTAACTATATCGACTGGGTGCCTTCTGCACTGTGTATTGTGGTGAATACAGGGGCGCTGGAGAATTTCCAACCTCTATCTGAAGAAGATTATGTTCTGCGGCGAGGCAATGCCAACCAAGCAGTTCAATCAGTGGAGAGAAAAAATATCCCGATGCCATGTTTGCGAATATCTATGGCCCGACGGAAACAACGGTGGACTGCACCTATTATATTGTAGACAGGGACTTTGCGGATGATGAGCCACTGCCGATTGGCTATGGCTGCCGCAACACGGATGTGTTCCTTTTGAATGGAGACAGGCTTGCGGCAGAGGGCGAGAAGTGGTGAGCTTTGCGTGCGTGGCAGATGCCTTGCGGCAGCTATTATAATAACCCTGAAAAAACGGCAGAAGCCTTTATCCAGAACCCTTTGAATCCGTATTATCCCGAAAAAAATTTATAAAACGGGAGATATTGCGAAATATAATGAACAGGGCGAAATCGTCTTTCTGGCAAGAAAGGATCATCAGATTAAGCACATGGGACACCGTATTGAGCTGGGAGAGATTGAAACGGCTGTCAATTCCATTGAGGGGATTGAAACGGGCGTTTGCCTTTATGACGAAGGAACACAGCGGATTCTGCTGTTCTACTGCGGCACGGAGGAAGCGACACAGGCATATATTCTGAAATGCCTGCGCGATAAGGTGCCGAAAATATATGTTCCCGAATCTGATGTTAAAATTGGAAAAAAATTCCCCAGACTTTGAATGGAAAGATAGACAGATTGGCTTTAAAGGAGTATTATGATAACGATAAAGCAAAATACCTGATGGAAAAAACTGGGTAGATGCAATCGCTCAGTATCGTTAAAGGAATGCGGACAAATTTTTACGCTGCGGCGGAGGAATTCCTTCCGCAGTTGCAGTGGCTTTCCGAACTGAAATTTGACGGCGGCTGTTATCTGTTCCATGAAAAGGAAAATCAGATTGACCTGTATTTCTTTCTGGACAGGGGAGAAAGGCGAAACAAATCCCTGTGCTTCCCAAGCCTGTACTTCTGGGAAAGGTCGGCGTGACAAAAGCACCGCCTGATTTGGCAGAATGGGAGGAAATCGGCTTTACGCTATTTGCAGCGAAAACAGCTTTTCTTTCCGCAAGGAATGTGGAAAAAACAGAACGCGTACCCTCCTTTGCAAAAAGAAGAAGAAGCGGAAGCAATTCTCACGCTGATGCAGCAGTCCTTTGAGCCGTATACCTCGGCTTTGCCCGATTTGGACCCCTGCGGCAGGATATCTGCGAAAATCGTGTGCTTGCGGCAAGGGAGGGAGAAGCTTCTTGGTTTTCTGCGCTTCGGCAGAGAAAAGAAGGTATCCGTCCTCTGGCAGATTGCGGTTGCGCCGGACGGCAGAGGAAAAGGGCATTGGCAGCGCTCTGGTGCAGGATTGGCTTGTCATAGAGAGAGATGAGGCTGCAA
>VOFH01003389.1_pt1 | contig 29091 bp, 42 predicted proteins | sample 5384091 | NCBI WGS metagenome assembly VOFH01 (sample SAMN12384727, study PRJNA508395) | human gut metagenome | isolation source: healthy gut G | host: Homo sapiens
TACCTTTCCGTCACGTCCCGGAGGGGTGCAGAGAACAATCTCCTTGCATCCGGCAATCCTGGCGGGAACGGCCAGCATCAGTACCGTAGAAAACAGCGGAGCCGTTCCTCCGGGGATATACAATCCCACCTTTTCTATGGCAACCGCTTTCTGCCAGCAGGTCACCCCCGGCTGAGTCTGCACTTTCTTGCCCTCAAAGCGTTGTGCGGCGTGGAAAGTCTCGATGTTCTGCTTTGCCAGGCGAATAGCTGCTTTCAAGTCTTCACTCACCAGGTTTTCCGCTTCCTGCTGTTCCTCTTCCGACACTGCCAGCGAGGCCAACACCACTTTATCAAACTTTTCTTCATAATCCAGCACAGCAGGGTCTCCCTCCTCCTTCACACGGTCAATAACACTCCGCACCGTATCAAACAGATTCTCCGTATTCATCACCGGACGTTTCAGAATCTCTTGCCACTGGGATTTATCGGGATTACTAATCAATATCATAATGACATGTTTTTAAAGATTTATGCATAAACCATGATATTATTGGAGGTGTGTCAAAACTCTCTGAAGACTTTCTTTTAGGCGCTGATTACGCGGATTTCACGGATTTATTTTACCGATTCCGCGCTATTTCGCGTAATTCGTACCTAATGTCGTAACATAAAGAAAGCGTTTATATACTTTTGACACATCCTCGAGGCTTTAAATTATCATTTTCTCAATCGGCAGCACCAGAATGCCTTCCGCCCCCAATGCCTTCAACTTTCCGATAATCTCCCAGAAACACTTCTCGTCGAGTACGGTATGTACTGAGCACCAGCCTTCTTGTGCCAAAGGCATCACCGTGGGGCTCTTCATGCCCGGAAGTACAGAGACAATCTCATCCAGTTTCTCTTTCGGGGCATTCATCAGCACATACTTCTTATCTTCGGCTGTCTTCACAGCATCCATACGGAACAACAGCTCCCTCAATATCTCTTGCTTTTCCTCGCTCAGGTTCCTGTTACCAATCAGCAGGGCTTCGGACTTCATCACAACCTCCACTTCCTTCAGGCGGTTGCTCACCAGCGTAGAACCGGAACTTACAATATCGAAAATGGCATCTGCCAGACCGATGCCCGGCGCCACTTCTACCGACCCCGTAATGACGTGTATCTCCGCATTCACCCCATTCTCTTTCAAAAAGCCGGAAAGGATACCCGGATAAGATGTCGCAATCTTCTTTCCGTGAAACCACTTCACCCCCGGATACTCAATATCCTTCGGCATGGCAAGAGACAGACGGCATTTGCTGAATCCCAGACGCTTGATTATCTCTGCATCCTCATTCTTCTCAACAAATTCATTCTCACCCACAATTCCTATATCAGCCACTCCGGTAGCCACAGACTGCGGAATGTCGTCATCCCTCAGAAACAACACTTCAAGAGGAAAGTTTGACGACTGCACCAACAACGAGCGCTTCATGGCACTCAACTTTATATCCGATTCTCCCAAAAACGACATGGTCTCGTCATACAGACGACCCTTAGCTTGTACTGCAATTCTTAACATAAGGTTATTTACTATTTTACGATTTACTATTTTGAATGAGATGACAGAAAACAAAACGAGGCTTACCAATATTCGGTAAGCCTCGTCTGTTATGTCATCTGTTGTACATATACACTCATACGCCCACCGAGTTATTCGTTAGGATGATGATGGTGATGATGTGCAACGATATTCTTCATATTTTTTGGATTTTAATGCGACAAAAGTAAACTAAAAGTTTGAAACTCCAAAAGATTTATCACAAAAAGTTTATTTTTTCTTTCAAATTCATCTTAGTTCACCACAGATTACACAGATTTGCACAGATTATTTTTATTCCAATCTATGCAAATCTGTGTAATCTGTGGTGAAACAATTAAATCAACGGCAATATTTCCTCCTGCTCTACTTCGCAGCTATGGAAATGCATTTCCGCTTCCGCCTTCTCCTTCGGAAAGGTAAAGTAGGTGCAAGTGGCTTCTGTGCAAAGTTCGCCCATGCTATTATACAGGCGTGCTTCTATGATAGCAATATTCCGCTTCTGCTCGCGAAGCGAAGCCCGCAGCACCACATGCGTGTCGTTGGTCGATATGGATTTGCGGAAGCGGGTTTCCATTTTCGATGTCACCCCGCCGGTCTGCAGCTTGCGGAACACGACCCAGCCGCAGATTTCATCCAGCAATACGGACTGGATGCCTCCATGCAACGTATTCAGCCACCCTTGATACTCCGGACGCGGCTTCCAGATGCTCACCACCTCGTCACCGTCCTCATAAAACTCCATTCTCACACCGGCTTCATTGTCGGGAGAGCAACCGAAACAGTTGTAGCCCTCCATATCTTTCCACGGATTGATAATCTTCTTATAACCGGATTTTGTTCCATTCGTCAGGTAACCGAACTCACTTCCTGTACCATATTACCTTCTATGTCATAGCGATACACATCCCGCTGCATAATTTCACCCTTATCATCCAGTATTGAACAGTGCTTGAGACGCCCTTCCTTATCGTATCCATAATTCTTGTTTGCCGTCAGCACACCCGCCGGTGTATAATGACTTTCTTTCGACAAATTCCCATTCTCATCATATTCATACTGAATCTTTTCCCGACATACTCCGCTTCCGTGAACCGTTCCTCTTTTACTTTCCGTCCGTTTTCCACCAAACTCGTAAACGAAGAACTGCCCTTTCTTCTCTCCTTATCCACCGCCTGCGGACCTTTGGCAATGGCAACGTACGACCTTTTGCTGTACCTTCTTCACTTTACCACGCACGGGTATTTTCTCCCAGTCATTTCCACCGCCTGCATATTCTATATCCCTGCGGATAATGAAATTCAGTTCTCCTGATGCATTGCAACCTTCAAAACGCTCTGTCCAGTTACCCGCTTCATCTATCTTCCGAATCGGATTCTTCTGATTATCATCTTTCACCACCCGCATCTTACCTAACTGTAGTGCACCCCTTCTTTTCAGCGTCAGTGTATCCCCCTTTCAATCGGGTATTCTCCACGCGTTCCATCTTTTCATCGGACCACCCATCAGGATAATCTTCTCCGGTGTTCCATCCTCATTGTACAGTACTTGTCTGCCCGATGACCTCTTTTCACATAGTCTCTGGTACGTTTTTCAATATCTTTCCCGCTTCATCGTACAAGGCAGAAGTAATCTGAAGTGTATCTTCCTGCCCGTTCATATAGGCAATGCAATTCAGCCGCCCTTTTTCATCGTATGTATAGCCCCAACAATCGCTGACTCCTTTATCCGCAGTTGCATAAATCTCACGCGACACCTGTCCGGCAGAGTTATACACATACACACCAGTTTGCCATGCGGACTGCCGTCCGGCTTCAGCCTGTTCTCTACCATCTTACGGCCTTTGCTGTCGTACTTCACGAATGTAATGTAATCCACCACCTTACCGGTCACCCCGTAGTGTCCTTTCAGCGGCTCATACACCACCGTACGTATGTTTTTAATGCCCGGCTGATCCTGGGCGTGAAGTGCAGCCGAACCGGCTGCCAACAGAAGAAGCAAACTAAATATTTTACATCTCTCAGAGATAAATCGGTGTCTCATATCCAATAGTGTTTTTCAATATGTTGCCACAAATGTAACAATACTTCGGCACGCACAAAAAAAGGCGGGGAGTTTTTTACTCCCACGCCTCCGCTTTTACTAAAACAAGGACACTCTTTCGTCCTTTCCCAAGGATCTACAATGCCGTTGTAGTTTTTATCAGGACTCAAATCCCGGTGTCCCACCACCCGCGCCTCGGATAACTCTGCAACAGATTGGCTGCAATCGGTGCATCGCCTCTTTCTGCCGTAAAGTCCGCGTATCGGCAGGACGTCCATTCATCCAGACCGCCCTCATGACACACTCCAAGACTATTCGCATTGTATCCACGGGCATGCGCCCCAGGCACATCTTCCGACCTCATCAACTCCACCTATCCCGACTTCCGGATATAATAGTGATACCCCACGATGAAAAGCCCCTGTAACGGTGCGCCTGTATCCACGTCCTGCGCACTGAAATCACTGTCCGCCCTTGTGGCGGAACAGTGAATAATAATCAGATCAATCTTCCTCATAACCGACATACCATTTATATCGTCATAGCATGTGCGCTCAACGCCCCCAACAAGGCAGAAGCCATCGCAATAACAACTTTCAAACAGTGTCCCAAGTAATCTTCTTCATAACGATCAGTTTTTAGTGATTTAATGTTTAGTGATTCTATCTAACGGATCCTCTTCAAGCCCTCCGTCAGCAGGACCTTCCGGCTCAACAGCCTGCATGCTTCGCGTCACCACACGTGTGTACGCCATTGTCTTCGTAATGTCCGTCAACCCCTTGCCGGGGCGGAAGTTGATACGTGATTTTTAATCATGGATATCGTGAAATCTTCCGCCTTTTCTGCGCCCTCTTTACTGCTGACGCCCATCTGCATAGATCCCAGATCTCCCAACCTGACAATGCGCCCCGCTTTCAGGGCACGCTTCGCCTCATAGATGATGCCCGCCAGTGCAGCACGTACATCAGTTTTCCGTGCACACGTGGTACGTCCGGTTATCGCTTCGCACATTTCGTCGAAGTCCAACTCGCCCGAGGCTTGCGCCAGGGCATAATACTTTGCGGGCTCACTCTTCTTAGAAGGATTTTTACGAGCCACCACCGAATAATTCATGGATGTTGCCATATCAATTAAATTTTAAATGAATAAATCATCGATTTACACTGCAAATATACCGGATGGCAGATACCCCTTAGTCGCCAATGAAGCTTTACGAATATTATTGAAACAAACACGTCTCAAAACTTTCACGGACCGTTTATTTTCAGTAAATTTACATCACATTAAGAATCAATAAAAACAAAAAAATGAAAGAAGAAAAAAGCACTTTCACAGTGCGCAGTTACACAAAATCGGAACTGGCTCACCTTTACAATCCACAACTAACCCTTAAAAACGCCACCCAAGTACTTCGCCGCTGGATACTCCACAACGCCGAACTTCACGCAGAACTGATTCATTTGGGTTACCAGGACCGGAACCACATTTTCACGCCCGCCAAGTAAAAAGTAATAGTCGACTACCTGGGCGAACCTTAAACTTAACTTTACGTGAAAAGCCAAAAGTTATTTCCTGTTATCGGACACATCTGTTAATTTGCAACAAAATAGGGAAAGAAAGGAAGGAAACGAGTTGACAAAGGGAACAAGGAGCTGCGCAATGCTTCTATGCCGCATGGAACCTTATCACCTGGTCAACTTGTTAACTCGTCAACTTTCCCTCAAAAACATACAAACAATGAAGTATTCATATTATCAAAACAAAAAACAACCGCCCTGCGCCGAAGTAACCGACGAAGAAGTGGCCAACCTCATCCGCCACGATGAAAAACTGGCACACATGACTCTTGACATCCGACAGCATATCACTGCCAATGACATCGCAACCGCTGATTCCATAAAAGGAGAACTTCCTCCGTCACCTTCTCCGCCCGCTTCACCGGTGGACGCCGATACGACAAACTCAGTGAGTACAACGGAGAAATCGTCCTCGACCTCGACAAGAAATCCCCCGAAGAACTGGCACGCATCTCAAAGGCAGTCACCGGAAATCCGCATACCCACATCAGCTTTACCAGCCCGAAGGGCAACGGTTACAACTGACCACAATCACCAGTCTGCCCGACGGCACCCTGCCGCAATCTCCCGAAGAAGTCCGCAACTACCATGCACATGCCTACGACCAGGTTGCCGCACTCTACGAAGAGCTTTTGCCAAACGGACATCGACGAATCGGGCAAAGACATGACGCGTATCTGCTATCTGCCTCACGACGAGAATGTCTATCTGAAACCTAATCCGCAGATTCTCATCGTCGACCTCAACCGCCCTCTCAGAGAAAAGAAAAAGAAAACTCCCGGACGGAAAAAGTCTTCCGGAATAACCACAGAAAAACCTCCGTACCAAAAGCCTTCGGACAACATCTCTTATCCTCAAAGCGAAAGTCGTTCCTGCTTGCACTCCTTCTTTACTATCACGATCACAAAAACAAGTACGAAGAAGGCAACCGCAACAACTACCTGTTCCGGCTAACCTGCACATACAATGCTTACGGCATCCCAAAGAAGAAGTCGCCCCTTTCCTGCGCCTCAACTTCACCGACATACCACCGAAGAGATTGACTCCTGACGGACAGTGCTTATCAGCACACGGACGAATTTAACACACGTAAGTTGAAAAACCTCGCAATGGAACTTCCTCCGCATCGGACAGTATATCAACAGTCATTACGAAACGCGCTACAACCAGATGAAGCACCGCATGGAATGTCGCAAAAAAAAAGGGTGAAGAGGATTTCGTCATGCTGGATGACATGGTAAGTAACAGCATCTGGATGGAGCTGAATGAAGCCGGTTATCCTTGCAGCGTCAAGAACATGGAAAACCTGATCTACTCCGATTTCAGTTTCTCCTACCATCCCATCCGCAGTATATGAATCACCTGCCCCAATGGGACAGCATCGACCACATCGGTCGCCTTGCCGAAAGTGTCCACACCATCCCTGCCCAAAGAGAGTTCTGGCTGAAAGGTTTCAGGCATTTTCTGGTAGGTATGGTAGCCGCCGCCACGCAAGAAGAAGTAGTGAACCACCTCTGCCTCCTGCTATGCAGCAAGCAGAACCTGGAAAAACGACTTTCATCAACAAAATCCTGTCAGATGACTTACGAACCGATTATCTCAGCACCGGCATCATCTCCGCCGGCAACAAGGACGATCTCTCCCGCATGGCGGAATTCATGCTCATCAACTTCGATGAGTTCGAAGGCATGACGGGGCACGAACTCAGTCTGCTGAAGGACCTTATCACCCGGAAGTTTATCAGCATCCGCCTGCCTTATGCCCGCCATACTCTGAACCTACCCCACTGGGCGTCTTTTGCCGGTACCTGCAACTACCCGCAAGTGTTATACGATCCCACTGGCAACCGCCGCTTCCTCTGCTATGAAATCGAAAAGATAGACCGCTACGAAATCGACTACCCACAGCTCTATGCCCAAATCAAGCACCTGCTGGACACCGGTTATCGCTACTGGTTCGAGGCCGACGAAAATGATGAGATAGAGCGCAACAACAAGCCTTTCATCTTTCAGACTCCCGAAGAAGAAATGCTACTGACACACTTTTCGCAAACCGGAGCGCTTCGAAAGCTTCAAGTATATGACGGTGAGTGAAATAGCGGAAGAAATCAGAAACAGAACCGGCTATCAATATAACCATGCCGGAAAAATCCTGTTAGGGAAGATTCTCACCAAATATGGCTTTCTGTATGTTACAAGCAAGAATATGAGGCGCTACGAGGTAATACTTCTGGAGGCGGAGAGTGTGAGGAATAATCAGTTGTATCAGTGATTTAGCTACGAGCTACAAGTTACAAGTGGCTGCGCTATGTTCCGAAAGGCACTTTGTAACTTGTAGCTCGTAGCTAAATCAAACTGTGCCAAAACGAACAATTCTGAAAAATAATAATTATCTTTGAAGCTATAAAAGAAAAAATGTGTGTTTATGGAATATAATGCATTGTTGCGCAAGCTTCCTATCGGAATACAAACTTTTGCGGATATCCGCCAAGGCAATTATCTATATGTGGATAAGACTGCGCTTGTTTGGCGTATTGCCAATACAGCGCAAGCCTTATTTCCTGAGCCGTCCCCGCCGTTTTGGCAAGAGCCTACTTCTGTCTACTTTCGAGGCTTACTTCGAAGGCAAGAAGGAACTCTTTGAAGGTCTTGCCATCGAAAAGATGGAGACGGAATGGAAAAGTATCCGGTGCTGCATCTGGACTTGAACGCGGAAAAGTATGACTCTAAGAAACGTTTGGAGAATATTCTCAGTAACCAAGCCCCATTGGAAAAAATGGTAATGCAGTGTGGAAATGAAAAAAGGATCTAGCCCGCGAAGAACGGTGTTATATGTCATAGAACGCGCCTACGAACAGGCAGGTTGTGGTGTAGTAGTCTTAGTGGACGAATACGACACCCTTGCTGCAAGCCCTCGGCAATGATGCCTTGCTGGAAGATTACCGTAAGACCTTGAAGGCCTTTTACGGTGTACTGAAAAGTGCCGACCGCTATCTGCGCTTCGTATTTCTGACGGGAGTCACGAAGTTCTCGCAAGTTAGCGTATTCAGTGATCTGAACCAACTGAATGACATCAGCCTTGATTATTCTTATGCCTACAGTATGCGGCATCACCCAGACAGAGTTGGTTGAAACCTTTACGCCCGAGATAGAAGAATTCGGCAGGGTTAACAAGTTGTCTGCAGAAGAAACTGTCAATAAAATGGCCCGTCAATACGATGGCTATCACTTTCATCCGAAAAGGAGACGGAGTTTTTAATCCTTTCAGTGTGCTGAACGCTTTCAGTAAACTGGGAATTAGGGGATTACTGGTTTCAGACAGGAACCCCGACTTTTCTGGTTGAAATGCTGCGGAAGTCAGAATATGACCTTCGTATCTTACTTAATGGCATCGAAGCTCCGGCTTCTATGTTCTCTGAGTATCGTGTAGAAGCTAATAATCCGATTCCGTTGATTTATCAGAGTGGTTATCTTACTATAAAGGATTATGACAAAAGAATTCGGCAACTATTTGTTGTTATTCCCAAACGATGAAGTTCGTTACGGTTTCATCAATTTTCTGGTACCATTCTATACTTCAATGACAAACAGCGACCAGGGTTTTTATATCGGTAAATTTGTGCAAGAGTTACGTGCAGGCGATTACAATGCCTTCCTCACCCGCCTACAAGCCTTCTTTGCCGATTTCCCCTATCAACTGAACGCGAAGACCGAACGTCATTACCAAGTCGTTTTCTATCTGGTCTTCAAACTGATGGGACAGTTCACCCAAGCAGAAGTTGAAAGTGCCACAGGACGTGCAGATGCCGTAGTAAAACCCCTAAATACATTTACGTCTTCGAATTCAAACTGAACGGTACAGCCGAAGAAGCCCTGCAACAGATTGAAGACAAAGGTTACCTGATTCCTTATCAGGCTGACGGACGTGAAGTGATAAAACTTGGAGTAGAGTTCAGTGCGGAAGAGCGTAATATCAGTCGTTGGCTAAATGTGATGTAGGTTATCAATCTAAATATTATTAGCAGTTAGGTCAGGTTAGGTTACTTTTAAAACTTCCCTATACACTTAAATTTCAGAAAGTAATTACTTTCTATTTTATTCTTTCTCACGAAAGTTTTAAAAGTAACCTAACTCTACCTAACTGATCTTATAAAAAAACTATCATGTTGTATTTTACTTTAGCATTAATTCCGTAATTTCGTGAGTTCAATCATTAATGACACATCAAAAATGACTCAAGAAATAAACAGTAACATCCGAATCATTCATGCTGTAAACGGTCCTATAACGGAGACCATCACCATTCGTCCTATCGAAGAAAAGACAATAAGGAAATAGCTGCCCTGATACGCAAAGTCTTTGAAGAGTTTGATGCGCCTAAAACAGAAAGTGTATATAGTGACCCGCTGACGGACAGATTGTTCCAAAGTTTCTACCAACATCCCCGAGCCGGATATTGGGTTGTGGAATACAATGGCAGCATAGTAGGAGGTTGCGGCTTTTATCCGACAGAAGGATTAGATACGGATTGTGCCGAAATAGTTAAGTTCTACCTTTCTCCTTTGCTCAGAGGGAAGAAAGTAGGTTCTGCCCTGCTCAATATGGTCGAAGAAAAAGTCCAAGAAAGTGGATATAAGCAACTCTATATCGAATCATTTCCTCAATTTCAAAATGCAGTCTCCTATACGAACGTAAAGGCTTCCGGCATTTGGAATCACGATTAGGAAATTCAGGACATACCGCCACAACAATTCATATGATAAAAGACATATAGGAATAAAAAAGCAAGGAAATATCCTCCGGAAAGTTGGCGGAAAGATTTAAAAAAGCGGCGAAAGATTTGAAAAAATAGGACGGTGTTTTCAAATCTCTCGCCGCTTTTTCAGTATCTTCTTTATTAACTCATTCATTTCATTTATCTTTGTAGACAATGACACCACAGACAAAACTCAGAGAACACGCTTCGCCCACTCCATCCCATTGGCGGGAAGAAGCTGAATACAGAATAGCAAATAAATCATGGCTTCGCTATTCTCAGAAAATAGCTATGCAGATGCTTGATAAAATGGAGCAAATGAAAATAACTCAAAAACAACTGGCTGAAAGAATGAATTGTAGTCAGCAATACATTTCTAAAATACTGAAGGTAAAAATCTTTCGTTAGAAACGCTGACTAAAATAGAAAATGCATTAGAAGGGTAGAAACTCATTTCTCCCTCCCCTTTTCCCAAGCACATGGCGCCTCACCCCCTTATACAGCCCCTTTTCCTCTTCAATATATGAAGTACCCCCAAAACACTTACAAAAATACCAATTCTATAATGCCACAACCCCAGCGAAGAGTTTGCACCATCAACGAAGCACACCAGTAATATCCCGAAACAACAGCCAGCAGAAAAACGATGGATAACAGCAACACAGCTTTTCTTTTTCCTTTGCACCCTACCGTTCTCAGCCCCTTATACCAAGCCCAATGACTCTTGACATGAATAATCCCAATATCATAAACAGCAGACTGGTATTCGTGTGAAATATCAGATATGCCAACTCTCATGATCGACACCTTGTCCTGCAATATGCAACTCGACGCCCGTATAGAATGATAAAATAAATACAAGGAGCAACATTAAATCCGTGAAGTAAATAAATCTGTTTCTATTCATCTTTTTGTTTGCAAAGTTACAGTGCATTGATAAATAGAAGAATAGACTATGTAAGGTTAAAGATTGCACTATTCGAGGTATTTTTCCGGTAGAGGTGGGACTTATGCCAACCGCCTTTGTAAACAACCGTGTGAAATAGGCATAATCATCTATCCCCAAATGAGTGGAAATCTCCCGCACAGTCAGAGAGGTATATACCAACATTCGTTTGGCATGCAATATAAGTTCGTTTGAATGTACCTGCTTACGCTCACGCCTGTAACGTTCTTAATCACCTCGTTCCGATACACGGGTGAGATGTGCAAAGATTCTGCATAATGAGATATATTTCTGTTTATTTGCTCATTAGCAGAAAGTAATTCTTTGAAAAGCCAATGTAATTTCAATGTGCCTTCTGTTTTTGGATTCCTTCCCAATTATTTTCCTAACGGCATCCGTTATGATCCCGACAACGGTACATGCCAGATTCTGTAAAACCGTTTTCGATTCATCATTTTCCCGCTCGCCTATCCTGCGGAGAATCATGGCAAACAGTTGAATCAATTCGGTACGTTGTGTATCGCTTATCTTAAATGGTATCGGCGATAAGGCATACTCGGCAAGGGTCTGTTTGGTGGAGCATCTATAAATACCCCGTCGATGAATAAGAGAAACGACTTTGCATCCCCTTTATCAACGATCCGATACCTGATGCGGCTGGGTGCAGATGACGCTACCCGCCGACAAAGTCACGCAATCTTTGAAATCAATGCCGATACGACAGGTTCCACTCTCCACTATACCGAATATATAGTAACTATCCCTGTGTGTAATTAATCAGCCGGTTCGGGAAAAAGGGGAGAAACTTCCTTTGCAAATATCCCGAAATCGGATTGCTGAACACACATGTAGAGGAATATCCGCCATGCAATGTTTTTTTGCAAAGTTAGCAAAAGGCGGATTACTCGCCTTTTTCCTTATTCTTCCGGCAATTCCCCCGCCCGTATCCACTTTACATACGATACCAAGACTCCCCGCTCATAATCCTTCCCGTCGATTCATTCACCACATCCACCACAGAAGTCAGCGTACGGATGATCCGTGAGTAATTGTCCTCACCGTTATAGCGCAACTTCCCTTGCTCTATCAACTTCACAAGCATGCGGGTAACTGCTTTCCGGGTTACCGTAATACTCCACCCTTGCAGGTGTATCATTTTTCTCTGTTTGCCTGATCTGCTTAATCAAACTTTTTTTTATCGACACAGACCAACAGCTCTTCAACGAGAGCATACTCGTGAGCACTGGCTATTTTCAGTGCATCGCGTAATTCTTCAAGTTCATAATTTAAAATTGTTATTAATTTATATAATACCTATTCAGGCTCTTTATTCCAGCATTCCAAACTAACAGTGCCAATATTTGTCAGCCAAGAAGCACAAACTCGTTCCAAAAAAACATCTCTACTCATATCACTTCCATCTCAATACAATTCTTCATACTACTGATAATAAAAGCGTTACAAGCAAAAATCTTTTCATAATGATTATTTCTTCAAATTATTTAATTCTGTTTTTCAACTCTTGAATTTCTTTTTTGTTGCTGTATGGTGTAGAGTGTAAGTTCCTCTATCTTCTGCAACAGGATTTTATTCATATCATGTTGAGAATAGCCTTCTTCGGCCACTTGCTCGGCAGAAGGTACATCAGGCAAATGATTGTTCTCTGAAATAAATTCTTCTACTTCCGGAATTGTCTTCAAAGTATAATCTCTATTGAATACAAAATCCGACCAAGTGGACTTCGGACCGATACCGTAATCCTCAGAAAGTACTCCCTTGGCAACAAACAGAGTGTACTTATTTTTTTAAGATCCTGTCGTATCTGAGCTACAAAAGTGTCAATCAGACCCATATAAAGTATGATTGCTTGTATCCAAATACATGCAACTGCTATTATTCGCTCCTAAATAAAGTCCATTTTTTGAACTGGTGCCAATCCAAGCGTCATCGTGGTCTGTATCTTTTCCAAAATAGGTTCTAATTCCGTCTGTTTCTGCAGCTATAGATCCACCAACGTTCAGGGCGGAAGTCGAATTTGTCACTTGACTATTGTCACCCCGTTGTCTTTAATCAATACATGTGGTGAATCTTCATCATCCATGTTCTTATTTCCCCAAAGTGCGATACCGTTCGCTCCTCCTATTCTTAACCATTTTCCTGCAGTTTCACTTTTAATGGTAGGGGCTCCATTTCGCCCTACTTTTCAGAGTTATGGCATCGGAGACAGCTACTGATCCATTAGATTTTATTGAAAAGTGAGGAGTTCCAGTGTTCTTGGCAATTCCCCAAAAGCTAATCCCCTTATATCCGGAAATAGTCATTTTATTCTGATCACAAAATATTCCTCCTAAATACTGATATGATTCAACTACCCCGCCTTGATAAAAATTCAACGCTCCACCCGGAAGAGGGAGAGACTCGAAATAAGCAGGAGAAAAAATAGATACCGTTCCATTAGCGGAAACTCTAAAGCGTTCATCCTGTGAATTTCCTGTAAAAATGGAATAACATTTTTTGATCCGCTGGGGTATCAGCACCAAGTCCCAGCATTCGGACAAATCCTTTACTGCCGTGTTCCCAATCATAATAATTCTGCACTGGTCGATTTGGCCGGAACTTTAGCCCCGGAGCATATTGAGCACAAACCTTGTTTCCTAAGTAATATTACAATTACCAAGTATGCTTTTCTCATTTTCATAATATATAAAATTAATTATTTACAAAAATCTTTCTATTCAGCCGATAGTTTTCGGCTTCTATTGCAACTATATATACACCGTTCGTTGGCGCCTTGATATTTTTATCCAAAAGTATCACATTATTCAAAGATAATTGAGTAAATAACACCCCTTGAATATCAGTAAGCCAGATTTTTACATTTTCCACTTCGGGGAAATTTATATGAACCGGATAACTTGCTCACTTTTATCAAAATAGATTTCTTCATATAAAGGAATCATTTTATTACTTTCCGTTATATTTTCTCTCGTTTGATTATTTGCGTCAATCTGACCCACACCATTTTGAGAATCAGTGTTATCTGATGCTTGTTGCAATACACTTTCACGCATATCAGTCAAATTCATCCCTGTTGCACAATTACTGATAGTGAATATTCGTCTTGCGCCGTATCACTTACAGGAGAAAAGACCACTGCTGATAATCGGATTCCGCTTTGGATACCTTAGCCAAAGCATACCCTGCTTCTGCACTTAGAAAAAGACAAATCTGTCTGATTCTGCATAACATAGCGGAAAGTCTCATCTAAGCCCACACAATGAAAATACCATGTGGAGGAATAGAGAGGAGCTCCGGTCCCCACATTAAAATGCCTCATTTCCCATACTGAGTTGTGATTCAGAATGATATAATGTCTGAAACCTGCTCTTTGGATAGTGCTACATCATAAACTTTAAAATCATCCATTCCGGCAGCCGGAATGTCATCTAGTACCAATACATATCTCTGTAATCAGATTCCAATCAGGAGTAAAGGCAGAATAACATTCAGTCATTTTCCCTTTTTTGGAGTGCCTAAATAGAAACGTGCCATCATCAGAATAGATAACCGCTACAAAATACCATCCCTCACCTTCTGCAAAATTAGAATCACTCCACATCCATTGCTGGTCCGATGAAATACTCTGTTCATCCTTTTTCGTGATAAATATTCAGAACAGCGTTTGTTCTTCTCTTCCCCATACCTAACAATAGGTTGCCATCACGATCTTTCGCCCAGAAAGTTTTGTGCTATAGAATCTTTACCTGCATACATCCAATATGTGAAAGTAAGTTCTTTCTCACCTTGAGGATTAGCTCCATTGATAGGAAAAGAAAGATAACTATCCTCCTTTCCCAAAGATAGTGCTTTCCCCTTTACCCCAAACCGATCTGCCAAAGCATAAACACTCCCATGAATATCCGCCATCTGACCAGATATAATATCCCCAGAATCAGTATTATTCAAAGGAAAAGCACTTTAAAAGGTAATGGTATCTCCTGACTGTACAAATGGACAGTAAAGAATAATGTTATTATTAATACTAACTTTTCATAGACATATATTTAATTATCCTTACTAAATTCATTATTCAACCTTGATCGCAATTCAGAGTACTTGAATTCATAAATTCCGATTTCTTCCGGCATCGTAAATGTTGTCGAAGGATTCGGATCACCAAATATCATTTAGCCTGTAATGAACGATTTATAAAATCATTCATATAAAACTAAAACGAGGAGGAGAATCAACTCCAATAAAAAGAGGAGCATGCCACCTGTTATTTGCCACTCCCTCGAGTATCCCTTGTTTCTACCCAAAAAAAAGATCCGGTAAGAAAATATGAACTTCCACATAACAGCATTGGAATCTATAGTAAACATAGGATCATAAAGATGGTAATCATAATAATATTCTGATCCGGGAGCATATTTACGACGAACAGTTATAGTCCCTTATCATAAAATAAGTCTATATATGATTTATCCTCCGTACTATTAGTAAATGATAATAATTTCAAAGGTTTAGTTACTTTACTTAGGTTAGCTGTAAAATAGAAAGTCACTGTCAGCCCATCCATTCCCTTTGCCGTAACAGGCCGGATTTCATTCATACTCAAGACAGTCCTATTTGCATCCTGTACTTCCCTATAAAAAAGATTAGTACCCAATTTAGTAAATATATCCGTGCTTATCCTGAGAAAAGACAAAGAGGCAAACAAGCTCTCGAAAAGAAAAGAGCTATTATTATTTTCAAATATTTAATCATTCTCATAATAAATATATTTTTACTGAGGCATACTGTTAAATAACTCATTAATCGCTTTACAAACATCCGGTCTATCAGTAGTAAGTACCATTATTTTCCCATAAGGAATGCTCATTAAGAAATAATGGTCACCTCTCATATCATCTTTAGAATCTTTCATTCTAAATTCCCCATATCTTCCGCAACTCCGCGAGGCCCTGCTGGTTCTTCAAGATAAATACCGGGTCTTAGCCCACTGTTTTCATATACATAGTGGAGTAAATTATCATAGGATACACCATATCGAGTGAATCGAGTCAAATAAGGATCTCCCACTTTTCTAAAATTAGTCTGCCATGCCACCAGTTCTTTCTTAGCCCGTCGAATCCAAAGTATCAATGAAATCCAAATAATTTTCTCTATCGGGATGAATTACAGGCATAAATAGTGTTTTCGACATTTGTTCTTCCGTTAGATACTGACTAAGTTCTGCATAGGAGTAATTAACTTTGAATGCTAAATATTGTAGCGCATTTTTTCTGTTCAGCAATTTCAACACATTTTTTTTAAGATATTCATAAAGCTCTGTGTCATCAACTTTTAGCAGCCTCCCCATGTTGTTTCACATCATATTCACAAGCGGCAATACAATTACCGTTTTATCATATCGCGACCTTATCTCTTTAATATCCACAGTCAAAACTAATTCATACTTCTTTAATGCATCAATCATGTCACCAAAGGTCAGATACTTATATTCTGAAACATCCATGTTCCTTTTCTCAAATGCAAGTTTTTATTTGACTTGCATTCATGTTATAGAGATAATCCTCATCAGACCCAGAATAATCTGATAATCTCTTTAAATTATAATCATGAGAAATAATAAGTTCGCCATCTTTCGTATTCATCACGTCAGACTCCAACACATCAGTATATAGCTTTAGTATCTCTAATAGCAGCAGTAGAATTCTCCGGATTGCCCGCTCTAAATTATCTCCCCAAACTCCACGATGAGTAGCAATAATAAAATCGGCTCCCCAATCCATTCTTGGCTGTTTCACTCTTGTCCATGCTCTTGTAACAAATTCAGCTGCATGTTTCAAATCATGACTTAATAATGGTTAGGATGGAACAATGCATTTCCCCACTTCTATCAATTAAACCAATTCCAGGTATTTTGCAGACATTCATCTCTGCATTTATCTCATTAATCTGAACCTTTAGATCAATATCATTTACAAACAAATGATATGGTTTAGTTGTCACTGAATCATATCTCTTTCGATCTATAGCTCCCCAATGCTATCTTTATATCCTTACTATTCCAGACATTGGGATAATAAGTAGCTCCACTCCCCAGAGAAGACTTATTATAATTCACTGTTGTTCCTGTAAAAAGTCGTTGAGGTAGAAGTTATATAAGTATGATAAACCAACGTATTCGTTGATTTATCAAAAATCTTCACCTCAATTTTTCCACCCGAATCCACAATCCCTTTAATCCCATTTTCCATGTCAGTATATGGGCTAAAATAGTTCCCGTAAACTCATTGTAGCTTCATATTCATTCGCCCTTATAACAAGGCTAAAAAAGAGAAAAAATAGCCATAATATTGAGTTACAAATACATTTTTTGTTTGTCAAATGTCTCATATGCTAATAAATATAAAATAAATACTATTGAAAATTGAATATATAGCCGAAGACACCTAAATTTTGACTACATAGATGCCTTCATACTAAAGGAAAGGCGAACCTACCATAATAAAATTGTTTCATACTCATTTTAATTACAGACTGTTTTTAAATACAAGAAAGTCACACAAGAGAATTAGCAATCCCCATTTCCAAACCTCTCAATTCCGCTAATCCGCGCAGGCGGCCGATGGCAGGAGTATCCCGGATTGGTTTTTCTTCTTCAGGTCGTCCACCATCTGGTGTCCGTGGTCGGGACGCATGGGGATGGATACTTGTCTCTTCTGTTGCAGTTCGAGGAAAGCTTTCATGACGTGATACATATCCACATCACCTTCCAGGTGGTTGGCTTCGTAGAAGTTGCCTTCTGCGTCACGCTGTGTGCTGCGGAAGTGGACGAAGTTGATACGGTCACCGAATTGCTTCATCATGCCTTCCAGGTCGTTGGAGCTGCTTACACCGAGCGAACCGGTGCAAAGACAAAGTCCGTTGCTCTTATTGGGAACAGCGTCAATCAATGCCTGGAAATCGGCGGCACTGCTCATGATACGGGGCAATCCAAGGATGGAACAAGGAGGATCATCCGGATGGATAACCAGCTCTACACCGGCTTCGTCGGCAACCGGAGTGATTTCCTGCAAGAAGTAAATCAAGTTGGCACGCAGCTTTTCAGGTGTGATGTCTTTGTAGCGGTCGAGTTCCTGCTGGAATTGCTCCAGTGAAGCTCTCTTCCGAACCGGGCAGTCCGGCAATCATGTTGCGGATGAGCAGTTGCTTGTCGGCATCCGTCATTTGCTCAAAACGAGCTTTGGCCTTGGCCTTCTCTTCGTCGGTGTAGTCGTTTTCAGCACCGGGACGCTTTAACAAGAAAAGGTCGAAAGCAATGAAAGCGGCACGTTCGAAGCGCAGGGCGCGGCTACCATCAGGCAGTTCATAAGCGAGATCGGTACGCGTCCAGTCCAGTACAGGCATGAAGTTGTAGGTCACGATGTTCACGCCACACTTACCGAGATTACGCAAGCTTTCTTTATAATTATCGATGTATTTCTGGAAATCTCCTGTCTGAGTCTTGATATGCTCGTGTACAGGCACGCTTTCTACTACTGACCAGCGCAGACCGACAGCTTCGATCATTTCTTTGCGCTTCATGATTTCTTCTACAGTCCACACTTCACCGTTCGGGATGTGGTGCAGGGCGTTCACGATACCGGTTGCTCCGGCTTGTTTGATGTCCCACAGGCTGACGGGATCATTAGGACCGTACCAGCGCGAGGTTTGTTCACAAAGTATCATAGTAAGTTGATTTAAGATATATGTTTACGTTGTGTATTAAATGGAGAATGCATCAAAGCCACCATCTACCACAGACAAAGCACCAGTTACAAAACTGGAAGCATCACTGATAAGATAGTGGATAGTCCCAAACAGTTCCTCCGGTTCGGCAAAGCGTCCGCATGGGGTGTGGGCAATGATAGCCTTTGCACGGTCCGTATAAGATCCGTCCGGATTGGTCAGCAGGGCACGGTTCTGGTTGGTCAGCAGGAAACCCGGAACGATGGCGTTTACACGGAGTTCAGGACTGAATTTGGTGGCTAGTTCCGTAGCCATGTAACGGGTATAGTTAGCTATGGCAGCTTTGGCAGAACCATATCCTACCACACGTGTTAGAGGGCGCAGAGCTGATTCGGAACAAAAGTTAACGATAACTCCTTCTTTGTTCTTTGCCATTACATCGACGAATGCCATCGTAGGTAATACTGTGCCAAAGAGGTTCAAGTCTACTACTTTTCTGAAGGCATCCACTTCCAAATCGAGAATCGTCTTATCCGGAGCAATAGTAGCACCAGACATATTTCCTCCGGCAGCATTCAACAAGATATCAATAGTGTTAAAGCGTTCCAGAATGGCTATTTTATTTTCTTCCAATACTTCTTTGTTCAGAACATCCGTTACCAAAAAACATAGCTTCTGTTTTCATCTTCAGTTCAGTTTCCAGTTCTTTTGCCGATTTCTTCCCATACGGTCAAGAATAACGATTTTAGCTCCCTGTTCAGCTAAATAAAGAGCTATTCCCCTACCTAAAATGCCGCAACCACCTGTAATGACAATTACTTTGCCATTAATATCAAATAAATTTTTCATGATTTTTTATTTTATAAATTACTTCTTGAGCTTTATTTTTAAATAAGCACGATCATCAAAGGAGCGATTTCCTTTTTACCCCCTTCGTACTCTTGTACAATCGCATACATAGAGGATCTTTTTCCAAAATATCTGCAAGGTAACACTCTGACTCATGCAATGTAGAGTATAAATGCGGATAACCATCAGACGATAAAATTATCTCATCTGCATTTCCTACCGGAAAGACATTAACCTGTTCCATTTGTATAGGAAAGCCATCGAATACAGGAAATGCAAACCGTTGCCCTTCTATCGGACAGTTTTGCAAAAGAGCTTGTTTCTGTAAGAAAGGATAAATAAAATCCCGTCCTAAATCATGAGCTTCAAGTCCTTCCATTGTGGCGCCGTTCAGCAAAGCAACTTCATTGAAAGCAGCACGGGCATTGGCCATGATAGCATCTATTTCTTTCTCGTTAGAAGAATACAAGCTTCCAATGATACATTGACAATCGCCTACCTGCCATACCTCATTTCGCATAACTATAAATCACTCCATTAGCAGTAAAGCGCTTTCCCGGTTCGGTTTTCAATTCATCAAGTGTTGTGCTCTACATAAAAACTGGTATATCTTTTCTGTAATTCTACGAAGTGCTTCTGTTGCATCAATATCCTTGGGAAATTCACGAATAGCCTCCAAAGCAAGTTCCATAGCCAGACGGCCTGTTTTCTTGCCATTATGAGTGAAAGTAGATTTAGCGGTAGCTCCATCAATAACGGCCGCGAAATAAGGGGTGACAATGATGCCATCTTCATTCGTCTGCGGACTTTGCTTTCCTTTCAAGAAACTCTCTTCAATAGTAAAATTCGGAACAGAAGGAGCTTGATATTCATTCTCAGATTTTAAATAGGTCCAATCGCGATTACAATTCATAACTTTTGCTTTATATTTCAAATAGTCAATCAAGTATGCCGGACGGTCTGTTTGCAATATCGTTGCACCCAGATTGTCTATCAGGTAACCATAGCCTTTATCCTTATTTAGCAGTGAACAATCATCGTCGTGTCCACCGGCATGTGTATCCCATAACGTATTATACCATATATGAGATTTACCAGCCATGATTTTTTTAACCTCATAGGGCAACGGATTTGTATCGTAGGCAAACTTAAACTCAATAGCTACCGGTTTCAATACTCGAAGATAATCATTTAACTTCTGAATAGCATCTTTGTCATCCAAATTAACCTTTGGCATAAAAACTACTTTATCCAAGTATTTTCCATAATCACGCTTCACGTCTTCAGCCGGAGCATTACTTTTCATTATTACCAGATTAGTAGTTCCTGTCTTCTCCAGTAATTCATAAACCTGATCGAAATAGTCAAAAGATTTATCCAGATTAAGCATTACTTTTCCCTTAGCCAGCAATAGAGCTTCCTCTAATGTGGGAACTTTATAAATCGTCTTGATATGACAGCCATTTCGTAAGCGCAAATCTTTTATCTCAGCTAACGTATGATCTTCAACTTTTCCTTTTCCGGTAGTAGTACGGTCAAGTGTCTGGTCATGCATGAGAATCAAATGCCCGTCCTTAGTCCGGGCAAGGTCCACTTCCACAATATCCACTCCCATCTGAACTGCATTTTCTATGGCTTCCAGTGAGTTCTCGCAAGCATTTCGCCAGTCACCGCGATGGGAAACTACCAATACACTTTTAGATTGAGGATTAAAAAGTTTTGCCTTATATCATCAAGCCTGTTCGCCCAAAGGGCGAAACAGGTTGATAAAAACAAAATATGAATAACGTAAATATTCTTTTTGATCATAACTGTTCAGATTAGATTAATAATATCCTTCATTTTGCTCTTCTTCGACTGGTCCTACAGGATCCAAACGATCAATATGTGTTTGAGGAATTGGACGCAGCTTATGATAAGGTTTAATGGCAGCCTCCGCATCAGAGTTGTATTTCTTTTTACCCATTCATAGAATTTTTTCGGTACGTACAAGATCCTCCCAACGGCAAATCTCACCCAACAATTCACGACCACGTTCATCCAATATGAACGACACAAAATCACCAGTTGAAAGCTCAGTTGCAGTTACTTTTATATTATCATACGTACTGTTTATATTATCAGGAGCTCCTCCCTCTATTTCCCAATATTGTGCAGTCTTTGTTTCCCCGTCTGCCCACGCAGCCCGTTCGCGGATAACATTAATATATTTAGCAGCCAAGTCAAAATCACCTTTCCTGCCAGCAGCTTCGGCTGCTATCAGATAAGTCTCACCTAAACGCATACGCACCCATTCACGTGATGATGCTTTCTCTGCAACAGAAGGACGATTAGGAGCCAAGTGTTTGATAAGTGTAGGATAATGTTTAGAATCATGTACTTCGTAAGGATAATAAGTATAGGACTTATCGGCACGCAGTTTCTTCATTTCTATACTATTCTTTTTAAAACCAGTTTTTCTCAATGGTATAGTATATAGCTGTATCTCCCACTTCAAACTTCTTCTTCCCTGCTATTTGTCCTTTCTGCGGATCGGGAGTAAAGTAGATTTCACCTTTATCTTCAAGTTCTTTCCATACGGAATTGTCTTTGCATAGTTTGACATATAAGCCCAACGGAAGCTTTTATAAAAACGAGAGTCGTTTTTGCGATCATAAAGTTTGAATAAAACTTTATCAGTAGGACGATAACGCTTGTATGGACGGCCATAAAATATATCGCGCTCCATACCGTCTTCATCATCATAAACCGGGAGCCAATACAAATGGAAAGTATTACCATCATCATTAAATATAGGATTTGAAGTAAATTGCACAGCGAAAATAACCTCAGAATTTCCCATATTATCTATGTTCCACAGATCCGCAAAATTTTCTGTAAGCGATAAGGACTATTCTTAATCACATTCTCTGCAAAATAAAGGACACTATCCATATCCGTCGCCTTTTGTCCACGAACATCCGTCACAGCACTACCTCTTGTCAAGTAAACTTTAGCCAGTAAATGTGAAGCGGCCTAGGAGGTTGCTTTTCCTTTTGAGAATCATCGACCTTTTCCGGTAAGTATTCGACAGCCGTACGCAGGTCAGTAATGATCTGCTTATATATATCCGCTATTGCAGCACGTTTAAAATCTGTACGAATCTCAAAGCTGCCTTCAGTTACCAAAGGCACTTTTTCCAAATTGCTGTACCAACTCAAAGTATAAGAAAGAACGAATAAAAAGCATCTCCCCAACGAAGTCAGCTTTTTAGATTCACTCATATCAGATTGAAGAATCTGATCCATAGCAATATTTGCATCGCTGATGCCTTTTATAATGATTTTCCCACAACCCCGACAGGGATATTATCTTCCGGATTTAATTGCGTTCCGTAAGCATTAAATGATGTTTTGTTTTTTCCGTCGCTTCCGGCAGTAAATAAATCTGTACCCAATTCAGTCAACCCATCATATCGTTCATTACCACATCCCCAACGCAAAGCTTTATAGGCCGCAGCCACTGCTGCATCTACTCCTTGCTCAGTTCCATAATAATCATATGTCATTTTAGGAGCACCATCCTCACTTAGCCAATTAGTACAAGCTGTAGCTCCAAACAACAAGCCAAATATCAGTAAAAACTATTTATCTTTTTCATACTCAATTACATTTTAAAGGTTACATAGAAAGATTTACACCAAACATCCAAGTACTATAGCTTGAAGAAGTACGTCCATTAGCCCCCTCCGGATCAATACCTGTGAAATTCGTGAAAATAAAAAGGATTATTAGCACTCATATAAAACCGTACTTTATTCAACATAACTTTCTGTGTCAGATCTTTTGGCAAAGTATATCCTATAGTTATATTTCTGATTCTCAAAAAATCCGCCTTGTCATATCCAATAGTAGAAATATAATCCAACTTTTCTGTATCAGCATTCGGACGAGGGAAATCATTAGTTGGATTATTAGGAGTCCACATCACTTTAACTGTATTTGCACGTCCAGGCTTCTCCATCAATTCAATATCATTCTTCAACATGCGACCTACACTGGCATACAAGAAAATAGAAAAATCAAATCCTTTGTACTCAATATTATTCACTAAGCTTGCTACAAATTTCGGTCGTTTATTCCCAAAATAATCTTATCTTTATCAGTTATTTTATAGTCCCCATCCACATCTCTTAGCCTGATACTACCTACTGTAAAATTCCCACCTTTTTCATTAAACTTTGCCATTTCAGCCAAGTCCTCCGGTGTGTCTTGCCAAATACCTATCTTTTCGTAATTGTAATATACGTCTATCGGATTACCAATAAACCAACGGTTACCAATGTCATCTGACTTTCCATTATATAATTCCACAATCCTCCTCCTTATTAGCAGAAAACATCCAATCCGTACTCCAAGTAAAGTTCTTGGTCTGAATATTACGTGTGTTCAAAGTTATTTCAATACCCTTATTACGTGTAGACCCTACATTAGACATCACACTGGAAAAACCGGACACTACTGGTAATTGACGTTCAAGCAACAAATCATGCGTATTCTGCAAATACAACTCGACAGAGCCATTGATACGATTTTTCAAGAAACCAAAATCAAGTCCGATATTCCATTGATCGGTAGTTTCACGTCAAAGTGCTGTTGGCCATAAGAGAAGGGGCATATCCCATTATTTCCGTAGCACCATTATTATAAACATAGCGTTTCTTTCCAAGCTTTCCTCGTGTTTGATAAGGATCTACTGAAGAGTTACCTGTCTTACCATACCCCAAACGAAGTTTCAGATTATCGACCCAGGAAAGCGACTTCATAAAAGACTCGTCACTAATTCTCCATGCCAAAGCTGCTGATGGAAATAATACCCATTTATGTCCATCTGCCAAACGTGAAGAACCATCATAGCGTGCAGAAACCGTCAACAGATAGCGACCCAAATAATTATAATTGATACGCCCCATAAAAGATGCCATATTCCACTTTACGTAATCACTCCCCACACCATCTATCAATAATCCGGAAGCTAAATCATAGTACTTTAAAACGTCAGATGGAGTGTTTTGTACGGAAGCTTCCAAGGTTTCTTCCAAATCTTGTTGGATGGATTGCAAAAGCGTTATGCCCAAAGAATGTTTCTCTTTGAAATCGCGATTATAAGTAAAGTAATTCTCCCATGTAATCATCGAATATTTCTTCATAGAATTGCTGGCAGAAGAGTTCCCTCAACTGTCGTTCTGTAGTAGCTGAAGCAAAGTATTCATAATCCTGTACAGTACGTGAATCAATACCCAAATTGAACGAAAACTTAATCCCTTAATCGGAAATTTAATATCAACAAAATAACTACCTAAATAGCGACTGGTCTTCAAGGGACGATCTACAGCACCTTCTACTGTATTCATCAAAGGATTATACATTTGAGAATCTCCACCAACCAACCCTGGGTAAGTACCATCTTCATTAACAAAACGTCCCAACGGAGTTATACGATATAAGTACATATCAGTTTCCATTCCACTGCCTCGGTTCTGAACTGAATGGGAGTACTGAGTTTGTCCACCAAATTTAATATATTTATTAATATTATGACTAATATTGAAACGAATAGAATAACGTTCATAGTCTTTATCCTTCATTATACCTTCCGTTTTATTGTAGTAACAGAAGCCATAAAATTAGTTTTAGCCCCACCACCACGAATATTCAGTTGATGGTCTGTGATAAGTCCGCTACGTGTCACATCATCAAACCAATTATATGAACGTATTCTTGAAGGATCATAATTGCCATTTTCATCATAAGCCATCATCACAGACTCTAATACATAGGGATCCTGTTTAAACATAGGAAGCAACATATCTTCTTCTTTATTTGGAGTATCAGAAAGATATTTATTGGAACCATTGCTATTACGATAAGCCTCACGAGTATATTCAGCATACTCTGCTCCATTCATCAAATCTAATTTATTCTGTATAGTTTGTACGCCAACATAGCCATTATAATCTATTTGTGTCTTTCCTTCTTTACCTTGTTTAGTAGTAATAATGATAACACCATTTGCCCCTCTTGAACCATAAATAGCCGTTGCTGAAGCATCTTTCAGGACCTCCATAGATTCAATATCCGAAGGACTAATTTCACCATACCACCGGTAACAGGAATTCCATCCACAACAAACAGAGGATCATTACTAGCATTAATAGAACGCTTTCCTCTGATCAAAATTGACGGTGTTTCTCCCGGTGCCCAGTTAGATGTAGAAACTACAACGCCAGATGCACGTCCTTGCAAGGCCTCTACTGCTGATGTAGCAGGAACAGAAGAAATAACATCAGAGTTTAAGGAGGCAACAGATCCTGTCAAATCACGCTTCTTCACCGTACCATAGCCTACTACAACGACTTCATCTAACATTTCTGTATCTTCCTTCAAAGTGATATTTGCTAAAGATTTATCATTAGCTTTAAAAATCAAAGTCTTGTAGCCAATAAATGAAACGGTTACTTCTGAGTTTTCCGGAACATTGGCTAATGTGTATTCACCGTCTAAGGTTAGTAATAGTACCTAAAGTAGTACCCTGAACGGCAATACTGGCACCAATCACCGGCTCTCCTTTATCATCAACTATAATACCGGAGATTGTTTTAACCTTTCGATTTTGCTGTACATCCGAAGTTGGCGTTTTTTCTTTCAAATAGACTTTCTTCTCACCAATTTCAAAGGTCACATTCGTACCTTTCATTAATTGAGTAAGTACTTGGGAAAGTTCTTCTTTATTTGCTTCAATAGTTACAATTCGGTCAGGATCAACAGTAGGACGACTGTACGCCACGGTCAGCCCTGTTTGTTGAGTGATAGCATCAAAGACTTTTTGCTAACTTAACTTGCCGGAACTGCAAGGTCACTTTCTGAGCGTTGGCTGTGAAACATGCCATAAAGCATTGGAAATAGAGGAACGTGGAAAGAAACGGTTCTACACGCCGGAGAGTGTGCTTTCATGCGACGCGATAACCAGTTGTGGCTTAACAAAAAGTAGAGGACGGGAAACCTTACCATTCTGTTGTGCTGAAATTTTCAAGACAGTTCCTGAGAGAGTTTTATCAGACACTCAACCGACAGCAGATTCCGTCGGATTCGAAGCGCGAAAAAATAAGTTTTCGTATGCTGCCGAACAACAGACCGGACATCCGTTCTCTGTTTGAATCAGTCATCCCTTATTTCAATGCCGGTGAAAAACCGTCAGACGATGTATTGAAACTGAAAATGGTAGAAGGAATCTACGTACTGCTCAACACCGACATCAACCTGTATGCTTCGCTGTTCGACTTCGTGGAACCGTGGAAAATCGACATTCTCGACTACCTGAACGAAAATTATATGTTCGACCTTTCAATGAATGAAATTGCGAGTTACACCGGGCGCAGTCTGGCTACATTCAAACGGGATTTTGCCAAAGTGAGCGACCTGACACCGCAGAAATGGATTATCAAACGTAGGTTGGAAGCTGCACACGACCTGATAAAATCAGGCAAGAAAAAAGTGACGGAAGCCTGTTTCGATGTGGGTTTCAAGAACCTGTCGCATTTCGCAGAAGAGGTGGCGTCAACGATAGCCGATCTTATCAAAGAGGGCAAGGTGCAGCGTTGGGGAATGTGCGAAGTCAGTGCCGAGACCATACGAAAGGCCCACGCCATCTGCCCATTGACGGCCATCCAGAGCGAATACCACCTGATGCACCGTCTGGTGGAAGAGAACGGAGTATTGGATGTTTGTCGTGAACTGGGTATCGGTTTCGTGCCGTACAGCCCTATCAACCGTGGTTTCCTCGGCGGCTGCATCAACGAATACACGGTATTCGACCCGAATAACGACAACCGCCAGACTTTGCCGCGTTTTCAGCCGGAGGCAATGCGTGCAAACACCCGCATCGTGAATGTTCTGCAAGCCTTCGGGCGTACCCGAGGTATGACATCTTCACAGGTGGTAACTTCGTCAGCGGGGCATCCTGAAAGCTATCACATTCTTTTTTCCACAAGGAAGACAGATGAATATCAGCATGTCGGGTATGGTGCAATGCTTCACTTTCCTTGTTATAGACAAGCTCACCGGGTTTCAACGGGTATTTCTATCTGAAGCAAGTCAGATTAACACGACCTTCGTCCAAACAGACCGTTGATATCCTTATTCTCCGGATAAGCCTGAACATCGAACGAAGTTCCCAGAACATGCACGGCAGGCCCATTAAGATTGACAATGAAAGGTCGGTGGGAATTCTTTTGAGAGACTACAATAAGCCTCGCCGCCTCCAGATAGACTTCCAACGGCTGGACAGCAAATTTCTTTGGATACTTCAGGCGTGAATCTGAATTTATATAAGCACGTGTGCCATCCTGAAACATCATTTGCAGACGTCACCTTGGCACTATAGGATTTCTTTCGTAACCGGAAATCACCCAGCAGCATCGACACGGGTATTCACTTGACAAACAGCCCTTATCAGCAACACAAACGGAATGAGTACGGCTGCCACACGGAAGGCGGATGCCGGTTTCTGCCGGATGTTGCGGCGGATACGGGCAAACATCTCTTCGGACGGGATTTCGTGAGTTGACATAGAGTTCTTCGGAATCCTTTTGTTTGATCTGGTACGGCATCAGGTCCATACTTTTAGCCAGATAGGCCGCCCCCTCATCGGTAGCAAACCAGCCGCTACGATCCGGCAACTTCAGGAGTAGATGTCCCTGCCAGCACTTCCTGTATCTGTTTTTCTGTAGGTGTATTCATATTCTCTACTCATACTGTTAAATAGACACTTAAATACTCTTAACAAGGTAGAGGTATAACAAAAAAATTAGCAATTTTCCCAGATGGACGCGCAATAGTTTCAGCGCATCGGAATAATGGGTTTTGATTGTATTGATAGAGAGTTTCAGGCGGTCGGCTATCTCCTGGTTGGAGAGTTCTTCGCGCACCTTCATCAGACAGATTTCCCGCTTTTGGGGCGGCAGCATATCGACTGCCTTATAAAGATGGACATCAGTTCTTTCTTTTCCAGACTGTCAACAAAGGGTATTTTCGTAAGCAGGGGTACCCCTGAGCTATCTCATAATTCTTGGTAAGGGCGGTATTTCTCATTGCGTATCACATTGAGTATATGATTTTTAGTCATTGTTATCAGGTAGTTTCTCAGGCTGATGCCTAAACCCGAAGCTCCGAACGGAATTCCCAGAAACGGGTAAATACGTGCTGCACAGCGTCTTCTGCCATCGCAGAACTTGAATCCTAAATAGCGATAGGCCAAATAAAGCAATTTGTGATATTTATTAGTAAACTTCTGCAGTAAATGCCTCTACATTCCCCGTCCACCTCTTTAGCAAAAAGTGTTTCATCGTCAATATCAGATGTTTGCGGGAGTTTTACGCTGCATTTAAACTGTGTTTTTAAGGTTAAAAAGATAGAATGATGCGGGCAAATATACTCATTTTTTGATAAAGGTGGGGTATGGATCGGATTTTTTTATGGATGAGGAGATGGAGAAAGCCTCTTTTATAAACTTCCCATTTGACGAATCGTTGTTCTTCTACAGAGCAAATCTGCAAACACTACTATTTTTACAGAAAAGTTGTTTTCA